>SDBV01001421.1_pt1 | contig 36171 bp, 31 predicted proteins | sample 2277081 | NCBI WGS metagenome assembly SDBV01 (sample SAMN10402039, study PRJNA504765) | marine sediment metagenome | isolation source: marine sediment core GS10_PC15, 223 cmbsf | place: Arctic Ocean: Southern Knipovich Ridge | collected 2010 | reverse complement strand
TGTAGATCCCGAACTTCGGCGCCACGAACACTCGCAAGCCCGGTGTGAGGTAGTAGTCCCCGTCGACGCCGAGCTGCAATCCGATCAGGTTGTTGACGATCCGATCGTCCAGGAAGGCCTCCCGGCCCATGCTGGGATCGGTCATGTTGGCAGTGTCGGCCAGCGAGCTGAAAATCAGACTCTCTTGGAAGCGGAAGAATCGTGCGCCCAGCGAACAGTTCACGTTCCACGGGAGCTCGGCCGTGCTGAAGATTCGGTGGCGAGCGAAGTTCAGCTCGACGCTGTGGACCTCGTTGCGCCGGCGCAGGCGGTGCTCCAGGGCGTCGTCGAACCATTGCGTGGCGGCGTTTCCGCCGAAGAAAACGTTGCCCACCGTCAATGTGGTGCTTACTCCGCTGGGATGGCGGACACTGGCGAAGCCGTGCAGCGGATCGAGTGACCAATAGGCTGCTTCCAAGGCCCACGTTCCGCTGCCACTGCAGAACCTCCGGCCGATGCGAATCTCGCCGCCCCAACGCCATTCAAAGGGTGTGCGAAGGGGGATCTGATTGGAATCATTGCCGCTCTCGAACGTGGTCCAGAGCGTGTTGGGCTCGTTGCGGCCCATCACCAGCGCGATCATCGACCCGTACCAGGGGCAGCATCCGCCACGGGCTGCCTGCTCGAACCCGCATACGGCCTCCGTATAGCAGTCGCCCTGGTACTCCGGACTGCCACACGCCGAGCAGCCCCCGGCTGCGCCGCCCCCGTAATAGTAGCCGGCGCCTCCGTGGCCGCCCGCCCCGCTGAGCATCCGGTCGACCACGTGGGGGCTTTGTGCCGGCATGTGCGATGGCGACAGCCCGGGGGCTAGTCCGGGTGCCTCGGGTGGGGCAGGGTCGGCGGGCATGCCGACATAGCGCCCCACCGCCGCCGATTGGAACGAACCGCTGGCGTATTGCGGCAAGGGTACAGTGGCATCGGGGACGGCGCGGAGAACTCGCCTGGCCGGGACCATCGGCCCGGGCGGATAGGAGGCTGCAGTGGCGTACCCGGCGTAGGGGATGGCCGCCGGATTCGCTTCCGAGAGGTTCAGCATCTCTGGGGAGCCGTATAGCCCAAATTGCGCCTTGGCAATTGCAGCGCTGAGCACCACCAGAGATACGACCACGGCAACTCGAAGAAGCTTCATCTTTCAGACTCCTTTCGTTCGCGGCGCTTCGGCTCCATCTCGCTCGTAGAACGCATCGTCCGCTTGCCGGTCAAGGATTTGCCCAATTCGGGGTTCTACCGCGTGTTTTTCCCTGCCGTTGGTGGGCAACCGGCGCTACCGGCGCCACTATAAAAAGGCGATACCAGGCCGGAACGCGGCTTTTCCGCAGAACCGGAAAAAGCGGTCGCTGCAACCACCACAATCGGCACTTCACCGATGGACAACGGCGAGTTTGCCGCCTGCCGGGGTGGGGCCGCGGCAAGCAGCCTTCACGCACGTCCGCCACGGAGAATCTCTTCGGCCAGGAGCCGATAATCCTCCGCCCCGTGTGAGTGGGGCGCGTACTGGAAGATCGACTGCCCGAAGCTCGGCGCCTCCGCCAGGCGGACATTCCGCCGCACCCGCGTCTGGAAAGTCCGGGCGTCGGCCCAAGGCGTCTGACCGCCTCGCCCCCCCCGGAAAAACTCTTCCACGTCCTGGCTCACTTCGGCCGCCAGACGAGTGTTCGAGTCGTACATGCAGAGGACCACTCCTGCGAGTTTCAAGCGGTGGTTCACCCGCCCGGCAATCAACTCGATCGTCTCCAACAGCCTGCTCAGCCCGTGCAGGGCAAGAAAATGCGGCTGCAGCGGTATGAAGACCTCGTCCACCGCCGCCAGCGCGCTGAGCGTGAGAATGCCCAGCGAAGGCGGACAGTCGATCAGCAGGAAGTCCAGCGGGTGAGAGTCCCCACGCAGCTTGTCGCGCAAGACCACCTCGCAGCCGTCCACTCCCGCCAGCTCGACCTCGGCGCCGGCCAGGTCGAGGCTGGAGGGGACCACCCAGAGGTTCTCGGAGACCTGCCGCCGGGCATCTCCCAGGCAAACCTTGCCGGCCAACACGTCGTAGATGGAAGGTTCCTCGGGCCGCGGGTCGATGCCCAAGTGCAACGAGGCGTGGCCCTGTGGGTCCAGGTCCACCAGGCAGACCCGCTGCCCCGCTTCCGCCAGCGCACAACCCAAGTTGACCACCGTGGTGGTCTTGCCGACCCCGCCTTTCTGGTTCATTACGGCGATCGATCGCACGGGCGGTCTCCCGGAAGTGGCTTCGCAGGGCGAGCTTGTCGATGGTTAATCAGTCGATGGTCAATCAGTCAGTGGTCAATCAACTGTTTCGCAATAGCCGGCGGGCAACGCGCCATAGTCGGGACGCAACGCGTCGCGGGGGCACTCCGCGGGACGTTGTCCCCCGGCTATCGGCAACGTCCCCCGGCTATCGGCAACTGAACGCGGCACGATTGGTGAAAACTCGTCGAGCCGATTATACGAGCGCCGCCGGGTCCGGCCTAGCCCGCATGGCCCCGGCCGCGACCGTTTTGCGCTTGGATTTTCCGGCGTTGTCGGATAAAGTTGTGCCGGGGCTCACCCGGCAGCCCGGGCCGGGGGGCCAAACGGTAACTCGAAAACGCCAATCAGCCATGTTCATTCTGCCGGAGATCAACTTCCGCCGCACGCCGGTCACACTGATCATCATGGCCGTGGCCGTGGCGCTGGAATTGGCCTGCTCGCTGGACGACCTCCAGGGCGGCGGCCGGCGACTTGCCTGCTACAACGATTATCTGGGGATCCTCCCGCGGATCTGGGCGGGCCAGTTGTGGCGACCCTTCTCCAGCACGCTGATGCACGGCGGTCTCTTGCACGTCGGATTCAACGTCTATTGGCTCCTGATCTTCGGATCGGCCCTGGAGAACTGCCTCGGCTCGTATCGTACCCTGGGGTTGATCGTGCTGTTGGGTTACGTCTCGATGATGCCGGAGTACGTTATCGGCAGTTTCAATCGAGAGGAGCCGCTGATGATCGTGGGCCTCTCGGGCGTAGTTTACGGAATGTTCGGCATGGTCTGGATCGGCCGGCGATGGCGACCGGAGCTCAATGCGGTGTGCAGCACGCAGACCGCCCAAATCCTGATAGCCTGGTTCTTCTTCTGCATTTTGCTGACTTACACGGGCTACATGCTGGTGGCCAACATCGCCCACGGTGCCGGATTCATCTTCGGCGTGCTCTACGGCCAGGCGGTCTTCAGCCGCCACCGCCGCCGGCAATGGATCATCCTGGCGGTGGTGACCAGCCTGGTGGTGCTATCCACGTTGGTCGGCTGCCCGGGGCATTTCGGCTACGAGCACGTCAAAGCGGGCGGGCGGCTGTGGTGGAGCAGAGGGTTGTAACCGTTGGCGATCACTTCTTGTCCAGCAACTGCTTCAACAGGTTGGCCACCAGTGTGGGGTTGTCGCTCTGCACGATGTGCTGCACCTGCTTGCCCGGGATCTTGAGTTTCTCCAGCGTGGTGGTCACCCGTTTCCATAGCCGGACCCGGGCCTTGCCCTCGGCCAGATAGAGGTCGGTCACCAGGTCGCCCAGCCGCTGGATCAGGATTGCGTCCTGGTTGCGGTAATAGTCGCGGATCACGCGCTGTTGATAGGGAGATCGTTTGGCCATGGTGTCGGTCTTATGTGACCCTAGAGTTGCATCGTAATCGGGTAAGATGGCGCTGCGAGGCCGTCTTTTTCAGGGTGAGTAAGATATTCTGTCAGATTGTCCAAACTTTACGAGAAGTGCGCTGTGCGGACACCCAAACACTTCTTGCCGGCACAGCGATCGACGGCCCCGCAGCGCCATCGTACCAATGATTTCTGCAACGCTGGAGTTTCCTTTCCGATGACGGACAACGCGTAGCTTAGCGGAGAAACGATGCCAACGCAAGTGGCGCCGGGCAAGGGGGCCGCCGTGCCGGCGGCCGCTAAATAGCCAAAGCACGATTCATCATTCTGCATTCATCATTCATAGTTTATCGTTCCTCCTCCCCCTTGCCTTCCCAAAACCGTTCCCGCAATCTACGATTGCCCCCATGAGCCGCTCGCGCCCACACCCACTGATCGCCGGGGCCCGAATCACCAGCCTGGGAACGTTGACCAGCCGCGTGCTGGGTATGTGCCGCGACATCGCCACGGCGGCCTTGTTGGGCCTGGCCGGCGGGGGCGTGATGGACGCCTTCGTGATCGCCTATCGCATCCCCAACCTCTTCCGCCGGCTCTTCGGCGAGGGGGCGCTGACGGCCAGCTACCTGCCCGTGCTCTCCGCCCAGCTCGAAAAGGACCGAAAAGAGGCCTGGCGCCTGGCAAGCGTCACCTTTGCCTGGCTGGCCGTGGTGCTGGCCGCCTTGGTGTTGCTGGGCGAGGCGTTTTTCGCCCTGGCGTGGCTTTTCTGGGGCGATGTGCCGGGCGTGGGGCTGTTGGTGGGCCTGGCCGCCGTGATGCTGCCCTACTTGCTGCTGATCTGCCTGGCCGCCCAGGTGACCGCCACGCTGCACGCCTTGTCGCACTTCAGCGTGCCCGCCTTTACGCCGGTGGTGTTGAACGTCTGTTGGCTGGCGGCCGCCGGGCTGGCCTCCTGGTGTTTCGACCAACGGGCCCAGCAGGCCTATCTACTGGCCGTGGCCGTATTGGTGGCCGGCGTGTTTCAGTTGGGCGTGCAACTGCCCGTGTTGCGACGGATGGGGTTCCGGTTCGATTACAACTGGTCGGCCGCGCGGTCGGGTCTTGCGCAGATCGGCCGTGCCTTGGCCCCCATGCTGGCCGGACTGGCGGTGACCCAGATCAACACGTTCTTCGACAGCCTGATCGCCTGGGGACTGGCCGCGGAAGTCGGACCCCACGGGCCACAACCGATCGGGTGGCTGGGCGGCGCGATCAGTTACCCGCTGGAACAAGGCGCTGCGGCGGCCATCTACTACGGCGAGCGACTCTGCCATTTTCCGGTGGGTGTGTTGGGCATGGCGGTGGCGGCGGCCATCTTCCCGTTGCTCAGCCGCCACGCCGCACGCGGCGACCGCGCCAAGCTGGGCGCCGACCTGACACTCGGGCTGCGGCTGGTGATATGCCTGGGTGTGCCGGCCGGCGTGGGGCTGATCATGCTGGCCCATCCGCTGGCGAAGCTCTTGTTTGAACACGGCCAGTTTACGCCTGGCGACACCACGCGGGCCGCACGCATGATTGCCTGTTACGGCACCGGTGTTTGGGCCTTTTGCGCGCTGCCGGTGGTGATCCGGGGCTTCTACGCCCTGGGCGACTGCGGCACCCCGGCCAAGATCGCCGCCTGGGTGGTGGGGTTGAACCTGGGGTTGAACCTGGGGTTGATTTGGACGCCGCTGGAGGAGGCCGGGCTGGCCGTGGCCACGTCCATCTCGGCCGGCGTGCAAGTGGCGGTGTTGATGCTGATCTTCTCCCGCCGCAAGGGCCCGCTGGGCTGGGCCGAGTTGGCCGCCGCGACCGCGCGAACCATCCTCTGCACGGTGCTAATGGCCGCCGCCGGATACGCTACGCTTTACCTGCTTTGGCTACTTACCCCAGCCGATGGACTGCTAAGCGAGTTGGCCCGCGTGCTGCTGCCGCTGCTGGTGAGCGTGGCGGTCTATTTCGCCAGCTATTGGCTCTCCCGGGGCCGGGAGTTGGCGATCCTGTTTGGCGCGGCCTCATAAACAACGACCCGACAGAGAGCTAGAACCGGCGTGCCACGGCCGTGTCGGCCGTGCCCGGTAGCAGCAGAAAACCTGCACGGCCGACACGGCCGTGGCACACGTCAGTAGCGATTTTAGAGCATCACGGAGGATCGGCGGGGACCGAGTCCGACGTCGAGACCGGATCGGATTGCGGCTTCGGCGCCGGGTTCTCGGGTACTTCCACGGCCGGGTCGCTTCCACAGCCTGAAGCCAGGCCCAGCAAGACCACTGCAAGAAAGACGGGCCGCATTATCTGCATGTTCTCGTGCCTCCGAAATCGCTGATACGCTATCCAGATCGGGCGCGTCCAACGCACGTGCACGGGTATACCAAATGAGACGAACGTCTCACTTCTCGGAGTGCACCACGTCGCCCTCGCTAATGCCCGAGAGTGAAACCAGTATATCCTCGTCGAGGATCTTGTTCAAGGTACGAACCGACCCGTCTGCGTAGCAGAAGTGGATAACATCCTCGTGGTCACTGTCGAAAGTGTGCCAGAAATCTCTACTGAATCCCCAGCGGGTACACATGGTTCCAGAACCGAACCAGGAGAATCCGTAGTGTGCTCTGTCTTCCCCCGTGCGTATCTTACCCGTGACTTCACCGAACAATAACGTGGTGCTCGAACCATCTCTGATGTTGCTGAGCCCGATCCGGGAACGATTGGAGAATACGCCTGCTGTACGGTCTAGATTCGCCCCGGTGCGGCCTAATGCGCCGGCGACTCCCAGGTAATTGGTCCGCCCCATCACGTTGCTTCCTCCGCCTCCAATGTAACCGCCACTAACGTAGCCCTTTGAGTCGTTGGGCGTGTAGTAATACTGTACTAAGAGATTCGTATCCTCTGAGGCATAAGCGTCATCTGACGGGCAGGTGAAGGAGGCGATCTTTGTCTGGGCCGCTATCCAGGCCTGGTCCCGTTTCCAGTACGGGCTGCCGACGTTATCCAGGTCGAAAATGGAGATATTCCCGTGGGCGCGTCTGTCCGAGTCGCTCCGATCACGAATGTCCGCCAATTCGAGGTAGCCCAGCAGAAAGGCCAAGGCACCCGTCCACTGCCCCTCAAACGAAACGCTGTTGGGTTGCGGTTTGGGTCCGAGATAACCGGGCGGAAATCTGCCGTTGGCGCTTTCAAAGCCCTGGGCAGCCAGCCCGATCTGCTTCAGATTGTTCAAGCAGGTCGCCCGCCGGGCAGCCTCGCGCGAGGCCTGCACGCCTGCCAACAAAAGCGCCACCAAGACGCCGATGATTGCCATCACCACCAGCAACTCGATCAGCGTGAACCCGACTGCCGGATACTTGCGCACCACGATAAACTTCTCCCCGCAAGTTCGCACTGCTACACTTGCCGATTCGCCGGAGGCACCCAAATCTACGTTATTGTAGCGCGCCGTGTGGCTTCTGGGAACCCCAGGCCCCCGCTGGTTTCCACGCCCGGACCATTGTGGACGTGGGTCGGTTGAGATATTATGGCCGTGGCACGGTGAAGCCAGGGGCGGACCCGGCGACCGGTGCGACCGTGGGCCGGCCCCTGAGACACCTCCCACGGGCGGGTTTCTCGCCGTCAAAACCTCCAGACACCCTCAGAATACAGGTCTTGGCCACACGATGAATCCACGAATCATCACGTACCTGCTGAGCCTTGCCGCCGTGGTGACACTCGCTGCCGCCACACCGGCGGCCGAGCCGACGTTCCAGAGAATCATCGACGCACCGAACCAGAAACTCCCGCCGGTCCGCGCAATCACCCGGGGACCGAAGTTCCACTGGTTCGCCTACTACGACAAGCTCGAGTTCGACCCCACCGGGCGATACGTGCTGGGCATGGAGGTCGATTTCCAGCACCGCAGCCCCAGGCCCGACGACCCGATCAAGGTCGGCATGGTCGATCTGAAGCAGAACGACAAGTGGATCGAGCTGGGCGAGTCTCGGGCGTGGTGCTGGCAGCAGGGGTGCATGTTGCAGTGGCGGCCGGGCTCGAAGAGCGAGGTCCTCTGGAACGACCGTTTCGAGGGCCGCTACGTCTGCCATATTCTCGACGTGAAGACGGGCCGCAGACGAACAGTGCCGCATCCGGTCTACGCGGTCAGCCCCGACGGCCGCTGGGCCGTGGCCCCCGACTTCCGGCGGGTCAACGACATGAGGCCGGGCTATGGCTACACCGGCCTGCCCGACCCGTACAAAGACCGGTTGGCACCCGAGGAGTCGGGCATCTTCCGCGTCGACCTGGACTCCGGCCAACAGCGACTGATCGTGCGGTTGGCCGACATCGCCAAGATTCCCTATCCCCGGGGTGACCTTTCCGAGGCCAAGCACTATTTCAATCACCTGCTGGTCAGCCCTGACGGAACCAGGTTCGAGTTCCTGCACCGCTGGCGGACGGGCGGCGGAGGGTTCAGCACGCGGATGTTGACCGCTGCGGCGGACGGCTCGGACGTGCGGATCGTGGACCACTCGGGCCGCACGTCACATTTTATCTGGCGCGACCCGCAGCACATCCTGGCCTGGTCGTGGCACCGCTGGCACGGCAGCGCGTTCTATCTGTTTGAGGACAAAACGGACGGGAAAGTCGAGATCACCGGCCGCGGCCTGATGCCGCACAACGGCCACTGCAGCTACCTGCCCGGCAACCAATGGATTCTCAACGACACCTACCCGATGGGCCCAAAGCGCCTACAGCACGTCTATCTGTTCCACGTGCCCACCAGTGGCATCGTGCCGCTGGGCCACTTCCACTCGCCGCCGGCCTATTCGGGCGAGTGGCGCTGCGATACCCATCCCCGGTTCAGTCCCGACGGCACCAAGGTCGTGATCGATTCGCCCCACGGCGGCAAGGGCCGGCAGCTCTACCTGATCGACATCAGCGGCATCGTCTCCAGCCCATAAAGCCGCGGTGTCGCTGGGTGGCTGGCTGGGTGGCTGGGTGGCTGGGTGGCTGGGGTCGAGCGACAGCGAGCCGAGGGCCAAAGTTTCAACCCTCCTGGCCGGCAGCCGACTCCGGGGGCAGCAGGTCTTCGAGCGTGGAGGGGTCGGCCAGCGCCTCGAGGATGGTCTCGATGAGCATCGATGGGTTCAGCTCGAGTCCTTCGCAAAGGGCCTCCGCGTCGCGCTCGCCGGAGAGGATGCGGTCCAGCGTGTCGGCGACCTTCCCCCATTCGGGTTGACCTTTTCGCATCGCCTCCTGGTACCGGGCAACCGCTTGACGGGCTTGTGGGTTGCCCTGGCAAGCGGCAAGCGTTGCGACAATCAAGGGGACGTGCCGTTTCAGTTCATGCCGTGTACCGGCGAAGTTGCGTTTGGCGTCGCGGGCGGCCCGGCGGTGCTGTGCGGCCTGCTGTTGGAGTTCCGCCTTGGGGCGGTCCCCCCCGGCGGCCGCGGCTTCCTGGTCGGCGATTTTGGCGAGGATGTTGTAGGCCTTCCAGATCTCCACCGCGCCGGGGTCGAGGGTCTTCCTGATGGCCAGGGCCTCTTCGGCGAGCCCACGGGCCTCGGCCAGCCGGCCCGGCTGAGTCCGCAGGAGGCCGGCGAGGTTGTTGAGGCCCCCGGAAACACTGAGTTGGTCTTTTGCCGAACGAAACACCTCAAGCGCCTTGCGATACCAGGTCTCCGCCGCGTCCGGCCTGCCGGCGTTGTTGCTGAGGATCGCCAACTGGTTCCAGGTCCGGGCGGCCCCGGCCAGGTTTCCGTGCTTCTCCTTCAATCGCGCCGATTCGCGGTAGTGGCGCTCGGCCTCGTCCCATTGCCGGGCTTCTTGGAAGACCCTGCCGAGCTGGTGCCAGGCGACGGCTTCGGACGCCGGTTCCCGCAGCCGCTGAAACAGGGCGAGGGCCTCGCGGTTGCGCCCGAGCGCCTCCTCCAGCTTGCCTTCCGTCTCCGCCAGGCTCCCGAGTTGGCCGAGGGTTACGCTCTGCCCACGCAGATCGCGGACTTCTCGGTGAATACTCAAGGCCTCCTCGTATGCCTTCCTCCCATCGCCAAGCTTGCCAAGTTCGGCCAGAGCATTTCCGAGCATCCCGTACAGATTGCCACGATGCCGCTTCACCTCGTCGCTCTGCTTTAGTTGTTCGGTCACCCCAATCCCGTCGCGATGGCAGACCTCGGCCAGGTCGGGCCGCCCGCCGGCCTGGTGACATCGGCCGAGGCTGCACAGGGTCACGGCCCGCTCGTAAGTGGGCCCGTCCCCCAGCGTGTCCACGATGGCGGAAAACACTTTGGCCGCCTCGCCCACCCGGCCGGACGCGAACAGCCGCTCGCCCTTGTTCGACTGGGCCAGAAACCAGGCCTGTGAGCCGGGCTTTCCGCCGGCCTCTTCCGCCCGGCGGCCGAGCGACTCGGCCTCCCGCGTGAGGCCGAAGACGTTCAGGAACCGGCTTACCGTCTCCACGAATATCACGGCGTCGGGATCGCCCGCCTCCAGGGCCCGGTGGACGGCGTGCAACAGGTTGGGCAATTCCCGCCACGCGATGGCCCGCGGTTCGTGGGGGCTCTTGTGGTCCTCGTGGTAGAGAAACCCGGACAGGGCGTAATACCGGCCGCGATGGGCCTCACTCAGCCGGGCCTGCTCATCGGCGGGGAGCGCTGCCCAGAGCATCGGCGCCAGGGTCGGATGGAAGCGGAGGAAGGGCGACTCCACGCCGGGTATACCCTCCGGCACGATCAGCGCCGCCGCCTCGAGCTGCCCCCGCAGCCCCGGCCAGAGGTTCTCCTCCCCCTCCCCCAGCTCCGTAATCGCCAGCAGTTCCGATTCCAAGGCCCCACCCTGAAACACGCCCAGCCGCGGCAGCACCCGGCGGGCGTCTTCGTCGAGCCGGTCCAGAGACAACTCGAGCGAGGCCAGCAGCTCCGCCGGGGTGTCCTCGCCGATCGCGGCGGCCGTAGCTCCGCCGGCCAGCAACTCCTCCAGACGTTCACCCAACTCGGCCGGGCGCCGGGTCTTCAACTGCTGGGCCAGCACACGGATCGAGAGGGGATGGAACTTCACCCGGTCGAACAACTCGATCAGTGCTTGCCGGTCCGGCGTAGGAACCTCCGGCGGCGGGGGGAGCTTCCCCAGTGCGGCGAACCACTCCAGCGCGTCGTCCGGGAACTGCCTCGACCCCAGTGCCTCCAGCACAATGCGGCGGTGCTCCAGCGTGCCCGCCACACGGTACTGCGGGTGGTCGAAATCGGGCAGCCGGCTGGTCGCCAGCACGCGGGAAGGGCCGGCCAGCGACCAGCCAACAGCAGCATCCAGCAACTCGCGCAAGGGACCCGGCCCGACGGCCTCCAGGTTGTCCAGTATCAGCAGTGTGGGCGTCTCGGCCAGCACCCCGGCGGCTTCGTCCGCGTCGCTCAGCGTGCTGTCGAGCACCGAGCCGATTGAGCTGACCGCCACGCTCAGGGCGTCTTCGGCCTGGACCTGCGAGTAGTCGACAAACACGGCCCGCCGAAACATGCCCGCGCGGACCAGCCAGCGGCCGGCCTCCAGGGCCAGTTCGGTCTTGCCCTGCCCGCCGAAGCCGGTGATCGAGATCCGGCGGGTCTGATCGGCGAACCAGCGTTCGATGCCCCACAGCTCGCGGCGGCGTCCGAAGAACCCGGCCTCGTCCCGCGGCCGCAGACGGCCGGAGAAGATCGCAGCAGGGATGTCCTGTGTGCCGCCCGCCACGGCCGGGGCACTCCCGCCGGGCCCGTTACTTGCGGCGAGCAGAGGCACGTCGTCGCCGCCCTGATACAGCGCCGGCAGGAACCAGTCGTCCAGCTCGAGCATGACCCGCTGCGGACCCCGCTGGACCTCGTATTTCTGGGGATAGTTGGCCAGATGGCGGCGGGCGTTGTCCAGGGCCTCGCCGATCCCCTGGCCCTTGGCAAGGTGTCCGTAGAACCGGCCGAACAGTGTGCGGGTGGTGGCGACCAGCACCGAGTGGGTCATGGCCAGCACGGCGGGGATGCCCGTGCCGGTCAGCCGGGCCGCCACGCTGCCCATCGGCTCGTCGCCCAGGGCCGCCGTCTGGCAGGCCGAGAGGATCACCAGCGCGACCTTCTGCCGGTGGAGATTCTGGCCAAGCCGGTCGGCGGAGACGAAGTCCAGCTTGCCGTCGGGCTTTTCAAACAACAGATATCCGGTCCCCGGTGGTGATGCGTCCGGCGGGCCGGCCGCCTTGTCTCTCACCTCGTCGTCGAAGGGGAATCGCACGCCCTGCTTGTCCTTTGCCGCCCGCTCGGGCAACCCGCCGTGCCGGTCGAACACGCCGTGGCCGTCGAAGTGCAGGATATCGACGGGCGGTCGGTCGCGGTCCTCCAGCCGTTGCGTCAGCGCATCGACGGTGGGCGGACGCAGAAACTCCCAGGTGAACCGGCCGGCCCCGTGGGCATTGAGTGCATCCATCACGGCGCCGGCGTCGGCCCGGGGGTCGAGGAAGCCGCTATCCTCCGGGCGGCTCACCACGAACAGGATGTGCAGGCCGTCTTTCGAGGCCACCTCCAGCGGCGGCCGACCCCCGGTCGCTCCACCGAGCCGCCGCCGGACACTGATTCGCGGGTTTTCGTGAAACAGGAACACGCCGCCCGTGGCAGGATCGTGGAGCAGCTCCCAGGGCAGGGAGAGCACCGAGGGATGCTCGGCGTGGATGGTCAGGAGCCGGGCTTCCTGCCGGCAATCTTGAAACTCGTTGAAGACCCGCTGCGCGGCCCGGTCGGCGAACACGGCGTCGAACAACGCCTTGCCGAGCTGCGGCAGCCGGGACTTGATGCGCCGGGCCTCGGCGTCGTCCGGGTCGCCCAGCGAATGGGCGCCGTAGACCTCCAGATACCACTGGAGGTCCTTGCGGTCCTTCTCGGTGACCGGACTGACAAACGGCAGTGTCCCCGAATCGGCGCCGTCGAAGCGGACCTGCACCTTATCCGAGCCGGTGAACTCGATATTCAGCTCCGTGCTCATGGCTTCCCCCGCTCGTCGGACTGCTCGGAATTCCGATCCCGGCCCGAAGACGTAAGTGTATCATGGGCGCGAACGTCTGTCAGCCACCCGCACGCAAAAGGGTGGGCCGGCCAAGGGGAGCAAGAGTGGCCGGGTGGGCGTTGGCAAGACCCTGTGGCGGGCCGCTGGCGTTTCGCCGGCGAGGTGCGCGATCGACCTTCGCGATATACGCGGGGCGCGACCACCGGTCGCGGCTTTATGGTTGGCGGCCAAAGAGCGTGATCGCGTCGACCCGCTCGATGTCGATCGGGAGGATGCTCCCGGCCAGGTGCATCGGGCCGTCGAAGACTACGATCCGGTCGCAGACGGTGCGGCCCACAAGCTGGGTCACCTCACCGTGGGACGATTGCCTGCGGCCGACCTTGCTGGGGCCTTCCACCAGGATCTCCAGGCGGCGGCCCACCAGCGGCTGGTTGTCCTCCAGGCTGATCGCGTTCTGGAGGGCCAACAGCTCGTTGTTCCGCTGCCGCTTCACCTGGTCGGGGACGTCGTCGGCGTACAATTCGGCGGCCTTGGTTCCCGGCCGCGGGCTGTACTTGAAGATGAAGCTATTCTTGAACCGTCCCTCTCGCAACAGCTCGAGCGTCTGCCGGTAGTCTTCTTCCGTCTCGCCCGGAAACCCCACGATGAAGTCGCTGGTGATCGCCGCCTGGGGGATCGCCGCGCGGATCCGCCCTAGCATCTCGCGATACTCTTCGGCGGTGTAGCCCCGTTTCATCCGCCGCAGGATCCGGTTGGATCCGCTCTGGAGGGGAACGTGCAGGTAGGGCGACACCTTGGGCAGATCGCGGACCGCCTGGATCAAGTCCTGCGTCATGTGCCGGGGGTGACTGGTGACGAACTTCAACCGCCTCAGGCCTTGGATCTCGTGGAGCCGGCCGAGCAGATCTGCCAGCCGCACCGCGGAGCCACCGCTATCGTCGCGGTAGCTGTCGACCGTCTGGCCCAGCAGCGTTACTTCCCGGCATCCCTGTTCGGCAAGGCAGCGGACCTCGGCCTCGATCTGCTCGGCCGGGCGGCTCTGCTCGGGCCCACGCACCGCGGGGACCACGCAATACGTGCAGAACTTGTCGCAGCCGAACATGATCCGCACCATCGCCTGGTGCGCCGCCGGCCGGGTCTTCAGGACCCGCAACGGATCGTGCGGCTGGAAGCTCCTGCGGACCGACGCCCGATTGCCCGAGGTCCGGTCCAGGCTGATTTCCACCTGCGGACCCTCGCCGGCGGATACCCGCGCAAGCAGCGCCGGGAGCTGGCTCAATTGTCCGGGGCCGACCACCAGGTCTACGTGCGGGGCGCGCCGCAGTATCTTCTGCCGGTCCTTCTGGGCCATGCACCCGATCACGCCGATGATCTTCTGCGGCTGCTGTTGCTTGACGTGTTTCAGCCGGCCCAACGCGCTGTAGATCTTGTCCTCGGCGTGCTGACGGACGCTGCACGTGTTGAAGAGGATCGTATCGGCCTGACGCGGACTGTCGACCAGCTCGTATCCGGCCTTGGACAGATCGGCGGCGACCAGCTCGCTGTCGAGCACGTTCATCTGGCAGCCGACCGTCTGGATGTAGAGGCGTTTGGGCATGGAGGAGAAGCGATCGTGCTACGCGGCCGGCTCACGCCGGAACTTGCGGCTCATTTCTTCCGCCTGCTTGCGCCGCTTTTCTTTCTTCAACTCGCGGCGGAACTCTTCCATCATCTGGTTACGGCGGCGGGCCATCAGCCGCACCAGCGTAACCACGGCCACGTATCCGGACACCACCAGCAGGGCCACGTCCCAACCGTCCATGTTTCCCATCGCCGCAGGTCCTGATGAGGCGTGTGAAGCAGAAAAACTTCATTCTACCCCAGAATCTACCCCGTCGCGAGGGCAATTCTCGTGCGGAAAAGGGGCCGGTCCTGTTTGCCCCAGCGGCCCGCAGGGTGCCTCGCACCAATTGGACCTGTCCCCTTTTTGGGCTGCTACTCCGGCCCGAACCGGTCTCCCGGGCGAACCCGATAACCCCGAAGAAACTGCTCGACGTCCATCATCCGTTTTCCGGCCGGCTGCACATCGTTTAGCCCTACGGCACCCGTGCCGGCAGCCACCACCAGCCGCCCGCCTGCCGCCTCCAGGACTGTGCCCGGCGGCGCGTCGGAATCGTTCGGGTCGACCACCGAGACCGGCCCCAGGATCAACCTCAAGGCGGCCCCCTTCTGCCGGTGCCAGAACGTGTAGGTCTTCGGCCACGGTTCCATCGCCCTGACCTGGTTCTTGATCACCGCGGCCGGCCGGCTCCAGTCGATGGCCCCGTCGGACTTCTTCAGCCGGCGGGCCTTCGACGCCAGGGCCGGGTCTTGGGGCAAGGCTTCCAGCCGGCCCGCCTCCACCGCGTCGATCGCCCGACGGGTCAGCCAGGCACCCATCTCCGCCAGCCGCTGCTCGAGCTGCACGGCCGTCTCGTCCGGTTCGATGGGCGTGCGGGCCTGGGCAATACAGGGCCCGGCGTCGACCTTCGGAGTCATGTGGATTACCGTCACCCCCGTTCCCGTCTCGCCATGGTAGATGGCCCAATTGATCGGCGCCGCCCCGCGATACTTCGGCAACAACGAACCGTGTAGATTGACTCCCCCCAAACGAGCGGAGGCCAGCGTTCCCGCCGAGAGAATCTGGCCGTAGTCGCAGACCACCAGCAGATCCGCCTCATACTCCCTCAGCCGGGCCTGCGGCTGCTGGGTGTTCACGTCTTCCGGGTTGAAGATGGGTGTGCCGTGCTGATGGGCCACGTCGCGGATCAGACTGGCCGCCGCCACCCGTTTGCCACGATGAGTGCGAACCGGTCCCGTAACCAGCGCCACAACGGTGTGGTGTGTCTTGTAGAGTTCCCGGAACGTCGGCACCCCGAACGGACCGGTGCCCATCATGATCAAACGCATGAGCAACAATCTAAACCAAAACCCCCAGTGCTCCAACCCGGACCGGCCGCGTACGGCTTTGCCGGTGTTTGCCCCCGCCCGCCCCAGCGACTATCATGGACGCATCCGCCTTTGCTCGCAGATTGAGAACGTACCGTGATGCCTATCCGATTGCGTCCACTGCTGTTGTGCTTGTCTATCGTGTTGCTGGCGACGGCTACCGCCCGCGGGGGCGGCCCGGCCGCAGACTGCGACGCCGCAGTGGCGACCGTCCACCCGCTGGCCACCGATGCCGGTCTGGAGGCGCTCAACCGCGGCGGCAATGCCGTCGATGCGGCCGTGGCGGCGGCGCTGACCCTGGGCGTGGTCGACGGCCATAATTCGGGCATCGGCGGCGGGTGCTTTATTCTCATCCGGCTGGCCGACGGGAAGCTGGTGGCCGTCGACGGGCGCGAGACCGCGCCCATGAAGGCCACCCGTGACATGTATCTTCGCGCGGGCAAGCCTCAGCCCGAGTTGAGCAAGCTGGGAACGCTGGCCTGCGGCACCCCGGGCGCGCTGGCCGCCTACGACCACGCGGTCCGTCGACACGGCCGACTCCCGCTGGCCGAGCTGCTGCTGCCGGCCGCCCGAATCTCCCGACGCGGCTTTCCGATCGATCGCGCGTACGCCGGCAAGTTGCAGCGCGCGGCAAAGAGCCTGGCACGTTTTCCCGGCTCCCGGGCCGTGCTGCTCAACGCCGACGGATCACCCTATGAGACCGGGGAAATACTCACACAGTCGGACCTGGGGCGAACCTATCGTGCCGTTGCCGAGCAGGGAACCGATTGGTTCTATCGCGGCCCGTTTGCCCAGCGGGTGGGAGAGTGGGTGGCCGGGCATGGGGGCATACTTACCGCGGCGGACTTCGCCCGCTATCGTGCCCGGCGACGCGAACCAGTCCGAACCACGTACCGCCGGTATACGATTATCGGCTTTCCGCCGCCCAGTTCCGGCGGAGTCCACGTCGCACAGATCCTCAACGTCCTCGAGCACTTCGATCTGAAGGCACTTTACGCCCGGTCGCCGGGCGAGTTCTATCACGTGCTGGCCGAGGCCATGAAGCTGGCCTTTGCCGATCGGGCCCACTGGTTGGGCGATCCCGACTTTACCGATGTACCCCGAGGCCTGGTCGACAAACCGTACGCGGCGAAGCTGGCCGGACGGATCAACCGGAGCCGGACCATCAAGGTCTCCGGGCATGGTCAGCCGCCGCGATGGCAAGAGGATCATTTCGGCGGCGGGACTACAGACGCCCACGAAAAACACACCACGCACATCACCGCCGTCGACGCCGAGGGGAACTGGGTGGCGATCACCGCCACGGTCAACACGGCGTTCGGATCGAAGGTAATTGTGCCGGGCACGGGCGTGGTGCTGAATAACCAGATGGACGATTTCTCCATCGCCCCGGGCACACCCAACGCCTACGGCTTGCTGGGCGGCAATGCCAACGCGGTTGCACCCGGCAAACGCCCGCTGTCAAGTATGAGCCCCACGATCGTGTTGGAGGACGGCCGCCCAATCCTGACCCTCGGCGCCGCCGGCGGCCCCACGATCATCACGCAGGTCGCCCAGACGATCGTCTACCACCTGGACCTGGGCCGGCCGCTGGCCGAGGCGGTGGCGGCCCCGCGGATCCATCACCAGTGGATGCCGGACGAGCTGAAAGTTGAAGAATCGCTCGACGCCGCCATCGTGGCAGAGCTGAAAAGACGCGGGCACAGCGTCAAGCGCACCAAGGGCATCGGGGTCCTGCAGGCGATCGGCCTCTCCCCCGACGGAAAGGCGGTCACGGGCGTCCACGACCCCCGCGTCTCCGGCAAGGCCGCCGGGCCGTGACCGCGTCTTCTCCGATACCGCTGGCCGGGTTCCCCTTGACTTGTTAGCATTTTGCTACCATAATGGTATTCGGGGTGGGTAACTGAGCCGGGAAATCCCGATGAACGTCATCAGCCGACCCGCCATCCGCGAAGCACAACGGCGGCACCCCGACATCGCCGATTGGCTTGACCATTGGTGGCAGGTCGCCAAGCTCGCCCGCTGGCAAAGCTTGCACGATGTTCGGGTAACCTATCCTGGCACCGATCAGGTCGGGCATTGTTTGGTCTTCAACGTTCGGGGCAACAAATACCGCTTCATTGCCGGCGTTAGCTACGCCAGCGAGGAGCGTGGCGGCACACTGTTTATCAAGCACTTTCTGACTCACGCCGAGTACACGAAAGGCCAATGGAGAGAGGACTGTCAGTGATGTCCAGCACAATGACCGCTTACCAGGTCCTATTGCAGGAGTACACGCCCCGCCCGATCCGTACCGAGGTGGCTTACAGGAAAACTCTTCGCCAGGTGGCCGAACTGATGAGGCGCCCCAGACTGTCGCGTGCCGAAAGTGAGCTGCTCGAGGTCTTGGCCACCTTGGTGGAACAATACGAATCGAGAGACTATCCCACTCCCACGAGCGCTCCGCACCAGATGCTCGCCCACCTGATTGAGGCCAAGGCCGTCAGCCAGGCCGAACTGGCCCGGGCAACCGACGTCCCCCGTTCGACCATCAGCGCCGTGCTGGCCGGCCGCCGGCAGATCAGCAAGGCCAACGTCACCAAGCTGGCAGGCTACTTCGGGGTATCCCCCGCGGTGTTCCTCGGCCCGGTGGAATCCCGCTGATTTTGTCTGTGCAAAGATCACCACACGGAAGCTCCGCAGAGCCGGTCGTGTCGGCCTCTTTCAGCAGCCGGGCGCAAGCGGCTGGCACAATCGCCCCTACCGTCAACAGCGCGAACGTTCGGCCGCCCGATCCTCACCCTCGGTGCCGCCGGCGGCCCCACGATCAAGCACACGAGAAGCATGTGTTCAGTCAGCGCCCAATGTCCCGTGATACACCGGCTAGCACTGCTCGTGTGGGGGGGGTCACTATCGGCTACGGTGTTCCATGGGATATATATATCCCATGGAACACCGTAGCCGATAGCGAGCTTCCAAGTCGCAACACGTTACAGGTAAATAAGTTGCGCGTTTGACAGCCTCACGTAGTTCGGAGAAATGTCGCGGTGCTACGTAGTATATATACTACGTAGCACCGCACATGGAAAAGCCCAGCATCGTCGGTAAGATCCTAAAAGTAAGAAGGTTAGTGAATCTAGATCGCACTATTTGCCGACGCTGTATGAAGTATATATACTTCATACAGCTCCTTACCTCGCGACTACCACGAGGAACCGCTTGATGCCCGCCAGAACGCGTATGCAAATCGCCAAGCCTGATATTGTCAGTCTTTTCAAAGATAGTCCGAGTCGAGTCTATTCCCGAAGGGACATCGAGCAACTACTTTCCGACAATCGAAGCTTCTGGCGCTTGGCCCAGTTGACTAGGGTAAACGATTTCGTGGCGTTCATGATCGATCACACACAACTACAGGTGGTCAAACTGGACTTTCCAAGTAGGCCAGTTAATCGTTACACCTGGGACGAAGTTCCGGCACTCGATCTGACTCAATCGTTGAACTCCGAGGGGTACTTCACGCATTACACGGCCATCTACCTTCACGGCCTCACTCAGCAAATCCCCAAAACGATCTATTTCAACGTCGAGCAGCGCGCGACCGGCGGTGGCGGACAATTAAGCCAAGCACGGATCGACCATGCATTCAAACGGAAATGCAGGGTCTCGAACAACATTGCGAGTTACCGTGATCAGAGGATTTGTCTGGTCAATGGTCAGAACACTCAGCAACTGGGGGTCATCGATTTCCAAACAACCGCTGGATCTCGCGTGCGCGTGTCCAGCATCGAGAGAACGCTAATCGACGCCGTGGTGAGGCCGGTTTATTCAGGAGGAGTGTTTGAGGTCGCCCGCGCGTTTGTGTTGGCGCGAGATCGGTTTTCCGTTAACAAGCTCGTGGCGACCCTGCGAAAGCTAAACCACACCTACCCCTACCATCAAGCCATCGGCTTTTATTTGGAGCATGCCGGAGGGTATCGAGAAGCGCAAGTGGAATTGCTGCGTCAGTTTGACGTGGAATGCGATTTCTATCTGGCGCACGACATGAAGGAGACCGGCTACAACGAGAGGTGGCGGCTATTCATTCCAAAGGACTTCTAGGTAACGGCACTTGGCGAGCACGTAGTCGAAATAGAAGTCGAAATCTTCCAGTGGAACATCTGGCTTTATGGTGGCTTCCACCGCTACGAAGTCCTGTCGGTGATAGTCTCTGAAGTCTTTGATGTTATCGATCAGGTTCAGAGGGACCCGCTTTACCGCAAACACTTCTCGTATGATCTGTTGGAACTCGTCGCCGCGAAAGTCGATCGCAAAGTGTTGTGCGATCGTGTGGATGTCGACGAAGTCGCGTGCGCGTGCCGACGGATGCCTCTTGACCTTGGCGACGTATTTGGGCATCTGCTGACAAATTGCGCGCAGCTTCTCAGAAACCATCATTTCTGGGGAGTAGACGTAGACTGTATAACCCTCAAGCTGCCGAGCTTGCTTTGGGCGGCAGTATTCGTGCTTACTGATTTGTACGCTGAACTTTGTCGATCCTTGTTTCCCGACGCCAGCCGCTTGTACTCTGAGGGCACGGACGTCGTCCTTAAGTCGATCGTATTGCTCTCGCTCGATAATCTTGAACTCGACCTGGTACCCACCCCAGAAACCTCGCATCTCGTCTGATAGTGAAGAGGGAACCTCGAGGATACCGATATCGAACACCACATAACCGGCTTCGCTAAAGGTCTGTCTCAGCGTGTTTTCAATTCGTCGGGCAAGCGTCTCTAACTTGTCGAATTCTCCTTCGATCGAAAAATCCACGTCGACCGAAGCACGGGTGGATATTCGATACACTATGTCAAGGAGGTTGCCACCCTTCAACACAAGGCGTTCCATCAGCTCATCATCTGAGAACATGGCGATGATGACCAGCTTTTTGACTTGTTCGAGAGACTCCAAATTGTCCATGGTTCTTCTCGGTTTGGTGTGCGCCGCCTACCCCTTGCGCCCCAGCATCCGGTCCAGCGCGTCGGAGGTCTGATGGATCAGCGACTCCGGCCAGTGGGGGAAGGGGTTGAAGTACTCGAACGTGAGATAGCCGCGGTAGCCGACCTTGTCCAGCGCCTCGATCACCGCCGGCCAGTCGGTGGTGCCGTCCAACAGCGGGCGGAAGGCGTTGAGGTTGAACTCGTTGACCCGTTTTGAGTACTCCTTCAAGTGCGTGTTCTGGATCCGCTTGCCCAGCATGGGGATCCAGTGCTGGGGGAAGTGGTACTGCATGGTGTTGCCGGTGTCGAAGTGTACACGCACGTGGTCCGACTTGAAGCTGTCGACGAACTCGATCATTTCCTGCGGGCTGTGAAGAAAGCCGTTGGCGAAGATGTTCTCGATGTTCAGGTACACGCCGGCCTTTTGGGCCTCGGGGATCAGCCGTCGGACGGCCTGGCGGGCGCGGCGGTCGCAGACGTCGTGGGGCACCGGCGGTTCGTCTTCCAGCCAGGGCACGTAGACCGCCCCGGGCACGACCAGCAGGTTGGGCGTGTTCAACAGCCACGCACAGCGGATCATCTTTCTGGCCAGATCCAGCCCTTCGTTGCGCCGCTTCGGGTCGTGGTGGGTGAGCGAGTAGGGCCAGAATAGGAAGGAGCAGAGACCGCTGATCTCAAGGCCGATCTTCCGGGCCATCTGGCCGACCTCGCGAATGTGTGCCTCCGAGACCTCCGGCGACAGGTCGTCTTCCAGGGCGTAGTTGACCTCCACGCCGTCGAACCCGGCGTCTTTGCAGAGCTGGAAACACTCCTTCAGCGTCATTTTGTCCGGGTAAGGCAGCGCCCAGAGGTTGATCGACTTCTTCATGTCGTATCGCTTTGCCGGCGGCTTTCGCGCCGGTTGCGATCGGACCGGCTTGTCGGCGGCCAGGCCCTGGGCGGCCATGAACGTGCTGCCGAACGCGGCCGAATAGGCCAGCAGCTCACGCCGGCTAAGTCCGTGAGACGCGTTTAGTTGTGGGCGGGGCATAGTCGGGGCTCCTTTCTCGGAGGACGGAGAGTTTGCTACTTCACCAGCTTGGCCCCATTTTATGACCCGGCAGCGCGTCTGGTCAACAAACACAAAGCCACGACCGTTGGTCGCGCCCGGGCAATGGCGCGATCAGCGGTCGCGGGTTAGTTGGGCGCGACCGATGGTCGCGGCTTTATGATCGCTCAGGTCCGCAACTCCTCCAGTTCAGCCAGCCGGGACGTGATCTGGCCGTCGTCGGGGATCAGGCCGCGGTCGCGGCTTCCCTGAAACTCCCGCTCCAGGTCGGCCAGGGCCTGTTTGACGGAGAGCCGGGCGGGTGGGCTGAGCCGGTCGATGAACAACACACCGTCGAGGTGATCGGCTTCGTGCTGGGCAGCCCGGGCCGGCAGGTCGCTGAGCTGATAACTCACTTCCTCTCCGGTCAGGTTGTAGGCCGAAAGCACGATCTTATCCGAGCGTCTGACTGGGGCGAAGATCTCCGGAAAACTCAAACAGCCCTCTTCTTCCTCGGCCGTGCCGGTCCGTTTGACGATCACCGGGTTGATAAAGACGTACTCCAGGTCCTTGGCCGCCGGGTCGCTTTGAGGGTTCATCACGAACAGCCGATAGGGCAGATCTACCTGGTTGGCAGCCAGCCCGATGCCCTTGTGCTGGTACATCAAATCGAGCATCTGGCCGACGATTCTCTTCAACTCGGCGTCGACTCGACGCAGCGGTTTCGACCGGTGACGCAAAGTGGGGTGAGGGTATTTGACGATCCGCACAGGTTCAGGCTCCGTAGCAGCAGTAGATCGACTGAATTATAGACGGCGCGCCTAGTTGGGCGAAGGGAAGTTCGGCGCCAAGCACCCCCCTGGTGGTCCAGTGTCGTCGGGCCGCGCTGCTGCCGCCGTCCCCAGCCGGTGTATAATCAGGGCCATACGGTGGATGGGCGGAGGATGCGGCAGCCGGTTGCGCTGCGACTCACGTTGACTCGCCGGCAGGCTGGACCTAGAATTCCGGCGAATGTCGTAACTGCTTTCTCTGACAGCATTTTAGAGTCTTACGTCATATACTTCTGCGCGCCGTGCACGCATGTTTGTAAGTTCTTTTGGGTTGCGGGCTTAGCCCGCGTGAGGAGCCCGCAGGCAGATGTTACAGACCCACCAGACCCAGCACGTGCCCCCCCACGGGGTAGAGCCGTCGCGGCGGCGGACCATGCTGCCGAGCTGGCTGATCTCGGCCGTCTTGCACTTCCTCGTGCTCCTGCTGGCCGTGGTCCTGCCGCTTTGGTCCACACCACGGCGGGGGTTCGTCGCCGAGCGGACCGCCGAAGTCGGCATCGTGCTGAAGCATCAGCGGGGAGACGACCAATACTACGAAGGCCGCGGAGACACCGCTGCGGCCGATCTTGCCGCGGACGCCGCGACCGATGCCGGCGATATCGGCGAGTTGCTCAGCGACCCGCCGGCGGCCGATCCCACCAAAGCACTGCCGTCGAGTATGGCCTTGATAGGTCCCGGGGCGCTGGAAGGGGGGGGAGTGGGAACCGCGATGGGTGCCGACGCGGGCCACCGCGGCGGCGGCCTCTCGGGTGAGGGCAAAGGTCGAACCAGCGTGTTCGGTGTGCAGGCCGAAGGATACAAGTTCGCCTACGTCTTCGATCGTTCCGGGAGCATGGAGAGTCCGCTGGAATCGGCCAAGGCGCAACTGATCGCCAGCCTGAAGAGCCTCCAAGACACCCACCAGTTCCAGATTATCTTCTACAACGATCGGGTCCGGAGGTTCAGCCCGACCGGGGAACCCAATAGGCTCTTCTTCGCTACCCAGCGAAACAAGAATCTGGCGGTGAAGTTCATCGGCTCGATCATCGCCTCGGGCAACACCGACCATGAACAGGCGCTGATGCTGGCCATCAACCTGCAGCCCGACGTGATCTTCTTTCTCACCGATGCCGACCCACCGAGACTCTGGCCCGCCCAGTTGGCCAAGATCCACCGCAGGGCGGCGGGGATCACGATTCACGCCATCGAATTCGGCTTCGGGCCGCAATCCGAGCACAACAACTTCCTGGTCAAGCTCGCCCGAGACAACGGCGGGAAACACGGCTACATCGACATTTCGAACCGCCGTCGCGTGCCGCGGCAGTGAAGGACCATCGTATGACAAACGGCCAATCCGCGGTCCTGATGATCTTGGCACTGCTGTCTACGCCGGCCGCCGGGCAAGACACGGTCTACATTGCCGGCAGTGCAGGCGGGCAGACGAGAATCACTGGCCGCGTGCTGGACTACAACGGCCGCGAACTGAGATTGGAGCATACCGGCGGGAAAGAGCAGAGTTTTCCGGCTGAGAAAGTGCTGCGGGTCGAAACAACATACGGACGTCAACAGACCGAAGCCGACGGGCTGTTTGCTCAGCACCGCTTTGATCGGGCGCTGGCCTTGTACGTCAAGGCAGTCGACAGTGAACCGCGACGCTGGGTGCGCCGCCAGATCATCGCCCGGATCGTCTGCTGCTATTCGGCGGCGGAGCAGACCGAGCGTGCCGGCGAGGCGTTCCTGCTTCTGATCCGGGACGACCCCGACACGCCCCAGTTCGATTGCATCCCGCTGGTATGGATCTCGCGCCAAACGCCGATCGCCCTGGAGGCGGCCGCCCGGAGGTGGCTCGGGCGCAGCGAGCCCGCCGCCCGGCTATTGGGTGCCAGCCACCTGCTTGCCGGGCGCGACCGGCCGGCGGCACTGAAGGAGCTGCAGCGGTTGGCCGCCGGGGCCGACCGGCAGGTGGCCGGGCTGGCTCTGGCCCAGAGTTGGCGAGCGGAGGTCGTGACTGCCACCACGGAGCAGATCGATGCCTGGGACCGCAGGATCCGGAAGATGCCCGAGCCGATTGCAGCCGGGCCATACTTTTTGCTGGGGCTCGCCCGGGCGCAGCGACAACAGCCCGAGCAGGCCGCCCTGGCACTGTTGCGCGTGGCGATCCTTTATCCCCAGCGACGCGCGCTGGCCGCCCAGTCGCTGCTGGAGGCGGGGCGCGTACTTGAAGGGCTCGATCGCCAGCAGAGTGCCGTGGGACTGTATCGAGAACTGATCCGCGACTATCCGGAACGGACTCGCGCCGTGGCCGAAGCCCGGGCCCGGCTGGAGGAGATCGGCAACAGTCAATAGCCGTCCGGCTTCTGCTGACAGGATAACAGACTCTCCTCCGTAACACGAACGAGCCTTCAGAAGCGAAAAGGTGAAACCGCCATGGCCGACCATTCGACCCTACCGCCGTCCTGGCAAGTGCCCCAGGAGTTCAGAGACCGCTTGGGAAAACGGGCCGGCCGACAGCGGCCGATGCTTTCCGAAGGTCATCTGCTGTTGGTCTTGCACCGCCCACCGCTGCCCGGAGACGTCAGAAGATGGGGAAGATACTTCTGGCGCAAACCTGACGGAAGCTGGGATTCCAGCGATTTGGGCAGCGGGCCTCGGGCGCTGGGCCGGCACCTTGACGAATACGCCGAACTGCTCGAGAAATACGACAAACAGGCCGAGGACGCAGCCGGTGCGGAAGACTACTTCGCGGTGCTCGAGGGACTGGCCCCCGTCCACCGCACGGCCCGCCATCTGTACCAAACGCTCCAGGAAGCCCGCAAAATCGTTCCCCAGGATCGCGACGTGATCAACTTCCGTGATCGTGCCTATGAGGTCGAGAGAACGGCCGAACTACTCTACGAGGAGACCCGCAACGCGCTGGATTTCACCATGGCTCGGCGGGCCGAAGAACAGGCCAGCAGCGGCCGGCGGATGGCCCTCTCGGCGCACCGTCTGAACGTTCTGGCGGCGTTCTTTTTTCCCATCGCCACGCTCTCGGCCATCTTTGGAGTCAACCTGGAGCACGGATTCGAAAGCGTCTCCGCCCCGCTGCCATTTCTCGGCATTCTGGGCTTCGGGCTGGTCCTCGGCTTGATCCTGAAATCATTCGTAACCGAATACCCACACCGGCCGGTACGCGAGAGGGTCGCCTCCGACGGGCTTCGCGGTACAGGACCCCGTACCCCGGACCGGACGGAAAGGGCGCCGTCGGAGCCAGATCGGCAGAAAGTCAGGAGATAACGTTGCGCAGACTCACGTATTCTCACGTTGTAGCGTGCCTGTTGGCCTTGGCTTCCCTGCAGCAGAGTGGGTTGGCCCGGGCTGCGGATCTCGTCCCCGGCGAGCCGGCCTTGGAAAACGGCGCCGGCAAGCCGGAATCTGACTCTCCGGAGGGAGTTCTGGCGATACTGAGGGCCGGCGGACCGGTGGGGATGGTGATCATACTGCTCTCGGTGGCCGCGCTGGCCCTGGTGGTGGAACACATGATGACGATCCGCGAGGGTGTGCTGATGCCACCCGGCTTGGGCGACGGAGTGCGGAAACTGCTGGGGGAAGGCAAACCGGCCCCTGCGCGCCAGATGTGCAGGTCCAGGCCGAGTTTCCTGGCCTTCGTGCTGGAAGCCGGACTGGCCGAGGCCGACGACGGCTGGCCGGCCATGGAAAAGGCCATGGAAGACGCCGCCGCCGATCAGTCGGCACGGCTGTTCCGCAAGATCGAGTACCTCTCGGTGATCGGCAACATTGCCCCTATGCTGGGTCTGTTGGGTACGGTGATCGGCATGATCTTCGCCTTCCGCGAGGTGGCCGACACCCAGGGGGCGGCCCGGGCCGCCGATCTGGCTACCGGAATCTACCTGGCGCTGGTGACCACCGTGGAAGGTTTGCTCGTGGCCATCCCGTCGCTGGCCGCGTTTGCCGTGTTTCGCAATCGGGTCGATCAACTGGTGGCCGAGGCGGCCTATGTTGCCCAACACGTTTTCGCCCCGCTGAAACGCAGTGGCACCGCCGGCCCGCCGCAGGGGCCCTCACCGCCGGCCCCGCCGCCGGTAGGAGGACGTTGATGCGCGTGCCGAGGAATCTGTCGCGAGCCGACCTGGGTTTCAACATGACTCCCATGATCGACGTGGTCTTCCTGCTGATCATCTTCTTCCTGGTCTCCAGCCACCTTGCCCAGCAGGAGATCCAACTGGAGTTGGACCTGCCGGACGCCGCCAGCGGCCAACGACCCAAAGAAGACCAGATCCGCCGGGTGGTGATTAACGTGCTGCCGGAGCAACGGGCCGGGAAGCGAATCATGGTCGGCGGGCGGCTGGTGGCCGAAGAGGAGTTGCCGCAATTGATCGAACACGAAAGCCGCCGGGCGCGTCGAGAGGTCCGCGGCCGGTTGGAAATCCGCATCCGCTCCGACCGCAAGGTGCCCTACCGAGTGGTCGAGCCGTTGATGGTCGCCTGTGCCCGGTCCGGAGTGTGGAAGGTAACCTTCGCTGTGGTAGCAAACTGAAGGGAACGCTCCTTCATCCTTCATCATTCATCATTCATCATTCATCATTCATCATTCATCATTCATCATTCATCATTATCCATGCGCCGCCCTCCCTACCATCGTGACCAGCATGGCCGACTCGAGGTCAAGATGACGCCGATGATCGACGTGATCTTCCTGTTGTTGATCTTTTTCGTCTGCACCGCCAGTTTTCGCCCACCCGAAAGGGTCCTGCCCACCCGGCTGTCGCTGCCCGGGGCGATCCGGAGCGACGCCCAACTGGACCCCGACTTAGAGGACCTCGACGAAATCGTGGTCGAGGTTCTTTGGCGCAAGATTGACGGCCGTTGGCGGGCCCAGTGGCAGATCAACGGCGAGGATTACACCAGTCTGGCAGACGTGGGCGCCGTGCTGCTGAGGGCCAAGGAATTGAAGAGCGATCTGCCGGTGATCCTCGACATCGAACCCGACGTGCCCATGGAGGACTTGATCGACGTCTACGACCTCTGCCGCGAGGTGGGGCTGATAAGGGTGCAGTTCGCCGCGTCGGCGGAAGCGTAGGGATTGAGGAACGATGAAAGATGAATGATGAATGATGAATACTCACTTGGCACGATGCTTGGTTCTGTTGGTTATGCTCACGTCGGCTGCGGTTGCCGACGAGTCGAGCGACCAGCAGTTCCTGGCCGGGCTGCGGCAGCGGGGGCTGTTTCAACTGGCCGAGACGTATTGCACCGATCGGCTTCGGCGTGACGACCTGACTGAGTCGCAGCGGGCCGACCTGGTGATCGAGCTCTCGCGATGCCTGGCCGAATGGGCCGTCAGCTCTCCGCCCCAGCGGCGGGGGCCGCTTTGGCAACGGGGCCGGCAGGTCACCCGGGATTTCGCCGGCAAGTATCCCCAAAACCCCCGGCTGCCGCTGGTCCGCTTGCAGCAGGCCCTGGGGCACCTGGCTCGGGGTGAACTGGCCCGGCAGGAAGCCCAGCTTGCGGCCGACCAGGGAGATCTGCTCGAGCGGGCCCGAGAGCAGCTACGCCTCGCCGTGGGCGAGCTTCGAGAACTGGCCGACGAAGTCCGGCGCCGGCTGCGCCAACAGTCTCTTCCCGGCCGAGTGCAAACGGACGGGCTTACTGTGGATCAGCTCGCCTCGCTCCAGCAGAACGTGCAATACGAACTTTCCCGGGCGCTTCGCAACCAGGCACAATGCTACGCAACCGACAGCCCCGATCGGGCAAATTCCTTGAACCAGGCCGTGGAGCTGCTCAGTCCGCTGGCCAGGCTCGACCCGGCCAATCAACCTGGACACGGCTCGCTGAGCTGGAAGAGTCGCATCGACCTGATCGTCAGCCACCGGTTGCTGGCCGATTACGACGCCTCGCGCCGGCAGTTGGATGCACTCCTGGAACTCAATCCCCCGCCGTCGGTCGAGCTCCGCGCCAGGGCTGAGCGGATCCGCCTGGCACTGGCCACCGACCGGTTGGCAGACGCGACCGCCATGCTTCCCAAAGGACGCCAGATCGAGGGGGTCACCTCGCCGGAGTTAGACTACTCGTGGGTCGAGACGTACCTGGCCGCGGGGGCCGCCGCGGCCAGTAACACGGAGGCCGCCCAGTGGCAGGCCAAGGCGACCGACATGGTCGAGCGGATCGAGCAACTGCACGGTCCGTACTGGACGCGCCGGGCGGGCATGTTGCTGGCGAGATCCGTCCGGAGTTCGCCCCACGGCGGAGACCTGGCCACGCTGGTCCGCGCCGCCGAAAGCTCCTTCCGCAGCGGACAGTTTGCCGATGCGTTGGCCGCCTACGATCGGGCGCGCGTGCTTGCGGCCAGGGCGGACAACGCCGCCAGTATGCCCACGGCAGACTTGGCCTTCAATCTGGGCTACATCGCGGCCGGCATCGAACACCAACGCCAACGGCACGATCAGGCACTGGTGCGGTTTCGCGAGCTGTCAAAGTCAATGTCCGATCATCCCAAGGCTCCCGAGGCACACCTGCTGGCGATCTACCACGCCGCCCAGATCGCCAAAGCGTCGCCGCAAGCTTCTCTGGATCAGTACATGTTTCTATTGCGCGAGCACTTGCGAATCTGGCCGGAAGGGTCCGGTGCCGACCGGGCCCGGCGGCAGTTGGGCCGCCTCCGCGAACACCAACGCGACTGGCAGGGCGCGATCCAGGTCTATGGGGAGATTTCGCCCGGCAATCCGGAGTATCTCCCCACGGCGGAAGCGGTTGAGCGATGCTATCGGGCGTGGTTTGCCGAGCGCGATGCGGCCGGCAAGCCGAATCGGCAGATGGCCGCCGACGCGGCCGATTGGTTCGAGTCGATCGTGGTCGGACCGCAGAGGCGAATGCCGCAGGGCTGGAGCCCGCTGCAGCGGTTCGCGGTCCTGGCTGCGGCCCGGCTGCGGCTGAACTACACGGCCACGGGCTACGCCCCGGCTGAAAACCTGCTCTCCGAAGCGCTGCGAACCGCCACCGACGCACCGCCGAAATGGAAGTCGGCCGTCCGCGTACTGCTGGTGGTTTCCCTGGCCGGGCAAGGCCGCAGCGAGGAGGCGGGCAAGCTGCTGGCCCAGATTTCCGCCGGTTCAGCGGAGCAGTTGCTGGGCATGCTTCAGGGCCTGCAACGGGTGGCGGCCACCGCGCAGCCCAAAGTCCGCAGCCAGTTGGCCCAGTTACAGCTCCGCGCAATCGAGCTGCTGCCCGGCGGCCCCGCTGCGTTGAGCCCGTCCGAAAAAAGCACCCTGGAGAGGATCCACGCCCAGGCACTCGCCGACGCAGGCCGGACCGAACAGGCACTCCAGGCATACGAGGCGCTAGCAAAGGCCGCTCCCCGCGACGGCGCGGTCCAGGAGGCCTACGCCGAGCTGTTGTTGACTCGCACGCAGAGCGCTGGGACCGAGGCGGCCCGAAAGAAAGCCATCGGCGCTGCCCTGGGAAAATGGCGCGAACTCGAGAGAAAATCACCGCCCCGCAGCCGCCGATGGTTCCTTGCCAAGTATTGGGTAGCGTGGCTGCACTTCGAGTCGGGCAACAAGAGTCAAGCGGCCAAGATCATCACCCTGCTGAAACTGCTGCACCCGGAGCTGGGCGGGCCGGAGATGAAGCTGCGATTCGACGCGCTGCTGAAGCGATGCCGGGAGTAGCCATCACGCTCCAGGTGATGGGGCCCCGCAACGCGGAGGAAACCGCTGCCTTTGGGCTCATCACGCGGAGCGTGATGAATACTCTCTGGAAGTCGTTCTTCGGTCGGTCCTTGGCGAGCCGGTCAATCCGAATCCGGCGACTGAAAGCGATAATGAAAAGAACAGGGCGGCTCGGTCGCCCGAGCCACCCCGGTTTGCAAAGGAACGGGTGATCACACGATCATCCGACTTCTTTACCACGGACCGCGCACGTAGTAAATACCAAACTGGTCGGTGTCGCTGGGCCAACGTGGAGTCGGCCTGAAACCTCGAGGGTCGTAGCCGGCAGGTCCGGGCCAATTGCGCTGGAACTGCGCGTTGATCGGAGATTTGCGCGTGTTGCCCACGCCCCAACCCCAACCGATTTGGACCCTGGCCGTGGGCGGGACCACCAGGGCAACGGGCATCCCCCAGGCTACGTTGTAGTAGCCTCCGTGCCAGGAGTATCCTCCGCCGTAGCTGCAAGGAAAGCCGCGGTCCAGCGCCCCGGCCGAATCGACCATGCCCAGTCCCAACAGCACCAACACGACCACGCCTATCAATAGTGAACGCTTCATTTTCAGCGGCTCCTTCTACTATCGGGGAAGGCCCAGGGAGTTCGAAGAGCACGACCGCGCCGGCAGCCCGGGTTTGGGGGGGCACCAGAAACAGCCAAAATTGAAGCAGCTCTAATGCCAGGTGACGGTCGTACGGGTCCAGCCTCCGCTGGAATTATTGCGGATGTAGACGCGGCAATGCGGGTACAGGAACTCGTGCGGCATAAACGGCTGATACGTCACGTACGTGTGGCCGACCACCGGTGGCGTAGGACGCGGCGAGAGGTAGAGCCGGGCCGGAACGCCTCCGTAACTGCCCGCCGGAACGTAGTAGTTGTAGAATAGGTTGGGAGACCGGTGGATTACCTGGGCCTGGCACGTGGTGTCCGGGTCGAGGCTCCAGGCCACCACCAGGGCAGCCAGGGCCGTGGCCACGGACGAGAATCTGCCGAACATGGTCTGGCTCCTGCTATTTGGGAAAGACGGTGTTTTCGCGGCGTGCAATAAGAGTCTCGGCTTGTGGCGGTACTGCGGGTGAATCTTTATTTGACGGATGGGCCGAAGGCTCCAAAGATGCGGAAGAAATAGGGAAAAGCCGGGTGGAGCAGGCCCGGCAAAACCGTTATAATCCCTCCAATCCGAAACTCGGTGCCTCTGTTGGTCGGTCCTCCGGCCCCGGGGTCGGGTTGGCCACGCCCCCACTCGATCAAACTTCCGAAGACAGCGACCAGGTCAGGGAGCCGTAAGATTGGCAAAAACCAGATCCCCTAAGATCAAAGCTGCGCCGGGGCGAAAGAAGCCGCTGGGCAGGAAGACCGCCGCCGCGGCCGGTCCCAACGGTTCCCCCGCACGCCGGCGTCGGGCAACCGCCCGTTCGATGGCCGCCAGCCAGCGCGACATATCCGTTAGCGAGTTCTTCGCCAAGAATCGCCACCTGTTGGGATTCGACAACCCGCGGAAGGCGCTGCTGACCACCGTCAAAGAGGCCGTCGACAACGCCATCGACGCCTGCGAAGAGGCGGGCATCCTGCCGGAAATCTGGATCCACATCCAACGCAACGGCCAGGGCCCCAACCGCTTCAAGGTAGGCGTCCAGGACAACGGCCCCGGGATCCTCAAAAAACAAATCCCCCTGATCTTCGGAAAGCTGCTGTACGGTTCGAAGTTCCACCGGCTGAGGATGAGCCGAGGGCAGCAGGGCATCGGCATCAGCGCCGCCGGAATGTACGGGCTGTTGACTACCGGCAAGCCCGTAAAAATCATGTCCAAGGTCTCCAAACGGAAACCCGCGCACTACTACGAAATCCAGATCGATACCAAGCGCAACCAGCCCGAAATCGTCAACGGACGCGGCGAAGGCGTGGATATCGCCCCCGGCCAGCTCGGCCGCAAAGCGATCGAGAAACACGGCATCGAGTGGATCGAGGCCGACCACGGCACGCGGGTAACCATCGAGCTGGAGGCCAAGTTCCAGCGCGGACGCGGAAGCGTCGACGAATATCTCGAGCAGACCGCCATCGCCAATCCACACGTGGCGATCCACTACGAAGATCCCGACGGCAACCGCAAGGACTATCGCCGCGTGGCCGATACCTTGCCGGATGAACCCAAGGAAATCAAGCCGCACCCGTACGGCGTGGAGCTGGGGATGCTGGTGGGCATGCTCAAGAACACCAGTGAGCCGACGATTACGCAGTTCCTGGCCAAGTCGTTCTCGCGGGTCAGCCCCGCCGTGGCCCGACGGATCTGCACAGCCGCCGGAATCAGCACCCGGGCAAGGACCAAGAAGATCGGCCGCCACGAGGCCGACCTGTTGTACCAGGCGATTCAACGGACGAAGATCAAGGCGCCCTCGACCGACTGCATCTCGCCGATCGGCGAGGAGTTGATCCTCAAGGGATTGCACCAGGTCGTACCGGGCGAGTTCTACGCGGCGGCCACCCGGCCACCGGCCGTATACCGCGGCAACCCCTTCCAGATCGAAGTAGGTCTGGCCTACGGGGGCGGCTCGACGGCCCACCGAGTGTCGCGCGAGACGCTGGTGCAACTGCTCGACGAGAGCGACGCCCGCACGCTTCGGCAGTTTCTCTGCACGACCTTCGACGGCCTGGGAACGGAGGCGGCCGACAAGATCCTCCGCGAGGCCGGAATGAAAACCCGAGTCTCGCCCGGCAAACTCAAGAAGGTCGCCGTGGATCGCCTGCACGAAGCCATGCGGAACGTCAACCTCCACGACGGCCAGTCGATGACCGTGCTGCGATACGCCAACCGCGTGCCGCTGCAGTTCCAGGCCGGAGGTTGTGCGATCACCCAGACCGTGATGGCAACCAACTGGCGGTCCTACGGGCTGAGCCAATCGCGCGGGCAACCGCCGCGGGGCCCGGTGACCGTGCTGGTCCACATGGGCAGCGTCTGGGTCCCGTTTACCAGCGAGTCGAAAGAAGCCATCGCCTCCTACCCCGAAATCGAGAAGGAGCTGCGACTGGCGCTCCAGGCCGTGGGCCGCAAACTGGGCATGTACCTTCGCCGCCGAAAGAAGGTCAGACACGAAGGCGAGCGGCGGAACGTCTTTCTGCGATACCTTGCCGAAGTGGCCACCGCCGTCAGCCGCATCAACCGGGCCGACCGCGACCAGCTCCACCGGCAGTTGCTGCTGGTGGCAAAGAAGAAGACCGCCGAAGCCGACCTGAAGCTCGACGACCGCGGCCGGCCCATAGAGGAGGAGTTGGACCTGGGCGCCAACGTGCTGGTGGTCGATCCGGCCCAGCGGCTGCAGCAGACGACTCTTCAAAACGGAGGTGGAGACGAGGGAACCTCAGATGAACACGGATGAACACGGATTGGTATGGAGCGGTCTAGTCGGACTAAGGACCCGCGTCAAAACAACTTGACGATTTTGGTCATTGTAGGAGGCGACTCCTGTCGCCGATTGAGGCCCATTTTCCGGCAAATCGGCGACTGGAGTCGCCTCCTACAGAGATTCGATTTCGTCAACTTATTGTGACGCGGGTTCTAAGCGGAACGGGAGTCGGTGCGGGTGAGTTCGGATAAAGAAGAGTTGAATGAACTGAGGGGTGAGATTATTCTTTGTGCATTTGTGGTGAGTAATGAACTGGGGGCCGGATTCCTGGAAAAGGTGTATGAAAACTCGCTGGCACACGAACTCAGCAGCGCAGGACTGGCCGTCGGACAGCAAAAAAGAATTCAAGTCATCTATCGCGGCGTCGTGGTTGGTGACTACGCAGCCGACCTGGTCGCCAACGGTCGTGTGATCGTCGAGTTGAAGGCCGTCAAGGCGCTGGATAACGTGCATTACGCCCAGTGTTTGAATTATCTCAAGGCGACCGGCATGGAAGTGTGTTTGCTGATCAACTTCGGGCTACCGAAGATCGAGATCAAGCGTTTCATCAACTGACCCGACATGCGCTATCCCTAATCGTATTGATCTGTGTTGATCCGCGTTCATCTGTGGTTCCAAGGCTCTAGAGCATCATGGCCAAAAAGAAAACCGTACGCCGCAAGGTCGACTCTCGCAGTGCTTCTGTCGGAACGAAGGCCGAGCTCCCACCCCGAGACAAAAAGACGCTGGCCGAGCTCAACAACCTGGCCGACGGCGTGGTGACTTCGGCCAACCGGCGCCGCGATCCGCACGTCGACGTCCCCGCCCGATCCCTCTCGAACGTCCGCTACAACCGGCGGAAGCAATTCATCGAGATGGGGCGCAGCACCAACCGCCGGCAGTTGTTCAACCTCTCGCAGGCCAAGAGCTTCATGCAAACCATGCTGGTGGCCAGCGGGGCCACGCAACTGATCGAAGAGGGCAAGAGCACCAGCATTCGAGGTCTGTACTACCTGTTGAAACACACCATCGAAGGGACCAAGGAGGAGACCTTCTCAGAGCAGAGAGAATGCGACCCGGTGATCGAGGACGTGGAGGTCCTGCTGGGCAGCCTCCGCGAGGAGCTGCACCTCTATGCCCAAAAACGCGGAGACATGGTGGGCGAGATCGTGCTGGTCGACAGCGGCGACGAGATCGACTGCGCGCGAATGGGTTCCGGTGGGTACGGCATCCCCTCGATCGTCGAGCCGGAGGTGATCCGGTTCAAAGAATGCCGGGCCAAGTTCGTGCTGCACGTCGAAAAAGATACGGTCTGGCAGCGGTTCAACGAGGACAAGTTCTGGAGGAAGCATGGCTGCATTCTGACCCACGGCGGCGGCCAGCCCCCGCGCGGCGTACGGCGGCTGCTCTACCGGCTGCACAACGAGTTGAAACTGCCCGTCTACTGCCTGCTGGATAACGATCCCTGGGGATACTACATCTACAGCGTGATCAAGCAGGGATCGATCAACCTGGCCTTCGAGTCGAAGCGGATGGCCGTCCCCGCGGCACGCTACCTGGGGCTGCGGTCCGAAGACTTCCAACGTTGCGGGCTGTCCGACAGCGTGAAGATCGAGTTGAACGACACCGACCGTAAGCGGGCCAAACAGATCGCCAGCTATCCCTGGTTCGCCCACAAGAGGGCCTGGCAAAAAGAGATCAAGAGAATGCTGGAGAACGGCTTCAAGCTGGAGGTCGAGGCCCTGGTCAGCAAGGACATCAGCTACGTCACCGAGCAGTACACACCGGAGCGGTTGAAGAATCGCGACTGGCTCGACTGAGTCGGTAAAGCCGAAGGTGGAGAGCCCGCACAGAAGTGTGGTCACGGGGCAGCAACTTGGGGCGCAGCATCCTTCTGGGCCATGGAGTCGGAGGAGGCGGAGGAGGCCAGCAGCAATGATAGTTGACACCGGCGGCCCCGACCCGGCTTTTTTCATTCAAAGAGTGTCTGCTGAGCGGCGGCGCGAATCGAGTTAGTCCCAACTGACCCCGCAATTTGGCACGCGCCTTCGGCGATATCGGGATTCTTGCACGAACACGTGAAGACATCCAAGCCGTGCGTCTTGGCGGTTCGACGCACGCGCTCATAAATCCCTTGTCGGTGATCGACGGGCAAGGCCAAGACGGAACTGTTTTGGGCGTGGATGCTCAACCGGGGCCTCGTCGAGAATTGGGCGAGCACTCGATCGCGAATTTCGGCGTTTTTGACATGACGCGAGATGGCTGCCCTAACTGCCGGACGAAGAAACAGGACGCTCGCGGCAATCTGGCGGACACCGGCCGCGCGGATGCCTTGACAGAGTGCATCGAGCGCCGATTCATCATCCGTCACACCCGGAATGATCGGATCCAACCGGAATTGAACGGAAATGCCCGCGTCGACAAGTCGCTTCGCTTGCCGCAAACGAACGCCTGCCGTTGCCGCCCGGGGCTCGAACACGGCCAGTAGTTTGTCGTCCCTTGTTATCAACCCAATTTGTGCGTGAACCAGCTCTGGTCGCCGTGCAAGCAGGTCCAAATGGCGCTCGGGAATCGTCCCCTTGGTCACAAACGAGACGCCAACATCGGATTGCAACAGATGGGCAATGATCTCATACGCCATATCGAGCGTTTCGCGAAGTGGCTGAAACAAGT
>SDBV01001420.1_pt1 | contig 36200 bp, 35 predicted proteins | sample 2277081 | NCBI WGS metagenome assembly SDBV01 (sample SAMN10402039, study PRJNA504765) | marine sediment metagenome | isolation source: marine sediment core GS10_PC15, 223 cmbsf | place: Arctic Ocean: Southern Knipovich Ridge | collected 2010 | reverse complement strand
GGTTAGGCGGGAGCAAGGAACCCGGTAGCCCCGACCAGCCCACGCACGAAAAATGAAAAAAATATAAAAAATAGCCCTTGCTTTTGGAAAAAAATACAATATAATGGAAATATGGATCTGTGTTTCGTCAGAAAGAGGACTATGCCTATGACCGAACATCCACCCCTCAAGAGAAAAAGTAAATTCGGTCCAGATCCCGGAACTAATAAGTGGCATAGGGGACGTAGAAAACTCAGTACAGACCAAATCGCAGAAATGGTCAAGGAATATATTGAAGGTGCAACTCAAACTGCATTAGCAGTACATTTCAGTATTGCCCCCGTAACAGTTCAAAAGTATCTAAAACAAGCTCACGTTCTATTACCGAGATATAGACCACCCAGAGAAAACACCGTCGTAGATGCACCACAAAAGAAGTTAGGATGTAAAAAAGGTCCGAAACCAGGACGTATAAATCCTCATGCAGCAGATGCCCCTAAACACCCACTTATAGAGAAAGGAGTACCTTTCTTGAAATCAGACACTCCCATCCCGGATACCGCCGTCCATGATACCTGCTCAATACCAAAAGCTAATGCAATCATATCTGAAGGAAAAGATTCATCAACAAAAGAGAATCTCCTTTGGGCTATTGAATCTGCCGGGAAGTTACTCCGTACTGGAATTATTCCAACTACATGCCCGAATGATAGTGCATTCTTTTTGTATCAGCAAGCGTGTGAGCAACCTAAAGACTTTTTAACTAAGTTCCTGCAAGTTGAAGGTCGCTCTATGAGTGATGACGACAATGCAGATCTCAAGAAAGAAACTAAGCAATCGCTTAGTATGATTCAAGACCTCTTGGATGATATTGATGAAAAGGAATGATGAATCCTTCTTTCTATGGACAGCAAAAACCCTACTGTTTCCTTTTTAAGGAGTTTCGAGATGAAAAGTTTCGTTCTTTCTTTTGTGTTGATGTTATGTTGTTGTGGTGGAGGATGGACTTTCGTAGACAATTGTTATGCAGAACCCATTGGTCCTAAACTTCAGACCGTAAGTGTTAATGTACTTTGTCAATCTGGTTTTAGTGGAGGAGGATCACAAGGTTCCGGGACTATTTTTTTATCGCAAGTAGATGGAAAGCCTGCCGTGTTTGTTTTGACGGCTTTTCATGTGATTTCAGATTCCCGGAAGGTTGATTCTATTATTCGTAGAGGCTCCACAAAAAAGGTCGTTAGTTACCGGGACGCCCAAATCACCCAAGAGCGTGTCTTGGATGGGCGGATTGTTGGGGAACTAAAGTTTGATGCAGTTATCATTAGCGTCGACCAGCGTCGAGACATTGCCTTGCTTCGTGTCCGGGACGGAAATTTTAGCAAGCTCGGGGCTATTTTCTATCTTGATGAAGAAATTCCCTATGCCGGGACAGAATTGTATCACTGCGGTGCACCGGGCGGGAAGAGTACCGGTGGAACTTGCTCACTTACCATGGGAATCGTCAGCCGTATAGGGGTGCGTATCCCGAACTTCGGCGGTGGTTCAAAGCACGGTGTCTTCGATCAGACAGACACTGCGGCCCTCGGTGGATCTTCCGGTGGCCTCCTTGCCCTCAAATCCGATGGTCGGTTTATAGGGATGATCACGTTAGGTCTTCGTGGTGGTGACAACTTCCATTGGTACGTACCCGCCCGGGCGATTAAGAAGTGGGCTGAAGAAATTGAGATTGTCTGGTTGTTTGATGATTCACTTGATCGACCGACCGAGAATCAGATCGATCAAATTCCGCTAGAAAATAATCTTAAAAATCTGCGTCTGCCGACTCCCGCTGAACCTGAGAGTAATGAAAATTGAGAGTATCGACTCCATTTGAGCATCAGGTTCCTACAGACCTAAAAGAAAACCTTCTCTGGAGGGAAAAGATTTTCCAGAAAGTTCTGGAAGATCCTGGGTATGCACGCACTATCTGGAATGCTTGTGCTGCTGATCCTATTTTCTATATTAATGGATTTCTCTACACTTACGATCCTCGCCTTGAACCCTCCCAACCTTCCCAAGTACCTTTTATTCTTTATCCTTTTCAGCGTGATGGCATCTTAGAGACTATCAGTTCGATTGGAAGGGAAGATCTTTTCATAGAGAAGTCTCGTGATATGGGGGCAAGCTGGCTGGCCATTACAGCAATTGAGTATCTGTGGCACTTCAAGAGAATGTTATCATTCTTGTTGGTTTCAAGAAATGTAGATTACGTTGATAAAGCTGGAGATCCGAAGTCATTATTCTGGAAGATTGATTTCATACATCGTTATCTTCCGAAATGGTTGATGCCAAAAGGATTTAATTCTGAGAAGCATAGGATGAGTTTGCATCTGAAGAATCCAGATAATGAGAGTGTAATTGACGGAGAATCCACTACAGGCGAGGTTGCTCGTGGTGATAGGCGTACTGCAATTCTTCTTGATGAATTTGCTGTTGTACCAGAAGGACAAAAAGTACTTTCTTCCACAAGGGATGCAACAAGAACAAGACTTTTCAACTCCACACCTGCGGGAGTCAATAATGCTTATTATTCTATCAGGCAAACAGAAATAAAAAAGCTTAGGTTCTTTTGGACTGATCATCCCCTGAAGTCTGCAGGTTTGTATAGAATTAAGGAAAATGAGGAATTAGAAATCCTTGATCCCGATGGATATCCAGAAAACTATGACCCCTTCGGACAGCGATGGCGTGAGAGATTGGATGGTTTGCCGAGATCACCTTGGTTGGATGAGCAATGTAAACGTGCTTCAACTTGGCAGGAAATTGCACAAGAAATTATGATCGACTATCTTGGTAGCGATCATCAGTTTTTCCTTCCTGAAGCCATCCAATCAGCGATTGATAAGTTTGCCAGAGAACCTGATTACACTGGAATGCTTGATTATGATTCTTTGACCGGGGAACCTTCTGAATTCAGAGAAGATAAGAATGGAAATTTGCAGATCTGGGGTTCATTAGATGAAAAGAAACGTCTTACTTTAGACAACAAGTATGCAATGGGTTGCGATGTATCTGCTGGAACAGGTTCCTCAAATTCCACTATAAATGCCTACGATATCAAGACGAATACGAAAGTTTTAGAATATGCTAATCCATATATTAGACCCGAGGAGTTTGCGAAGCAAGCTGTTGCAGTTGCTCACTGGCTTCATAATGCTTATTTAGCCTGGGAAAGTAATGGAGTTGGTCGGCAATTTGGATCTCGTGTTATGGAATTAGGATATGGAAATATCTACTTTCGTAAGAGAGAGGAAACTATCTCTAAAAAGATTACCCAGATACCAGGTTGGGCATCAACAAAGGAATCAAAGTTGGTGTTAATTGGTAATTACCGGGCTGCCATTGAAAAACACATGCTTATAAACAGGTCAAGAGTAGCTCTTGAAGAATGTCTGGAGTATATTTTCATGAGTCAAGGAGGAGTAGCCCATACGAAAGAAAATAATAAGGAAGATCCAACAGGGGCTCGTGATAATCATGGAGACAGAGTTATTGCTGATGCTCTGGCTTGGCGTTGCATGACAGAAAGAGTTGTTGCACCCAAGCATAGTTCGCCAAAAATTCCCATCGGTTCGTTGAGGTGGAGGCAGGAGCAGCGTAAGAAGGAAGAAAATAAATCTAATAGACAACTTCTCAAAAAGGACGGATGGTGATAAATGGCTAGAGAAATAAATGTACTAAACAAATCAGATTTTAGTAGACTTAAGAAATCCATTAAATGGAGTGAACGACAACTTGAATTCCCAAGGAAGAAAAGAATTCAAGCAATTAAGGAGTTTGCTGGATATCACTATGCAGTCGAATCGGCTAATCGTAGAGTTATTGTGAACTTCCTAAAACTTGCGGTGTCTATCTATGTCAGGATGCTTGCAGCAAGGGCTCCGCGAGTGTTGATTACAACCAAGAAATCCAGACTCAAGTCAACTGCGGCGAATCTTGAAATTGCCGTGAACGAGATCCCTAAAGAAATCGGTCTACAGCAGACGCTCAAGGATATTGTCTTAGAAGCTCTATTTTCATTTGGTGTTGCTAAGGTCGGTCTTGCAGAAAGTGGTGAACTTCTAGGGCATCGTATTGGGAGTTCTTTCGTTGATGTAGTTACTCTGGATGATTTCCTTATCGATATGTCTGCAAAAAATCTTCAGCAAATTCAATATATCGGGAATAAGTATTGGATGAATTACGAGGAAGTCATGGAAGGAAATTTGTTCCCTAAAAAAAGAATTAAAGATCTTGATCACGATGAATTCACAACAATAGGACCAGAAGGAGAAGAGAGTGCCGAGGGAATTTCTCAAGATGAATCTGCGGAACTCTTCAAAAAGAAAATTCTTCTTAAAGATGTTTGGCTTCCTGAAGACGGAGTCTTCTTGACTTATGCTATGGAATCAGGTAGGCTACTCGACGATGTCGATTGGACGGGGCCTTCCTATGGACCTTATCCCATGCTGTCGTTTGATAGGGTGCCGGGAAATCTTCTGCCGGTAGCACCAGTTTCTACCTGGAGAGATCTCCATGAGCTTGCGAACTCTCTCTTTAGGAAGCTCGGAGATCAAGCTGACTCTCAAAAGAATGTACTTGGATTTCAAGGTGGGAATGAAGAAAGTGTTGATAATTTCATAAGTTCTAATGATGGAGATGGAATTCAGTATCAAGGTGGGAAACCCGAGAAATTGTCAGCCGGCGGTGTTGATCCTAATACGCTGGCATTCTTTATGCAAACAAGAGATCTCTTTTCATACTTCGCAAACAATCTAGATTCGCTCGGCGGTCTTGGACCGCAAAGCAGTACAGTTGGCCAAGACAAACTTATCAGTACTTCCTCCAGTGCTCAACTTCGTGAAATGTCTTCACAGGTTATCGATTTCTCGAAAGAGATTTTCAGATCCCTTGCTTTCTATGAGTGGCATGATCTCGTTAGAACTCGTGATATCGTTCGTCCAATTCCTGGCACAGATGTAGAATTGGTAGTGCCATGGAACCAGAATTCCCGCCAGGGGGCTTTTGATACTTTCGATTTGGAAATTGATGTCTTCAGTATGCAAGATGATTCTCCTACTATTAAATTGCAAAAACTCGGAGCTATCGTTACGCAATACTTAGTGCCAATGGCGGGAATGATTGAAGCAGCAGGTGGAACTTTGAATGTTAAGAGTATCATTGAAGCAGTTGCTAAGTATTCAGACTTCCCAGAAGTTGCTGAATTTGTTACTTTCGCTGATGGCTTCACAACTGAAGAAGTTGGGAATAAAAACACCTCTGATTCTGGATCTACTAATACCACCCGAACATACGAGAGGGTGAATAGGCCCGGGGCAACAGATCGTGGAAAGAGTCAGATTCTTCAGCAGACCCTACTCGGGGGTAAGCCACAAGAATCTGAGGCCGCTAGTCTTGGACGGCCAAGTGTTTAATTTTCTCCTTGACTGAGACTTTGATCATGGTATAATAGCATTATGATCACGTATTGCTATACTGACCCGATCTCAAAAAAAACATCCGATTGGATTTTTCCTCGCGGAGAAGCCCCTGAAAGTATAGTAATTCCAGAAGTTGAAGGTAATATAGTTTTAGAACGCAATAGACGTGCTGAATTATCAGGAATAACTTTCTCCGTTAAAACAAAGGATTCCTATAAACCCGCAAGTGGTCCCTGGCCGATGAAACCATGTGTTGGAAGCGGAGTAAATGCAAATCAAGCACAAGAATTAAGAGATCATTTTCAGAGGAATGGCGTGAGTGTAGAAGTTACTAACGATGGCGATCCAATTTACACATCAGCAGAACACCGAAAACGTGCTTTGAAATGTCGTGGAATCCACGATAACAATTCTTTTTCCTGATCCACTGGAAAAAAATGCCTTCACGAAAAGCAATAGAAAAATGCCTCAAGAAATGTAAAGAAAACATTGAAGTTTTCAGTATTCAACTTAGATGGGAAATACTCGGAATTGAATCCCTGAAAGAAGATGTTCTTGATACTGGTATGACTTATAAGGGCACGTATCTTTCTTATGTTGACGGAAGATGGATTGAAGCTGAGAAACAAAGTTCAGAATTACCTAAACTTTTTCATTATTGACCCACTGGAAAAAACCCATGCCTGATTTGCCTACTGATTTTGAAAAAGAAATTAATGACGCTATCGTTGAAACTGATAATGATTTTCCAGAAGAAGTAGAGGGTACTTCTAAAGAAAATCAAGAGGATGCTCAGCAAGAAGTTCAAGAGGATACTCAAGAAGAGATTCAAGAGGACACCCAAGAGACCGAACAGTCTCAAGCGGATACTCTTGAAGATTCTAAAGAGGATACTCAAGAAGAAGACAAATCCAAGGAGGAGTATAGTGAATCTGAAGGAAAAGAAAAAGAAGATAAGTTCAAGGAAGAGGAAATTATTGGAATCAGTGATATAGCTCTTACTCGTGCTGTAAATGCTGGCTTGACAGTTTCCGAAGCTCGCTCCTTCAGTAATGAAGAGAACCTGAACGGAGTTGTCGGTAGGCTGGAGACACAGAACCAGCAATACCGAACATGGGCACAAGAGTTACAGACTAATCAGCAACAAACTGTTGAGCAATTACAAGAGGAACAACCAGTAGATTTGTTTGCAGATCTACCAAAGCTTAATCCTGAAGATTATGATCCTGAAGTCGTTAAATTTCTAGATGGTTTAACTGACATCGCCAGGAAACAACAAGAAGTTATTCAGGATTTTCAAGCAAATCAAGATAACATTGTAGCCGCAAATTACAATGCTGGCCGTGTAGATGTAGAAGATTGGTTCGATAAGGAAATTTCTAATCTTGGAGCAGATTTTGAAGAAATTTTTGGAACTGGCAATTTCAATTCACTAAATCAGAATAGTGTTGAATATCAAAATCGAGATAATGTTGCTGGACAATTAAGTGTCTTAATTGCTGGATACAATGCTCAGGGAATTAATGCTCCACAGAAATCAGATTTGTTTCAGACGGCAGTTAGGCAAATTTTCCATGAAAAATATGCTAAAATTGAGCATGGAAAATTAGAAAATAATTTGAAGAAACAAGAGAAACAACACATTCGACGTGTCAATAAATCGAAATCTATTCCGTCGATGTCACCTGAAGAAATCGATAAAGAAATAGCTGATGCTATCGATTCACAATTTGGTAATTAAATATATGCGAGAGGAAACTCCGCATTATCAATCACGAGAAGAAGTTCCGTGGTAGAAAATCGTTTTTTTCTGTAATAAAATTTTTACACGGAGTTTACTATGGCTGGACTAGCCTTTTCTCAAATTGATGATGCTGTTCTGCTTACGCAGGAGAAGTTGGTAAAGCGTGGAGCTTTTACCGATATGCAATCGGATCTTCAAGATCATGTCGCTGTTCGCGAGATGTGGAAGAATCGCAAGAAAAAGTTCGAGGGCGGTGAGACTTGGGATTTCCAAGTTCAATTTGATCATAACCATACGGCCGGTGCTGTTGGTCTTTATGAAACTGATGGAACTGTTTTCACTGATACCATGCAAACTGGTTCTGTGGATGCCCGTCATGTTAATGCACATTATATCTATGATCTCCGCGAGAAGGATTTCCAGCGTGGCGGAACAAAGATTGTCGATCTTATCAAGACGCGATATGTCGCGATGATGGTTTCGTTTTTCGAGATCATGGAAACCTATCTTTGGGGCAAGCCGGCAACTGTAGCTGATCTTAAGACTCCATTTGGGATTGATTACTGGGTTACTAAGTATGCGAATGCCACCACTGGCTTCGATGGCCGAAACCCCACTGGTTTTACTGCCGGTAAAGCTGGTATCAGTTTTGGATCGTATGCTCGATGGGCTAATTATGTTGATCGCTATGTTGCTATCACAAAAGCCGATCTCATTCGCAAGATGCGGCTTGCACATCGTCAGACGAAGTTCCGCTCTCCCGTTTCACACTCTGTCCCGACCCTTGGTGCCATGCGAAATGGTATCTACGTCAATGGTGACGTAATCGGTCTCTTGGAAGAGGAGCTTGAGAAGCAGAACATGAATCTCGGCAACGACATTGCGAGCAAGGATGGAAAAACGCTCTTCAAGGGCACTCCCGTTGTTTGGGTTCCCTTCTTGGATGGTAGTTCTGATGATCCTGTTTATTTGCTGGATTGGAAAACCCTTGGTATCGGTATCATGGCTGGTTGGGAAAATAACCTGACTAAACCTTACATGGTTCCGAACATGCATAACGTGCGTCGTGTTGATCTCGATGCTTCGCTTAATATGGTGTGCACGGATCTGAGACGCCAAGCAGTACTAAATACCGCTGGTTAATTCTGGTAGAATCCTTAAAAGAAGAGATGTAAAATGGGTGTTTCCTTTTCTGCTAATTCTCACGAAGATGCCTTTTCCGCAATCCCAAAGAGAGTTTGGTTTAATGGTAGCACTGCCCTTAAGGAAGGTCAGGGTCTTTGCTATAATTGGGATGTCGGATCGGCTGCTGCTGCTGATGGACGACGTGCAAATCACGTTGAGGTTTGCACAATCTTGAACGCCCCTTATTTTGCTGGCGTAGCTGATGAAGTTTACGCTGCGGTAACGGGCGGGCAGTTCATCACTATTAACTTGCCAGGTAGTTATTGCAATATTTGGTCAAATGCAAGTACCACTATCGGTGTTGGGGTTGTAACTTGTTCTTCTGATACCACTAACACCGGCATCTTTAAGTATGCTGGTTTTCCTGGCAGGGGAACCGCGACTCCGTTGCAAACCATCAATCGTGCAACTGTTGCTGGTGTATGTTTTGCCTATCTCCAGGTAGGGAAGCAATCCGGTCTTGTCGATCTCATTACTGCGGCAGTAGCCGGTGGTGCTGTAACTGCTGGTGTTCATGGAATTACAATCCTCGATACCGTTGGTCAAGCTGTACTAACCGGAGCAGATGTTACCTTTACTGTTGCTGATGGAACCATTCCTTATCTGAAAAAAGGATTCCGTTGTATTGTAGATGCCGGCGATTCTTATGATTTCATCATGACTGTCAATGGAATTCAGCTCGATGGTTCCACTGCACAAGTGACAATCATCCTTGATGACGTCAGTGATGAAGATCATATCGAATGGACAATGGGTGATTGGTACGAACGTGCTCGTTCTGGTGCAACTGTAACGTAACTTCTAATAAAGAAAAGAGATAAAAAATGGGTGTTTCTTATTCCGCCAATTCTCATGAAAAGGCTTTTTCTGTCATTCCAAAAAGGGTTTGGTTTGGTGGCAGCACGGCCCTTAAAGAGGGCCAGGGAGTTTGTTACAACTGGGATGTTGGAACGGCTGCTGATGCCGACGGACGACGTGCAAGCCATGTTGAGGTTTGTACAATCTTGAATGCTCCTTATTTTGCCGGTGTGGCCGATAGGCCTTATGCCGCAGAAACGGGCGGGCAATTCGTTACCATCAACCTACCGGGTAGTTTTTGTAATATCTGGTCGAATGCGAGTACTACTATTGGTGTTGGAGTCGTGACTTGTTCTTCGGACTCTACCAATACTGGCATTTTTAAGTATGCTGGATTTCCCGGTGAGGGAACTGCAACTCCACTGCAAACCATCAATCGTGCGTCTGTTGCTGGTTTGTGTTTTGCGTACCTTCAAGAAGGTGAACCGTCTGGCTTGGTTCAGCTCATGACTACGCCCGTTATCGGCACCGCCCTCGGTGCCCTTAGTGTTGGCGTTTATGGAATGACTGTTTTCGACACTGTCGGCCAGGCTGAAATGACTACAGGTCATACTACCTTCACTGTCGTAGACGGAACTATTCCTTACCTCAAGAAGGGATTCCGTTGTATTGTAGATTGTGGTAATACTTACAATTACGTTATGACTGTTAACGGAGAGCAGCTTGACGGTACTACTAATTTGCAGACTATTGTCCTTGATGATATTGCCGATGAAGATCACATTGAGTGGACCATGGGCGATTGGTATGAGCGTGCCCGTAGCGGTGCTACTGTAACGTAATCTTAAATTCGGTGGGTAGCCTTGGTGAGATGAAAATCTTACCTTGGCTGCCAACTTCTTCTGGAAGTTTTCGATGGTGGAAAGTACTCTGAGCCTTGCTTGGGATGACTTCAAAAGTGAAGTTGGATTTTTCTTAGGTTATGGTAGAACAATTGCTGATTGGGCTGCACAGGGAGCCGCAATAGAACCAGAAGTTGAGTTGATTGTTCATGCTGGCGTTAGGCGAGTTTATTTTCCTCCTGGAGTACCTGGTGTAAGGTCTGGTTACGAATGGTCTTGGATGAGGCCAACTACGACTATTAATCTTGGTGCTTCTGGATCAGATGGAGCCATTACTGGTGTAACAAATTTCGATTCAGCAACCTTTTCAAATTGGACTACACAGGGAATTACATCTGATGATTACCTCGACATCTCTGTTGTTGGTTCTGGAAGTACAGAGGTTGCAGAATATTCGATTGCGTCTGTCGCTGATGGAGTTATCACTCTCGATAATCCTTCTACGCGAACGGGTGCAACAGTACCAGCGAATGGAACAAGCTTGACTTTTCGATTAGTTCGTTCGCCAGCTAATTATGATTTACCAATTGATGTGAGTCGTATTGTTGGTGAATTGCATTATCCAATAAATGAATATCAGCAAGGAATTTCTGTAATTTCTGTCGGTAAGTTGCTTGAGATGAGATCTCAAATCAACAGATCAGGATATGCTAGATATGCTGCAATTCGATACAAATCTTCAGATGGAACTTCCGGTTCTCGACTTCAAGAAATTCTTTTTCATCCTGAACCTGATGCATACAAAATTTTAACATATCAATATGAGATATTCCAGGACAAATTATCTGATAGTGCTCCGTATCCGCTTGGGGGAATGAATTTTTCAGAGTTGTATGTTGAGAGTTGTCTTGCCGTAGCGGAACAACGAAGTAACGATGATTTAGGTCTTCATACGAAACTTTTTCAGGAATTACTTGTTGATGCTGTTTTGAGAGATGGTAGACACACTGCTCAGAACTATGGTCAAGTTGGTAATAAAGATCGAGTGCATCTTCAGGGATTTAGGCGTGGTTATATTGGTTCAAGTTATTCAGTAGAGTACAAAGGTGAGATATTGTAATGCCATATGATAAGAAAGTGTTCCGTCCCACGATGGGAATACCTACTCCTGCTGCCATGAGGCGAAGTGTAGCAGCCACCAAAAGAGAGAGGGATGAAATGCTGCGACTTCGTGAAAGAGCTAGGGTTGATGCCGCTGTTCCTGGTGCAAGAAGTGGTGGTAGAAGCAGAAAACCAGTAGTACCTGCACAACCTATTCAGGGAGAAACTGCAACACGTGCAATTGGTTTCGGGAGTTTAATAGATGCACTTGCTCCTAAACCCAAGAAAAAAGGACGACGATAATGGCATCGGGAACTATTGTTTTAACTTCTAATTCCAGTCAGCAAGTTCTTGCTGCCGACCCCAATAGGGATCACTACACTCTTCAGCTCATTACTCAATCTCCGTTGTATCTTGCTTTCGGGGAAACTGCTGTTTCCACTAAGGGTCTATATCTTGCTCATCGACAGGATTCGGTAGAAGTTTGGGGTGCAAAGGCGAGATTGCAATGCAATGCCTATCCTTTCTCATCTACTCCTACGATAGTTACTGAGACTTTCGAGGGTGTTACTTTTAGGTCTGGTCCCAATATGTTTCCGACTTCATAACTGAGGAAAATTATCATGTTAAATCGAATTGCTTCACTTCTTCACATTCAACCTCCAACGGTCGATGGACTTCTATCGGGTTCCGGAATAACTGTCCCTGTGGATGGTACTGCTGGATGGGAAACTGGTGCCACTTTCTCGAAAACAGATGGTGGTTTGAATAATTCTCTTTTTACAAATGAAGGAACTTCTTTATCTAGTGCTTTTAAGGCTCTTAAAAGTGATGTAATTACTACGAAAGTGTTCACCCAAACATTACCTTTCGTGGCAACTCTTTCTGTTGGAGAAGATTCTCTTCCCATATTACCAGATGGAACCAATCTTGGTTTGGCAAATATAATTGGTGCTCCAATTGTTGGCACTGCAACGAATGGTACTAGCCTTGCACAAGTGAATGAAAGATGCGGTTTCAGTTTTGTTATACCTGCTGATTATCGAGTTGGTGAAGATGTTACTTGCCGTATTAAGGCATTTGTTAGTGTTGCAAGAGCGACACTAAGTCCCCTGGGGGTTATTGCAAAACTTGTCAAAGATGGTGCTCTCGATACAACTGATTTAATTTTAACAACTCCTAGCGATATGAAGGATATTATAACTGAAACTGATGTAGATTTCACTATTGATAGTGATGCTGTTGGTGATGAACTTGCTTCGGGTAGTATTGTTCATATTGAAATCAATTTTGAAACAAATGACACTAGTGGTGTCGCTGATGGTTTTGCCCAGATCAACAGCATAGAAATGTTAGTTCCTAGTTATCAATAATTCATGGAAGGTCCAAGAGTCAATTTCTATTTTAAGGATGAGGTTTCATTTTTTTCTTTTTGAGAGGGTTTTCTGATGCGTGAACGTATTCATTCTCTACTTCGATTCCAACCGCCTATTAACGCCAACAGGGGACTCCTCTTGGGTTCTGGACCTACTGTTCCTTCTTCGGCTGATGGTTGGCAAGTTGGAGCACTTTTCTTGCATACCGATGGTACTGCGGGAACTGCTCTTTACGTTAATGAAGGATCTATTACTTCTAGTTCTTTCACTGCCATTGTAACGGCTGGCTATCCAACTCCGATCACGATTACACCCGCTGTTGCCGGGACGTTCCTTGATTTCGAGCTCGAAACCGAATGGGTGAGTGGAACTCTCATTCGTGCAGATTTCGGTACTGCGACAACTTTAACTGGTTCTGTTGTTGGGGTTGGTCTTGATTTCGGAACTAATATCGTTGTAACAAGCGAGCAAAGCGTAACGGGTGTTGCTGTTACTCTTCCGCAAATGACTATCAGTTCTGCGACCAAGACCCTGCTTGGTCTTTCCGTTGCTGTTACTGGTGCAATTGTAACTTCTGGAGGTTCTGGAACTACCACTTATCGTGGTATTCAAATTGCAACTCCTGCAATTACACAGGGTGCTAGCACCTCTGCTTTGACGCATGGTGTTTATGTCACTGGTGGTGCGATTACTTCTGGTACTGCTGTCGGTATCGAACTGGCTGGTGCTTGGACTACGGGTCTTATTATTAACACTTGCACGGGATCTGCGATTACGTGCATTGATGCAATCACCATTTCTCCGAATGCCGCCGGAACCTTGCTTGATTTCGTTCTCGAAACCGAGTGGGTTAGTGGAGACTTGATTGTTGCAAACTTCGGTGGTGCCACTACTCTTTCGGGTGCCACTAAGGGTATCGTGCTTGATCTTGGAACTAATGTAGGTGTTGGAAGCGAACAGAATGTAACCGGAGTTGAGGTTACTTTGCCGCAGGCAACAAATGATGCTTCAAGTCCCGCCCTGAAGGGCCTGGTAATTGCGGCTTCCGGTGCGATTACTGCTACCACAAGTGGCAACCCGACGTTTATGGGTGTGCAAGTTACAACTCCTGCAATTAATTGCACGGCTGATACTATTGTATCGTCTGGTTTGGATGTTACTACAGGTACCATTACTGGTGCTGCTGCGGTTTCAAATGGTATCGCCATTACAGGTGGTGCAATCACTTCCGGTACAGCTACTGGTATCAATATGGACGGTGCCTGGGATGTAGGGATCACAATCAATGGTACGGTGGCTACAGGGCTCGCTATCGACACCTGCACGACTGCGGCCATTACCGTCAAGGACGTTATCACCTCGGCTCCTGAGGCCGCTGGCACCCTTCTCGACTTCCAACTTGAAACTCAGTGGGTCAGCGGTTCCATGATCGTGGCTAATTTCAGTGGCGGTACAACTTTTTCCAGTGCAGTCATTGGTTCTGATTTTGATTTTGGAACTAATATCGTTTCATCTAGTCAGCAAAATGTTACTGGCTATAAGATTACTCTTCCTGCGAACGCGAACGTCGCCTCTACTCTTACGCTAAATGGCCTTGAAGTGGCTGTCACTGGTGCTATGGACAATAGTGGTGCTGGAGTCAGTACGTTTAATGGTGTTAAGATTGCGACTCCTGCTATCACTCAAACTGCCGGCACTACCACTTCTAATGGTATTCTCATCACCGGTGGTGCGATTACCACGGGTACTGCTACTGGTTTGAATTTGGCGGGTGCCTGGGATAGTGCAATTCAAGTTGCATTAGCTGCACAACTTTTCCAACTTCCTGCTTCTGGTACCAATCCGGTAGCGGCTGGTGGTACTATTGGTACCCACGGAACTGCATCCCTGAAGATCAGGATTGAGATTGATAGTGTCGAATATTTCCTGATTGCTAGCACTATTCCTACTTTTACGTAGATCTAATTTGCTCCCCGCCGGACTTACTGGAAGGCTCCGGCGGGGTTATTGTCGTTTTTGTTCCTTTACCTTACCGAGGAGTTTGTTATGAATTGTGGACACGTTTTTCAAAGTATTACCCCCTGGAAGAAGCTTGCTGCCATCCAGATGAAGCCGAAACTTGCGTACAAAATTCTCAAGTACGTCAAGAAGGTTTTCGCTGAGAATGATGTCATTGAGAAGCAGCGAATTAACATGGTTTACGAAATCACCGGGACTGCTCCCGGTGCTGATGCAAAAATCGAGCCTAATACTCCTGAATTTGAAACGTATTTTAAGAGACTAAATGAAATTCTTGCAGTTGAAATTGGCCTTGAAAAGATTGATTTGAAATTCGAGGATGTCATTGAGTCAGTTGATGAAAAAGATGAATCTCTTTCTGTTTCTGATCTCGCAACCCTGGAGGAATTTTTCGTGTCTGACGATCCTAAATGTCCTTGTCCCCCTGATGACGACTGTTGTGACAAAGTGGAGCAGCCTGCTTGTTCCGGTGATGGTCCTGTTTGTCCTCCCGACGAAAAGGAAGATTGTCCTGATGACGGCTGCGATTGCGACAAGTAATCTGGTTAAATGAAAGGTTTCTCAACGGCCAGGTTGCCAAGCTTCCTGGCCGTTGAGTTTAGAAAGGATATTTGAATGACTAAAAGTACTAAAAGACCTAAAGAATACACACCAAGAATATGTTGTTGTATTTTTCCTAAATGTTCTGATTTTGAATGCAAAGTTTATAAGGAACTAAAAGCAAAAGAAGAAGAACGTATTTTAGTTGAAAAAAATACATGAGTAGAAAAACATCCAAAAGAATAGTTTTCCCTCTCGGTGGAATGGACAGACGAGGAGCCTACCGTCAGCAGAAACCTTTTACTTCTAAGGGTATGCGAAATGTTCGACCGGTTGGTACATTAGAAAACAGGGAACGTGGCGGGTCAAGACCTGGCTTGGTTCAATCGCATGAAGACGATCTCGGATCAGAAATTCGTTTTCTGGAACCAATGGTCCTTGCCCCTGGCACTGGACTTACTTCCTGGTCGGATACATTTGGTGGTTCCAGTATGGCTTCAATCTGGACAATTGCATCATGGGCATCGAATGGAATGAGCATTTTGACTTCCATGGCATCCGTTGATACATCAGTATCAGACGGAGCTGTCGTCAGGGATGTACTTGCACCTTCAATAGATGTCTCTCAGGTATACACTGTTGAAATGTTGATTGTTCCTTGGAACGGGGGTTTTCACGGGAAGTATCGACTTTATCTTCGCATGGACGACACCACTCCACTTTACACTACGGAGGGAGCCTATATTGAATTAACAATGATAGGACAGAGTGGAGTTTACACTGGAAATCTCACCTCTTATTCCGGTGGTGTGCCAACCGTATATCCCTTAACTGGTGGAACGCTGCCTGGCGGAGTCTCGCAACCAGTATGGGTTGTTGCCCAAGTTTCTGGTGACGATATTACTGTTTTTCTTGGTGGCACCACTATACGATCAACAACTACTATCGATACGCACACTGGCCTTAGGGTGGGTTTCGGGCTTGAGACAACGGAATCCGGTGGCGTGAATCTTGTAAATGTCTTCCGGGTGCAATACTATTCTGAAGACAGAGTTTTCCCCTTACGTTCCGTGCTTACTGCTTCTGCCAATGGAGGACTCTGGACGGAGACTTCCTACGGAAGAATGACTCAAACTACTACGGATCTGACATTACGCGATGATGTCGAACTTGGAGCCACCCAAAGCGGGCAAGCTCTTTATATCGCTGATTACGGTGATCTACGAGCAACCGCAACCGATGGAGTAGTTTCTGGAACAGCACTTGATTCAGCATCTTATCCTGATTGGACTACTGCAGGTATTCTTACCGATGATGATGTATGTGTCATCTCAAGTGTCACTGGATCTACCGTTGCCGGGACGTACAAAATTTCATCCGTATCCGCAGCGACGGTGACGCTGTCTTCATCCCCCGGTGACGGTACTTGTACTTTTCGTATTGAAAGAGCACCGAAGGTTTACACGCCGTCCACAGATACACTTGCAATCATGACGGCAACAACTGGACAAGTTCCAACCGGCAATCCACTTAATACAAGGTATCTCGATAGGCTAGTTCTTGCTGGTGCCGAAATTACACCCGGTGTTTGGTATATGGCAAGAGTAGGAGATGAACTTGATTGGGATTATTCGCAAACTGACAGCAGGCGGGCGGTTGCTGGTACTGCGTCAGATGCCGGGGTTCCGGCAAGGGCAATAACTGCACTTGCTCCTTATACTGATGATTACCTCATTATTGCCTGTCGAGAATCGCTTTGGAGGATGCGGGGCGATCCGGCCTTCGGAGGAAGTCTTGATAGTCTCAGTAATAACATTGGAATCGTTGGGATGAATGCTTGGACTTTCGGACCTTCCGGCGAGATGGTCTTTCTCTCCTTGGATGGCATCTATGTTCTGCCGCCTGGCGGTGATTCTAAACCAGTATCGCTTTCTAGGGAATTACTTCCGCAAGAATTTTTGAATTTTAATCCGGATACCACTATAGTTAATTTAGAGTATGATATTCAGAGTCGTGGTATCCACATCTTCCTAACTCCAGATTCATCGAATCAACGATTGCATTGGTGGTTTGACTGGGAAAGAAAGACTTTTTGGCCAGTATTACTTCAGGATGACCATGATCCGACTGCAACTTGTATCTTACAAGCTACCGCAATTGAAGACTCCGGTGTGATTCTTGGTGGACGGGATGGAATCCTGCGACGTTTCAATGATAAAGCAGAAAATGATACTGGAACACCTTTCATATCCTATATCCTTATTGGTCCTATTGCTCTTGCTCAGGATGGGCAATTCGGAACTATCGTCAGCATGGATGCAGTTATTGCTGAGAATGTTGGTGATGTTGATTGGAGCACCTATCCAGCGAATACTTTTGAAGCTACGATGAGTGTATCATCTGCTGCATCAGGAACTTGGGTTGCCGGGCTCAATGGGACGGTTCGCCCCGGAGGCAGAGGACAGGCATTCATGCTCAGACTTGACGGCACTCCGGGGCGAAGATGGTGTATGGAGCAAATCATGGTGAGCATGAGGGACTCTGGTCAGAGAAGGATTGCCTAGATGTCGAGAATTCCACACGGAAATAGTCCAGTTGAAATTCGCAAAGGTTTTCAAAGAATGGAAGCGAGTGTTGGAATCTTACTTAAGGGAACAGGTAATCAGTATCTTTCCGGACAAGGTGTTGGTGTATATCCAGTCTGGATTGATCCTATTGTATTAACAGCAGGAAGTGGCCTTGCTGGTGGAGGTGATATTTCAGTAGATCGTACGTTTGATTTGGATATCAATAGTCTTTCGGTTGCTACCATTTACTCTAGTGCCTTCATTCCTTTTTGGGATACTATTTATACTGCCACAAACAAGAAGACTACATTTACTAATTTTGAAGCAGCATTAACCCATAATAATCTTATATCAGGAACCATCGCAGACCATGATACTGGAGCAACTGGAATAGAACTTGACACCTTGACAGATAATTCTATAGCTAATGCTTTACATAGACATACTGAATTAGTGGCTTCAGATGGTAGTCCAGACCCCGCTTTAAGTGTTGATTCTATAGGCAGAGTTGGAATTGGAACTTCTGCCCCTGATGGGACGTTAGAGCTTCGCTCGGGAAATTCAATATTAAGAATTAGGGATACAGGCGATACTGCAACAGCTACTACTGCATATGTTGAGTTTGGTGGGACAACAACGGGGAATTGGTCGAGAACTGGCTATGTAGGTGATACTTCGAGTGGAGATACACATATAAGATTATGTGCTGTAATTAGTAATTTGATTCTTGGGGATTCCAGCAGTGATTCTGTTTTGACTTTACAAGGTGGAAATGTAATTGCTACAGGTGCAATTCAGGCCGAACAACTTACTTCACTCGATGATATTACAATGGCGGGGCATCTGCTCACAATGGGTGATGCTGGTGCCACCATTGATACTGTCTTGAGTTTCTTAGGCAATACAAATAGTGCTAGTATTACCTTTGATGAGAGTGATGATTTATTTAATTATGGGGATGCAGGTATAGCAACGTCAGGAGCATTAACAGGCGGCGGTTCGGGGCATGACCAATTTTCTGATTACGTTGGAAATGAACATATTGATCACACCGGCGTTACGATCACCGCCGGAAGTGGTTTGGCTGGAACTGCTAGTATTGAATCAAGTTTTACGTTGGCACTTGATATCAATAGTTTAGCAGTTGCCACCATTGTTTCTGGTGACTTTGTTCCGTTTTGGGACATTACAGCTACGGCCACAAATAAGAAAACAACTTTTGCCAACTTTGAAGCAGCACTAACGCATGATAATCTCATAGCTGGAACTATTGCATCACATGACACTTCTGCTACTGGAGCACAACTTGATTCACTTACTGATAACAGCATAGTAAACACTCTGCATCGCCATACAGAGCTTGTGGCTAGCGACGGTATTCCAGATCCAGCTTTAAGCGTGAATACTGCTGGAACTGTTACGATTACTCCCGTTGGTGGCGGCATGGGATTAAATATTGTTTTCCCGGCAGGCACTATTGGAACACCAAGTTTTGAATGTTTAGATAGAAGCACAGTTTCTTTTGGAATATTTAATTCAACTGGTCCCGTAAGATACTACGGAATGTTTTTCAATGTTGAGGCTACAACATCAGATTTCTTATTCAAGAGCCGAAAGGCTTACTCTGATACGGAAGTATGGAGAATCTTAAACACTAATCAGCACACGGGATTCGGTGCTACTGCCCCAGATGCACGCCTTGAAATTGAAACTACATCTAGCGAAGGCCACCAAGCCATTACGATAGACCAAAACGATGAAGACAAGGCTTTCATTGACTTTCAGGGAACCTCCGCGGCAGATGCAACAAAAAACATCACCTCCTGGACAACAGGAAACACTATTCAGGGGTTTACTCGTCAAGAAATTAACGGGGCTGTATTTTGGATGCCTTATTATGACGCTCCAACTTCCTAAGATATAATGGCAGGTGCATACGTAGCAAGTCCTGATTTAGCTTATACACTGCTTGTGACTGGTCCAACAACCATGCTTGCCGGTGCAGGCATTGCTATGACTGCGTCTTTCAGATACAAAGGATGGAGCAGAACCGTTGAGCCGTCCAATAGGAACATCACCTGGACGGCAACGCTTGACGGAACGCCGATTACTTTGCGAGTACCCGGGGGAGCATTTGCTGGAAATGCCGTGTCTGCGGCAATTGATAGCGGGTCTTTCTGGGAATCATCTGTGACACTTGAATTCGATGATATTGGATCATCTTCGGATCAGATAATTATCGTAACTGGATCGGCTGCAATCGAAGGTGTGGATGTTACTGATTTTATTTCAGCTACAGTTTTGGATTATTCCCTGGTATTGAGTGGACCCTCTTCGAGGTTCTTTAGTGGAGCTTCAGATTGTACTGTTATTCTTTTGGCGAATTCAGTTTCAAAAACTGCTGAGCCAATAAGCAAAACAATAACCTTCACGGCAACATTAGACGGTGCTCCATTAAACTTACGTTTCACTGGTGATTCAACTTATTTGTCGAGTATTTCTTCTCCGGTAGCAGATTCAGATGGTTTTTGGCAAACATCCATTTCGATTGAATGGGAAGTTACTTTCGCAGATGATGATAAGATAATCGAATTAACTGCTCAAGGAGCGATTGCCGGATTGAGTGTATCGGATACTCTAAACATCACAGTCGTAGGTGACTGGAAGATATTCTATACATTGAAGAGTGATTGTTCTCAGAGGGCAACTCCGATTAATAGTAGTGATAGCTGGGCAACATCAATTAGATACAAACAATATACAGAAGGTGGAGGTGTTCGGTGGTGGAAGACATTTCAAAATATAATGAATTTCATCAGTTTCAGCGAACCGCACTGGGAACCACAATTTGCTGAATTTGGTGAAGCTGGAAGTGAACCTGATAATATAACTGTCGTACAGACAATTCCAGAATGGGATGGAATTCTTGGAACTGGAACTGCTGTAATTACTATGGTAATTGGTCCAATTATAAATAGTGATACATATAGATTTGATGCGTATAATCAGCTTTTCGGTCCAGCAGGTCTCGGGAACATATTCTTTACACATTCCATTATTATAAAAGATAAAAATGGAGATGTTCTTAATAGTCTTGAGGAAATTGGCCCACATAAGACTGCTGGAAATTATGATCCAGAACTCGATGTAGATGCTTCAGGCAATGTTACAATAATTAAGAGTACTTAAAAGGAGAATTATTATGGCACTTATGTTACCTAGTGGTGAAGTACCTGGCGGTTCCGGTGGAATACAGATTCCCCCTCCTTCGATACCAGATGGTGGTGGTGAGAAGACTAAGGAAGAAAATTATGAAGATCTTCTGAAAAGACTTATTGAAGGTACAGCAAATCCTGCAATGACAAGGCAGAATGAAGCCCTTATGGCATCATTGAAAGCTGCTGCATCTCGTTCAACTGGAGGTGGTCCTGGTGCTGCTGGTGCTGCCGGTGCAGGTGGTACTGGTACTGGTGCTGCTGGTGGAGGTGGTGCTGCTGGTGGTGGTAGTGGAGGCGGTAGTGTTGGAGTTGGAGGTTCAGGCCCAGTAGACAGAGAGGGAAATCAAATTCCTCTTCCAACTGGATTACCTCCAGGTGGGTTGAGCGGTCAGGATGATAGAGGTGGTCCGTTGCAACCTGGTGAAGCTGGGTATGGTCCGCAAGAGCGGGCTAGATTGGGAATTCCCGAAAGCGGTTATGGTGGAGATACTGGTGGCGGAGGTTATACTGGATATGATTTTGGTCCTGATCTTCAGGAAAGAGGAATGGGTACTGGGCAAGGTGGTGGTAGCATAGGTGGAGGTGGTATCGGTAGTTTCGATCCTACATCTACGATAGGAGATGAGGAGCTTAGGCCCGGAACAATTAGTGGTGCTCAAAGACTTGTTGAATCTTACAATCAAGCTTTCGGTGAAGCGAGATCTGCTAATGAAGCACGCTATCAGCAACTCCTTGGAATAACTGAAGAGACTACTGGTCAACGTGCTGCTGATATTCGTTCTCGTGGCGTTGAGGAACGGGCTGATCTTCAACAGGGCCTAGCACGTACTGGTCTTGGAAATACAACTGTTTCTCCGACGCTAACAGTTGGTTCCAAAAGAAGGGAAAGTGAAGCATTAAATCGTCTGGCAGATCAACTTCAAGGTACAAAACTTGGTATTATTGAACGAAGGACGGATGCTTTTCCTGATCCATCATCATTGCAATCTGCTCTTGGAAAGTTAGGAGAGGGTTATGGTCAGGGTGGGTTGGAATCCTTATACAATGTTCTCGCAAATGTCGATCAAGGTTCTTCAAGTGAATTTGGACAATTAACTCCAGTGTCTTCTGTACAATCATTACAACAAGCTCCACTCGGTGGAACAGCGGCACCAGGTGGAGCATTAACTGCAGGTGGTGGAATAGGGTTTGGTGGCGGTGGTTTCAATGAACAAACTGGAACTTATGGTCCGAAGCCTATACAGCGTAAAACTGGTGGTCAGTTTGGAACTTTTTAGGATATAGAAAATGGCTATTAGGATAGAGTATGCTTCTCCTGGTCTTGCCGGCCTTGCTGGATTATTGCAAGGAACTGGACAAGCTGCTGTAACTGCTAAAGCAGAAGCAGAGCGAACCAAGAGAATTGCTATGCAAATTTCTGGGCAACGAAAAGCAGCCGCTATGCGTACCCAGGCACAAAAGCAAATTGCATCAGCAAATCGTAATGCTGCAAATAAACGGCAGGCTGCTTCCTTGAATGCACAGCGAGCAGGCCAGCATAAACAAATTCAAGCACGGGCTCAACGAGAAGCACAAGCTTCTGATCAAGCATATAAGCGTATGGCTGTTCAATTTGGCCTTCAAGGTGAATTGAAAGAGCAAGCTTTTGATCTTCAAGTTAAGATGCTAGAAGAACAAGCGAAACAGAGAGCTTCCCAGAGGAAGTTAATCCTCACGGAAGATGATAAAAGAAATTCTACAGCAGCAGCTAGGTTACAAAAATTTGCTAAAGATCCTGATAGTCCTTATTCTGAAGGGGAACGTAAGCAAATGCTCCAGAAAGCATCAGCTTTAGAAGCTGGTGTTGGAACTTATGTACCAGATTTCAAAGAGAAATTACCTCCTGGTATTGAACCCGGAACTTTTGGACCTATTGAAATTGAAAGTGAAGATGGTACAAAATTAACTTTTCCCTTTATAAGTGGTCGTTCGGTAAAACCAGAAGATTCAATACAAGGTGCTCGGGCAAAGCAACAACAGGTGCAGCAAGAGAAGCAACTAAAGGAAGAACGAGATCTTCAGAATAAGAAAAATGCTGCTATCCTGGGTCTTATCGGTAAGGATTATAGTCAACAAGTTCCAGAAAGAATGGTTCCTGGAATTCTTTGGGGAGAAAATCTCGAAGAAGCAACTACGAAACCAGCAGTTCATACAGTGGAATCTGCCACTAAAGTAGTAGAACGAATCTTTGGACAAACACAACAGGCTACTCCACAAGCTACTCCACGTGTGGCTCCTCCACAACAAGTAGCTCCCCCCCAATCTGGACAGCCTGGCTGGCAGAATCTCCCTGAAGCCAGAAATCTTATTATATATCAAGATGATTTAAGATTTCCGCCGAAGGTTGGTTTTGCAATGTCGTATATGAGAACTGCCTTGCGTAAGTTCGGTCCTAAGAGGAATAGCTGGCCGAAAGAAACTAAGGAATCTTATGAGAAAGCTCAGGAAATTGTAGCAGATTTTCAACGACCTGGCCTTGGATTGGAAAAATAATGCCTCTTTCGGATATTGGATTTGAAAGTTTCTTAGGGCAATTGCCGGATACTGTTGAACAATTTAAGTTCAGCGAGCCCCCCGGAGCCAAAAAGAGATTAGAAGCTGGATTTAGTGCCGAAACATTAATTGATGATAAAAGGAGGAAATTTCTTTTTAATAAATATGTCAAGGGTCTTGTAAATCCGTGGCAAGCTCACAGGAATGTTTTTTCAGAGCACGCTATGAATGATATTCAAGATCCAGCAGAACGTGTCTGGTTGACTCAACAAGTCCAAGAGATTTCAAAAGCACAGGAACATTTTCGAAGACAACGTGATGCAAAGTCTGGATACTGGCAAAGATTTGCCGAAAGATCTACTGAGTTGATGGCTGCTCCACTTGAGGGTATGACTGAAATGAAAGAATCTTTTGTAGGCCCGAACCGTCTTTTTGGTAAAAAATATTCCTTTGAAGATATTCAGTTCCGTAAGGGACTAGAATCGGCAAAACTTTCCGAGAATCCTTTCATTCCAAAAGATGCTGGTACTCTTAGAAGGGGAATGTTTGGTGCTGGAAAAATGGGGCCTGATGTTGCTACTGGTGGTGTAACATTTGTTGCTGGTGGAGTCCCTGCTTTAATGGCTTACTCAGCCATGCGAGTAATTCCGGAAGCAGTTGAATATGCTCAAGAATCTGGTTTATCTGGTCCTGCTGCCGGAGCGGCTGGCCTTACAATAGGTGCTGGTGTTGGTGCAATCGAAGTAATTGGTACAAGAGACCCCACTGGAATCCTTAAAAAAGCAACAAGTCCGCTTGCACAAGCAGGTCGCAAGGTAGTCACTGAATGGATTCAAAAGACTTTTCCAAAGATTGCCGAGAAGGGCGGGGCTGCACTTGCGAAACGACTCAAAACCAAAGTTGCACTCGAAGGACTCTCGGAATATCTCTATCGTGGTGCTCTTGAAGTTGGTGAAGAGGGTGGCCAGGGGGCATGGGAAGAATCAGTAAATGTGGCCTCTTCATTGTTAAACGAAAATGTTTCTCCGCGTGAAAAATGGTCAATTCCGAAAGCTTTCATTAGAGATATAAAAGAATCTGCACTTCCTATTGCTATTATTGGAACTGCTGGTCCTATTATTCGTGCTACTGTTTCTGAAACAGATTTCGAGAAAGTCCTTAGAAAACATCACGCAAAAGGTACTGTTCCTTCACGAAGAGAATGGAGACTTGGAGGAATGAAAAAAGCTTCGATGGAAGAAAAAAAAGCTCTCTTGCCGGAGATAATTAATGAGTTCAATATAAATGAACAAGTTCTCGCCGGGCGTGAAGACACTCCGATTTCACAGAAACAACATGATCGTTGGGATCTGCCATCTGAAGCCGGAAAAACCCCCACGGAATGGAGAGAATTCATAGGCCAAAAGGAGCAAGTCGGCAGAGAAAGTGAAGCCCAAGAGGCTGCTGAGATCCAAGAGCAGGCTCCTGGACCGCAAGAAACCGCTATCGTCCCGCAAAAAGTTGCCCAGGAGCCGGTGGGCCCAGAAGTCGCCCAAGAGCCAGGGGTCACTCCTGAAGCTCCTACGACCACTGAGAAGCTGCCGTTCGACATGTTCAAAGTCAAGGGCGTTATCGTCACGCAGAACCCAAGTTCTGGGGAACTGCAAGACATGGCAAGGGAGGCCAGGAAGAAATCCGGGGATGCGGTGCTACCACTACGTAATACCCTTGATAAAAATGGAAATAAATGGTACTGGGATGGTTCTGAAGCAGATCATGCTACAATGGAGCAAGGAATTGCTAACCGCACTAAGAAAGTAGTGCATCAATTTCCTTTCATAATGCAAGATCTTATCAAAGACGCAGATTCTCCTGCTGTCCGACAAGCAGTAAGTCCGGAAACTGTCCAGGAGGCTCCTGCAGCCGTCCAACCAGAAGTCGATCTGAATAAGAAAGCTGACATCAACAATGCCGCTGGTGAGGCGTGGTTACAAGAAGAAGGTTATGGAGAGATTCCAGAACGAGATCATGGTCCTAAAGCCACGGAATTGATTGGAGATGTTATCAATAGCGAGCGTGCTGATACAGATGGAGCGGGTGCTTTAGAATTAGCGAATAAAATTATTATTGAAAGACGCTTAACAGATGATAGAGATCATGTAAAACTTGCTGTTGGATTTGGGAAGATTAAAGGAAAACTTGAAGAATTAAGAGCACAGAAGAAAGCTGTCCTGAAAGCGGAAGATAAGATTAATTATGATTTAATAGTAGAGAGTGAAAAAGATCTTCTAGAGAATATGAATATAATTCTTCAAGCTTCTAAGTATTCTGGTACTGTAGTAGCTAGGGCATTAAATATAAGGAGATCTTTACGGAATATTGAATCTTATGATGAAAAAGATGTAATTAATAGAGTGCAAGATGCACGCAAAGGAGAAAAGGCCACGAAGGAGCAGCTTGGAGAAATTAATGAATTAACAAGTGGTCTCAGGGAATCAACTAATCAAGAAAAACAGATAGAATTTCAAGAGCAAGAAATACAAGAAAAAAAGCTCAAGAAAACTGCCGAAGAGGTCGTGAGGAGAATTAGAAGTTCCGGCGGTAAGACAATGGCCGAGAAGGCGATTGCGGAAAGAAAAATTCTTTTAGAACGAGTAAAAGTAATTCAAGAAACTGGCGGGAAGGAAGGTGGCTTTCTCTTTGAGGAACGTGGTAGCTATTCTCCTGAGGTTTTATTTCTCATGGGACAAATTGGTATTACTTATGTAAAACAAGGTGTAGGAAATATTGCTGATGTAGTAACGAGAGTACGAGATCATTTTCCAGAAGCGAGTGATACTGACGTTTGGCGAGCACTCAATACTAGGAATCCATCTCATAAAAAACGAGAAAAAACAATAGCTGAAAAAAGAGTTAGGGATGTCAAGACAATTGCGAGACTTCTTACTGAAACGGATGATATCCAGAATGGTATTCCGCCGAAAATACGCAGCAAGAGACAGCCCTTACTTCAAATAAAGAATCTTTCTAAAAAAATACAGAAATTAAGGAACGAGTACTATAAATCTGAACTTGATGTCACTAAAAAAGAGAAAGCAATAGATAAGCTAACTCATTCTCTTTCTTTACTTAGTAGAGTTAATTCATCGCTGAAAAAAGATTCAATAAAGATTCCTGATGATCTTGAAGGAATTAAAAATTTGACAAGAGAAATCAATAGCGAATTAAAAGTCAGGGAGGAAATTGCAGATTTCAAAGAGCAAAAGAGAACTGGTAACTATCACCCCTTGCCGGTTAGGGAGAAGAAGCCTATCTCAGATCGCCTCAAGAAGGCACAAATTGAAAGCTCAAGATTACGAGCTGAAATTCGCAGACTAATAGAAAATGCAGAAATATTATCTACATGGGGAAAAGCAAAGAAGATCTCTCAAGTAGTAACCTCTGAAATAAGAGCAATTACTGCTACTGCTGATATTTCCTTTACTTTTAGGCAGAATTTCTGGACAATCTTTGGCTCTAATATTTGGAGTCATCCGATTGATACAATGAAAAATATTGGAAAATCTCTTCAAGCTATTTTTAGTCAGAATACTGCTGAAGAAATTACAAATGGTATCTTGCATTCTCAAAATGCTCCGCTATATCTCCTGCATGGATTGGAGATTATGGACCCTGGATCTGTGAAGGATCAAAAAACTGCTGAAGTTTTTCGCGGAAGGATTGAAAATTTCAAGATTCCAGGCACTAACATACAATGGCCGCTGGGCATGATAATGTCTGCTTCTAACAGGCAAAGCGTAGCTGTCAGTAATCTCATTCGTAGCAGTGCCTTTGACTACTTTTTGGAAAATCGACCGAACTCCACTAAGGATGAATTGTCTGCCATGGCAGACTACATTAACAAATCAACCGGACTTGGTGATCTTGCTTTCTTAAAAGGACTTGCTCCGTATTTTCGTGAGACAATGTTTTCACCGAGATTTGCTGTTAGCAGATTCCAGACCCCTTGGACTGCTATTAAATATCGTCATCTCCCAAATGTTCGCAATAAGATTGCACTTGATTCAGTTAGAGTTGCATCGACTGCAGGTTTGATATTTATGTTAGCGAAAATGGCTGGTGCTGATGTTGAACTTTGGGATACTGATAGTCCTGATTGGTTAAAAATTAGAGTTGGCAACACTAGATATGATATACTTGCTGGCATTCTTCAACCTATTAGATATGTTGCAAATATTGGAAAACATGGTGCTAAAGAGGCTCTTAGAATTGAAGAAAAAAATATTGTCTGGAATAACTTACTCTTTAATTTCTGGTGGTATAAAATGGCTCCAGCCTATTCTGCTGCTGGAACAATTTTAATGGGACATAATGTAGTTGGTGAGGAAATGTCCAGGACTGAGACATTAGCTCGTTTACTAGTTCCGCTGATAGGCGAAGCAATCTATGACACTTGGCAACGAGAACCAGAACAAGCTATTCCCGTTGGGGCTGCTACTTTCGTAGGAATTGGAGCAAGTACTTACACAGACAGTTTCACTGCTGCACAGAGACGTTATAATATGCTCCTAAGAAATGAAAGATATGCAGAAGCAACAGCCTACAAGACAGAATATGACAAAAGAAGGAAAAAAGGCGGTAAAAAGCTCCATAGAGAGAAGAAAAAGTAAATTTGAGATTTTCCCAGAAAAGGGCTTGTGCCCCTTTTCTGGTATGTTAGAATGAAGGTTGACAATCGCGAAAACAACCCCCTGGAGGTAAAAGAAATGCCAGAAAAACAAGCAGTAAATCCCAGCGACATCCTAAAGATCGTTACGCTTATTACAGAAGAAGCGAGGAACTTCATTGGTTCATCTAATAAGCGTGAGCATTTCATCGTAAGATGTGAAGAACTTTTCGATGTTTATCTTGCTCCCATTGATCTCCCTGGACCTGATAGGATTATTGATCCTCTAATCAGAAGTGCAATTCGTCCTGTTGCCGGTCGTCTTTACGACGAAATTCTAAAGAAAATCAATTCTTAAATCGAGGTCTAAAATGACATTTGATTTGTCTTACACCACCTTGTCATATATTGCTCTTTCTGTTGGTGCATTGCTGCTTTTCTGGGGGCAATATAAAACAATTTTGGGATGGATCAAGAAGCTTGTACCTGAAACTTTCTACGGAAATAAAACCAAAAAAGATAATGGAATGTCTCCCGCGGAGCGGTTTGACACATTTTATGCTTTACGTTGCTGGTGCAAAAAAGCCGGATATAATTCAGCCGTAACTGCACTTGATGACGAAATATTGCCAGCAATCGTACGTACTGAAGGTCCAGTGGAAATGCCGCAATGAACAAGACAACAATAGCTGCAATTCTTATTATTGCAATTGGTGCATTTTCATTTTGGAAATCTGATTCTTCTGGTGAAGAATCAACTCCTGAAATTTCTGCTCCAACTGCTTCACTTCAAGAAATAGTTCAACCGATTACGAAGTTACTCAATGATAATAAGTCACACAAACAGGCGAGCATCCTTGCGGCTTTCTATTTTGAGACGGGAGAAACTATTCAAAGAGATGAAGAAAATGAACAAATCCTCAAGACAAAAAATCATCTCCGCACGTTCTGCGAGCGTTCTGCTACATTGCGATTTCAGGGCATATTCTCGAAAGTTCCCGGTTTAGCTGAAGCTATCCATGGGGGGGATGGGGCCTTATCGAAAATCCTTAGATTGAAGGCCGGTCAATTAGATCACAAGAAAGCAGCCGATGCTTTCCATGCAATAGCTTGGGCTTGTCAGGAAGCTGAATGACTAAGTTCTATCATACATCAAGACAGATTGAGGCAGCTTATGTTGCTGGTCTTCCAGGCTGGAGATTCAATCAGCAAACTATGGATGATTTATGGATGGATAAAACAGTCCGCTCAGTGTCAATGGTCGCTCCCCATTTAGCCGATGTCGGCAAAGGAAAGATGGCATTACTTTGGCGATCTCGTGAGCTATTTGATCCGGGGGCCTTCGGACACGAGGCCCAGACGACGGGTGATTGTGTATCTCATGGTGCAAGAAATGCCTTCGATACAACTCGGTGTGTTGAGATTCATATCAAAGGTGAGCCAGAAGAATTCTTTCTTCGCACTGCAACGGAACCTACTTACGGAGCTAGGGGGCATGGAGGTCAAGGGATGGACCCAACACGTGCCACAAAGTTCATTGACAACTATGGATCTATGTTTCGTAAGAAATATATTTCAGTTGATTTATCAAAATACAATTCCCGGATTGGTGCAAGCTGGGGACGTAGCGGGGTTCCGAATGAAGTTAAAGAAGAATGTAAAAAGCATGATATCGGCCGCTGGGTCGCTCCAGTAACAGTTGAAGATGCGAAAGACTTGCTATTTGCAGGTTACGCTATCCATAGTGGACAGCAATTTGGAGTCAAGAATAAGTCAAATAGTCATGGTTTCGCCGTGCAAGGAAGCTCTTGGAATCACGATATGTCTACGGTAGGATATGATGATACGAAGGAAGTGTATTCTGAATGTGTATTCTTAGTGGCTAATAGCTGGGGAGTTTGGAATGTTCTTCCTAAAGTCTGGCCTATGGACCGCTACGGAGAATGGCCCATTGGATCATTTTGGGTAAGAGAAAGTCTCTATGCAAAATATTTTATTGGAAGTCGTTCGATTTTTGCATTTTGTGATGTGAAGGGTGTACCTCAGAAAAATCTTCCTGACTATGGGAATTTAGAGAATATCTTAGGATGAGAAAAATGAAAAGAATTTCGCTTTTGTCCTTGATTTTGTGGATTTTTGCAATTATACTTCTGATGACAGTTTTCACTGTTCTATGTCCAGCAGCTATTATTGATAATGTGGCAGTTGATTTGGCACTTGCTACTATGGTTCAGGGGGTTGATCCGGCTCCGAAACCGTCGCCATTTGATTGTCCGACATGCAAGGATACTGGTTGGATCATCCATGGTGATGGTCATCAAACGAAGTGTCCAAACTGTGATTTAGCTGATATTCCTAAAATATCTATCATAGTATCACCTCGTGTTACAGTGTCGCATATTGTTGATTGTCCAGATGGAAAATGTTCAATTTCTTCATATCGCAGGACTAAAAAGCAACCGCAGAAATCAAGATGGAGGTGGAAGCGATGAGGAGTTTATATGAAACTGAGATGTGCTGGTATCAAAAAGATAAAATAATCAATTCTTCTTTTTTCCTCAGAAAAAGGAGAAGAGATTCTCACTGGCTAATGAATCTTGCTGTTCAAGAAATTCCTAATATAGTTTTTCATGATATTGCAATTGGTTGGTTTTCTTCTATTAGAGAAGACACGATACTTAGAATGAAAAATAAGTTGCAAAAGGAAATTCGCAGCAAATATGGAAACCCGATTATTGCTTGGTTCTTGCTGTATGTAATTCTCCCCATCGTAGTAAGACTTGTTATTAACTGGTGGATTAAGAAACTAAAAAGTGAGAACAAACTATGAGGTTTTTGTCAATTGCCCCTGCTATTGGAATATCTTTACTGTTCGCATCTGAAGCTAGTGCATTCGTACCTGAAGCTGCTTCAGAAATTCTCCAGGGAGGTGCCTTGGCAGTCTTAGCGTGGGTTGTATGGTACATGCTTGCGAAAGCTTTTCCTGCACACAATAAAGCCCTGAAAGACCAGAGAGAAGATTTTCTGACTGCCCTGAAGGAAAATGGTGAATCACTCAGGGAAGATAGGAAACTCTTTTTTGACTCAGTGCAAAAGATTACCCAAAATGGTAATTAGGTCTTAATACTCCCCGGCGATCTATATGGTTGTCGGGTTTTAATTTTTCTTCTTGACTGGCTTTGAGACCATAGTAAGATGGATTTCATGAGAGGAAGGGAAGTTTTTCTTGTATCAGAAATCGGTGAAGTCAGAATTGGCTCAGTCGATGAAATCTTGAATGGAAGTGCCCCGGCTGGTTGGAAGCATTTTCTGGATACTTCGATTAGTTCTGTAATTACTGATGTTGTGAGTGAAATTTCTTTCGATCCCAATTTAGGCAATTCAATGTCAATTACAATTGAAATACGCTAACCCGCAGGAATGAAAATGTCATTTGATTTTTCTACAATTTCCAATGAAACACGCCTAAGATCACCGAGAATTTTCTTATGCGGTGTTGAAAAAATTGGAAAATCTACTTGGGCTGCTGATTCCAATAAACCTATTTTCCTTCCGATTAAAGGCGAGGAAGGTGTTGATGATATTAAGCTTCCAAAATTCAAGCAAGGAAAAACTGTTCCTCAATTTCCAGTTTGTCAAACCCTTCAAGATGTTCGTACTTGCCTAGAAACTCTTTGGAATTCAGAACATGATTATGAAACCATAGTAATTGATTCTGTTAGTACACTAGAACCTAAAGTTTGGGACGAAGTGTGCAAAAAATATGGAAAGGATCATATTGAAGAAGTTCTTGGAGGTTATCATAAAGGGCAGAATATTGCAATAGATTGGTGGAGAGGATTGACAGATATACTTGATACTTTCCGATCAGAAAAAAATATGTCTTCAATTATTATTGGGCATATCAAAATTAAGCAATTTGATGATCCTATAAGTGGAAATTATAGTACTTTTGAAATCGATCTTGATAAAGGAGCATCAGCTCATTTTGTTAAATGGGCTGATGCAATTTTATTTTGTAATACGAAAACTATTGTTCAGAAAGAAGATATTGGTTTCAATAAAGAAGCTAAACGTGGAATAGATATTGCTAAAGATCAGCGATTTGTCTATACACAAAAACGACCTTCCCATCCTGGCGGTGGTCGTGGTTCTTTTGGGCGTCTTCCGTATGAATTGCCAATGCCAAGAAATAATCCTTTTGGTGCATGGATGGAAGCAGTGGCAGCCGCGAATGCAAACTAAGTTTTAACCGTCAGAGTTTCAACCACATTTTGGAGAATTCCATGAGTGATTTAGGCGACTTTTTTTCACAACAACCTTTCTTTGTTGACTCTGTTGAGCCGCAGGCCGATTATGAAATAATTCCGCCAGGGAAATATGTTGTTGCTATTGAAAAGGCTGAAGTTCAACAAACTAAAAAAGGAACTGGACATTTCATCTATCTGGAGATGGCAGTTGTCGATGGACAATATCTCAAGCGAAAAGTTTTCGATAGAATTAATATTGACAATCCGAATGCACAATGTGTAGAAATTGGTCTCAGATGTCTTGCTGCACTCGGAAAGGCTATTGGTCTTCAAGTCGTTTCAAGTGTGAATGAATTAGTAAATCAAGTTGTAGTTGCTCATGTAAAGGTTAAGAATGACCAGAATGAAGTACGTACGTACTCTCCAGTCGGTGCTAATCCGGCTCCTCCTGCTGCCCCTGTGGCTCCTGTGGTTGCTCCTATTGCCCCTGTGGTTGCTCCTATTGCCCCTGTGGCTTCCTCCCCTCCTTCTGTGGCTCCTGTGGCTCCAGTGGCTCCAGTAGTAGCTCCCGCTGTTCTTGTTGCTCCTGCTACTTATGCAGCCCCGGTGACTCCTGCTGCTCCCCCTGCTGCTCTTACGCCAGGCCCAGCAACTAATGGTCCTTCCCCTCCTTGGAAGCGTCCACAATAGCAATGACTCCTGACCTCGCGAATGGCCTCTTTGAAATAGGGGCTGGTCTTGTCCTTATCTTGAACATTATTAAGTTGCATAAGGATAAACAGCTAAGGGGCGTTTGCATAACTCCTTCTATTTTCATGTTAGTATGGGGTATGTATGGACTTTTTTTCTATTTCAATTTACCAACACCATATTCTTTTCTGTGCTGCATACCAATTGCATTTATAAATGCAATTTGGGTATGTCAAATGTTATATTACAGAAAGAAAGATAATTGTGTCAGACATAAGTGATTTTGTTCCAGTCATTTCTCAAACTATTAGTCGAATTTTTGAAGAGTATAAAAAGAAGGGAGATACTGAACCAAATCGAGGTTATCTTGGTGCATCAATAATAGGCCACCCATGCGAAAGATATCTCTGGTATTGCTTCAGGCAATGTTGTCAAGAAGACACCGAAGGAAGAATCTATCGCTTGTTTGAAACTGGAGATCGTGAAGAGGAAAGAATGGTTGCGAACCTCCGGATGATTGGTTGCGAAGTTCATGATACCGATGAGACTGGGTCGCAATTTGAAATCTTAGGACTCGGTGGACACTTCTCTGGTCATATGGATGGTTGTGCATTAGGTATTCCTGAAGCTCCTAAAACTTGGCACGTACTTGAATTCAAAACTCACAATAAGAAATCTTTCGCAAAGCTCAAGAAACACGGCGTGAAAGAAACAAAGCCTCAGCATTATGCACAAATGATGGCATACATGCACTTTACAGGTATGAAACGGGCACTCTATCTTGCTGTAAATAAAGATACAGATGATCTCTACTCTGAACGTATTCATTACAATAAAGAAGAGGGGGATGCTCTAGTAGCTCGTGCAAAAAGAATCATTACATCACATGAACCACCTGCACGTGCTTTTCCGAAAAAAGATTACTTTGAGTGCGAGTATTGTTCGGCACAAGGAATTTGCTGGGGTACTAATACACCTGATCCCGTTCTTTCAATTGTTTTATCATGTCGTCAATGTTGTCATGCTGAACCAGTTTTAACTGGAAATGATGCGTTCTGGAAATGTGCAAAAGAAACGTCTCCTAATCCTGCTTTGAAACCGTGTATAGATCATATTTGCCTTCCGGGTCTTTTTTCTTTTGCTAATGCTGAAGATTTCGAGAAGAATTCCAAAGGTCAAGGGTCTATCGTATTCAAAAATGAAGATGGAATTATTTGGCGTCATAGTGTTCAAAATGACACTTCTGGATATAGTAGTAGTGAATTAATAAAGATTTCAAGGGAAAATCTTTCAAATGGAATGTTATTGAAATCCAAGGAGCATTTTTCTGCTGAAATTAAACAACAGGGAGAAAATATCCTTGAAAGCTATCCAGAGGAAGATTGCGAGATTATCTGGAAAGGAATAGGACGAGATATCTTTTCGGCTTGGAAGGAAAACTTTGATGAGGAGTTATTAGAGCTTGCAGCAATTAAGAAGGTAGAGTGGCCAGATTATAAAGCTGCTGAGTTTTCTGATGGAAGATTGGCAATTGTTTGGAGCGACGGTAAAGCAGAAATTAGGAAAGGTAAGGAATGATCCTTAGGCCATATCAACAAGAGGCAGTTAATGCCGTACATAACTATATATGCTCCAAGGATAGCAACCCCTGTGTCGTGCTGCCAACAGGATCTGGTAAAAGTGTCGTAATGGCTGCTCTAATACAAAAATGGAAGCAAGAATCTCCCTGGGTACGCGGTTGTATCCTTGCACATAGACAGGAATTAGTTGAACAAAATTATGAAAAACTACAATTGGCCTATGAGACATATTCCATCAGAGAGAAAATCGGTATATTCTCGGCTGGCTTAAAACGTAGAGATTATGATTTACCGATAACATTTGCTTCTATCGACTCAATTTACAAATGTGCTGGTGAATTCACACCATTTGATTTCATTTTTATTGATGAAGCTCATCATATTCCTCCATCTGGTGAAGGGAAGTATCGAACTTTCATTCAGTGCTGCCTACGTTTCAATCCTAATTTGGTCATTACAGGTTGGACAGCTTCCCCGTTTCGCATGGGTTGCGGTTCTATTTGTCATAAAGATCACATCTTGAATGAAGTTTGCTATGAAGCTAAAATCACTGACCTGATCAATCAAGGTTTTCTTTGTAGGTTACGTTCTAAAGTCGGGGAACTTGACTACGACCTAAAAGAAGTTCGTCGCAACTCTGGTGGAGATTACATCAATAAATCACTTGGGGAAGTTGCTGGAACCGACAAGACAATCAAAATAGCTGTTAGAGAAGCTGTTGAAATATTAAATCACGAAAAGCGTAGATCAATTATTTTCTTTTGTATTTCATTAGATCATTGCAAAAAAGTTTCAGAGGAACTTTATCGAAATGGCATCTATGCACCCACAGTCACTAGCAAAACAGACTCTAGAAAACGACCACAAATCCTTAGTGGATTACGTAATAGGAAAATACGAGCTATATGCAACGTCGGGGTTCTTACCGAAGGATTTGACGCCCCCTGCATCGATGCAATTGTTCTTCTTAGACCGACTCTCTCTCCAGGACTTTATACACAAATGGTGGGCAGAGGTTTACGTCCCCATGACAATAAGAGAGACTGTTTAGTTTTGGATTTCGCGAATTGCATAGATGAACATGGACCGATCGATTTAGTTGGTGATAAAAATCAATTTGTTGCTATGGCCACTTGTCAGGAATGCCGAGAATCTTTCAGCCGAGCAATTCGTGTATGTCCTAATTGTGGCTGGGAGATTCCGAAACAAGAGGTAGAGCGTTTAGAAGCTGTTGAAAGTGAGCATAGGATGCACAACGAGAAAGCTTCCAAGCGTTCAATTCTGTCTGATGAACCGGAAACTTTCAAGGTTGATAACGTAAAAGTAAATCGTCATAAAAAAGAAGGTAATCCAGACAGTATCAGAATACAATTTAGGTGCGGTATAGCAACTTTTCGATATTGGCTATGTTTAGATCATCCTGGACATGCTGGTGTAATTGCTCGAAGGTGGTGGAGCAATTGGATAAAAGAAGAAAAAATAACTGTCAACGGTGTCTTACAAAATCTTTTTGTTGAACAAATGATAGCTGATTCAATCAGGACAATTACTGTTCGCCGAAATGGGAAATATAATGAAATCATAGACTGGAATAAGAAAGTTTCAAGTGAGCGAATTACATGAAGCTGCACTTTTCTATGCAAGTATTGGATGGAATATTTTTCCATTGCTATCT
>SDBV01001419.1_pt1 | contig 36206 bp, 38 predicted proteins | sample 2277081 | NCBI WGS metagenome assembly SDBV01 (sample SAMN10402039, study PRJNA504765) | marine sediment metagenome | isolation source: marine sediment core GS10_PC15, 223 cmbsf | place: Arctic Ocean: Southern Knipovich Ridge | collected 2010 | reverse complement strand
ATTTACAAGAATATATTTTACATTCAATCCCCCACAATTGCTTCTTGCAAAAGTGGGGAATTCTTAATGCAAAAGTGGGGAATTTTGTTTGCAATTTTGTCCTATTTAATTATGCAATAAATACCGGTAAACCGAATTCCCTTTTCATAGTATTAATCGCATTTAAATTAGCATAATCAGAATTCGCAGGATAATTGGTCACACAGTGCAAAAGTATAAGTTCCGGATTACCTTTACGTAATAACCAAAAACAGATGCACCATTTTTAATATTAGCTGCTTCTTTTAATAATTCCAGCAGACCATGGCCATAGAAAATATTATCACCTAAAATAAGGCATACCGAATCATCACCTATAAAGTCTTCTCCTATTATAAATGCCTCTGCTAAACCCCTTGGTTTATCCTGTTCAGCATAGGAAAAAGAAAGCCCCAGCTGTTCTCAGCTGCCGAACAAATTCTTAAATCTGTATAAATCTTCCAGAGTGGAAATTATTAATATTTCCCTTATTCCAGCTAGCATTAGTATAGATAATGGATAGCAAATCATAGGTTTATCATAAACTGGCAGCAATTGTTTGCACATTACCTGTGTTATTGGATAAAGACGGGTACCATGTCCTCCTGCTAAAATAATACCTTTCATTTCATTATATTAACTACTATTTTATATAAATATATTTTTCGTTTTACTATTAAAAATCTATATTACTTAAAATACTGGGGGAAAGATAGGTTTATTTAGCGATCTATCCCTTTTGATTCTAAAAAGGACTTCATTTCATTTTTCATAACAATAAAAAAAGGATTTAACAGGTTTTCTTTATTATAAAGCAAAGACTTATTTAACTCAGTTTCTGTTACTATACCTCCGGCATAATCAACAATAGCCTGGCCTGCTGCTGTGTCCCATTCCATAGTAGGTCCAAACCTTGGATAAATGTGAGCTTTTCCTTCAGCAATTAAACATATTTTTAAAGAACTTCCTGCAGATACTATATCTACACTTAATCCGTTTTGCTTTAACATATTTATATAGTCTTCTGTTTCTTTAGAAAAATGAGATCTGATTGCAATGATATTAAGTACTTCTATTTTATCTGTATCAATTTCCTTATTCAGCTTTTCAGATTTATCAATTAAAAATTCAATGCTACTAAAGCCCGGCTCTAATAATGATTCAATAGTTGATAAAGGATTAACAAGTTTATAAGCTCCAATATTGCATGATGAAAAATAGAGAGCATCTATTACAGGTACATAAACTACTCCGCCAACTGGTTTTTTATTCTTTATTAAAGCAATATTACCAGTAAAATCAGTTTTATGATTAATAAATTCCTTTGTTCCATCTAATGGATCTACTAAGAAAAATAAATCCCAGTTTTTGCGTTTTTCATATGGAATGCTTTTTCCTTCTTCACTTAAAATCGGAATAGCAGTACTTTCAAGGTCTTTTATTATTATATTATGAGCAAGTTTATCTGCAATTGTTACAGGAGATTTATCTGTTTTATAAGTGACAGAGTATTCTTTATCATTATAAACATCCAGAATTACTTTTCCTGCTTTAATAGAAGCATTAATTGCAGATAAAATATAATTGTCTATAGAATTATCATTATTCATATTTTTCCATTCATAAAATATTAATCCGGTTTAAAGTGAATAATTACATCTTTTCCACATCTTTATTTTCTATTTGATTATCTTGTAGTTCCTTTTTTTCAACTCTGCCGAATTTAATTTTGTCCCAAGCCCTTTCATGCAGATAATAAAGTACCATTTTTGTAAAAAGTTCAACAAAGCCTATGGATAGGGCAATTGACACTTCCCGGGTTATAAGCCAAGAAATCACTATAGTATCTACTGTACCTACAACTCTCCACAATATTGTTTTAACAACACTTCTATAACTTTTTTCATTCATAATATTTTTACCTTTTCAATAATTAACTGTATTAATTATTTAAAATATTTTGGCTTAACAAGTACGTTTTAAGCTCCGAAATACTTTCATTAATACTTAATTTCTCCGTATTTATAACAATTTCCGGAGATTCGGGCTCTTCATAAGGAGATGATATTCCAGTAAATTCCTGTATTAATCCACTTTCTACTTTTTTATACAAACCTTTAGGATCCCTCTCTTTACAGATATTTATATCACACTTTATAAAAGTTTCTATAAACCTTCCTTTCGGAATCAATGCCCGCACAAAATCCCTGTCTTCAGCAAAAGGAGAAATAAAAGAACATATAATGATGTTGCCTTGATTAAAAAAGAGCTTGGCGACTTCACCTACACGATGGATATTTATAGAACGGTCTTCAAATGAAAAACCAAGATCACTGCATAATCCGTGCCTGACATTATCACCATCTAGAAGCATTACATGACAGCCGACATTATATAATTCTTTAGCAAGTCCCTCAGCAATTGTTGATTTCCCGGAAGCGGACAATCCGGTTAACCATAATACTGCAGCCTCATGACCGTTTCGGAGCTCCCAATCTTTACGAGAAACAACTAATTCATGCTTTTGTATATTTTTAGACTTAACTTCTCCGGATTTTATATCAGCTAAAACATTATCAATAGAACGGTTAACTCCCTTGATCATACCAGTAGCAACAGTATGATTGCTTACCAGATCTATCAGGATAAAACTTCCTGTTACATGGTTATCCTTATATGAATCAAAAAATATTGGCTGTGATGTTTGTATTTTTACTCTGCCTATATCATTTAGCTCAAATTTATTTACATTCTGGCGGTGCAGGGTATTAATATCAATTTTGTAAAATATTTTATTTATAAAGGCCTTAACTTTTTTTGTACCTTGCTTGAGTATATAAAGCTTAGATATATTTAATACTTCTTCATCCATCCAACAGATAATAGCATCAAAAGAATTATTAATATTCGGAATATTATTTTTCCGGACTATCATATCTCCTCTGCTTATATCTATTTCATCATCTAATGTGAGTACTATGGATTGTCCGACAAAAGATTCATCCAACTCACCATCATAAGTTACTATAGATTTTATTTTTGATGTTTTTCCGGAAGGCAGTACTGTAACATCCTCCCCTTTTTGTATTGTTCCGGACGCAATCTTGCCTGCATAACCTCTAAAAGTGTGATCCGGCCTTATAACGTACTGAACAGGAAAGCGAAAATCAATTAAATTTCTATCTGCTGTTACATGAATATGTTCAAGAATATAAAACAATGTATTACCGCTATACCATGGCATATTAGTGCTTGGAGTAACCATATTATCACCCATAAGTGCAGATCCTGGTATATAAGTAATATCATGAATATCAAGTTTTTCAGAAAATATTTCATATTCTCTTACAATTTCATCATAGACATTTTGCGAATAATCAACTAAGTCCATTTTATTAATAACCACAACAAGATGCGGAATCTGTAGCAATGACACAAGAAAACCATGCCGCTTAGACTGAGTTAGTATCCCGTTACGTGCATCAATAAGAATAATCGCCAGTTCAGCATTAGACGCTCCAGTTACCATATTACGTGTATACTGTTCATGACCAGGTGTATCTGTAACAATATATTTTCTCTTATCACTTGTAAAATACCGGTATGCTACATCTATAGTAATTCCCTGCTCTCGTTCTGCTGAGAGTCCGTCTAACAGTAGTGATAAATCGACAACATCATAACCTCTACGTTTAGAAGCTTCCTCGATTGCTGAATATTGATCATCATAAATACAGTTCGTTTCATATAAAAGCCTGCCAATTAAAGTTGATTTTCCGTCATCCACACTTCCTACTGTAACAAAACGTAAAATTGTTTTATCTGTTTCTTTCAATTTTTCCGCCATTAAAAATAACCTTCTTTCTTTTTTTGCTCCATGGAAGATTCGCTGGTTAAATCTATTACTCTGTTCTCTCTTTCGGATTTCTTTACTTCTTTTAATTCTTCTATAATCTCGTACAGAGTCTTAGCATCTGAATAAACTGCGCCAGTACAGGGTATACAGCCTAAACTACGAAAACGGCAAGATACTGTTTTTACGTTATCATCACCTATTTTTTTCTTCCCTTCAGGATCTACTAGCTCATACGAATAGAGTGGTATAAGAATACCATTAATAATAAGTACTTTTCTTTCTTTAGCATAATATAAAGGAACTATAGGGATATTCTCTATTTTAATATATTCCCAGATATCTATTTCTGTCCAATTACTCAAAGGAAAGATCCTTACAGATTCTCTGTCATTTATGTGTGAATTGTATAGATTCCATGGTTCCGGTCTCTGGTTTTTAGGGTCCCATTGTCCGAATCCATCACGTATAGAAAAAACACGTTCTTTAGCCCTTGATTTCTCTTCTTCTCTTCTAGCTCCCCCGAAAGCAGCATCAAACTCATATTTACGTATTGCATTTAGCAGCCCTTCAGTTTTTAGATATCTGCAGCATTTATCACTCCCAAGCTTTGTGGGATGCATTTTTTTCTCTATCCACTCTTCATTACATTCAACAATTAGGTTTGCTCCAATCTCCTTTACAAAAGCATCTCTAAACTCATACATCTCCGGGAATTTATAACCAGTATCTATATGCATTAATGGAAACGGTATATTACCGGGATAAAAAGCTTTTTGTGCAAGCCTCACCATTACTGATGAATCCTTTCCTATTGAATATAGCATTACCGGTTTTTTAAACTCAGCAACAACCTCACGAATTATATGTATAGACTCCGATTCAAGTTCTTTTAAATATGATTGAATATATTTACTCAAATTTTTATTACTCCGTTTTAGTTAATAATTAATTTCATCTTGTATTTAATAAATTATTTAACGTTCTATCCTGAATAATTTTATTGTATTGTTCAGTAGACGACTGCAGAAGTATTCAGTATTTTTTAGAGTTAAATCATTATCTTCTGGAAATACCGGTAATTTAAGCAATGGAATCTCATATGAATATCCACTTGGAGATATACTTTTTTCCTGTAATTTTTTGTGTACATTTACTCTATCATGTCCATTACAAATTATTATATATTTAAAATAATTATGATCTGAATTTTCTTCCGGATGTATTATTGAAATTTCGTTATTTCCTTCTAATTCATTATTATAAATATTGCTTCCGATTCCAGCTGTTTTAAATGTGATTGCTTATAATGTTTCATGACTCTCTTTAAAGACCATTTTTTTAATAATGATGTTATAAAATGGTTTCTTAACACTCCAATTTCTTTTTCAAAGATATGATTTATTATCCATATTTCCAAAATATAAATAGGTTTTATGGTTCTAACATTAATAATTTTGAGTAATATTTTTTTACCATTTTTTTTGAAACATTCTGATATTTTTTAAAATATTCAAAAGATCGATCAAATAGTTTTACTGGTTTTATCATATTTAATTTATCATTAAAATCAGGATAAAATTTTATGAATAGGTTACTATAACAATCAAACCACTTTTTTTCATTTTCTGTTAATTTAATATCATGCAATACTTTCTTTTTTGTTATCACTTTATTACTTCCTGCAATTACATCGACAAAATACCCATTTACCTGGTCGCCAAAAAAAGTTAAATCATTAAGTGTATCACTATAATCAATATTTAAGAAATGCATTATTTTATTTAAACATTCTGTTTTATTTTTTATAAAGTCTTCAAGCTTTAATATAAAAATATTTTTAAATAAATCCTTAAGTTCTAATACCATTTTAAGAATTTTAAAAAAAGATTTTATTTCTATAAACGAGATAAGAGGAATACTATGAGGATAACTTTCAGAAACTAATTGATACCCCTTCGCTCTATGTTTAAGTTTTGATATAAATGAATTTAATGGATTTCTTATCATGAAAATAAACTTAGCTTTTCTAAAATGAGAAATATAATCTATAATATTTTCGGGATCATTACATTTATTACAAAATATTTTCTGGGTACTTTTCCATTTATATGCATTGGCAATAATATTATAAAATTCTTTTACATCTAATTCCTCATTATCATTTTCATGTAATAAAGATTTAAAATTTGGATTTTGCGACGAATATTTTTTTTCTCTTTTAAAATCTCTATGATCAAAAATATTATTTTCATAAACAGTATTAAATTTTCTATCATTATTTAATAAGTTAATAATATTTTTTACATTTATTTTTTCATTACTATCTTTGGAAACAAATTTGCTATAATTTGTAAGATATTGCCATTCATTCGGCCAAACAGCAACTTGTGGGTGATTATCAAATAAATCTTTTAATAAGGTAGTACCAGATCTTCCTTGTCCGGAAATAAATACTAATTCCATGTTAATAGCCTCTTAACCAATATATTACTTAATTTAAATATAACTATTTACTGATTCAGTGCTTTAGCTATTCTATATGCAGCTTTATTATCATATTTAAATCGAAATCTCTTTATAAACTCTTCTCGTGCAGTATTTGAATAATTATGCGAATATTCATTATTTTTAATAGCCGTTAGGGTTTCACCCAACTTTATAAATGGTAATTTAACATAAATCCCATAAGATTCCCAATCCGGCCAAATAGCTCTTTCCTCAAGTTCTACTACTATTGTTTTTACATCCAGTAGTATTGATTCTACAATACAGGAACTTATGTGAGTAATAAAATAATCTGTTATTTTAAAAAGTTTTGAAATTGGATAATCACCACTTATAAATTTTTTTTTTTTATTTAACAAAAAATCATCAAGGTAAGTAATGTCTAAGTTGACTTTTATATCTACTGGATGCTGTTTTATTAATATGTAGAACCTTTCATCATTGCCAAATATATCATAAGCGATATTTACTAAATCAATATTTTTAGATAAATAATATTGATAACTTGGTTTTAAAGCTAACAATATTATTTTTTTATCGAAATTTAAAACATACTTTTTATATAATTCCTTTTTTATTTGAGCAGTTTTTAAATTAAATACAATATCTGTATCGGGCGTACCTGTTAGATATATATTCTCATCCTTAATACCCAATTTTTTTATCTTTTCAACATTATATGTACTATATGCTATATAATAATCTGCAAATCTCGGAAGAGATGAATATTGATCCCCCCATCCTTCTGTATGCTGCATAGAAACAGTATTTATTTTCTGTCTTAAAACGGCAAGTAGAAAGATACGGATATCTGGGATAATTTCAAGATCATAAAAAATATAGAAAGGACTTATTTTATTTAATATCCTTTCATATAGATTAACTTTATTATCCCAACGATCAATATTTTTTTTATAATATTCTTCTATAATAGTACTACTGTTGAATTGTAATTGTTTTAACAATTTTTCTAAATCATTCGGTTTATTATTAAATGATTCTAAAGAATTGTATTTAAACGAAGGATTTACATCACCACTTGATTTAGTATCAATTAAAGATAATTTTGTAATAATTTTTTCTAAGTGTATACATTCTGGAAAATAAGTTAACTTTAAATCTTTATATTGCTTTTTAATTTTTTTCCTATTTAATTTATTTGTTAAATCTAGAAAAACAGATCCTACTTTTAATTTATAAAATTCCTGAGCAATTAATAAATATCGCCGTGTTGTAATTTTATCTTGATGTATTAGAAATAACACTTTCTTCATATTACGATTACTCTATGTTTCAATTTAAGTTTATAATATTATTGCTAAATTATTTTGTTTTATGTTAATATGATTAGCGATGAATATAAAATATATATCTCTGGGTTGTTCGTGCCATGATGTGATTGCCTTACGAACACATAACTTATATGGAGAAGCATTACCATTTGATCATGTACGTTCATCTTTTAATGGCGTCACTAATTCTATCCAAACTAATTTTAAGAATTTCTTACCAAAAAAAATAGAAGTAGATATAATAGATGGTTATGAATATTCTAATAGAAGTTTTCGTAATCAATATTTCGGTTTTTATCATCATGATCTAAGGAACAAGGAAGTCATTAAAACATTCAAGCGAAGATTCAAGCGTTTTCGCAAAGAACTAGTTAAAATTAACAAAATTATTTTCACACGTACTATAGCTACTCCAGATTATGAAGACGAAACCAAATTAGTTAATCAGTTTCTAAAAGTTATGTCCAAAAAATATCCCTCACTTAATTACATTTTAATTATGATAATACCTGAGCAAAATCAAACATCTTACTACAAAAACGTTGCTTCAAATCCATATTCACTATGGAATCCGATCATATCAGCAAAAATGCATATCCTGTCCCCAACGATTACATTCCTATCTTTAATTTCATTACAAAACATAATTTGTTTGAACAAATACCAACCCCAAAAGAATGTCAAATTATTAAAAGAAATCACATGTCTATCGTACATGGTGTACCAATTACAAAAAGCTGAATTAGAATAACATTTTCCTTAAACTATTAATAATTCATGCTGTATTTTATATAATTTCATAAAAGACAAAAAAACATTGCTTATAAAATCATTTCCTGGATTAAAATATACTGTTTCCAAATTATATTTTTTAAAAAATGTATTTAAAACCTCTATATATTGATAATAGCCTTTTCCTAATAAAAAAACTAAATCTAAAGTAAAATGTGGAGATTCTGATATTCTATTAATATATTTTTCTTTATGACTTTTTATTTCATTGACTATTATGTTCTCGATTTGTTAATAATTTTCAAGCCAATACCTGTTTAATGTTAAGTCGCCTACTCCCACATCTTCCCATCGCATTACATTTTGCAGATTTGTATGCTTATCAATTAAATAAGGTACCTCATTTGAAATATACAAAATAACAAAATCAATAAACAATTTTTTTTGAATCACTTTATTTGCTAATTGATATTCTTTTTCATTTCTAATAAGAAAAAGATGCGTTATCTTTTTATTTAATTGTTCCATTATTTACCTATAGACGACATAATAACTTTAAAAATATTATTAACTCCCTGAGCATCCACCAACTTCTTACCGCATTTACTCATTTGTTTTCTTTTTTCTACATTATATAAAAGATTCCAAATTGAATCCCGGATTACAGAAAGGGGAGTATTTATTCCATTCCCGATATTTACTACTGTCCCCTTTTCAGCAAATGCCATCCCCTGTGAATTCTCATGCGGATCCTCCCACAAAATTAAACCTGGAGTCCCAATACAGGCCATCTCGTAAACGGTATTTCCACCAGCAGATATAACAATATCTGCTTTCTGCATTCTTTCCCCAAGGTCATTTATACTCTGAGCATAAATTAAATCAGGATCATTAATTTTATCAATAAGGTGCAAAAATTGCTCCTTATGAGCAAAACCCTTCCCAAGGATGATTTCCTTTTTTACTGGTCCCTCTATCATTTGCAGTGCTTTAATTACCCTTAGTGTAGCTCCAGTACGATCAACACCACCCATAGTGACTAAAACTAATTTCTGCTTATTTCGAAAATGCTTATTTAGTTTATGTAATTTTACAAATTCTTTGCGTAATATCGCATATTTTGCACCAAAACAGCATTTTGGAGAATTATCTTTAAAGGTGTATATTAACCAATCTTTTATCAATGTGCTGTTGATTAAAACGTCAGCAATAATTTTCTTATTACAAAGCTGATCGATAACAATCACCTTAATTTTATTCTGTTTTAATTTTTTTAAAGTAGCATATTTAACAGCCCTATGGTCAATTATTACACAATCATTTCCAATTAATTCACATATTTCATCAACCTGAGATATCTCATACTCATTACATTTTATATTTTTTGCGAGTAATAACTCCTTTGCCGGGCTATAGGAGTTAATAATATATTTAAAGGGAATATTCTTAACTCTAAAATATTCAGACAGAGCCAGTGTTTCCATTAAATGACCCATACCAATTTTTTGTGAAACCTCTACCCAGAAAAAAATCATTTAATTATTTAAATCTGCTCCCATGAAATAGGATACTCAGCTTTAAGATCTGTTTTAGCAGTTCGTCCTAATACCTGTTGAATATACTTGGGCTGGATACCAAATCCGGGACGCTTTATACATAGCATATCCTTTGTAATAACACTTCCCTTTGATATATCAACAGCAGCAATAATACTTTTTCTATTATTTATGCGAGTTGTTTTTTCTTCTGCTGAAGGACGCTTAACTCCATCACCAAGTGCTTTTTCTAAGGAACGTACATCCTTTACAAGCTGCCTAAATTCTTTAGGATCGGAAGAAAGTATATGATCCGGCCCTTCTGCATTCTTATCATATGTAAAATGCATTTCAAGAACATTTGCTCCAATTGCCGCAGCGCCGATGCAGCATAGATTACCCTCTGTATGATCTGAATATCCTACTGGCAAACCAAATTCCTGTTTCATAGAAATGATTGCATTTAAATTTGCATAATCAGGATTAGCAGGATAATTGGTTACACAGTGAAGAAGCACAAGTTCCGCATTTCCTTTTCCTAAAATGGCAGATACACTCTCTCTTAGTTCATTCATGGTACACATACCAGTAGATAGTATAATTGGTTTTCCAACCATAGCAACTTCTTCAAGAAAAGGAATATTACATGCATCATCAGATCCTATCTTATATACCTGACAGTCCAATTTTTCAAGCAAGTCAATATCTGACATATGGCTTGGTGTAGAAAAAATAAATATACCTTTTTCTTTGCAATAATCCCATATTTCTTTATGCAAAGCAAAGTCAATTTCATACTTTTTAAAAAGATCAAATTGGCTGACATTCCCGGTATTCGGCATATCATACATAGCAGATTTACTGGAAATTGTATCTGCCCTATAGGTTTGTAACTTTACTGCATCAGAACCTGCTTCTTTTGCAATATCAATCATTTTTTTAGCTTCTGCAAAGTTAAGAAAATTTCCACCAATTTCAGCAATAATATAAACAGGATAATTATCACCAATATAAGTATTATCAATTTTTATTTCTCTCATATTACTTCCTTATTCAAATAATTGTATTTGCAAGTATCTTCAGACTTTTTGGTCCATGATTAAAAATTAAATCTATTATGCTCATACCTGCTTCAAATTCACCATGAAACTGTGTATATTTAGGGTGATTAAAAGCCTGATAATGAACTTTAATTCCATTTTTAATAAAATCTTCTTCTTTTAAATAATTCTTTCCATCTCTACCCGAAAGATAATCAGTTGCATTCATTTTATCACAAACTTCCAGGATTAATTCGGAGCCTGAATATTGTGTATTTAGAGTTGAAGCAAGTACATAATCTTTTTTTAATTCTAATTTAGCCATCAGGAAAATGATAATGGCTAAATTAAAATCTAACAGTCGTGAATATTTTCTTAAAATAACTTCACAAAGCTCTTTTCCAATTTCTTTCCAATAAGGTGCTTTTTTGTAATTACACTTGATTGTAGATATTATCTTATGTTGCCAATCTCTAGAATTATCGATTTCTACTTCCATTATTTTTTGAGTATAGCGGCCCTTTGTTATTACCGGAGTATTTAACCAGCTCCACCCCTGATAAGTTCGTATTTTATTTCTATTCTCAAAATAGCGTTTTTTAAACTGCACATTGTCAAAAATAACGACTTTATCTACCTGTCGTATTTTATCAAAGTAGCCTAACCAGGGGAAATATTCGGGCTGTTGAATTGATATTTTCATAAAAAATAAATAATTTATCAATAAGTTTATTGTAAATATTTTACCAGATGAAAAGCTTCTGCATACTTAACATTAAATCTTTTTCCATTATTTGATGCTTCATTAATCCAGAAATCCAGCCATTCTTTACCGAATTTTTTAACCTCAGTTTCATGAGCCAGAATAGATTTTCTTTTAAGCTCTATATATTCAGAAATATCTACAAAATAATTAGATATAAACATTTTTGTATTCATATATAGATTACTCTGATACATAAAAAGACATTTAACCTTTCTTCCTGCTGCTAAAGTAGCTTTGCCTATAGCCTGGTGATCCTGGTGTACATCATAGTCCCAGTGAGTATAGATTAAATCAATTTTATTCGCATCTATAACACGATTAATATCTTCTATAAGGTGATGATTATATTTAACCTGCTTGGTTTCATAATGATTACAAATTAATTCACAATCCAGTATTTTAGCTGCCTTTTTACCTTCGTGAAAGGCGATATCCTTATTTCGCAGCTCTGTTCCATCATGATTATTATATTTAGAATGTGTAATAACCTGCATAATAACGCGATCACCGTTAGCACGGTGTTTGGCCAGAGTACCTCCGCAACCAAGCTCAACATCATCAAAATGAGCTCCTATTGCTAAAACATTCATATTTTTATCCTTAATAAATTTTAATATACAGTAATTTTCTTGCTATAACGCATAACCTAAACTTTCAAGGTCAATATTTATTTCTTTTGCGAGCTCATTATTACTTTCAATAAAATATTCATTTAACTTTTTTTTATGTCTTTGAGTTAATCCAAAAAAAGCATTTTTTCTATTAGAAGGTAAAAAAAATAATATTTTATCTATTCTTTCTTCAATAATTTTATATCGAATAAATTGATGTAATGAATAAGGCAATGAAAGAATCGGAGTTTTATTATATTTTAAATAAAAAAATTGATTTATCATCTTTTTTAGTGACAACGAAAATGTTGAAAGTCTTTTGTTTACTTTATTAGATAAAAGTAAACATGAAGAAATTTTTGAAACATCTATATTTAAAAAATTATATAACCTTAATAAATATTTTTTTTGATTTGTTCTAATATTCTCATAGCAATCAATATAAACATTCTTAGCACCAAAAAGTTTTTTGTAATAGTTAATTAATCCAATATATTTTAGTCTTTCTAAAAGCCGGTAACCCGCAACATCCACATCACTAAGAAATTTTTTCAGGCTGCATGTACCCCCCATCTTGATATATTGGCTATAGGTTGAAGTCATCATGGATAATTGAGTTCTTATTGTTATAATAATTTTAATTTTTCCAAACACTTGATATAATCTATCAGCAATTCGTTTAGCATCATATCCCGTAAGAAAATCACCACTTAAACGTTCCCATGATAATCCATAACAACAATTTCTGCTCTCAGTATTAATTATACTCTGAAATATTTTTTTATATTTATTAGAATCAAAAAAAAATTCAGAATCATAAATAAAATTCCACAATAATTTTGAATGTTCGCCAACATTAAACATTTTTATATCAGGATGATAGTATGCATTTTTTTGCAGCCAGGTTGTTGCTGTTTTTTGATACCCAATATGAATAAAATTAATTTTTTTCATTATTTTTTTGTTTGAGAGATAAAAGAAATTCTGCAATTTCAAAATCTATAGGAGTATCAATATCCATAGATGTCTCCTGAGAACATTCCAAATACCTTACATCTACATCACTATAATCTACCATATCAATATTATATGTTGTAAAATTCTCTATATTCTTGGTCCAGGTAACAAAGGCATTACCATTAATTCTGTAAGTCCTTGGTAGTTCCTGTCGATTACCCCAGATATCAAAGCTTTTAACATCTTTACAAAAATTCACCATTTGATCATCCCCGGTTGGAGTAAAACAACGATAGGGATGATGTTCACACTCAGTAACAGTAAAGACCCAGTCACATTTTGTTTTAATTAATTTTTCGACTGAAGCATCTACCTGTTTAACAGTTTTAGTATAGCTTGTAGAAAAAAGGCAAACAAATATATCAGGACGATATTCCTGTTCCTTTTTTAATTTTTCTAAAAAGAAACGGTATGCATCGTATGCTCTGCTTAGTTTTTGTGACATCTCATCGGGACGTAAAAATGGCACCTCCGCACCAGCCTCTTCTGCTACTTTTCTAATATCTACACTATCTGTTGCCACAATAATTTTATTTATGTATTTCGATTTTTTAGCAATATCTACAGTATAAGTTAACAAGGGCTTTCCATTTAATAATTTAATATTTTTACCAGGCACTCCCGTAGAACCACCTCTTGCTAAAATAAGGGTCATAATTTTATATTCCATTAAATTCTCCTGATTATTTCTTTTTAAGAATTATATTTAAAATTCCTAAACGCTCAACCTTATAATTGTTGACAATATTTAAAAGTTAAGTATATTTTATCTATACGTTTATATAATAATATAATAATTTTTACTTTCTACCATGTCCTACACGATGTAATGTACAATGAGAACAGTTTTTATAAGCTTTATCTCTTAAACCCTTTTTATGAATATTCCTTGCTTTTTCAAATTTGTCACCCTTCCAGATCTCCTTAACACTACTTTCTAAAACATTTCCGAGTATACTTTCTTCATATTCGTCATTAATACACATAGGTACAGTACCATTCCAGTGAATCATCATTCTCTGATAGAGTAAAGGACAGGGATAATTGCCTTGTTTTTTTTCTTTAGCATCTTCAGAATAGTCTTTATATACTAAAAATAATAGCTCATCAGAAATTGGTTCCCATAATCTTCGAAACTCTTTTTCCATTTTGATAGAAGATTCAACACCTTGAATACGAATTAAAGGTTTTTTATTACCATTTTTTTCACGAAGTTTATATAATTTCCTAACAATCTCAAAAATTTCCTCATATTTTATAGGCGCACGAATTTGCTCATACTTTTCTTTGAGTCCATCTATAGAAAATGCAATTCTATCCATTCCAACATCAACCATTAAATTCATTATTTCATCATTTAACAGCTGGCCATTAGTAATCATTGCTACTTCACCAAAATTCTTTGATTTAAGATATTCAATAAATTTACCAAAATTTTTATTTAATAAAGGTTCTCCTCTACCTGTAAATTTAATGGAATATACTTTACCGGAAATTTCATCTATTATTTTTTTAAAAGTCTCAAAGCTCATATTCCCTTGATGTTTTATTGGTCTATGAAATCTAAAACACATTGGGCATTTTAATTGACAGTGACTTGTTAATTCTATATCAATGTGGATTGGATATTGTTTTAATAATGACAATCGAGGGAAATAATGCCATTCGACCCTGTTTAAAATATACTTAATAAAGCTTTTTTCATTTTTCAAACGGTTTATAGTTTTCCGCAAGGAGCTTTTACGAATAATATCATGATTTATTTTCATTCTTGGTTAACCTCTATAATTGTTATTTAGTAATCTGGTTCAGTAATTTCTTCTAAGAATGATATACATTTGATTTTAACGTAATCATAATAAGTACCTGTAGCTAATCCATGCATTATGAAATTAATGTATCTAAAGTTTGGATATGTTTCTCAGCAATATCATTAATTCCAGCTCCTCTAAGAGCATTAATTTGATATTGTAAAAGGGGATTTCCAAAGAGTGATACCATACACTTGGGAATATCTTTAGTATAAGGAAATAACCGTGAACCTTTTTCTGAAGCTAAAATAACCGCGCGTTTAATTTTTGATGCCATAATAAATACTACTTCTTCCTTAATACTGGATATTCAGCAATTTCAACATCGATTGGTATATAAATATTTATCGAATGCTCCTGGAATATTTCACACTTCTTCATTTATCTTAAACAAAAAAAGTTTATAATTTAGATTTGATAGTCCGATATTTTTAGTTATAATTTGTTCTAATTTTGCCACTTTAAGTGCTTCTACTATATCTTTATATTGGTGAACAAATGAACGTATTGTCTTTTTAACATGTTCATCAGATTGTGTTTCACAAATAATCAAATATTTTTTTGCTACTCTCAATAACTCTTTTATAGCATCCTTAATGGAAGATGGAGGAATATGCATAAGAGAACCATATGTATAAACAACATCAAATCTATTGTTTTCATATGACAAATTACAAGTATCTGCAACTTTATAATGAATTATATTTTGTTTATTTTTTATTGTTTGCTCTATCCTTTTAGCATTTTTAATTTGTGATGAACTAAGATCTGAACCAGCAATATAATTAAGACTAGATAAATTATCTCGTAATAATCTAATAACTCTTCCATAACCTACACCAGCTTCTAAAATACTAGTAGGTTCACACTTTTTAACTGTATTTGAAAAATTTTTCAAAAAAGTCATTATTTTATCTCTTTGTTGAAGTTTACCACTATCTATCATTTTTTTATTTACCAAACCTTTAGATTCCCAATAATCTTTGGGACTATTTAAATATTGGTTATATAAAGAAGTTGAATCATTATTTAAATTTTTTTTATTTCTAAATATTTTTCTTTTAATTCTATAAAAAAGTTGTTTCATCATATTTATCATTTATTGCTCCATATTTTATATATTTTCCTTGCTTATTCAAAATTAGAGCCATTCCATATCTCTTTGTAAAACACTTCCAAGCACACTTTCTTTACATTCATTATTAATACACATTGATACAGTCCATCCCAGAGTATCTTCATTCTCTGAAAAAATAAAGGCCAAAGATAACTATCTCGATTTTTTCTGGAGCTTCTTTTGAATAGAAACATATACACCTTGACTACGAATAAGAGTTTCTTACTTCCTCTTTTTTTCGAAGTTCATATTCCCCTGATGTTTTATTAATCTCTGATATCGAAAACACATAGGGTATTTTAATTTACAGTGACTTGTTAATTCTATATAGATGTGGATAGGATATAATTTTAACAGCGATAACTGAGTATATTAATGCCATTCTATCCTATTTAAAAAACTTTTTTTATTCTTTAAACGATTTATAGTTTTAATAAAAGAACTTTAACGAATTATATCATAATTTATTTTCATTTTGCTTATCTTTAACAATTGATTTCCAATAATCTGAGTCATTCACTCTTTCAGAATCACAATTACTCATCCAATTTTGAATCTTATCGAAATCATCCTGCGTATCTATAGTAAAACTATAATTTGAAAGATCCTCTGGAATTCCTAATAGGAAACAATTAAACTGAGCTATATTTTCTAAAATGTAATCATTAACATGTTCTCGATGCGAGTCTGATAAATCCATTGAATCTAAAAATGATAATGTTTCTTTACTGAATATCTCAATCCCTATACCTTGTGGCATTTTTGATCCAATTTCAGATTTATTACTAGAATAATCGGCTTTTTCCAATATATGCATCGCTAATAATGATAATGCATTTTTAAAATCAATAAGCGGATTATCAGCGGTTAATCGAATTATTGTTTTTGCATTAAATTCAATTGCAGCTTTTTTAAAACGATTTAAAACATCATTCTCATCACCTATGAAACAATGTACATCATTTTTTTTGCACCAATCTTTTATTAACACATTTTCATCAATGTCTCCCGTGATTACAACTACATTTACATTAGGATGAATTTTTTTTGCTCTTTCTACAGACCATTCAAGTAAAGGTTTTCCTTGCAATAATTTTAACACTTTTTTATATAATCTTTTTGAGTTAATGCGAGCTTGAATAAATGCATAAACTGAATCTTCTTTTGTGATTTCTAATTTCACAGATTTTTACCTTTAAGCTTATCAACTTCTAAAAGAAAAGGAGTATTACAATCTCCACACATGGGCATTAATTTAGTATTTCCACCAAGATGCAGCTCTCGCCACTTTTTAATAGTAGTATTATTCCAGACTTCCTCAAGAGTATTAGTATTATAATCAGCATAAACCAGCTCAGCATCAAAATCTACACAACAGGCTGATATTTTAGCATCATAATTAATAATAATCCGATCCCACAACAATCGACATGGCTTTATGTCTTCTCTTTTACATAAAGTAGCATTACTTATCTTTCCTCCCAAATTACTCATTTCGGAAAATAATATGGAATCAGCTAATGGCTCGAACAGTTTTCGAAACGCCTTTATTTTTTCTTGATTTTGAGCAATAATAATGGCTGAACAAATAATTTTTAAAGGTGCATTCAGGTTATCGCGTATTTTTTTAAGTAATTGAATATTGTTTAAGAGTTTATCAAAGCTTCCATTAACTCTTATTTTTTCATATTCCTCTTTATTTGAACTATCAATACTAAACTTAATACTGTCTAATTCAGTTTGGCAAAGCATTTCAGCTTTTTGTTCATTCAACAATAATCCATTAGAGGTTAAATAGCAGTATAATTTATTTTTTTTTGCTTCAATAATCAATTGCTCAAGATTTTTATAAAGCAAAGGTTCCCCGGTAGTAAATAATGCAACTTCTTTTACACCCCATTTTGCAGCTTCACGAATCGCTTTTTTACCTAATTCAACCGGCATATTACCTTTCGGTCTTTTCATATTTGTGTTATTACATATTATGCATTTTAAATTACATGCATTAGTTACTTCTAACATGAGTAATCTAGGCACTGGAGCTATTACTGATTTTTCTGCTTTATCAAAAACATTCCATTTATTTGTAATACGTTCTACAATATTATCACTCAAATCAAACTTCCTTTTTTGCATAAATATTTATATAATTTCCATAAAATGTCGGTGAAGTAAAATTATAATTAGTTTCTTTATTAACTTTAAATGTGAACCGGAGAAAAAGCAACTTTAAGTAGTATGGTAAGATTTTTAAAAAATCAGAAAAAGATTCATAACCAGTATTCCAATAAGGATAATTATAATCTAATATTTTAAAACCATTTTGCAAAAGGTACTTTTTTAAAACCTTCTTTGAAAAAAGAAAATTATGAGCCTGTTCGTAAGATTTTATCCGAGCTTTAAAAAGACAACCAGCAATACCACTATGGTTATTACTCATACAGATTGCTAATACACCACCAGGTTTTAATAATTGATATGCCTTTTTCAAACATGCATTTGGCGAATAAGAATGATGTAGGGAAGCTCTGAAATATATGACATCAAAATCACTTCCCTTAAACTCCAGATTCTCTAATTCGCCATGATAGACAGTTACACCATACTTTTTGGCTTCTTCAAGTGCATAAGAAGATACATCACAACCGTGCTTCTCCCATTTATCGTTAAAAGCATCCAGGAAGATACCCATACCACAACCTACATCTAATATTTTCCCACCTTGAATTAATTCCTCTAATTTTTCAATTTCCAATTTATATGAATTCTTTCTTGCCTCGATCAATTTTTCAGTCATCCTGGATTTCTGGAGAAAATATGCCTTTGAATATAAAACTTTATCTTTAAAATGACTATTAGCAATTCGAGGATTAGTAAAAACAAGTCCACAATTTTTGCATTTTGAAAGCTTATTGGAGCGTGATTTATCCCATAATTTTAAATTATTATCACCACATAAATCACATTTTTTTATATATTCTAATTCTATATTTTCTGGTAAAATTATTGTTTCTTGCATAATTATTATCCCTATTTATTATTTCCTTTTGATAAGATCTGTTTATTATATATCTCTACCAGTTTATTAAAAATATCATCATTTTGTTCAGCTTTTTTTATTTCAGGATACATAGATTCATCCATTTTGACATACATCACAAAGGTCCTCTTTAGACCTTCAATCTCTTGCAGAGAAAAATCGGGTAAACGCAAAACAGATGAAACTGAATAATCTACTTCATGCAATACATCATCTATATACCCATTACTTATACATTCATCACGTAATTTTGAGCCTTTAAAAGGATAAAAATAGCTTAACATTGGGGTATTAGTATTTATTTCTCTATTCAGTTGTATAGTCTCTATAAAATCTTCTCTTGTTTCTGATGGTAAACCAATCATGTTAAAAGCCGCAGTATTAAATCCAAGTTCATGACATAATTCATAGGCTTTTTTAATTCTATTATTAGACATTTTCCTGTTTAAAACTTCCCGTCTTATTCTCTCACTTCCGGATTCTATACCCATAGTCACTTGGATATATTTATGAGCTTCTCTTAATATCTTCATCTTCGGATATGTTACTCTCTCGGGACGAGTTGCTATAATCATAGGTTTTTTAATTACAGTTTTATACAGTTTTACAAATTCATTTAACCACTCTATTGAATATGCTGTAAAAGTTTCATCTACAAATCTAATTATATTAAAACTAACCTTTTCTAAATAAAATCTTAATTCGTCAATAACACGTTTAGGTGATTTTGTTCGAACATGTCGATGCTCATAGTTGTAAATTGTATCGTGGTATGTAGCATTAATGCAGTAAGTACATTCAAAAGGACAACCCCGACCTGTTTCGATGCGAGCGTATTTAACTATTTTTCCTTGATATGCTCCGATATGATGATATTTATCGAATATATCAAGATCCATAAAAGGCAATGAATCAAGATCCTGATTGTAAGGCCTGATTTTATTTCTTATTATTCCACTTTTTGTTTTAAAATAAATATTAGCTATATCAGTTCTGTTTTCTTTTCTATCCATAGAATCAACTAATTCTAAAATAGTTTCTTCACCCTCACCAATAGCAACCAGATCTATACCATCAACAGCTAACACTTCCAAAGGTGAGACTGTAGCATGGCATCCTCCCACTATTGTTGTGATATTATATTTTTTTATTTGTTTTACAATAGCAATAACATAAAGAAATTCACTCGAAGTAGCTGTAAATGCAATTAAATCCGGCTCAAAGGATAAAATTTTTGTATCCAGGGCATCCATTACAAGATCCGTACTTTTCTCAACTAGTGGAAGATCTACTGGTTTAAATTGCAATACCTGTTTCATTTTTCGGACAGATTTTTCAGAATAATCAATTTCATTACTCTCTTCTATTTCTTTGAATCTTGATGTATCAAAAAAAACCACATTATGACCGGCTTCTTTTAATACTGCAGAAATCATTGAAACACCGACAGACACATAGCGTTGAGCAAATTTATTGGGATGGATTATTAGTATTTTCATTTAATTATTATTCCTTACTATATGAAAATAATTTTGCTATTTGATGACTTCGCATGACCATTCACTATCTAATTCAATAGTGCATCTTGCAATTGATATAAATCTAGTATCATCCACTATAAAATTACCAACATGTACTGGACGTATTTCTATTGCTTCATCTTCTATAGTCCGATGATAATATTCTGATGTCCAGTTCTGCAAAACGGCAACTTTTATTCCATAATTACCGGAGATTATATTAGGATTTTTAAATAGAGCAGTAACCCTATATTTTTGTCCTTTTTTCAGAGGAGGAATCTTGATTTCCTTTTTATCCAAATTTGATTCTAAAACTATATTATAATCTCTTGCATTCATTATACCTATACCTACAATTGGCTTTTCAATATCTATATTTGTCTTAAAATCATAAAATATTTTTATACCTTCTCCATAGGATACAGTTTTAATAACTTCATTTTTACTATTTAGCAAACCTGCTCCTATATATTCAACTTCTCCAGATTCCTGTGAAAATCCATCTTCTCTAATCCTCTTTAACTCTATATCTCTGCTTTTAAGACTTAATTTTCTTGTTAGTGAACTATACTCAGCAACGACTCTCTCTGTTTCACCCGAAGCAATAATCTCACCATGATGTAGTAATATTGTTCTATCACACATATGTCTGATCTTGCCCATATCATGAGTAACTATAATAACTGCTTTAGCGTTCTGTCTTAACTGAGAAATTTTTCTCATACATTTATTTTTAAAGTTTAAATCACCTACTGCCAAAATTTCATCTACTAATAGGATATCCGGCTCACAGTGAATTGCAATAGCAAAACCCAGACGAACTTTCATACCGGAAGAATAAGCACTTATTGGTGCTTCTAAAAAATCACCAATATCTGCAAAATCTATAATAGATTGTAGTTTTTTATTAATTTCTTTTTTACTCATCCCAAGTATAATGCCGTTTAAAAATATATTTTCTCTACCAGTTAAATGTGGATGAAAACCAGCTCCAACCGCAATTAGCGCTCCGATCCGGCCTGCTATTCTAATTTCACCATTATCCGGTGGAAAGATATTTGTTAATAATCGAAGTAGTGTTGTTTTCCCGGAACCATTAGGACCAATTATTCCAAGTGTCTCTCCCTTCCTTAATTCAAAATTAAGATCTTTAAGTGCCCAGAATTCAGCCTTTTTCAACTTTGATGTTTTTGATTTTATTCCAAACATATTCTTACCTAGATCGATCATTCCATAAAACATACTTCGTTTTAAATTTCTACAAAATTTCTTTGATAGATTTCTTACTGAAACAACAACTTCTCCTGCTTCAGATTTTACATTTTTAACACCTGGAATGTCATTTTTATTTTTAGTCAAAATATTTCCTTCCTTTCAAATAAACCATAATTTAAATCATTCTTTCAATAACTGTTTTTTCTGAAATATAAAATAGCCGCCAGGCAAGAAAAAACAAAATAAACGATACAATTGCTGAAATAAAATACCCCTTAATATTATAAAGCTCACCATAAATAATAATATCTCGTGCTGAACATACAAGATAAGTTAACGGATTAAATTTAATAACAAGTTGAACAATAGAACTATATTCATTGTCTTTAAATAAATCCTCTATATTTCCCGAATAGATAACTGGTGTGAAAAAGAATACCAGTGCATGTGCGAAATTAATTATCTTTGTAAGATCCATTGCAACTACAGAAATCATGGATACTATTAATCCGATTCCAGCTCCAAGAAAGAACATAGGTAAAATTACAAAAGGAAAGAAAATTATTTTCCATGAGGGTAAAATCCCGAATAATAATAAAACAATGATATTAAGAATGAAAGTAATTAAAAAAGAAGCTAAAAGTGAAGCTAATTGTTTAAGTAAAAGAGCTTCATGAGAAAAATCAACCTGAAAAACTAAACTTGCTCCAGCAGTTAGGGTAGTAGCTCCAGCACCAAAAAATCCCATATATAGGCCCCACATGGATGTACCTATCAATACATAAACAGGATAAGGAATATCAATATCACCAGGATTAAGCAAGCCAGTCATTTGCATAAACACCCATGATATAATACCTATTATAGGTGATAAAACCATCCAACCTACTCCAAAAAAGGATTTCTTATATTGTGCAAAAAAGTCTCTCTTAAATAACACCCATATAAACTCACGGGATTTAATCATGTTTCGAAACATTATATACCAGATTTTAAATATACCCAGTTCATGTCGCTGATTAGGTTTATAAATTATAATTTCCTTTTGACTCAAATTTTATCTCCTTAAGAATAAATAATATAATTTTTCTTGAAATAATTATGACCGTTTCTTACCATCATAAAAAGTAGCAAATCTATTTGTTATAATCTTCTCTAATTTAATTTTATCTGTTAATTTGATATCATTTTTATCTTCACCTAACAATTCAACCTCATAATAATCTGTCTCTGTGCAATGCGTCCCACTGCCATCAGTTCCAATATCTTTAACAAGAGAAACCACAGGACGCACACAAGAACCATTATTTTTATAATGCGCATAATCCCACCGAATTGCCCAGGAATCAAGTTTCCCCTTCATTTGTAATTTTAATATTATGGTTAAATCCTCACCACCTCTATTGAATTTCTTTTGCATACTTCTACTTTTAATGAACTTTTTATAATCTTTCATGTCCCAATCTGATTTTTGCCATCTGTCCTGCCATGTGGCCCACCCCCACGAGCAACATCTATAGGTTAAATAAACTTCATTAGCGTAACTTTTCGGAATTTCAATGGGTGGACAATAGCCGCCAATGGAGAATATATCTTTGTTATTCTTATAATATTCGATAGCATTATTCATAAAGTTTAGGAAATATGGTGAAGTTACTAAATCATCTTCTAAAACTATAATACTTTTATATTTATTTATTACTTCTGTTACTCCGGATATAATTGAATTCGCAAGTCCTAAATTATTCGATCGCTCTATAATTTCAATATTTTTAAAACCGGAAATAGACTTAATATATTTCCTAACTTCCATAACTGCTTGTTCGGTTTCATTATTCTTCGGACCATCTGAATAAATGAACAACTCAGAAGATTCTGCATTATTATTTTTCTTTAATGCTTCAATAGCTCGAACTGAATGTGGCAATCTATTATACACGAATAAAATAATAGGGATCATATTTTTCATTTTTGTTTTTTCCTTTTCTCAGATAAAATTATTTCTTTTTAGTAAATAAATTTTTAATAAATCTTTTAATCAATAAGCCTGGCTTATTTCTAATATTTTTAACTAAATCAATTATATATTTATCCATTTTTGTAAATATTTCATCACTATACTTTCCTACTCCTTTCTTTGATATTTCCAATGCAAATCCATATTGCTTTTTAATTACAGAAAATATCCAAGCTAAAAGTAAATCTCTTTTATTAAATAATTCAAAATTACTTATTGTATTCATAAACGAAACTTCTGCCCAGCAAGGAGACTTTTTTATAGTTTGATATATATCTTTTCCGCTCATGTTAATATATTTTTCATAATAAATATCTTTTTTCATTCTGGCGAATCCTTTTATTTCAATATCATTCATCCAGAAATCTTTATCTTCAAAATATTTAATAACATCTACTAATTTGTCTTCATTTTTATATGCATCTAATATCCCAGGTTCAAAATCAGCAACTAATACCTTATCAATAATTTTTTTATCAAGGCTTTTAAATAATCTTAAATCTGTACCCTGTGAATCCGTTTTAAACCAGTCAATATGTTTTAATTTTAATTCTTTAACAATATTTGACAAACAAACAGTTTTTAATTTAATAATTTCATTTATTTTAAATAATTCAGAATTATTACCCCAATCATTTAATTTTTCTAGATCGGGCTCAAGTAAACTTGAACTGTATGGTGAAGAAGTTAAATAAAAATCCATTTCCTTATTTTTAGAATTATCATGAACAACTATTGCATTATATAAATGAAGTTTTTTATAATCAGATTTTTCTTGTACAATGTAATTGATTTCCCTATCATCCGCATCAAATGCTATACAAATTGCATATTTCGCAAAGCTTGACCATTCAGAAGGTAAAAACCCGGATGCACCAATATCAATAATTACCGGTGGTTCATCCTGTAACTCTTTTTTATTTAATATCTCATCAAATATTTCCATTTATATTGTCCCTAAATTTAATTTATTATTACAGAAAGTAATTTATAATTTTTATATAGTATGCTATTTCATTAAATATTCATTTTCTTAGTATTTTAGACATCATATACATATTGCCTCTTAAAAATGATTTTTTGATATTAAAAATATCTTTTCTAATAAGCATCTTTTCCAAATATAAAATAACATACCTAAAAGCAATCTGCAGAATTAAAATAGCATTACCAAGCTTACTATTATAAAAAATATTTTTCTTAACATAAGTTATGGATGCACCCTGTTCAAATAATTTATTTTCCAACCACTCCTGATTTTGCCTAGACTTTGGCACTGGGTGATAGGCTATACAAAAAGGATTATAAATAAGATTGTATTCAGACCGTAAAACCTTCCAGGCTAACTCTGTTTCTTCACACGATAGCTGCATACTACTCGATGCTTTAGGGCCAAGTTGTTTATTAAATCCATAGTACCTTACTAATAAATCTCTTCTAATTGCATAATTCACACATGCAGGAAATGATCTTTGTTTATATTTTTCTATCTTATTGCCCTGATCATAGCTGGGTAAAATATATTCCCACTTCCTTGGTATTTTCCAATCGGGATTCTTTTCTTTATATATAGGTATTATTTTTCCGCCTATAATTCCTGCATTATACTTATTATTTTTGAATGTTTTTAAGATATTCTCTATCCATTCCTTATTAACATAGGCATCATCATCTGTAAAAGCAATAATATCTCCTACTGATATTTTCCAGCCCTTATTCCTTGCTGAAGATGCACTTTTAATATTTACTTTAATATATATTATATTTATTTTATTTTTATATTTAGAAATATTTTTTTTTGTTTTATCATTATCACTTTGATCTACAATTATAACTTCATCCGGTTTAATTGTATTTTCTATTATAGAATCAATGGTTTGCTTTATTGTTGTATGTCTGTTATATGTTGGAATTACTACGGATATTTTCAATTTAAAACCTATTCATTATATTCCATTACTTTATAGCCGCCATCCAATAATGACTTTTCTTTTTCAGCTTCCAGCATATCAGCTTTAACCATATCACTCACAAGTTGCTGTAATGTATGTTTCGATTCCCAACCAAGTTCTTTTTTTGCTTTTTCTGGATTGCCTAACAAAATGTCTACTTCTGTTGGCCTGTAATACCGGCTATCAACCTCAATAATAATCTCACCGTTTTTTTTATTTATACCTTTTTCATTTTCTCCAATTCCCTGCCATTCTAAATCTATTTCTACTTCTTTACACGTTAATTCAATAAATTCTCTAACGGTATGTGTTTTACCTGTTGCAAGAACGTAATCATCTGGTTCTTCATGTTGCAACATTAACCACATTCCTTCAACATAATCTTTTGCATGCCCCCAATCTCTCTTTGCATCCATATTACCAATATATATTTTTCTCTGTAATCCGTATTTTATTCTTGATATTCCTCTTGTTATTTTTCTTGTTACAAAAGTTTCACCACGAATAGGGCTTTCATGGTTAAATAAAATACCATTACATGCAAACATATTATATGCTTCTCTATAATTTATTGTAATCCAATATGCAAATAATTTTGCAACCGCATAAGGACTTCTTGGATAAAAAGGCGTTTTCTCACTTTGCGGTATTTCCTGAACCTTTCCATATAGTTCAGATGTAGATGCCTGATAAAACTTAGTTTTCTTATCCATATTCAATATTCTAATTGCTTCTAGCAATCTTAATGTTCCAAGGCCATCTACATTTGCAGTATATTCAGGTTTCTCAAAAGAAACCTTAACGTGAGACTGAGCAGCTAAATTATATATTTCATCCGGCTGTACTTCCTGCATGATTCTTATTAAATTAGTAGAATCTGTTAAATCTCCATAATGTAACCTAAATTTAACATCCTTTTTGTGGGGATCTGTATATAAGTGATCAATTCTATGAGTATTAATCATGGAAGTTCTTCTTTTAATACCATGAACTTCATACCCTTTACCTAAAAGCAACTCTGCCAGGTACGCGCCATCCTGTCCTGTAATTCCAGTAACTAATGCCTTTTTCACTTTATCTCCCATTTAATTTTTATAAGTATTTAAAATATCGTTCAAGCTTTGTTCAATTGAGTATTTAACAGGCCAGTTTGTTGTTTTCTTCAATTTATCATTAGAACCAATAATAATTTTATTGTCATTAGGCCGTATTAAATCCTTCCTTTGAGTAATCTGTACTTCTATATTTAGTATTCCGGACATTCTTTCAATAATTTCTCTTAACGAATATCCATTTCCACTGCAGACATTATAGATTTCACCAACTTTACCTTTTTCTAATAATAAATAGTATGCATTAACTACATCTCTTACATCTAAAAAATCTCTGACAATTGAAACATCTCCAGTTTCAATATTTCCTTTATTATCTGAATTTGATAATTCAACTAACTGTCTTGCAAATGATGGAACCACGAATATATTCCTTTGCCCTGGACCAATATGATTAAATGATCTTGTCATTATGATACTTAAACCATAACTATCTATATAAACTTTAGAAATAAGCTCCTGTGATACTCTCGCAACAGCGTATGGACTAACGGGATTTAATATATTAGATTCTTTTAAAGGAAGATCATCTTTATTTATATTTCCATATGCTTCGGAAGAACCAATAGCCAATATTTTACATTTTATATTTAATTTTCTAACAACATCTATTAAATTCAAAAATATATTTGTATTATTCAAAAAACTAATAACTGGTTCTTTCCAGCTAAACGCAACACTACTATAAGCTGCGAGATGAATAATATAGTCCGGATTAAATTGATATACAATATTGTTTAATTTATCTTTATTTAGTAAATCTAGTTTAACAAAATTCCATTTTGTATAATTATAATTTTTAATTGCAAACTGTGGTTCAATAATATCTAGACCAAGTATTTCTGAAAATATTTTATTTTGCTCTAAAAAATCAATAAAATATTTCGACACAAAACCAGTAAAGCCTGTTATTAAATATTTCTTCATTATTTGCTCATATTTTTATATCTAGCTGCTTGTTAATAATTTAACAATTTTATTCTTAAATATTATAAGATAATAGATTAGTAATTCCTTATATTTTATATATTGATAAAAAATATTTAAGGTTGAAATATCTTTATTTTTCACCAATACACGTAATCTTTCCTTTATTACATTTTTCCTATTGTGAAAACTGGAAATACCACCAATCCTCATATACGAAAATAGTTTATTTATTACAATTATTTTTATATTACTCAATATTGCTCTGTAAATAAAATCATAATCAGCTGCTATCTTAAAACTTGTGTCATAATTCCCATTTTTTAAATACACACTTCTGGACACAAAAGTAGAAGGATGATTGATACACATTCTAAAAAATATATCTTTTTTATAGTTTTTACTGGCTTTATCATATTTAATAATTTTACCATTATCATTACACCAGACAAGGTCACCAGTAATAATTGTATTTTTATCAGTGGAAGTCTTATATGCCCTTACCACTTTCTTAACTGCATCTTTTTCATACCAATCATCACTATTTATAATTCCAATTAGATCACCGGAAGCTAATTTTATGCCTTTATTCATTGCATCATAAATACCATTATCTTTTTCACTAATAATAGTTATTTTATTTTCATTCAAATAACTACGAATAATATTTATTGTATTATCAGTGGAACCGCCATCAATGATTATGTATTCAATATTTTCATATGATTGATTCATTACAGAATCAATTGTTTCTTTTATTGTTTTCTGTGAATTAAAACATACTGTAATTATGCTTACAAGAATATTATTTTTCATAACTATATATTTTGCTTATATATCATTAAGAGCATTTGTAAATTTTTTTACAGAATATTTAAGCTGATATTTATCAATAAATAATTTTCTTGCCCTTTTTCCAATAGTTTCTTTATTTTTTGGATTGATTTTTAAACTTTCTATATAACAAAAAACATCTTCAATATCATCTTTTGTTTCACAAATAATACCAATATCATTTTGTAAAATTATTTCACCAATCTCCGATTCTTTTATTCCGAAATATAGTATAGGCCTGCCAGCAGCTAAATAGCTATATATTTTTGACGGAAGAATATCTCCGACAGTTTCTTTTTTTTGTGAAATTATAAATAAATCAGCACTTGCTAAATTACAACCAAGATCTTCTCTTCTATAATATCCATTAAATAACACTCTTTTTTCACCAGCTGCTTTAAACATCTCTACTAAATTTGATTTTTGCAATCCATCTCCAGTAAATTTGTATTCTAAATTATTTATACTTTTCAATCTATACAATAGCCTTTCTAATAATGAAAAGTCATGCGCGAGGCCCATATTTCCGGAATACATTATTGTAAATTTATTATCAGGTAATATACTTTTCTTAATTACATAATCAATGCCCTTTGCCCAATTATTTATTTCCACTATCTTTTCTTTATATTCAAAATTATATTTTTCTATTTTTTTGGACATATAACTTCCAATCGAAATAATTTTAGAAGCTTTTTTAAAAACAATATTCTTTAAATACATCAATTTTCCTATTAATGATGTTTTATTAAAATATTTCAAATCAAATAATATTTCTGGAAATAAATCCTGGACATAATGTATAAATTCAGACTTTTTGAATAGCAGCGCTAATGCGACAAAAAAACTAATTAATGGGGGAGAAGAAAAACAAATAACAATATCCCATTTTGTGCTAAATAAGAAATATAAAAATACACTAATATAATAAAATAAATAATCTATCAATCTAGTTAGATGATGTTTTTTACCAAAATTAAATGTAACAAACCGTCTTATTTTAATCCCAGGTAATCTAACATTTTTTTCTTCTATACTTTTATCATTTTGATAACTTGTTCTACCGGAGAATACTGTAAATTTGTATCTTTTATCTTTTGCTGCTTCTACAATCAAATCACAAAGCATTTGTGAAATCGCGGAAATATCAGGATAAAAATAGAATTGAATAATTGCAATATTTTTTTTGGAAATCATAATTATGTATTTTTAGTATATATTTTTTTATAAAATTCCAATGTTTCACTATAACATTTATTCCATGAAAATTTGGAAGCCTGCTTAAAACCAAGCTTTACTATTTTATTGTAATATTTTTTTTCTTCTAAATTTCTTACTTTATTTATAAAGCATTCTTTATTTATTAAATCTACCAATAAACCTGCATTTCCGGCGACTTCGGGGATAGAAGATTTTCTTGTTGTAACAACAGGGCATCCAGCTTTCATAGCTTCTATTATTGGAATTCCAAAACCTTCGTAACTCGAAGGATATAACAAGCAGAATGCATAATTATATAGAATATTTAATGATTCACTATTTATATCTCTTAAATGAAAATATCGATTATTTATTTTATTCTCTAATATAGTTTTCTCTTTCTTAGATAATTCTTTTCCGCCAATAACAATTAAAGTGTAATCATTTAATATATTTACTACATCAACTGCAATATTAAAATTCTTATACTTACTTCTATCACCAATAAATAGAATATATTTTCTCTCTATAATTCTTTTAATTTCGTCATTAATTTTAATATTATCCTTAATTGGAAAATATTCATCACCAACACCAACATAAATAACTTTTACTATTTTATCATTCAAATCCGGATAAAAATTTAATAGATCCTTTTTTGTATTTTTAGATATACAGATTATTCCATCTGCATTTTTTATTGCCAATCCTTTTTGTGTTGAATGTATTTTCTTTTTGATTCCTTTTTTAAAAAATTCATAAGTAAAATCATAAACAGTAATTATATTTAAAATACTTTTATTATATGCTGTTCTATAATAGCTCGAATGAAGAATAGATTTATTAAGCAATATCTTTATTATTGGCAAGTATCTTGCAATAGTTATTGGCAACTTGCTTTCAGTAATATTTTTTCTTAAATTTAGTTTATTCCTAAAAATGTTTTTACAGTTTTTTTGCTGCTCTATAAAAAGCACATTGTTATTATTTTTTATTAGCCTTTTTATTATTTCATACCAGTATACAGATATACCGCCTGCTCTTTGTAGGTTAAATATTATATTATCTAAGTAAAGTCTCATTTGCTAATATATTTATGGAAAAGCCGTAATGAATAAATAATAAATGTAAATTATTAATTATTTAATTTCTTAAAAACTTTAATATTATAGTAATTCTCATTTTCAAAATCTGAATATTTTTCAAGATTAGAATACAGATCATCAATAATATCTTTAATATTATATTGAGGCTGAAAACCAAGATAAGTTTTTGCCCTTTCTATAGTAACCTTGTAGTTTCTAAAATCTTTTATATTATTTATCTGTATATTAATTTTTTTACCAATCAGTTTTTGAACTTCACTAACCACCAGATCCCCTACCTGCCCAACTGTATAGTTCCCGGAAGAAACATTAAAAACACCATTGATAGAGTAATCCACCTGTACTGCCCTTAAGTAAGCAGAACATGCATCTCTAATATCAAGAATCGGACGCCAAATAGATGGATTATTTACAGTAACCTTATTTTCTGTCATTGCAAACTTAAACATAGTATTTACTATTAAATCCATTCTCATCCTTGGGCTATATCCACAGATAGTTCCCTTTCTTAAAGAAATTACAGAAAAATCTTTATCATTAAGCTGCATTACTCCTCTTTCACCTTGAAGCTTTGAAATACCGTATGGATAAGTGCAGGTTACAGGATCTTCCTCATTATACATTTCATTTACTGTATATCCATATACAGAACACGATGAAGCATAAATAAATCGCCTAACCCCAGCACATTTAGCAATAAAAGCAATATAAGATGGCAAAGCTGCATTAAATATAAAATTTTTTGCAGGATCGAATTCTGCCATTGGATCATTGGATAATCCGGCTAAAAAGATAATCTGTTCATAATCTTTAAAATCTTCTTGTTTACAGTCAAAAAGATCTTTCTTTATAATATTAACATTTTTTGGCAGATGATTTCCAAACCATAGGTGATCTATTACATCTATTTCATACCCATGTTCAATAAGAATTGGTACTAATACAGATCCCAGATAACCTGCACCACCAACAACTGCAATTTTCATTTTTACTCCAATTATTAAAGAATTGCTTTAATTCTATAAACCAACTCTTTATAGAATTTAAAACTATAAATAATATTGAGATTTATCATGATAAACTTTAAAACATCGCCGGAACAGATTATTTTAAAAATATTTCACTATTCTTTTAAACAATAAATTCGGAATTAAATAAAAATTTATTGTTCAATAGTTGAACAATATACCATAATTTAGAAATTTATCAATCACTTTTAAGAATTATCTTATTATTTTTAATTGTTATCAAATACAATATTTATATTTTCTGATTCGCTAATATGCTTTCTAAAATCCATTATATTATTTGAAATTATTATTTCACCCTGTGGCTTTTGACCCATTCCACCAATAAACAGTGAACGCTTATTGTCTTTTAAAATATTGTATTCTATAACTATAGAAACTGGTAAAGTACTATCATTAAAGTGCGTTATAAAAATTAAAATACCGGAACCGGAATTATTTGTTATTTCACAGTTTCTTACTACACAGTTTACAAGTCTTTCTGTATTATTATTTGGTTCAAAATCTATTCCTGCTTCCGGACTATGTCCATAAGTATTAACTATTATACAATTTTCTATTAATAGGTTCTCCACAGAAATTACAGATATACCCTGTCTATAATGATCATTTAATATTACATCTTTAATAAGAATATCTTTACTATAATTAATACTTCCTTCTAAATCTTTACTTCCAGTCCCGATGTATATACCATCGCCTCCGCTTTTCCGCAGTTCTAGTCCCAATACTTTAACATTTATACTGCCTCTTATCTGTAAAGTATGCCTCCATTGTGCTTTAGAATATGAAGAATTCATATAATCCTCTTTTCTCATTTCAAAAACAGTACCGTAGCCTTTTAATACTATATTTTTTTTATCTTTTATAGAAAAAAGAGCATCGCCTCCTCCCTGAAAAGCTCCTTCTTTAGCCATAATCATAACACCAGATTCAAATATAATTTCCTGATTACTTTCCAAAAATATAGGTTCAATATACCACGGGCTGCCCATATCAGGAACATACAACATATTAGTACCGGAACTAATTGCGTCCTGTAGGCACTCGGTAGCATCTTCTTCATCAAAACCCCACCATGAAGCAACAGCAAATTCAGATTCTCCACTTAATACACGAGAGACAGCTTCAGGATTTTCTTCAGTTTCAAAATTAAAAAGAATTGCTTCTGAATGTGCAGTGTTATCAACATTAAGTGTTACAGGAGGGATCCTGCAGCTTACAGAAAATATAATTATACAGAACAATAAAAAATATTTTTTCTTCATAATTTTATTCCTTTTTCTTAATTTATTGTAACAAGTTTTTTTATAAAATTTTCTGCACATACTTCTGTAGAATATTTTTTTTCTACAGTTTCACGGCCTTTTTTACCTATTGTTTCCCTTAATGACCAGCTTCTAATAAGTTTGGATAATTTTTCAAACCATTCTTTTTCTGATTCTGCTAAATATCCATTTTCACCATCTTTAATAGCAAATATATTTTCACCGAACCTGCTTATTACACAGGGTACTCCGGTAGCCATATATTCTAAAGCTTTACCAACACACTTGCCTTTATCCCACTCTCTGTTTATTAAAGGCATTATACCAATATCAAATTTTGCAATTGCATCCGGTACTGTTTTATAAGGAATCCTATAAATAAGATCCAATCGTGTATTATTAAATTCAGGAATTAATTCTTTTTTATTTCCGAATCCGATAATCCGTAAAACAAGTTTTGGAAATTCTTTAGAAAGATTATCAACTACATTCTTTACAATTCCAAGTGAAGGCAATGTACTTATTGAACCAATCCATCCAATAACAATATCTTTTTCATTTTTATAAGTTTTCTTTATACTAAAATTATTTACCTGTACTGGAGTCGGTAAAAATATACTGTTTTTATTATATTCTTTTGCGAAATCAAGATTATAATGACTTCCGGCAAAAACGAGCATACTATTTCTTATTATTTTTATTGATCTTCTTCTTTTCCTTAAAAAAACTGCATCATCAAAATCAAATACAATATTGCAGTTTATTTTCTTTAGAATATATACAAACCATATAGGTGCAAGTACTTTTTGAATAAAAATTATATCATATGAGTGTGCACACAATAGCAGCCTTATCAAAGAGATCCATCTAAAAAATAAAACCGCAATTCCAATTTTGATATGAACTGGCTTGTTAAATAATCTGGCAATTATATTCGTACTTTTAAAGGAAAATGAATTAAACAGTCTGTAAAGCTTTGTTGGTGTATAACTTAAAAAAGTCGATTTTATTCCTGCATTTAGAAAATACTCTTTATAATCCATCACCCTTCTTTCTGTAGAAGGGCTAAATGAAATACAATGGACAAAAAAAAGTATTTTCCTTTTTAATATTTCTTCTATCACTTATTCTATTACTTTATCAGGTTTTCATATTTATCTGTATTTAATGATGTGTCCTTTGGTGAAACAAAATTAACATCATTTAAAGACAATTCTTTAATTTCTTTTTCCGGATTCAGCCCTTCTGCAAATTCCATTACTGTCCGTCTTTTAGCACCAATATGGATAACTCCTGTAAAATCCTTTAAGGATAAAATCTTTTTTATCTTTTCTGCAATCTTTGTAACAGATTCCCTGCTTGTCCATTGATCTATAAAAGCAGCCGCATACGAAAAAACATCCGGGCCAAAAGAAAGCCGAATAATTATTGAATTATCATACATCCTGACAGCACACTCTCCGCCTAATTTTGACCATGCATATTTATTAACAGGATATACAGGATCATCTTCTTTATAATTCCCTTTTTTTCCATTAAACACATAATCTGTGCAAATGTATACAAGCTTCATATTTCTCTGCATACATAATCTTGTAACATTTGTTGTACCAGCAATGTTAATGTCCAGCGCTTTTAAAGGCTCTTTATCTATTAATGGAGGCGATGTAAATGCAGCACAATGAAGAAAAATCTCATATTTTTCCCCACTTCTTTCAAGCCAAGTCTCCATCTGAGCAATATTTGTTATATCAAATTCAGATTCTAAGGGGAAATCTACCTCAGGTAATATTTTCTGTAGTTGAGTTCCAAGAACACCCTCTCCACCTGTTACTAATATTTTTTTGCTCATTATTATTTTTCCATTTTGTATATAAAATTATTCGATTCTTCTTTTTTGGACCATTCTTTAATAGAATAACCATCCTTATCTTTATCTGTAATTAAAACAGTTCCACTTGATTTGAGATTCATAAATTTATCTCTTATGCTCTCATCACAGATGCTCCAGTCAATATCAGTAGAAAAAGGGGATATTCCTGCCTCACAACCAGGCCCATATTCACCACTGCAGAAATATTCTATTGTTGTTTCTTTTAAAAACATATTTCCATGTGCGAAACCAATAGGCACCCAGATCCATTCATAATTATCATTTTCTGGTTCATTTGGCATATTATACGCAATTATCTTTCCAAATGTTGGCGATCCTTTTCTTATATCCAATATTAAATCTATCATATATCCTTGAATTGTTCTTACTAGCTTTCCCATAAATGGATCCCATTGAAAATGAAGGCCTCTTATTGTATTTTTCTTGGAAAAACTTTCATTTCCCTGCATAATTTCCCAATCACCTATTTCATCTGATATTTTCTTGAAATCCGATTTTCTGTATGTTTCTGTAAAATATCCTCTATGGTCACAGAATCTTGCCGCTTTTACGACCTTAACTTCCGGTATAGCAAGAGATTTTATTCCTTCTATTTTCAACTATATCTCCTTAGCTATTTTTCTTTTTAGCTTCAATTATTTTCATTAAAAGACTATCAAGATCAAATTCCGGCTTATAATTAATAAGCCTGTTTACTTTTTCTAAACAAGGAACACGCCTTCTCATATCATCAAAGTTTTCACCATAAGCATCCTCGTATGATATAAGCTCAATTTCAGATTTTGAACCTGTA
>SDBV01001418.1_pt1 | contig 36218 bp, 38 predicted proteins | sample 2277081 | NCBI WGS metagenome assembly SDBV01 (sample SAMN10402039, study PRJNA504765) | marine sediment metagenome | isolation source: marine sediment core GS10_PC15, 223 cmbsf | place: Arctic Ocean: Southern Knipovich Ridge | collected 2010 | reverse complement strand
GTGTTAGACGAACGCCCCGAACAACGTGCCACAGAAGAGCGATTTTTAACGGAACTGGAAGATTATTTAAGTGAACAAGCGGCCGAAGAAGTGCTGAAGGTGGTGATTGATTGGGGAAGATATGCTGAGGTATTTGCTTATGATTATAATACTGGGATGTTAAGTTTAGAAAATCCTCAGTGATTTAATAGAAAAGTGCTAGATTGCTAGTCTTGTGGTTTTATCATTTTTGAGGATAAAGTTATTTTTTTTAAAATGTGCAATTGAAATGACTAAGAGTGATTTATGAATTTATGTAACTGCTCACACCTCGCCATCCCGCGGTTTGACTTCGTCATCCCGCGGCTTGACCGCGGGATCCATAACGCACTGCGTGAGTTTGCGCGCGAAACGCGCTTGGATTCCGGCTTTCGCCACAATGACGAGCGAGCAGGGGAATTGAAATCATTCTTATTCCGTAACTGCTCACACCTCGTCATCCCGCGGCTTGACCGCGGGATCCATAACGCACTGCGTGCGTTGGCGCGCATAACGCGCTTGGATTCCGGCTTTCGCCACAATGACGAGCGAGTAGTTACGAATTTATTTTCTAAAACAAAAACAATAAAAGGACCAGTGGGTCTTTTGGAAGTCGTGACGACGTTACCGAAGGCGGGCCATCACAAAGGAGTAGGCATTATTTGTCATCCCGATCCTAGGCAACAGGGTACGATGAATAATAAAGTCGTAACAACCATAGCGCGTGCGTTTGATCATTTGGGTTTGGCTACAGTCCGTTTTAATTTTCGTGGTGTGGGTCAAAGTGCTGGTGAATATGGGCAGACGATTGGGGAGTCTGAAGATTTATTGGCGATCATAAACTGGGTAAAAGAGGTGAAGCCAGAGCATGATATTTGGTTATCAGGTTTTTCTTTTGGAGCTTATATTGCCGCAAATATTGCTAATCAAACGGAAGGTGTAAAACGATTGCTGAGTATTGCCCCGCCCGTTCATCACTATGATTTTCAGAACATGACAACGATTCATTGTCCATGGTTGGTGATTCAAGGCGATCAAGATGAAGTCGTCCCATTCGATCAAGTTAAACAATGGGCTCTGCATCCACCTTCGCCTTTGGAATTTAAAGTGATTGAGGGTGTTGGACATTTCTTTCATGGGCATTTGATTGAGTTGCGAGAGTTGCTGGTTATTGCGCTCACTTGATACTGACAGCAACTTTTTAAAGAAAGAAATCTCGGGAGCTAGCTCCCGAGTTTTTTATAAATCTTGAGTCGACTCGATTCCAAACAAGGGGGGCATCTGCGTCAGCAACTCAAGCGCAGGAGGACGGAGTCCGACGAGCCATTGCAGAGCAGATGCCCCCCCTTGTTTGGAATCGAGTCGACTCAAGATTTTTTTCAAAAGTGATCTTGACTCTCGATAACGATAAGTACCATAATGGTAAATGTAATTAAGAATCATTCTCAACAACAGCCCAACACAATGAGGACGAGATGATGGCAGAGTCCGTATTAGCAGACCTTAACCCCGGTGATTCCGCGATTATCCTGGGTTTTCACAAAGGTGATCGCGATTATCGTCATAAATTATTAGCCATGGGGCTAACGCCTAACACTCGTTTCACCGTCGTTCGTCGAGCGCCGCTTGGGGACCCCATTCAGATCAAAGTTCGCAATTTTGATTTAAGTCTGCGGCAAAAAGAAGCACTCCTACTACGTATTCAACGAGTGGATTAAATGGCTGCTGATGAAAAACCCCGTACAGTAGCGCTGGCTGGCAACCCAAACTGTGGTAAGACTGCTTTATTTAATGCATTAACCGGAGCTCGCCAGCGAGTGGGTAATTGGTCTGGAGTGACAGTCGAGCGTAAATCGGGAAAACTACAGTATGAACAACAACTCATAGAAGTGGTTGATTTGCCGGGGATTTATTCGTTAACGGTCGCTTCTGAAATTGGCTCTATAGACGAGCGCATTGCCTGTGAATACTTATTGTCATCATCAGCTGATGTTGTGGTGAATGTCCTCGATGCGAGTAACTTAGAACGAAATCTTTATCTCACGTTGCAATTATTAGAAATGCAAATTCCAGTCGTGCTTGCGGTGAATATGATGGATATCATCAGTCAGCGTGGTATCGAGTTAGACGTCAAACAATTAGGTCGATTATTAGGTTGTCCGGCAGTGGGTCTTGTGGCTAATCAGGGTAAGGGCCTTGAGGCTTTAAAAAAAGAGATGATTCGCGCTAAAACATCCAAGACTCACCGCGCACTCGCATGGTCTCTTCCCGAAGAAATAGCTCAGTCGGTAGCCACTTTAACCTCAATTATTAATCAAAGTAATGTGAAATCCTCATCACTGGATCCCCAATGGTTAGCGCTAAGATTACTAGAAGAAGATGCGTATGCTGAGCAATTAGCAGGGCCTGAGCTTGTGTCACAAGCAGCGGAACAATCACAAAAGCTTTTGCAACAATTCGAGGAATCGGCTGATATTTTAATTGCGGATCGACGTTATGGTTTTATTAATGAAGTTTCAAGTGCTGTGACTCATTTCATTAAAACACCACACCAAACTGTGACCCAATTTCTCGATAAAATTGTATTAAATCGCTACTTAGCAGTGCCGATTTTTTTGTTGGTCATGTATTTTATGTTTTTATTTGCGATCAATGTGGCCGGTGCATTTCAAGATTTTTTTGATTTAAGCAGCACTACGATTTTTGTGAATGGTGTTGCCCATGTATTACAACAGTGGCATGCCCCGACGTGGTTGATTGCCATTTTAGCAAGTGGCGTAGGGAAAGGGATTAACACGACGATTACCTTTGCTCCGGTGATCGGTGGCATGTTTTTATTTTTATCGTTTCTAGAAGATTCGGGTTATATGGCGCGCGCTGCTTTTGTGATGGATCGTCTCATGCGAGCCATTGGGCTGCCAGGCCAGTCTTTTGTACCTATGATTGTCGGTTTTGGTTGTAATGTGCCCGCTGTCATGGGGGCGCGCACATTAGCGAATCGGCGCGATCGAATTTTAGCGATTATGATGATGCCGTTTATGTCGTGTGGTGCAAGGCTCGCTATTTTTGCCGTATTTGCGAGTGCTTTTTTTCCTATGCATGGTGCGGCAATTATCTTTTTGCTTTATTTAACGGGGATATTAGCAGCAGTGTTAACCGGTTTAATGCTGCGTAAAACAGTCTTGCCGGGACAGGCGACGCCGTTGGTGATGGAATTGCCGCCTTATCATTTGCCGCAATGGGGATCGTTGTTACAAAATGCCTGGAATCGCCTTAAGAAATTTTTATTTCGTGCGGGTCGTCTTATTATTCCCATCTGTATTTTAATCGGTGCATTAAACGCGATTACGCTAACGGGGCGTTTGGTCCATGACGACAATCAGCATTCACTGTTATCTGAAGTGGGTAAAGTAGTGACGCCTGTGTTTGCGCCAATGGGCATTCATCAAGATAATTGGCCAGCCACGGTGGGTTTAGCTACGGGTGTGTTAGCCAAGGAAGTTGTTGTGGGCACACTCAATACTTTGTACAGCGAAGTGGGGCATTTAGGTCAAAAGCAAGGTGATCAATTTAATTTAAGGCGTGGGCTAAAAGCGGCGGCAGCGACTGTGCCAGCAAACCTAGCTGGATTAGCTACGGCTTTTGTTAATCCATTAGTGGCGAATGAATCGCCGCACTCGGTGAATCAAGGTGTTTATGGGTTAATGTATCAACGTTTTGATGGTGCGGTGGGTGCATTTGCATATCTATTATTTGTTTTATTATATTTTCCTTGTATTTCGACGATGGCAGTGATGCGCCGAGAATTATCGCAGCGCTGGGCTTATTTTTCAGTGGTGTGGAATACCGGCTTTGCTTATGGTTTAGCGGTGATGGTCTATCAGCTACTCACAATAGCAAGACATCCATTGGCCTCTTTTGCTTGGGTAGGTGGTGTATTGTTTATCTTTGCATTAATCATTATTGTGATTAGACGCACCACAAAAGAGCGACGTCATTTAAATATTGCGGCGGTGGAAGGTGTGAGTCGATGATTTTGTTGGATATAAAAAAATATATGAAGCAAAAACGAGTGGCTAATCTCCAACAAATCGCATTTGATTTTAAACAACCGCCAGAGGCGATGCGCGCGATGTTGGCACAGTGGGTGAAGAAAGGTCGGCTAGCTTTGATCGCAGAGCCGCCGGGTTGCGGCAGCACGTGTACTCAATGCAAGCCGGAATATGCTGTGGAGTATGAGTGGGTGAGCTAGTGCGTGCCTACACGTCATTCCCCTGAACGAGAGAGCCACGTCATCCCCACGAATGTGCCACGTCATCTCCGCGAATGTGCCACGTCGCATCTCCACGAATGTGTTATGTCGTCATCCTCGCGCGAACAGGCCACGTCATCCCCGCGAAAGCGGAGATCCAGTTATTTACCAAAAATAACGATGCTTTGGTTTTTGCATGATTGCTCTGCAGTTTGTTTCAGACCCCTCGTGCTAAGAACTAAATAGTGACTTTTCAATAGGTTACTGGATCCCCGCTTTCGCGGGGATGACATGGCCTGTTTGCGGGGATGACGTGGCCTGTTTGCGGGGATGACGTGGCCTGTTTGCGGGGATGACGTGGCCTGTTCGCGGAGATGACGTGGTTCGCTCGCGGGGATGATGTATGATGCTGTTATTTTTTTCACCAAAAGTATATAATGTAGCCTTAAGATTTATTATCAGGTAAGTGAATATGACAGATGAAACCAAAGACCCTACAAGTGATGAGTTGAACGCTGGTTCACCAGTGGAACAACAGATTAAAGAGGCTGCTGAAAAGCTGCATATCGAAGCTAATGTGCTGCGTAAAATCTCTCCGGAAGAGATCCAGTACTTACTGGACCATTGCCCGTTTTTGCAAATGGTGGATATTGATCCAGCCGATGAAAATAAAGAGGTTGAGTTTATCACTGCCGAATCCGGTTGGACCATTCACAATTACGGAGATGCGATGAGTAGTTCGCCAGGTCAGTTGCTGTTTGGAGGAGGTAATTTCCGTGTTCACATGTTAGATGATGACGATGATGATGACGGCGGTGGAGGGGGTAGTATTCTCAATCCTGGTAAAGGCACTATTTACAATCAAGCAGTGATGACCGCTTTTGAAATGGTAGCTCTCGCTTTTCAAAATTCTGAGAAATCTTGGGGTGGTATTAAAATCATCGATGGACATGAACGGATGAAACGAGCGGCATGGATTAAAGCCAGCCAATTAGGTATTTCGGTCGAGGGTTATACACCCACTGAGGATGATATTCGAGTTCAAAAACGAGTGGATTTGAGTTCTAATGAATTTGAAAAACTACGCCAATCAGTGAAACATTCTAAGTCGCGTTAATTTTATAAGGTGACGTGTTATGCGCACCAACGCACGCAGTGCGTTATGGATCCCGCACTCAGGCCGCGGGATGACGAGGTACAAAAAAGCCGGAGCAAGCATAGCCAGCTCCGGCTTTTATTTTATTAAAGGTAACTGCTCACACCCCGTCATCCCGCGGCTTGAGTGCGGGATCCATAACGCACTACGTGCGTTAGCGCGTAAAACGCGCCTGGATTCCGGCTTTCGCCGGAATGACGAGCGAGTAGTTACTATTAAAGAATAGCTTATCCAACCATTTCTTTAAGCTTTTTCAAGGCTCTAAGTTTTACAACATTACGAGCGGGTTTAGCTTTAAATGTAGTTGGTTCGCCAGTGAAAGGATTAATACCTTTGCGAGATGGAGTAGCGGGTTTACGCTTTACCGTAATTTTAGCTAAGCCTGGGATAGTAAACTCACCGGCACCACGTAAATGGCGATCGATTAAGTTATCCAGTGCTCCAAATACAGCTGAAATTTCTTTCTTTGAAAGCTCAGTGGCTTCACAAAGATAGCGCATGACATCTGATTTTCTATAAGCTTCTTTCACTGCGCTTCTTGGTAGAGAAGCAATCTTGGCAACAATATCAACTTGTTCAACTTTGCGAGCAGTTGTCGCTTTACGTGCGGTGGCACGTTTTGCGGTTGCTCTTTTTGCTGGAGCACGTTTTGCCGTTGCTCTTTTTACTGGAGCGCGTTTTGCGGTTGCTCTTTTTGCTGGAGCACGTTTTGCAGTTGTTTTTCTTGCTGTAGCGCGTTTTGCAGGAGCTTTGCGTGTTGAGGCACGTTTAGCCGTTGTTTTTCTCGCAGTAGTTTTGCGAGCCGTTGACTTTCTTACAGTCGTTTTTCTAGTCGTAGCTTTTTTGCGTGGCATCGGGTTTCCCTCTTTCTGTTAATAGCAAAATAAATGGTTTAAAAAAAACCGTTCATCCAAATCACTTCGTTACTTGCAATAAAAACCCGTAACTTATTGATTTCGACTACTACAAAAATATCATATTTTTTACAAAATGCACACAAAAACCTATGTTTTTAAGGGAAAAATAGCAATCTTTTGCCGTTTCTGTCCATAATTCCCCCAAAATTTGTACAAATCACAAAAACAGGTCGACGAAGCGCCTTCATTTTTCACAAGATCAGCCTGCTTGCGAACAAAAAAGCGCTTGTCTAAATACCTGATGTGCTGTACTATTCTCAGCTTTTCTATGGTTTGAAAATAGGTGTTATATGAAGACCTACATGGCAAAAGCCGAGTCGGTAGAGCGTAAATGGTATTTAATTGATGCTAAAGACCAAGTTTTAGGTCGATTGGCCAGTCATTTAGCGGTTTGGTTACGTGGTAAGCACAAGCCTGAGTTTACGCCGCATGTGGATACGGGCGATTTTATGGTAGTGATTAATGCGGACCAAGTTCGCGTCACTGGCAATAAAGCCGAGGACAAACAGTATCATCGTCATACGGGCTATCCTGGTGGCTTAAAAACAGAAAACTTTACGCATTTACAAAATAGAATTCCTGCACGTATCATTGAACTTGCGGTTAAAAGGATGTTGCCTAAAGGTCCTCTAGGGCGGCGGATGTTTACCAAATTAAAGGTTTATGCAGGGGAAGCTCATCCCCATCAAGCACAAAAGCCACAACCGATTGATTTAATAAAACGAGGTGAAAGCTAAAGATGGCTACAGCACAGCAGCAGCTTGCTACTGGCCGCAGAAAAACGGCAACAGCAAGAGTATTTTTAAGGTCAGGGAAAGGTGATATCATCATTAACCATCAGCCATTAGATGATTATTTTGGTCGTGAAACTGCGCGCATGATTGTGCGCCAACCCCTTGTAACAGTAAATGCAACTGATCAATTTGATATTTTCGTCACTGTAAAAGGTGGTGGAATAAGTGGCCAAGCGGGTGCGATTCGCCATGGCATTACTCGTGCTTTGGTTAAGCACGAACAGGATGAAGGTGGTGAAGGCGGTGAAGGTGGTGATGAAGGCGGCGGCTGGCATCGCAGCTTACGTAGGGCAGGTTTTGTAACGCGTGACTCAAGAGTGGTTGAGCGTAAGAAAGTAGGACTCCATAAAGCGCGCAAGGGAACGCAGTATTCCAAACGTTAATTTATGCAAATGGTGCCTTCAGTTGGAGAATTCTCTAGCGGTAGGGCTTTGGGATTCTGGTTTTGCACTGAGATTCGAATTCGGGAATATTGAAGCGAAATCAAACTCGGGAAATATTTCTGTGATATGTCACAGGCTAAATCAATAAATGCTTAGGAGTAATGGATAGAATGACCATGTTAAAGCGCTCGGTGATGACGCTCTACTCCGGAGCCTTAGATATCTACAGCCACCAAGTGCGTATTGTGCTGGCTGAAAAAGGTGTGAGTGTCGATGTCATCAACGTCGATTCCAATCATCCGAGTGAAGATCTACTTGAGTTAAACCCTTATAATACCTTGCCGACCATGGTTGATCGGGAATTGGTATTGTATCAGGCGATGGTGATCATGGAGTATTTGGATGAGCGTTTTCCACATCCACCCTTGTTACCTGTCTATCCTGTTGCCAGAGCGCGCAGCCGATTAATGATTTATCGCATAGAACATGATTGGTATAGCTTGTTAGGAAGAATACAAGGGCAAGATGTCGATGCGGCCAATGCGGCGCGCGAGCAATTGCGGCAAGGTTTAGTGACCTTGGTGCCCGTATTTAACGATATGCCTTATTTTTTAAGTGATGATTTCACCTTGGTCGATTGCTGTGTGGCGCCTTTATTGTGGCGGCTGCCAACATTAGGGATTGATTTGCCCAAAAGCGCCAAACCGATTTTTAAATATGCACAACGAATATTTGATCGTGAATCTTTTCAAGCGAGTTTAACCGAAGCAGAGCGAGAGTTGAGAGAAGCTCAATGACCTCAAGCAAGCCCTATTTGCTACGTGCTATGTATGACTGGATTGCCGATAATCAGTTAACCCCTTATATCATGATAGATGCATTAGCTGAAGGCGTGTTAGTGCCGGAGCGGTTTATTGAAGATGGCAAAATCGTATTGAACATTGCACCGCAAGCAGTGGCTGACCTTTCTATGTCGAACGAGGCATTAGAATTTGATGCACGTTTTTCAGGGATTTTGGAACATATTTATATTTCAGTAGCAGCCATTAAAGCGATTTATAGTTTTGAAAATGGTAGAGGCATGGTGTTTGCTGAAGAAGAGGATGATGGTGGTGCTGATTCTTCATCGGGTTCAAAATCGCCTCGCTTGCCGAAAGGTAAGCCGAAATTAAAAATTGTAAAATAATCTTTGCTACGAGTATAAATTCGACGTCCAACAAAAATAGCTAAGCCAGCCAACGCAACACCACCAATCACGTCCGTTAAATAATGCCATCCCAATAACAATGTTGAGGCGATGACGATGGTATTGATCAATACAAATGGGTAGAAGAACCATTTTTTGTCTACAAGCGCATACGTTAAAAGCACAGCCCAAATCACATGAAAAGAAGGAAAGGCAATCATACCACCTTGAGTGGTGGTCACCGGCAAGTAATGGTGGACTTGATAATATTTTAATAAAGTATCGTGTTGATAGCGGGCAAAGTGGACATCATGAAACAGGGATGCGGGTCCTGTGGTTGGGAAAAAATAATAAAACGTCATGCCGATTAAAAATGAAATAATCATGGCATAAAATAAAATCGTTAACGATTTTTTTGACTGTAATGCGGCGAGTAGCAGTGGAATGAGGAAAAGCTGAAATCCTAGGGTTTCATAGGCGATGTGCGATGCTTTGGAAATCACTGGGTGAGCATAAGTCCAATTGACGAGCGATATTGTGTTAAAGCCCAGTGTTTGGTCCATTCCCACTAGAAAAGAATCGATACGAGGAAAAGGCGTGTACTGAATGCCGGTGGTCATCACAGCTAATGTAATTAGAATAAAAAAGTATATCCCATAAGATCGCGTAAAAAACGAAATTCGCGGTGCCATATTGCGAGCATACATTGCCAAAAGGACGATCGCTAAAATAAAGGGAGACATCACCAGCCAGCGAGTGGGTAAGTAGTTATTGCCGGTGTAATGGTAGATAAACGTGTTGATAAGGATGAAAACCACCCCAATGAGCAGGCCAGCCAAGCACAGCGCCATAACCCGCTTCTCATCACGGCTAATATGCTGGTTATAGAAATTTTTGATGAATTCAAGAGCCAACTGACTGATTCTCCAGATATTCTGGTTTATATCGATAGCTTAGTATACCTTAAGAACCTTAAGGTAAGCTTAAATCAAAGAGCAAGTGTTAGGGAATAATGGCAGTAGTTCGGCATTTTATCCAGATGATTATCCTTGGTAGGCAATATTTCTCATGTAAATATATCCTGTATGGACATATTTAAAAGGCTTTTAAAGATAGATTCGAATTTGATATTGAAAAAGCGATTAAGACATCTCAGTTTCATTGGCAAGTGAGATGTATCGGATACAGATAGGCAGCCTAACTTATGAAACGATACATCGACTGGAACGCCCTTCATTTGAATTAGCACCACGTTTCTGAGGAGCTGTAGTGAAAGTTGGCACGCTAGTATTATAATGACTGCGTTCATTTTTTCGTCTTATGCTGGGAAGCTTATTAAACTTTGTTTTAATCGAATCGAGTGTTTTCTTGTCTAGATGGCCACAAAAAACGTTGTTTTCATCCAGACTGTTGAGTATCGACTTAAGCAGCTTTCTTGGTGTGTCAAGGTTATAACCAGTGCGGTCTTTATGATCAATAACTTCTGTCACATTATCCATGCTCAAACACATATCGATGATGACAAGATATCTGTGTATATATGAGATATCTCTCTGGTCAAGTTGGTTTCTATCTATATGATTCATAGCTTTCCATGTTTCTGAAAATTTTAAAAGTGCCCAAGAAAGTGCGGAGTTACCGTTGTTATCATATATATTAAGTTTCGCTCCCCGTTCCACAAGGACTTTAAAAAGAGAGCTATGTGCAATACTTGCAGCTAAACTTAATGCTGTTGCACCATGCTCATCTTCTTGTAAATTGATATCAACGCCTCTATCCAAGAAACCAGTTATTTGTTTTTGCAAAGAGGGGGGGTAGTTTGATGTCCAAGTTAGATGTTTACTTATAAGAGTTTGGTATTGAGTTTCTAATTCTCTGCCTGATTGGTGAGTCTGTTTAACATTATTTTTTCCTGTGTAGGCAAGCCTGTTAAACTTTGTTCCAATCGAACCGAGTGTTTCCTTGTTTAGATGCTTATAAAAATAGCTATTTTCATCCAGACTGCTGAGTATCGAATTAAGCAGCTTTCTTGGTGTATTAAGGTCATAATCAGTGTGGTCTTCATGATCAATAACTTCTGACACTTTGTCCATGCTCAAACACATATCTATGATTTTAAGATATCTGTTTACATGTATCATCTCTCTCTCGTCAGCATCAGCAGATGTCTTTATAGCTTTCATGCCTTTTGAAAATTCTAAAAGTGCCCAAGAAAGTGCGGAGTTACCCTTGTCATCATATACGTTAAGTTTCGCTCCCCGTCCCACAAGGAATTCAAAAAGAGAGCTATATCCAGCCTTTGCAGCTGCACATAATGCTGTTGCTCCATGCTGATCTTCTTGTAAATTGAGATCAATACCTTGATTAATGGAATCAATTATTTGTTCTTGAAGAAAGGCAGGGAGTTTGGCGTTTTGCGCGCCAACTCACGCAGTGCGTTATGGATCCCGCGGTCAAGCCGCGGGATGACGAGGCAAGCCGCGGGATGACGTGGTGTGAGCAGTTACTCTTAATATAGTCAATATCCTGATTGTTCCCTCTGCAGGTGGATTCTAACTCCTTGATGCTATAGATTATTATCCCTAAATATCCTTGACTGACACCGCCATAATACCCTTAATATTTTCTTAAGATTTCTCGTGTAATATATTGAGGTAAAGATATATTCTATGAGATCGCTACCGCAAAAGCCATTGAGCGATGGAGTCGAAAACAAGGAAACATTTGAAACGTCTGGTTTGCTAGCACAGCAATCTGTGTTGGCAGGTGAGCGATCGCAATCCATATCACAATCCATTGAAGGCAGCGAAACTCGCAGAACCAATACAAATATCACAATTAATGCTGAAAATGCCGAACACAGTAGTCGAGAATGGCAGACATTTATTGCGGGTTTAAATTATTTTGTCACTAAACTCGATGGAGAGCTTTCCAAAGATGAATTAATCGAGCACCGGCGTAGTTTGCAAGGAAGGTTAGATCAACTACGTCCCAGAGAATTTCCAGTTGGGCCTAAATATCCAAAATTTGCAAGAAAACATGTGTTGGAAACCATCGGTAATGCCGTGACAATTTCTGGTAGTATGGCCACACTCACGATGGGATTAGCCGTTGGGCTGGGTGATTTATTAATTGCGGCATCTTCTACCGCGGTTGTTTGGGCAGCGCCCGTTTTAATTACAGCCGCTTATGTGGTGGCACGTGGGTTAAAAGAACTTAAGAAAAATGAGCTTACTAATGAGATTGAAGCCATTGTTACCACAGAAATGTTGTCTGCATTAAATTATCGCCAGCAAGCATTAGAGATTGTCTACAAAGAAAAAGTAAAACACTATTTGAAACAATTATCAGACTTAACTTATTCTCGTGCGATGGATGAACGAGAAGCAGAGCTTGCTTCTGGCGAACAGCTCAGTCATCTTGAAAACGAAGCATTGATAAGACGAATTGAGCAATTACAGCAAACGCAACAAGCCCCACTTCAGTTAAAACCAGAACATTTAGATGTTTTGACTATCGATCAAATCGATGAATTAGTTCAAAGTTTTGAAAGCGATGTTGCCGCTAAATTTGTAGGACAAGCCGATCGATTATCCTCAAATAGTCCTGGTTCGGCATTTGGTATTCGCGAGCAAATAAAACTTTTGCAACCCTATCAACAGCAATCAGAGCTGAGTACAGAGCAAGCCGCATTCGTTTTCCCAAATAGAGGAACGCAACAAACGGGCAGGTTAGGTCGTGCAATGCGTTGGTTGAGTAAACGATTAAGTGAAAGCTCGGCTGTTTTTGGATTGAGTGCGGGTGCGGGTGCATTAGGAATCGTTTTATCCATTTTTACAACGATTACTTTTTTTGGATTGGTTTCAGCCGCGGCTGTTTCTGGGCCTATTGGTTTAGCCGTGTTAGGCGGTGGAATTTTATTAGGATTGGGTGTCGGTATTGCTTTTGGTGTGTTACATCATCGCAAGCAGAAACAAATTAGAAAAAATGCCGAACGAGTGCGTAAACAAAGTAGCGAAATTAAAGTGTTGCAACCGCAACAGCAGGAGTTGGATCATAAAATTTCGCATTTGAAGACAAAAATTAATGCCCTAGATAATATTGATGGTTTTTTTGCCTCTAGCGAAAATAATGTAAACCGCATTAGGCAATTGGAGCTCAGTCTGGCTGAGAAAGAGCGCCAATTACAATCGCAAGAAAAGGGTTTGCATCAGGTCGAAGTTGACCATCAATTAAAAGAAACGGAGATTCTTGATTCGGAAAAATCATTGAGTCAACAAAACTTGCGGTTAGTTCAAGAGAAGTTTGAATTTTATCAAAATAAACATCACTATTATTCAACTGTGATTAAAATGAGTCAGAGCGCGATTGAAATTTCACGTGCCATGGAAAAATTATCAAAACAATCTGTCAAATTAGAGGATTTAAATGCTAATCTTCCTGAAGAGCTTAAACACTTTCAGCCCAAAATTAAAAGATTGTTGTTAGCTCATCATGAAGGCATTGAGTTGGGTAGACAAAGAATGAATGCCTTGAAAGATATTCATGACAACGCGAAAAATGCTAATCTCGTGTTTAATAACCAGGGACCGAAAGTCGCATTTGACCGAAGTTAGCCCAACCCGAATATCGATCGGATAAAAGCAACGGTATAAATAATGGGTATCCACAGCACTCGCCAGAATAAAATTAAAAACCCTAGTAAAATCCAAATGCCGTAAGGTTCTATTTTTTCATAGACCAAGGCGGCTCGTGGTGGTAGTAAACTTGAAACAACACGGCTGCCGTCTAAGGGTGGAATGGGAATTAAATTTAAAATCATCAACACGCAATTAATCGTAATCCCAAACAGTGCCGCACGATGAATAAATAGGGCAAGGTCTTTCGCGATTTGATGCGTATCGCCACTGAAAACCAGCATGGCCAATTTAGCAATAATCGCCCACAAGATGGCCATTAATAAATTTGAAATGGGTCCGGCGAGGGCCACTAGCGCCATATCGCGTCGAGGTTTATTTAAATTTTGCCAAGCAACAGGTACGGGCTTAGCCCATCCAAAGATAAAGCCCGCAAACAACAGCATGATAATGGGTAGTGCGACTGTGCCTATGGGATCAATATGTTTTGCAGGGTTCAGTGTAACCCGGCCCATAATAAGCGCCGTTTGATCCCCTAATTTACTGGCAATATAACCATGAGCGGCTTCATGTAGTGTAATTGCAAAAATCAAAGGAATGATTGCAATGGTAAGAAATTGAATAGCACTATCTAGATTCATAATCAGTTGCTAACCTATCCGTATTGAAAGACCATCACCACCTTGCGCACACCTGAAACACGACGAGCGACATTGGCAGCAATTTTGGCTTGTTTTTTAGAAACGATACCCATTAAATAAACCACACTATTTTCTGTGACGACTTTAATTTGATTGGAATGCACGCCTTTAGCCGTGAGTAAGGCCGCTTTGACTTTACCAGTCATTAAATCATCGTTTGCGCGCTGCACTTCTGATGTTGAGCCAGCGATAGTGACTTCATTATAAATGCGACGGAAATATTTTATTTTTGAAACCAGTTGAAAAGCGCGTTTTCGTAAGGCAGGGGTTTGAGCTTGCCCCACCATTAAACCGATGTGGTTATAGGTTGCTACGGAAATGTGGGATCGATCTCTGAGTTTCCGATCATGGTTAATTAAATTTTGGGCGGTCTGTGACGCATCGCGATCGTGCATTTGTGTTTTAAGGCTGCGCTTATCATATATGATTGCACCACCAATAGTCGCACCAACTGCAGTACCTGCAACAATGACAGCGGGAACGCATCCTGTTAATGGAAAGAGCATCGCTAGGAGTATGATAAGCCGTTTCATGTTAGGGCTAGTCCTCTGTCTCAAATAACTGGCGATCAATGATATCACATAGACAGTGAATAATAACGATATGCGTTTCTTGAATGCGAGCAGTAGATTCCGAAGGAACACGAATTTCAATATCGTTCGCATCCAACAGCGAGGCGACTTCACCGCCGTTGCGACCACTGAGCACGATGATTTTCATGTTTCTAAGATGGGCTGCTTCGACAGCTTCCAAAATGTTATTAGAATTGCCACTGGTGCTAATGGCTAATAAGACATCACCAGCTTGTCCAAGTGCTCTGATTTGTTTTGAAAAAACCTGGTCATAGTGGTAATCGTTGGCAATGGAGGTGATTGTGGAAGGGTCGGTTGTCAATGCAATCGCTGGAAGACTAGGGCGTTCAGTTTCGAAACGATTGAGCATTTCTGCTGAAAAATGTTGAGCATCTGCGGCTGAGCCACCGTTACCGCAGCTTAAGATTTTGTTGTTATTGAGTAGGGATTGGACCATCGTTTCGCCTGCTTGAGCAATATGGTCGACTAAGGTGTCGGCTGCCATGATTTTGGTTTGGATGCTTTCGTTAAAGTGATGTTTGATGCGTTGAAAAAGATCCATCATTTTGTTTTGGCCTCTTATTTCATTAAGTTTCTTTAGAATGAACAGTATACCTCAAAAGCATTTTTTATCCAGACCATTTTCTGTTGCTCGCCAATCCCGATCACGTCGAAGCGACAAGGTTTGTGATTCACCGATTTATGTTTTTGAAGGTAATGAAGGGCCGTTTTAATAATGCGGGTTTGTTTGGATTTAGATATTGTTTCCAGACTATGACCATAGTTTGGATTATGACGTAGACGAACTTCGACAAATACAAGATAGCCCTTATCTTCCATAATCAGATCAATTTCACCTTGTGGGCCGTTATAATTTTGGGTGACCAGGGTCAGCCCTTGTTGTTGTAAATAATGACAAGCCTCATTTTCTGCCTGATGGCCAATTTTTCGGGACATTTGTACTCCTGAGATAGTAACTATCTCGCCCGTCATTGTGGTGAAAGCCAGAACCCAGGCGCGTGTTGCGCGCCAACTCACGCAGTGCGTTATGGATCCCGCGGTCAAGCCGCGGGATGACGAGCTCAAGCCGCGGGATGACGAGGCAAGCCGCGGGATGACGAGGCAAGCCCGCGGGATGACGAGGTAAGCCGCGGGATGACGAGGTGTGAGCAGTTACCTGATACGTTCTTAAGAGATTAAGAATATCCTGAATAAGCAGATAAAAAAATACAGGATATTAAGGCAGCAAGTGGGGTTTTCCGCGCACAATTTTCGCCCAAGATAACTTCCGATGCAGTTTCTGTCCCGCACCTAAATAAAGAAATCCGGTTGCCCCTGGTGTGCCAAATTGGGGTAGGGCCCGCATTTTTTTAAGTTGTGAGATAAGGTCATAGGCATCCACACCCAGAGCATACAGTTTTGGGTGCCGACGAAATGATTTTGGCCATACCGATTTGATATGTTGTTGAATCACATCTAATGACTGCGGTTTCATTTTATTGGGTTTGAGTACCCAAGGCATATCGCAAAAAATAATACCGTCGAGATCACTATCGCTTCTTGGGTTGGGTATGCCTTGATAAATCGCTGAAGTCGCGTATACGGACACACGGCCAGCGTAATAAAATTTAAGCAAAGGCATTATTTGGCGGGCAAATACTGGGCGTGCGATGAGAAAAATGACATCGAAGTCTTTACGCCGTCTTGGGATGAATCGAATTTTTTGCTTTAAGATTCTTCTCAGTGCGCGAGCACGTTTTTCAGATTGATCTATCTTTAATAAGCGACGTATTCTCCGCGTTAAAGTTTTTTGGTTGGTATAATTAGTTTTCCCAACGATCTTCCCACCCAGGCGTTGCCATTCGTTTACCAAAGTATTAGACACTCGTCTGCCCCAGGCATTGCCAGGTGCGATCATTAATGCGCGCCTGTGGTGAGCCTGCCATGCTTTTTGTGCGACTTGACGAGCCTCATCTGTGGGTGATAGTCCAAATTGAAAAAGATCATATTTGCTTCTATTTGAGAGTGTATTGAGCGCTAACGTAGGCACTTTAAATCGAGTGCTTCGGGCTAATTGTGAAACGCGATATTTTGTGAGTGGCCCCACGACGAAATTTGCTCCTGCATTAATCGCTTTTTGGTAAATAGTATGAATATTGCCATCGCTGGTATTGTAAACAGTGATAGTGGGTGATTGGGGATTGTGTCTTTTTGCATAATAATAGGCGGCTAGAAAACCATTGCGGATTGCAGCAGCCGGTTTGGACAGCTTTCCTTTTAACGGCAATAGTAGTGCGATATGTCTCGGTTGATTTGAAACCGATATGGCCCTCGCAGGAGTGATTTTCTGAGGAAGTAACATTTCTGCGGGATGCTGTGGATAGTTTTTGCGCCAGTTCGCGAGTAATCCTAATAATTGGGTTTGGTTATTTTGCGATTCCTTTGTTAATAATGCCAGCTTGAACCAGCCGCGTAATTCTTTAGATTCCGTTTGAGCTAACGACTGAGATAGCGCGCTGACATCCATCGCTTGTAAATCTTGCCATATGGCTTGCAAAGTTTCTGTTCGTTGTAGTTTTGAATCCAGCAAAGGTAGCATTTGGTTGCGCTGTTTAATGCTGGCAATCATGCTGCCATTTTGCTGATAGGCACTAGCGCGCAAGCGATACAAGGTTAATTGGTTATCACGATTATTTTGAGCATTAGCGCTATTAACAGTTGCAAGTGTGTTAAGGGCTGCTTGCGAGCGATGTTTAACGAGTTGTAACTTGGCGGTAAGCAACTTTTTCAAAATGGCGAGATTAGGCGGTAAGTCACTAGGCAGTTGATTTAGAATTTCACGGGCAGACTGTGTTTGCCGGTCTTCGAGGAGGCGCTTAGCAGCGATTAATAAATAACGCTGTTTAGTGGGTCCAGTGGCTGCATCAGCGAGTTGAATATATTCATTAGCAGAGCGCTGATACTGGGCATTATTTGAGGATAAGCTACGATCTCCAAGGCTTGCACAACTTGTTAAAAGCACACATCCGATGAAAACTATTGCCCATAATAGAAATTTGCTTTGCTTCATGGGCCAAGTGTAGCTTACACTTTAGATTTCAACAACAGAAAATAGCAAAGATTCATGGCACGTGAGGGTTGTTTATATATTGTTGCGACTCCTATTGGAAATTTAGGGGATATTACGTTTCGTGCCATCGAGGTGCTAAAAACCGTGGATGTGATTGCAGCAGAAGACACCCGCCATAGCCAACGGCTGTTGGGGCATTATGGGATAAAGACGGCTAGCATTTCTTTGCATGAGTTTAATGAACGTCAGCGAATCGCCGAGTTGGTGAAGCGATTGCAAGACGGGCAGCAAATTGCATTGATCTCTGATGCAGGGACTCCATTAGTGAGTGATCCGGGTTATCTTTTAGTGAAGTCTGTGCGTGACTTACATTTTCGGGTGGTTCCGGTGCCTGGGGCTTGTGCGGCTATTGCTGCGCTATGTGCTTCAGGGCTGCCCACAGATCGTTTTATTTTTGAAGGGTTTCTGCCGCCAAAAGGCGCGCGAAGGAAGCAGCGTCTAATCGAATTACACGATGAAACACGCAGTATGATATTCTATGAAGCTGTGCATCGCATTAATGATTTGATTGAATTAATGATAAACGTATTCGGTGGTGAGCGTCGTGTGGTGATTGCAAGAGAATTAACGAAAGCTTTTGAGACCATTCACCAATCCAGTTTGGCCGATATAAAGCAATGGTTAGAAGATGAACCAGAGCAACGTAGGGGTGAATTTGTGGTCGTTTTACAAGGAATAGATTTATCCTTGTGCAAACCAGACGTTAAAGCATTAAAGCGGTTATTGGAGATATTATTGTCAGAGCTGTCATTAAAACAAGCTGTTGATCTGGCCGCTAAAATTAGTAAAGGCGCTCGTAATGAGTTGTATCAACTTGCATTGCAGCTCAAAAAAGGAAAGACTTAAGAATGGCTGTTATGGGTGAGCGATATGAACAATAAAAAAAGAGTTTTGCGATGGATTCCTTTAGCCATTATTGTCTTGGCTTTGGCTGCGGCGATTTATTTTAAGGTTTATGAATATTTTACGTTTTCGATGCTTGAAAAACATTATCAAGCCATCGAGCAATGGAAAAATCAACATTATCTGTTGTCAGTTGTTATTTACATCGTGATTTATATTGTGATGGTGGCCGTGTCGATCCCGGGAGCGACCATTTTGACGATAACAGGAGGGTTTTTGTTTGGTGTTGTATTGGCGACGATCTATGTGGTGATCAGTGCAACCATTGGTGCTACTTTGTTATTTATAGCCGTGGAAACGAGTTTAGGTGCGTGGTTGGCTAATAAAGCAGAAACTTGGGCTCGAAATGCCGGCCGCAATGAATCCTCGTCGTTATTTCAAAGAATGGAAGTCGGTTTTCAAAAGAATGCATTTAATTATATGCTATTTTTACGATTGGTTCCCATTTTCCCTTTTTGGATCATCAATATCGTGCCGGCTTTATTAAATATACGATTGCGGTCATTTGTGTTTGCCACATTATTTGGAATTATTCCCGGGTCTTTTGTTTATGTGCTCGTGGGGAATGGTTTAAGCAGCGTGTTAGCGGCAGGTGAGGCCCCGGACTTGGGTGTTATTTTTAGACCGGCTATTTTAGCGCCACTGCTTGGTTTGGCTGTTTTATCACTGGTGCCTATCATTTATAAAAAAGTTAAAGCAAAAAATGATTGAAAGTTATCTACGCCCAACCTATCAAAAACTTTGTGTTGACCCATTTGCCCGGTTAATTTGCTATAAAACGCACATCAGACCAGACAGCATTACTATTGTAGCGCTGCTCGCAGGTATTGCTGCGGCGTTGGTTTTATGGCTGGGTTGGTGGCCGCTAATGGCAATTGGTTTGTTATTGTTGTCGGGTTATTTAGATACACTAGATGGCAGCCTTGCACGCCTTTGTAAAATCAGTTCGGACAAAGGTGCTGTGATGGATATCGTGGGAGACCGTATTGTCGAGTTCTCAATTATATTAGCGCTTTATAGCGTAGCACCAGTGCAAAGAGGGCTGCCAGCATTGTGGATGTTAGGTGCCAGTATGATTTGTGTGGTCTCGTTTTTAGTCGTTGCTTTATTTATTGAGAATACAACGGAAAAAAGTTTTCATTACAGCCGAGGATTAATGGAGCGTACTGAAGCTTTTGCATTTTTTATCGTGATGATGTTAAAACCAGCTTGGTTTATTAGTTTGGCATGGGTTTATACGGTGCTAGTGTTAACGACTGCAGTTTATCGTGTCTTTCAATTTGTGAAATCGCAAAAGCATCAGGAGGGCGACCATGGAAACATTAGAAGTTGATTTGTGTATTATTGGTGCTGGTTCAGGAGGGCTGAGTGTCGCAGCGAGTGCTTCACAAATGGGCTTGAAAGTTGCGCTGATCGAAAAAGATAAAATGGGAGGAGACTGTTTGAATTATGGTTGTGTACCTTCCAAGTCATTATTAGCGGCGGCTAAAAAAGCACACACATTAAGGCACATAGAAAAATTTGGCATTGCCAACGTCGAGCCCCAAGTGAATTACTTTGCAGTAAAAGAGCATGTCCATAGAGTCATTGCCAACATCGCGCCACACGATAGTGCCGATCGTTTCGTGGGTTTGGGTGTGATTGTCATTCGAGCAACGGCTCGTTTTATCAGTCGTAATGAGGTGAGTGCTGATGACCGAATCATTAAAGCGAAGCGTTTTGTCATTGCAGCAGGATCACAACCGGCAATTCCACCTATTCCAGGATTAGAGAATATATCTTATTTTACCAATGAAACCATTTTTGATTTAGATCAAAAGCCTGACAAACTCATTGTCATCGGCGGCGGTCCTATTGGTTGTGAATTAGCTCAAGCGCATCGATTATTAGGCGCTGAAGTCACGGTGTTAGAAATGTTTAAAATCATGCCGAAAGATGACCCTGAATTAGTCGCGATTGTTCGCGAGCAGTTAATCAAAGATGGGATAGTGATTCATGAGGATGCCAAAATTGTTGAAGCGACAAAAAAAGATTCGGGTATTGAAGTGACTTTCACTAAAAATGATCAGCAGCAAACAGTGAGTGGTTCGCATTTATTAATTGCAACAGGGCGAAAAGTTAATGTTGAAGGATTGGATTTAGAAAAAGCAGGAATTGATTATACTTCGCGAGGCATAAAGGTTGATGCGCGGTTACGAACGAGCAACAAACGCATTTATGCGATTGGTGATATTGCAGGCAGTTATCAATTTACTCATGCTGCAAGCTATCATGCAGGTGTCGTGATTCGCAATGCATTGTTTCATTTGCCGGCTAAGGTTAACTATTCTGCCATGCCTTGGGTGACTTATACATTACCGGAACTAGCCCACGTGGGTCAAAATGAACAACAAGCCCGTGAGCAAGGTTTAAATTTCCGAGTCATAAAGCAGCCATTCAGTGAGGTAGATCGTTCGCAAGCAGAAGCAGATATAGTCGGCATGATTAAAGTGATTGCCACACCAAAAGGACAGATCTTGGGAGTGAGTATTGTTGGCTCAGAAGCGGGAGAACTTATTGTGCCCTGGATTTTAGCGATTCAAAAAAAATTAAAACTGAGTGCCATGGCAGGGCTTATTGTACCCTATCCAACTCGTAGTGATATCAGTAAGCAAGTGGCCGGAAAGTTTTTTACCAAAACATTGTATTCAACTAAAATGCGCCGACTCGTGCGTTTTTTGAGTCAATTTTAGATGTTCTAAATTTTAATGCGGTTGTTATGAGCTCAGGCTGAAGAAAATTTGCTTGTAGCCAGCACTTTGATATATAGTTATGGGCTGATGGATGTGGCTTCTTAAAGCCGTTTACTCAATTAGCAAAAGGAAACTGCCATGAAGAAGACGAGTGTGCTTGATTGGATCGCGATTGTTTTAATCATCGTCGGTGCGATCAACTGGGGTCTGGTTGGATTATTTGGTTTTAATCTAATCTACGCGATATTCGGCACTGTGTTATCACGTATTATATTCGTAATCGTCGGTATCTCAGGCGTCTATGCTATTTTCTTATGCGGTAAAGTTTGTAAGAAATAACAGCTAAATTTTGTCATGCTCAATAAAATTTGAGCATGACGCTTATATTCCTGTATAATCACTCCTTGAGTCAGCTAAACAGTCGCTATTTCATACTTTGTGTGGAGTAGAGGAAAGTCCGGGCTCCATTGGGCAAAGGTGCCAGGTAACACCTGGGGGGCTTCGGCCTACGGCTAGTGCAACAGAAAGTAAACCGCCAAATCAATTTATTGATGGTAAGGGTGAAAGGGTGCGGTAAGAGCGCACCGCGCTGGTGGTAACATCAGTGGCACGGTAAACCCCACCTGGAGCAAGACCAAATAGGAATCCGTGCGCAATAGCGCAAGTGCTGCCCACATTTGAGATTCGGGTAGGTCGCTTGAGGTAGGTGGTGACGCCTACCCTAGATAGATGGCTGTTCACGACAAAACCCGGCTTATCGGCTGACTCATTCATTTTTGCTAGTCTTATGCCTAAAGTCCAAGCTCGATGCGTTTGCGGCTTACGGTTCATATCATTATGTTTGCAAAAAATATATTATTTTCTATCACAGAGTTATCTTTGATAGTTTAAGTAAACAGTGCCTAGATTCAAAAAATAGACTATATTTTTCATTGAATTTTGGTAACTACTCGCCCGTCATTGTGGCGAAAGCCGGAATCCAGGCGCGTTATGGATCCCGCGGTCAAGCCGCGGGATGACGTGGTGTGAGCAGTTACGAATTTTGAATGTGAGATCAGGTGCTCTGGCTTTTCTACAAGTAGAAAAGAGATGCGATGGAGTCATTCTCATGAATTGAACGTGAGGGGGAGGTGGACCATGAAGTCAACCGTGAAAGTCATCATAGGATTAATACTGGCAACGTCGATAGTTGTTTCAAGCCAAGTGTTGGCAAGAATTAATGTTAAATGTAATGACGTCTATTCTTGTTTTTCTGTAGATAAACAATTGATGCAAAGGGATAAAATACTGGAGTCTCCCAGGCTTTATGCCAACTTGAGATATAACTCCAGTAGTTACGATCGAGATCAGGTTGCACGCAGCAGTATCAGTGGGTTACCCAAACAAATATCGGCACTCGGGCGTCGAGTATTCGTGTTTAGTCCACGTTTACGGAAATGGGCTGCTTATGATTCTTTGGGCTACCGTGTGGCTTATGGTCGTGCGAACGGTGGTTCTGGGTACTGCCGAGATTTAGGTCGCCCTTGTCTGACACCACAAGGATCATTTAAGGTCTTTAGAAAAGGCACGATCGGTTGTAAATCGTCTAAATTCCCGCTGCCATTTGGCGGGGCAGCGATGCCTTATTGCATGTTTTTTCAAGGTGGAAATGCCATTCATGGTTCGCCTTATGTGTCCAATCGAAACACCAGCCATGGTTGTATTCGAGTAACGACGGTAGCGGCTAAATGGTTGCACCGTTATTTTATTCAGCATGGTACAAGAGTGTTAGTTCTGCCCTACTAATAGTGATGAGCTAAGCGTATAATGCCAATTCCGATTACTGTGTGTCACTGGAGTTGGCATTTTTTATGGAGGATATTTTATGGAGGGCGTTTGCATGCAAAACATGTTGGATCATTTGCAAGATGAACTGGTTAAATTAAAAGAAGGCGGCTTATATAAAGCGGAAAGACTGATTAAATCGCACCAAAAAGCTGAAATTGATGTTGTGCCTGATGAGCACGTTCTTAATTTTTGTGCGAATAATTATTTAGGTTTAGCCGATCATCCGGATTTAATTAAAACTGCACAAGAAGCACTAGCGCAATACGGGTTTGGCATGGCTTCAGTACGTTTTATTTGTGGCACTCAAACCATTCATAAAACATTAGAAAAGCGGATTAGCGAATTTTTAGGTACCGAAGATACGATACTTTATTCGTCCTGTTTTGATGCCAATGGCGGTTTATTTGAAACATTACTAGGGCCCGATGATGCGGTGATTAGTGATCAACTCAATCATGCCAGTATTATTGATGGTATCCGTTTATGTAAGGCCAAGCGCTTTCGTTATAAAAATAATGATATGGCAGATCTTGAAGAGCAATTAAAACAAGCCGACGGTCAAGGTGCACGTTTTAAAATCATTGCAACCGATGGTGTTTTTTCAATGGATGGGATTATTGCTAATTTAAAAGGTATTTGTGAGCTTGCCGATCAATACCATGCTTATGTGATGGTTGATGATTCTCATGCCGTGGGTTTTATTGGTGAGCACGGTCGTGGAACTCCCGAGTATTGCGGTGTTGCTGATCGAATTGATATTTACACCGGGACTTTAGGTAAAGCACTTGGTGGTGCGTCAGGGGGTTATACTTCGGGACGTAAACAAATTGTTGAATGGTTACGCCAACGTTCGCGCCCTTATTTATTTTCAAATACATTGGCTCCTGTTATCGCCGCAACTTCTGTGAAAGTGTTGGATTTATTAGACGGTGACCAAGGCAAACAATTGCGCCAAAATTTAAAGAATAATTCAGAGTATTTTCGTGCTGGCATGGAAAAACTCGGTTTTAATTTGGTGCCCGGTGAACACCCAATTATTCCAGTGATGTTGGGCGATGCTAAATTAGCGTCTGACATGGCGGATCGTTTATTAAAAGAAGGTGTTTATGTGATTGGCTTTTCTTATCCAGTGGTGCCGATGGGTAAAGCACGCATTCGTTTACAAATATCGGCTGCGCATACTCAGCAACATTTAGATCAAGCCATTGATGCATTTGCGCGAATTGGTCGCGACATGAGCGTGATATAGGTAGCAAGTCATGAAGGTGTTAGCAAAATTAAAAAATGAACCCGGGCTTTGGCTAGCAGAAGAAGTGATTCCAAACATTGGGCACAATGATGTATTGATTAAAATTAAAAAAACAGCGATTTGCGGCACCGATTTGCATATTTATAAATGGGATGATTGGGCTCAGAAAGTCATCCCAGTCCCGATGACGGTCGGGCATGAATTTGTGGGTGAGGTTGCAAAGCTTGGGGACCAAGTCGATGACCTTAACATTGGAGACCGAGTGGCAGGAGAAGGTCACATCACCTGCGGGCGATGTCGAAATTGTCGGGCAGGAAAGCGTCATTTATGTCGCAACACCATCGGCATAGGCGTGAATCGCCCCGGTGCGTTTGCTGAATATATAGTGATGCCCTATGAAAATGTTTATAAGCTACCGGATAGCGTGAGTGATGATGAAGCGGCCATCCTAGATCCATTTGGTAATGCGGTTCATGCGTCATTGGAATTTGATTTAGTGGGAGAAGATGTCTTAATTACCGGAGCGGGGCCTATCGGATTGATGAGTGCAGCGATTGCGCGTCATGTCGGTGCGCGTTATGTGGTGGTGACCGATGTCAATGAATATCGCTTAGCGCTTGCTAAAAAAATGGGGGTGACTCAAGCAGTGAATACCAGTCAAACTCCTTTGTCTGATGTGATGTCTGAGCTAGGATTGGTAGAAGGCTTTGACGTTGGCCTTGAAATGTCGGGCCATCCCGGTGCTTTTCAAGACATGTTAGATGCGATGAACAATGGTGGTCGCATTGCTTATCTCGGTATTCCCAGCAAACCGTTTGCGATTGCATGGGATCAAATCATTTTTAAGAGTCTGCAGATTAAAGGGATTTATGGCCGACGTATGTTTGAGACTTGGTATAAAGGCATAGGGATGTTGCAAAGTGGGCTGAAGATCGAGCCGGTGATTACCCATCATTTTCCAGCCGAAGAATTTGAAAAAGCATTTGAAGTGATGCTATCGGGGCAAGCAGGTAAAGTAGTTTTAGATTGGAGTGAATAAGAACCCAGCCTGCTATTTTATGGTAACAGGCTAGATCCCCTTAGTTTACTCTGCAGGAGAGTTAGTGAATCCCATAGTATTGTTTTGAAGCTCTCGTTGGGTTGCGGTTGCAGAAGTACCTTGGCTGCTTTGATAAAACAACACACCTCGATAACTTGAACTTGAACTTGTTGGTACCGATTGCAACTTAGCAAAAAAACTTTGCTGTGTCGCGAGTTCAGCTTGTTTGCCGGACTGTGTAGCTTTTGCTAATAAACTCTTCTCTATGGTCATGACAACTACCTTATTTTAGTTGAAGTTTTATATCCTAAATATATTCTCATTCTTCCTATAGGTTCCAGTCTACTCCCCAATTATTAACGAAATCTTAAATTATTGTAAGATTTTCAGAAAATCTTATTAGGAGATTGGCTCCAAAGGACGAGCCATTGTACTGAATTTTGTTTCTGTGGTAAAAGCATATTTCTACTTAATTTTATAAGGAGGACTGCTACCGTGCCATCATTCGATATTGTCTCTGAATTTGATCCCCATGAACTGGCTAATGCCGTAGATCAAGCCAATCGCGAAGTGGGTAATCGCTTTGATTTTAAAGGTACAAATGCCAAGTTTAGCCTTGAGGAGGCCAAGATCACTCTCGCTGCTGAAAACGATTTCCAGCTCCAGCAGATGATGGAAATCCTGCGTAAAAAGCTTGCCAAACGGGAGGTGGACCTTGGGCATATGAAAGTCGCTGACCCTGTGATTCAACATAATAAAGCGGAGCAGGTTATCACGATGCAACAAGGGCTTGAATCCGAAATCGCTAAGAAAATAGTGAAGATGATCAAGAGTGAAAAGCTGAAGGTCCAAGCTGCGATTCAAGGGGAGCAGATCAGAGTGACTGGCAAAAAACGTGATGATTTACAGCAAGTTATGGCTCTGTTACGTAAACAGGATCTTGGCTTGCCTTTGCAATTTAATAACTTTCGTGATTAATATTCCTCATTCCCGCGAAGGCGGGAATCCAGGCGCGTTTTGCGCGCCAACTCACGCAGTGCGTTCTGGATCCCGCGGTCAAGCCGCGGGATGACGGGGTCAAGTCGCAGGATGACGGGGTCAAGACGCGGGATGACGTGGTGTGAGCAGCTAGCTTTTTTCTTAATATGGCCTCTTATAGCTATTCATATCTTGGCACTGAACTAGTAAACCCTAGCCCCTGGGGTTTGCGGTAATCTGGCACATGTTTGGTAACAGGATGGAATTAATTCGACTAGGGTTATGAGGTTGGTGGGGGCATCCTATGTTTATTTTCACCAGGGTGTACAAATTCTGGGGAAAGGTGGTACAATGTGGGTAAATGTGGGAGAGATTAATGTTCCGAGGTTTAACAGCCATCAGTATAGACGAGAAGGGTCGTATCACCATCCCCTCCCAGTATCGTAAAACTATCGAAGGCGAAAAGGCGGGCAATGAGCTCGTGGTCACAATCGATCCAGAAGATCGTTGTCTCCTACTCTATCCATCACAGCAGTGGCAAATCATCGAAGAAAAGCTTCAAGAATTACCCAGCCTAGATCCAGCATCAAGGCGTATTCAGCGGTTATTGATGGGCCATGCGACCGATCTTAAATTAGATCGTCATGGCCGAATCATATTGCCGCCACTACTTCGCGAATACGCAGGCCTGGATAAAACCATTATGTTGGTCGGGCAAGGCAAAAAATTTGAAATTTGGGGCGAGGCTCAATGGCATTTGGGTCGAGCAAGCTGGTTGGCCGATGGTTTAAGTGAGGACTCTAAAGTTCCAGAAGAGCTGGCATCATTAGTGCTGTAACCATGGAGTTCACGCATAAACCGGTTTTGGTTAAAGAAGTGTTGCAGGGCTTAGCGATTAAACCTGATGGATACTATATCGACGCAACTTTTGGTAGAGGGGGACATAGTCTAAATATATTAAAGCAGTTAGGGCCCGAAGGTCGGTTGATGGCGCTGGATAAAGATCCTGACGCCGTGAAAGTTGCAAAAGAAGGGCCATTTCGTGACAAACGCTTTAGCATCACACAGGCATCATTTGCCGATTTAGAAGAAGTGGTGCAAGAGCAGGGTTGGCACGGCAAAGTGAATGGAATTTTATTGGATTTAGGTGTTTCATCACCGCAATTGGAAGACCCCAAACGGGGCTTTAGTTTTACTAGAGAAGGACCTCTAGATATGCGAATGAACCCAAAAGAGGGCATGGATGCCGCGACTTGGATTAATCAGGCATCTTCTACAGAAATTTCCCGTGTGTTATGGAACTACGGTGAAGAGCGTTTTGCGCGTCGTATTGCTGATGCGATCGTGCAAGAAAGAGAGGAAAAGCCGATTGAGACAACGTTGCAATTGGCAAAACTTATTGAGCAAGTGCTTCCTTATTATGAGGGGCAAAAACATCCTGCAACACGCAGCTTTCAAGCCATTCGAATTTTTATAAATCATGAGCTTAAAGATTTGAAGGCTTGTCTGCCACAATGTGTTGCAATGATGTCGGTTGGGGGGCGGATATGCGTCATCAGTTTTCACTCGTTGGAAGACCGAATTGTCAAGCGGTTTATCCGACATGAGGCGCAAGGGGGTCATCCGCCCGACCTACCATTACGGGAAGATGAAATAAAACGCAGTTTACGAAAAGTGGGTGGTTTAATTAAACCGCAGCCAGCGGAGATTGCTGATAATCCGCGGGCCCGCTCGGCTAGACTGCGTATAGCGGAGAAAATAGCATGAATACGTCAACTTATGCGTATCCAGCCAGTCGTATGAAAACGAGAGCACACTCAGAGGTGAGCTCTGGATCTAACTTTGGGGTCACGGTGATGATCGCAGGGTTATTGTTGTGCGCATTTTGTGTTGTTTATTTAAAAGATCTCAACCGTCGGTTGTTTATCGAGAATCAGGGGCTAGTGCAAGTGCAAAGACAATACGAGGTTGAGTGGGGCAAGTTACTTTTAGAGCAAAGTACTTGGTCTACTCAGTCTCGTATTCAGTCGATTGCCAGTCGCAAGCTTGGGATGGTCATGCCAAAAGCGAAAGACATTGTCATGGTCGAGGCCAATAAAAGCTAGAGGCATGAGGCCGTAGTTTTCAAAAAGCATATGGAAAGTTGCGCAGGAGTTAGGTTATGCAGCCACCGCCTCATTCCTGGCGATTGTATACGTTATTAATTTTGTTAGCTGTTGCAGGAGTGGGTGTTCTGTGGCGTTTGGTCGATTTAAATCTTGTGAATCGATCATTTTTATTAAAACAAAGTCAAGCGCGTATTTTAAGAAAAGTAAAAATATCCGGTTATCGTGGGATGATCACCGATCGCTTCGGTGATCCATTGGCGATCAGTACTCCTGTTGAATCCGTATGGGTTAACCCGAAATTATTTAAAGCGAGCAAAAGCCAAATTCATGCATTAGCGGATAGTCTACATTTATCGATTAAGTATATTAAACATCGTGTGCGAGCAATACCCGGTCGTGAATTTGTTTATTTAAAGCGAGATAATTCACCGGCGGTTAGTGCAAAAGTCCGCGCCCTAAAAATCCCAGGTGTTTTTTTTCAACGAGAATATCGTCGTTATTATCCCGATGGCGCCGTTACTGCGCATGTGGTTGGCATCACTAATGTTGATGACCAAGGGCAAGAAGGGTTAGAGCTGGCTTACAATAATTGGCTTGCCGGTAGTGCTGGCGAAAAAGAAGTTTTGAAAGATCGCCTAGGTCGAGTGATTGATAATGTGGCACTACTTAAAAAGCCAAAACAAGGGCATAATTTAACGTTAAGTCTAGATCAAAGAATTCAATTTTTAGCTTATCGAGCACTGAAAAAAGTAGTGAATCGATATCATGCTGATTCAGGATCTGTTGTTGTCTTAGATGTAAAAACTGGCGAAATTCTAGCGATGGTGAATCAACCGTCTTATAATCCGAATCGTCGCCCAAAAGATCATGATGGGCGATATCGAAACCGTGCTGTCACCGATATTTTTGAACCCGGCTCAACCATTAAGACGTTCAATATTGTGCTCGCGTTAGAAAGTGGTCAATATACACCGCAAACTAAAATTAATACTCATCCCGGACGCTTGAAAATAGGTCGTTATGTCATTAAAGATGAGGGGTTAGATTATGACAAGATCTCTTTAACACAAGTGCTACAAAAATCGAGTAATATTGGGGCTGCTAAAGTGATGTTATCGCTTAAGGTTCGAAATTATTGGGATCTATTACGTAAACTCGGTTTTGGACAACGCACAAGGAGTGGCTTTCCTGGGGAAGTCGGTGGTATTTTAGTGTCTCACGAGACTTGGCTGCCTAGCGTGGTGGCCACTTTAGCTTATGGTTATGGCATTGCTGTGACCACACTACAATTAGCGCATGCTTATGCCATTTTAGCGAATGACGGTGTCAAAATTCCAGTTACTTTTCTTAAAGTTAAACAACCACCGAAAGGTGTGCGGATCATCCCTGCAAAAATTGCTAAAACGGTTATGAAAATGCTAGAGACTGTTGAACAGAAAGGTGGAACGGGAACGCGAGCAAGAGTGCCAGGCTATGAAGTGGCCGGGAAAACCGGAACCGCTTATATAGCAGGTCCAAAAGGTTATTATAAGCATCGTTATACATCTTCTTTTGTGGGCATTGCCCCTGTGAGTGAGCCGCGGTTAGTGGTTGCTGTTGTGATTCGTGATCCTAAAGGGCAGCACTTCGGTGGCATTGTTTCAGCGCCGGTGTTTGCTAAAGTGATGGGTGGGGCATTACGGTTACTCGATGTACCGCCAGATAATTTGCAAGCTTCTCGTGGTGAGGTTAAAAAAGGTGTGATACCTTTAATAGCCAAACGCTAAGCATAATAAAGAGCCTATTGTTGAATGAAATTGAAAACATTATTAACGGATACGGTCAGCGCTCCATCGGTGCCTGACCTTGAGATTACTCATATTACCAATGATAGTCGTCATGTGTGTGCGGGTAGTTTGTTTATAGCGATTCCTGGTTTGAAAACCGATGGACGACATTATATCGATGAAGCGATCAGTAAAGGCGCTTTGGCCATTGTATATCAGGCAGATGCTGAACCTTTATTAATACAACAGAATAAAATTCCAATGATTGCAGTAGAAAAACTTGCCGAATATCAGGGGGACATAGCGGCACGATTTTATAATCAACCTTCAAAAGAGATGCAAATTATCGGGGTAACCGGCACTAATGGTAAAACGTCTTGCACACACTTTATAGCCCAAGCTCTAGCACAGCACGCTATCAAAACAGCAGTCTTAGGCACAGTCGGTTCTGGTTTTATAGGGGATTTGAAACAAGCGATTCACACCACGCCGGATGTCATTCATCTGCAACAAACACTGGCAGAGCTTAAAAAGCAGGGCGCAAAAGCGGTGGCAATGGAAGTGTCGTCTCATGCCTTGGCGCAGCATCGAGTTCGTGGGGTGGATTTTAATATTGCCGTTTTAACGCAATTATCGAGAGATCATTTAGATTATCATGAAACGATGCAGCATTATGCGAATGCTAAAGAAAAGTTATTTCAGCAACCTGGATTATCTTATGCGATTGTCAATCTCGATGACCCATTAGGTGAATATGTTTCAGAGAAATATGCTGATCAACTTGAGATTATTGGTTATTCAGCGCTTGGGAAAAAACATTCTCAACAGCCAAGCGTGTTTGTCGAACAGGTAAAATCGAGTGAAAGCGGTTTTGAAGTTTCACTGCAATCACCTTGGGGGGCGGGCACGTTTATAACCCCATTATTGGGACGTTTTAATATCGGTAATTTGCTTGCCGTATTGAGTGTGTTGGCTGTTCTTGAAGTGCCATTCACAAAAGCCTTGCATTATTTATCTTTAATAAAAACAGTGATTGGACGAATGCAGTGTTTTGGTGGCGATGGACAACCTCGGGTTGTAGTGGATTATTCCCATACCAGTGATGCGCTAAAAAATGCATTGATTGCCTTACGAGAGCACTGTCTCGGAAAACTGTGGTGTGTTTTTGGTTGTGGTGGAAATCGAGATCGAGGAAAACGTTCGCTGATGGGCGCCATTTCAGAGCAATATAGTGATTATGTCGTGATCACCAACGACAACCCGCGCCATGAAGATCCGAAATGCATTATTGATGATATTTGCAAAGGCCTTAAAGATGCTTCGGCGGTTGTGATAGAGGAAAATCGAGCCAAAGCGATTACTTATGCGATAGAGAAAGCTGGGAGTAATGATATTGTTTTAGTTGCTGGGAAGGGTCATGAGTCTGGAATTGTTATGGCTGATAAAACGATTCCTTTTAGTGATATTGAGCAGGTGTCGATTTGTTTAGCAAAATGGGGGTGATTTGAGTCATCATGAGTCTTTCTTTTAAATATCAGTTATACTGCAATAAAAATAGGTGAATTTATCATGTGTCTTGGAAAATTTTAGTACTATGGAACTCAATACATTAGCGACAATATTAAAAACCGCATCTCCCAGTGAGAATGCTGAGTTTCAATCTGTTAGTACGGATAGCCGCAGTCTACAAAAAGGGGATTTATTTTTTGCGTTATCGGGGCCTAACTTTGATGGCCATGATTTTTTAGAGGCGGTTGAACAAGCCGGTGCAGTAGCCGCTGTGGTCAGTCATGAAGTCTCTTGCCCTATTCCTACAATTAAAGTAGCCGATACTCGAAAAGCTTTGGGTATTCTAGCCCGTTATCATCGTGTGGAACTTGGTTTGCCTGTGATTGCTATCACGGGCAGTTGTGGCAAAACAACAACTCGGGCTTTGGTCGAGAAAGTGTTGTCACAAGCGGGTCATGTGCTAGCAAGTGTTAAGAGTTATAACAATGATATTGGGGTGCCACTAACGCTTTTGCGTCTCAATAATCATCACCAATCAGCCGTTATTGAAATAGGCGCTAACCATCCCGGTGAGATTGCCTATTTAACCCAAATTGCCAAGCCTAATATCGCATTGATTACGAATGCTGCAGAGGGTCATTTAGAAGGTTTTGGTAATGTGGAAGGAGTTTCTCGCGCTAAGGGTGAAATCTTTCAGGGATTAGATGAGGCGGGTATTGCGATTATTAATCACGATGATTTTTATGCCGATTATTGGCGGAGTTTAGTTGGGTCAAGACAGGTGATTAGCTTTGCGATTGAACATGATGCGGATGTGATGGCCAAAGACGTGACGTGTGATGATGAGGTTAGGGCTACTTTTTGTTTGCAATTACCTAACGGTGCAATCGATGTCACACTGCAATTGATAGGTGAACACAATGTCATGAACGCACTGGCGGCAGCCGCGGTGGGTTATGCAAAAGGTCTTTCTGTTGTGCAAATAAAAAATGGCTTGGAAGCCACAACAGCGGTAAAAAGGCGGCTCATCCAACGCCGAGGTTATGCAGGCGCAACGGTCATAGATGATACGTACAATGCTAACCCGCTTTCAGTTGCAGCTGCTATGAAAGTATTGGCTAGGCGATCAGGGCCTTCCATTTTTGTATTGGGTGATATGTTGGAGCTCGGACCAAAGGCAGATTGCATGCATCAGCAGTTAGGTGAAAAAGCAAAAGCATTAGGCATCGATTATTTATTTTGTTTAGGCCAACATGCCCGTCATGCCGCTCTAGCATTTGGTCAGCAAGGATATCACTTTCAAGATCATGCGACATTAACGCAGGCATTAAAAAATCATTTACAATCGGATATGACGGTGTTGGTTAAGGGATCTCTTGGAATGCAAATGGACCAAATTGCTAAAGCAGTGTTAGAGTAATCTGATTAGAGTGAGTTGAAAAGCATGTTATTATGGTTGACACATTTATTATCGCCTTATGTGCATTGGTTTCGTGTTTTTCAATACCTGACTTTTCGTTCTATCGTGAGTGCCCTGACAGCACTTGCAATTGTATTAATCTTTTGCCCTTATTTAATTAAACGATTAAAAGCGCGTCAAATAGGCCAAGCCGTGCGTGAGCTTGGCCCACAAGCACACTTGCAAAAAACGGGGACACCGACGATGGGAGGTGCGTTGATTTTAGTTGCCATCACCATCAGCATTTTATTGTGGGGAGATTTAACGAATCGTTATGTATGGATTGTACTGTTAGTCACCTTGGCTTTTGGTGTGATTGGTTGGATTGACGATTATCGAAAAGTGATTCAACGCAATAGCAAAGGCATGCCCGCGCGCTGGAAGTTTTTCTGGCAATCCATTGTGGCATTGATAGCCGCCATTGTTTTATATTTTGGCGCCAACACACCCGCGGACACCCAACTGTTTATTCCTTTTTTTAAAAATGTTGCCGTTAATTTAGGATTGTTTTATATCCTGTTGACTTATTTTGTGATTGTAGGCAGTAGTAATGCGGTTAATTTAACCGATGGTCTCGATGGTTTGGCTTTAATGCCTACGGTATTAATCGCGGTAGCGCTGGGTGTGTTTGCTTACCTCACGGGCAACCGTTTTTTTGCGGAATATTTATCGATACCTTATCTTCCCGGTGTGGGTGAGGTGGTAGTATTTTGTAGTGCACTGATTGGCGCTGGGCTTGGATTTTTATGGTATAACACCTATCCCGCTTCGGTCTTTATGGGTGATGTGGGTTCATTGGGCCTGGGTGCTGCGTTGGGTATTATGGCGGTTGTTGTGCGTCAAGAAATCGTGTTTTTAGTCATGAGTGGTATATTTGTGATTGAAACATTATCGGTCATTATACAAGTCGTTTATTTTAAATTATCAGGAGGTCGGCGCATTTTTAGGATGGCGCCTTTGCATCATCATTTTGAATTAAAAGGTTGGCCTGAGCCCAAAGTGATTGTTCGATTTTGGATTGTCACGGTGGTTTTAGTGTTATTAGGATTAGCGACGTTAAAATTAAGGTAACTGCTCACACCTCGTCATCCCGCGGCTTGACTTTGTCATCCCGCGGCTTGACCTTGTCATCCCGCGGCTTGACCTTGTCATCCCGCGGCTTGACCGCGGGATCCATGGTGGCGCGCAAAACGCGCCTGGATTCCGGCTTTCGCCACAATGACGGGCGAGCAGTTACAAATTAAGATAAATTGGCTTATGAATTCTGAATTAACAGTGATCATTGGGTTAGGTGTTACAGGGTTGGCGTGCGCACGCTATTTTGCAGCAAAGGGCTTACCGGTTGCAGTGACAGACAGCCGAGATAATCCACCGGCGCTACCAAAGTTGCGAAAAGAATTACCTGATGTTGAAGTGGTACTCGGTGGAATTTCTGAAAAATTATTATCGCAAGCACATCAATTAGTAGTCAGTCCGGGTATTTCCTTGAAAGAGCCCGTCATTGCGCATCAAATCGCTAATGGAATAACCGCACTAGGTGATATTGAATTATTTGTATGTGAAGCCCGCGCACCGATATTAGCGATCACAGGATCTAATGGTAAGACGACAGTGACGACTTTGCTTGGGAAAATGATTGCAGAGGCCGGTTATCGAGTTGGCGTTTGCGGCAATATTGGCCAACCAGCACTGGACTTACTTGCTCTGCCTTCACCTGATTTTTATGTGATGGAGTTATCCAGTTTTCAGCTTGAAACCACGGAATCACTAAAAGCCGATGTTGCTGTTGTCTTGAATGTTACGGAAGATCATCTTGATCGATATGAGAATTATGATGAATATCTATTGGCTAAGCAACGTATTTATCGTCATTGCCGACAAGCTATCGTCAATGACGATGCTCCAGAAATTTGGCGCGATTTTCAGTTTAACAACCCACCTTTGGGTTATTCTTTAAAGCCTCCAAAACAGAATCGTTTCGGTCTTCGTAATATAAAAAATGAAGTTTATTTAGCTTGTGGTGATGAGTTGCTGATGCCTACCTCAGCATTAAAATTAAAGGGTTCGCATCATTTTCAAAATGCATTGTGTGCTTTGGCTATGGGGCAGGCCATCCAGTTACCACTGCAATGTATGTTAAACGTATTGAAAAATTTTTCTGGACTCGCGCATCGCTGTGAATTAGTGGCCGAGCATTCTGGGATTTTTTGGTATAACGATTCTAAAGCGACCAACGTTGGGGCCTGTGAGGCGGCCATTACAACAATTGGTGAAAAACATAAAGGCCATTTAATTTTAATTGCTGGGGGAGATGGCAAGTGTGCCGATTTTTCGCCACTGAAACATCCCGTGGCTCATTATGTTTCTCATGTGATTTTATTGGGTCAAGATGCAGATCGATTGCAGGAACAATTAGCAGATGTCGTCGCACTGACTCGGGTAGATTCGTTGCCCGAAGCTGTCACGGCGGCAGCCACATTCGCCAAATCAGGTGATGCAGTGTTATTATCCCCGGCTTGTGCATCATTAGATATGTTTGAGAATTATGAGCATCGTGGTGAAGTGTTCAGACAAGCCGTCCTGGAATTAAACCCATGAAAGCAGGTCGTTATCAGGTTAAAAAAACGGTTTTTTATTATGACCGTTGGATTCTATTCACAACGCTTTGTTTACTAGCCTTTGGGCTTTTAATGGTCGCTTCAAGTTCTATGGTCATTTCCGATCGCCAATATGGATACCCATTGCATTATGTGATACGTCAAACAGTGTTTCTTTTGTTTGGTTTAGCAGCTATTTGGTTTACCACTCACATTCCATTAAAACTGTGGGAGAAATTTAGCGGTTATTTTATTTTAATCGGTGTTGTATTGTTAGTGGCGGTGCTTATTCCAGGGATTGGCCG
>SDBV01001417.1_pt1 | contig 36225 bp, 27 predicted proteins | sample 2277081 | NCBI WGS metagenome assembly SDBV01 (sample SAMN10402039, study PRJNA504765) | marine sediment metagenome | isolation source: marine sediment core GS10_PC15, 223 cmbsf | place: Arctic Ocean: Southern Knipovich Ridge | collected 2010 | reverse complement strand
CGCGCCGTTGCTGGCAAGCTACACGCTGACGGACGCAAGCAGGGTGTTGACGGTGTCGGGCACCGGCACATTCAACGCGCCGTTGCTGGCGGACATCACGAGCCTGCGCATTGCGCTCAGCGGCGGAGCCCAGGTGGCCCTGCCATCGGTGACATCCTATTCGTGGGCCATCGATTTTGCGAACATAACCATCTTTTCCGTTGACGGGGCGGGGTCTTTTCTGAACTTGTCCGGAGTAACCACACTGACAGTAAGTATTAACTGGAACCAGACCGAGACCATTTCTGCCCAGAACGGCGGAGCTATCGACCTGTCCGGACTGGTCACTATCTCCACTCCCGGAGACGATATCCTGGAAATAACCGCGGACGGCTTGGGGAGTTTTGTCGACGTGCGCAACGTTACAGACTACCTCCCAAGTAATGTAACGTTCAACGAACTGAACCAGGGCAAGGTCCCTCACCAAGATCCGGGGGGCCCAGCGGACGCGGACGGAGATGGGGTGCCGGACTGGGATGAGGTGAATCTGCACGGAACGGACCCGGCCGAACCTGACACGGATCTGGATGGCATGTCGGACGGTTATGAGGTCGACCACCGTCTGAATCCCCTTGCCGATGATGCTCACGCAGACACGGATACTGACGGTTATACCAACATTGAGGAATTCCATCGCAACACAAACCCGCGCGACCCGGACGATCCTCGGAGATCGTACTTCATCTCCCCGGACGGCAGCGACGTTGCACTATCCGGCACGCAAGAACACCCTTGGCAGACCATCGGCTACGCTTTGAGCCAGGTGGAAGCTACGGAAATGTATCCGGCTATATTCCTACTGGCGGCCGGCACTTACGGCGAAGATGTGTCTCTTGAGGCATACCTGACCGTGCAAGGCCCGAGCGATGCCGATGCCATAATTGCGGGCGCGGTGACGGGTGCGTCCGCTTCGGCACTACGGAACCTGTGCATCGAGGTGGCCGGAAGCGTGTTGCTTGATATGAACGACGTGGCGATGGAGGTGCGCGAGCTTTGTTTTGCAGGCGCTGGGTCAACGGGCATTCAGGTGCAGGGGGAAGCGCCGTCGGACTCGCTCATAACGAAGTGTACTTTCTCGGGGCTCGATACTGGCGTGGAGATATTTGACGCGCTGCCGACGGTGCGCAAATGCGTCTTCGATGATATTCAGACGGGTATCCTCGTACACGCCGCCGCACCGGCCAAGGACAGCGTACACGGACTCGGATTGGCTGAGGACCCGAACTCGGGTTATAACACTTTCGGGAGCGTGAGCGGAAGCGCAGTAGTGAATGAAGGCGACGCGCCCCTGCGGATGGAGAATAACGACTGGAGCACCGATGAACTGGGCGAAATCACCGCGATGATTGACGGAGAGGCTGATGTCGAGCCTTTCCTGGCAGCGGGCAAAGCGCTGTTGGCGGGAACATTGATCCGTTCTATATGGGACGCCGACACTCTGGAGCGAATCACGGATGGGGCAGTTGAAACCGCCGGCTTTGTGATAACCGAAAACGTTGACGGCACTTATGTTTTCGCAAGTCTCCCGGCGGGCGATTACGTAGTTACCACGACCGCGCCCGGATATCTCGATGATGTCCAGAACGCCACTTTGTACAGTGGTGAAGTGCTTCCAATCGCTTCTCCATTGCGCAGTAGCGGCGAAACAGGATCCGATGCCGGTTTCAGCGCCACCCCAACAAGCGGTTTCGCTCCGTTGGAGGTCTCGTTCCTTGATCAGTCCACGGCCCCGCCGTCCATCACTGCATGGGCGTGGGATTTCGGCGACAGCGAAACAAGCACCGAGCAAAACCCAACGCACACATACCAGTCGGCGGGCACTTACACAATCACTTTGAGCATAACGACTGCGAGCGGCGGCGACACCGAAACAAAGCCGGCTTATATAACGGTAAACGACACCGTGCCTCCAAGTGCAGCCTTTAGTGCCGCGCCAACCTTTGGTTTTTCTCCGCTGCAAGTCCAATTTAACGACGAATCCGTTGCTGGGACCGCATCAATCACGGCGTGGCTGTGGGATTTCGGCGATGGCGAATCTAGTACCGAACAAGACCCCGCGCATACTTACTCCATAGCGGGCCAATACGATGTGTCGCTGACTGTGACTACCGGCCACGGTGAAGACACTGAAACGAAAGCGGCCTTCATTTCCGTCCAAGATGTCGCTGGTCCAACAGCGCTGTTCAGCGGAACTCCTACCAGCGGAGACGTACCGCTCGAAGTTCTTTTCACTGATGAATCGGATCCCGGCACAAGCGCAATCGCCTCATGGTTGTGGGATTTCGGAGACGGCGGCACAAGCGATGAGCAGCACCCGAGCCACACTTACGACGCCAGTGGCGATTACGACGTATCGCTTACGGTTTCAACCGAGCACGGCTCGAGCACCGAAACCAAAACCGCGTATATCACAGCTACCGAGACGAGCGGCCAGAACCAAACAGACATCGACGGCAACGGCGCAGTTAACGCCAGCGACGTGCAGTTGGTCATCAATGCTGCCTTGGGCATCGACACCGGCTACAACTGCGACGTAGACGGGGACGGTGCGACAAACGCAACCGATGTGCAACTAGTCATCAACGCCGCGCTGGGATTGTAGGCGGAGTTTTTGTGGATTTTTTCTACACACCGCGAAAAATGTTCATTTGAAACGCGATTGTGGTACAATGTATATAAGTAATGGCCATCGAGCGCCGTGTGCTGCTTGGTGGTTTTTTGTGTGCGTGTTTTTTGGCAAAGATAAAAAGGAAAAAAACGAAGCAAGATGCAAAAAGAAGAAGCAATAGAAGTTGAGGGGACAGTGGTCGAATCGCTCCCTAACGCAATGTTTAGGGTAAAGCTGAAGAATGACCATGTCGTGTTGTCGCATATCTCGGGCAAGATGCGCAAGTACTATATCCGCATTCTGCCGGGTGACAAAGTAAAATTGGAAATGTCGCCCTACGATCTCACAAAGGGACGTATCACCTACCGCTTTCGCTAGGCCCCACTGGGCCGCCCGCAGTCTGTGCGCCACACTCGGAACACGATCCTCTCGCATAAGTTTTGCTGTAGGGTGTTCTGTGTCTAAAACATGCTTCACGGCGATTTGCGTTTGAAGACGGACATGAATTCTCCCATTTCGCTGATGCGAAGTGCGTAGGAAAGAATGGCGTAGATGATGCAGCCTGCCGTTATGGGAATCAGCGTGCAGAGCGCTCGACCGCTCAGCGTTTCCTCGGCAAAGACCAATCTAAGTTTCAAATATAGTCCCAGAACAACCGCGGCCATTGTCAGCGTTGCTACACAGATTTTGAGCAGGGCCTGCCAGAATTCTTTGTTCCACAGATTACCGAAACGGTTGGACAAAAGAACGTATAAGAGCAGGAAGTTGACGGTGAATGATATGGTTGTGGCCAAGGCGAGTCCCTTGAATTTCATCGGACCTACTAGTGCGCAATTCAGTAGAATGTTCAGAAGCATGCTGACCGAAGCCACAATAACGGGCGTCTTTGTGTTCTGGACGGCGTAGAAGCCTGAAACCAGGACTTTGACCCACGCGAAGGAAAGAAGTCCTGCGCCGTAGAATGCCAATGCAGTCGCGGCGCGTTCGGTGTCGCCAGACGCAAATTCTCCGCGCTCGAAAATCAACTGAACAATGGGCTTTCTCATGACGATCAGGCCTATCATAGCGGGCAAAACAAGGAACGAACTCTGCCTGAGTCCGCTCATAAGGGTCGAGCGTATTTCGGCGTAGTCTTTTCTTGCCCCGGCACGTGAAACCGAAGGCAAAATTGCCACCGCTACCGCCATTCCAAACATGGCTAGCGGCAACTGCACGAGACGGTTTGCGGCATACAGGGCGGTGACTGCATCCGCGCCAAGCGAGTATGCGAACATGGTGTCCACTAGTTTGTTGACTTCGCCCGCGGCCTGGCCGATGAGGACCGGCAGCAACAGGACGGCAATCTTCCAAACGCCGGGATTAAGAAGCTTGAAACTCGGCAGCCACACGCCGGAACATTTACCTAATGCCACGTAGTTTACGCATAACTGCGCAATGCCGCCCAACCAGACGCCAATGACTAGCGCGTAGGCGGGTTCATCGAAGCTGTTGCGGAATGCAAGGCAACAGACGATGATTGCCACGTTCAACAACGCGGGCGACCATGACGGGGTTGCGTAGTGTTTGAGGCTGAATAGCCCCCCCATGCAAAAAACCGCCATGCCTATCAGGAATATGTATGGAAACACCCAACGCGCCAGCGTTACCGTAAGCTCAAAGTCTTCGTGATCGACCTTTGGCGCGCCGGTCAGTGGAGACAAGAGATCCGCACCTTGAAGTAACGCGGGCACTATGAGAATTCCGAGCAGGGTCAGGACGGCGAGCACGATTAACATTGCCGACATGGTGGCGGAGACCAAGTCGCGGTGTTCTTTGTCGTTGCCTTTTTCCAGGCTCTCGGAAAAGACGGGCACGAAGGCGGCGTTCGATGCCCCCTCCCCTATCAGGTCGCGAAGCATGTTGGGGAATTTGAAGGCGACGATGAACGCGCCACGTGATGCGGCGGGAATCATGCTCAGCCATACAACGTCGCGCACCAGGCCAAGCACCCTGCTTACCATGGTCCCGCTCGCGAAGATTGCTGCAAACCTGGATTGTTCGCGGCGCTGATCAGTCATTCAGCCGGGCCTTTGGTTTGTGGGTGAGGCAGGCCGACAGAAGCAGGGCTGACACACACAGTATAAGCCACCTGAAGGCAGACGGAGCGATTGGAAGCAGACGGCTTTCCGGCCGCGCTACAGGCAGGACGCCGACAAGGCGCTCCATTATGGTTGACCTTGGATCGGTACCTTCAGGATAAGCAAGAAACTGTTTGTGGCCATCGATCACCTGCAGGATTGGCGTGAACCTGCCCCAGGGGTCAAACACGCCCGATATGCCCGTGTTGGCGCAATGGACGATTGACAGTCTTGTCTCGATTGCGCGGACACGCGTTATGTCCAGTTCCTGTGCGATGGCGCTGCTGGCCCCAAACCAGCCCAGATTCGTTATAACTACCAGAAAATCCGCGCCTTGACGCCTCAGTTCCTCAGACATGCCGTCGAAAAGCATCTCGAAACATATGAGCGGTCCGAATTCAACGCCTTCCTTTTCGTCTAGCGTCAGAAGCTTCTGGGATTCGCCTGGCTGCATGTCGCCAATCATTGGAACCGCTTTTTCGATGAAAGGCAGGTACTTTGCCAATGGGACATATTCGCCAAAAGGCGCCAAGTGGACTTTGTCGTAGAAGTCCATGGAAAGCTCGTCGCCATCCGGGCTTATAAGACAACTGGAATTGAGCGGCACTCCACCGTCCGTCCAACGCTGAACGCCGGTATAGAGAGGGGTGTCCGTTTGCTTGACGAGAGATGTGACTATGCGGTTCACCTCCGGGGAATCTATGGTGGTCGTGATTAGCGCTTCCGGCCATACCATCAGGTCCACGGACTCGTATTCGGCAAGTGCTCGCGATTTATCGGCCGAGTTTCTCACCATCTCCACTTCATAATCCGGATCCCATTTCATTTCGAGAGGGAAATTGGCCTGAAGTATCGCAACCTTGAGAGCTTCATCGCCGAAGTCTGCATCTTTGAGAAGGGCCGCGCCTCCAAGATGCGATGCCGCCAATAGGGCCAGCGCGATCAAGGCGCAGGTTAGCCGCCCTTTCTTTACGCCAGGCTGAGGGCTGGGGCAAGGGGCTGAAGCCCCTTGTCTTGGTATTGGGGAAAATGCGGATGAAACCAGAACATTGAACGCCACTATTATGGTTGTGATCAGGGCCGTGCCGCCGATTGACGCCCATTGCAGAAGCATGAGGTCGGAACCTTGAGAATAAGCGAGCGCACCCCATCCGAAACCTGTGAACAAAACAGATTGCAGAAATTCCATGCTCGGCCAAAGCGCGATGAGACATAGGTTGCTGTAGACAGTGGATGATCGCCCGCGCACCCAGCCGATGAGCAGACCCAGTAATCCCCAATACAAGGCCAAGGCCAGCGACAACGCAAGATGTCCCAACAAGGCCCAGCCGCCAACCCAATGATAATGGCTCAACAGCCACTGCAACAGAATCGCATAGAACACGAAGCCGCTTACGAGAAACTTCGTAAACGTTTCACGGGGCCCGGAATCCCGCGTGCTGAGAAACAACGGAACAAGCGCCAGCCACGCAAGCGGATATATGCTCGAAGAAGGAAAGCTGAGCGCCAGCAGCACACCCGAAATGGCCGCAGACGCATACTTTCTAAGGAATGACTCATTTTTCATGGTGTGAATCATCCGCGATCAGGGGTACGAAGATCAAGCCGGGCCTTTGCACGGATAACGCAATTGAAGATAGCACATATGGTTATTCGAAATCTGGGCTCCGAGGGAGACCGGCCGGGTACTGGGTTCTTGGCGGCTTCGTGGCTTGGTGTGAGTCAATTCATTCACTTGTTGCGGGCAAGGCTCCGCGCCACCCTTTATTGAGGCTCGCAGCAAGTTTTTTCACCGTTTCGGCGTATTCGGCGTTATCGGCGACGTTGACGTTTTCGCCGTGGTCTTTGGAGTGGTCGTAGAGTTCACGCGCTCTCACCTCGCCCGATTTGATGTGCGTCCATTCCGTGTACCGGTAGTGGCGCGTACGCATGCTGTATCCGATAACGATCTTTTCCGGTTCGTCCCGGTTGCGAGGATACTGGCTGAAGGCCGCGGTCTTCCACGGCAGCTCGGGGTCGTCCAGCAGCGGCGCGTAACTGTACCCTTCGAGATTGTCGGGAGTCGGCATCCCGCACAAGTCGCAGAGCGTCGGATATATATCCACGAACTCGGTTAAGGCATCGGTTTTCCTGCCTGCGGCTTTCATTCCGGGCGCACTCATGATCATGGGCACTCGGGCATCGATCTCGAAGTTGGTGTGTTTACACCAGCTCGCATGTTCGCCAAGTTTCCATCCGTGGTCGCCCCACAGAATCACCACGGTGCTGTCGCGCAACTCGAGCCGGTCGAGTTCGTCCAGCATTTTGCCAACCTGGGCGTCGATAAAACTCACGCACGAGTAGTATCCGTGTATCAGATTGCGCGCAACGTCGTCCGGCACAGGGTCTTTGTCTTTAACCATCCCGTAATAGTTTCTCAACTCACCAAAATTGTTCATGGTGTACGGTGTTACGTTTTTTGGGAAAAACGGGTTGTCGGCAAGGTCAATCTTTGCCGGGTCGTATATATCCCAGTATTTCTTCGGCGCGGTGAAGGGCAGGTGAGGTTTGCGGAATCCTACCGCCAAAAAGAACGGTTTGTTTTTGAGCCGGCTCATCTCTTTTACCGCGAAATCGGCGAGTTTTCCGTCGCTGTACACGTTGTCCGGCACGTCGGCCATCTCGGTAGGCGGCCCTTTTGTTCCTGCGCCCGGGTTCGTCTTGTTGTTCTCCTCGACCAGCCCTCTGCTCTCCGCCGTTACATACCCGCTGCCTTCCATAGCGCGGAACGGCTCGGTCGTCCACCCCTTCACGTCGTCCTCGCTGTGATGGTATATCTTGCCGACTGATACCGTCTCATAACCGTTGCGTTTGAACTGTTGCGGCAGGGTTACGTGATCCGGTAGTTTGTCTTTGACCATTTTCGTGAGGCCGTATATACCGGTGGAGTCGGGACGCAGGCCGGTCAGCAGACTTATCCGGGACGGCGAACATATTGCCTGCTGGCAATATGCGCGGTCAAAGAGCAGACCTTCGCTGGCAAGCCGGTCGATGTTGGGTGAGTGAATTTGCTTGTGTCCGTAGCATCCCAGTTGCGGCCGCAGATCGTCGATCGCTATGAAGAGAACGTTCATCCTATCCGCTGCCTTAGCGGCGGCAGGTAGAGTCGAGACGGCGGCACCGGCTGCCATTGTATACAGAAACTCGCGTCTATTCATGATGTCCGTTTCCCCTTATCTTTCTGCATCGATCCACAATAGCGGATGGCGTATTGGCAGGTTGCGCAGCACTTCAAATGTCTCGGGATCGGCCTCGAGGGATTTCCATGTATCGAGGTAGTCCTGATTGTTGAAGTGCAGTCCGGCGAAAAGCAAACTGGGATGCCGTACGGGCCATTCTTCCCAGTACATTACATCGGGTTTCAAGGGCCACGAGCTTTTGTCCTTTATGTAGGGTGCAATGAACTTCATGCCTAGCTTCATGCCGCGCCCGTCGGGCATTTGGAAGGACCAGAGGTCATTCTTTTCCTTAGAAGCCGCCTGGGCCACGCCCGCCATTGCATCGATAACGAAAAGTGAGTAGCCATACGGTTTCGTGCGGCCCAGTTCGGCTGGGAATCCGCCTTTCCCGTCCATCATCTTGTCCAGATAGACCGTTTTGAACTGATTGCGGATCCATTCCAGAATTTCTTCGTCGCCGACGAGATCTGCGAAGGCGGCGGCCTGTAGGGACCAGCATACGCCGTGGTTGTTTGGATGTTCCTTTTCGCGTTTGCCGTACTCGTGTGTATTGATCCAGGTGAGATATTCCCTGAACCATGCCTTGACGCGGACCTGGTCCTTTGCCGGGAATGATGGGGACGCGCAGAGAAGTTTTGTGCCGCGTGCGACTTCTGTCAGGTGGAGAGTGTCGATAATGCCGATACTGCGGCCTGTGTGCCGGCCTTTAATCGCCTGTCCGTAGAGTAGGCTTGGGTTCATGCGGGTCTTTTCGTGTGCGAACCATGCGTTGAGATGGTTGACGGCGTGGGCCGCGAACTTTTCATCGTGTGTGATCAGGTACGCCGATGTGAGTGTCCCGATAATCTCGCTCAGGCGGACCATAGCCTTGCGGTGGTCAAGAAACAGACCCGTATAGGTCTCACCGTCCCGCCGAATGTAGGGTCCGTCGGGATTTTCCGGGTCGGGCCACCAGTAATCCCCTTCCGAATAGAAATCGTGTAATCCGCCTTCGCTTCTGTCGCACCGGGCCGCCGTGACCGTTACGGGCCTTTCGTCCATATACTTCGCGGCCTTATCGAGAATCCGGGTGCGTTCAACATCGACGATATCAAACGGGTTCGCGACAGCCGGCCAACATATCGCCACCGCAACAACAACAAGCAGTTTACGAACAGACATTTTCCCGTCCCCCTTAGATCATCCAGCCTTCGGTTATTTCTTCTTCGGCGGAAAATCCTTGAGCGCCTGCAGCTCGCTCTCTATTCCCTTGTCTCCGCAGTATTTCATCCACGCATCGATCTTGCCGCTCAGCTCTTTCTTGACGACGGCAAACTTCGCCTCGTCCGCCAGGTTCTTCATCTCGCCGGGATCCGCGGCGATGTCATACAACTCTTCATACGGCCGCATACCGTCGTCACCGTCTTTCTGTTGTTTCGGATGCGGGACCGTGTAATTGATGTTGCGGATATACTTGTACCGTTTTGTGCGAATTGCTCGAATGGGATAAGGGGTCTCCTGCCGTTCGCCGCCCACGATGACACCGCTGTAGGAAAAAAACAACTCGTCGTGCTGATGCTTGGAACGGCCCTCCAGCACGTCCATCATGCTCTTGCCATCCAGGGCCGAAGGCGGTGTTCCGCCCGCGAGTTCCATTATCGTAGGCAGAATGTCCAGGGTGCTCACCACGGCATCCGTCGTGCTGCCCGGCTTCACATGGCCCGGCCACCGCGCCACCATCGGGATATTCGTCCCGGTTTCATAGAGCGTGTTCTTGGTTCGCGGCAGGGCGGCCTCGTTGTCGTTCAGATAAATGACCAGCGTGTTATCCGCCAGTCCATGGTCCTCCAGCATTTTCAGCATCCGCCCGAACTCGTAATCCATATACCAGTTGGACGCGTCGTAACCGGAAAGTCCGTTCGGAAGCTCATTGAGATACGGGCCGTGGGGCAGCGACGCCGCATGTACGAAGCAGAAGGGCCTCGGATCGTCCGCAACCATGAATGCTTCAATAGCGGCCATGTCGCTCTTCCGGTGCCGATCATGTTTTGCTTCGTTCGCACCAGGCACGTGCTCTTTAGTCTTCTCTATTTTGAATTCCCACTCGTACAAATCGCTATCGCGCTGAATGCCGTCCTTTCCGGCCAGATAGGCACGATAACCGATTTCTTTCATGTAATTCGGCAGCGACTTGACGCCGTTCTTGAAACCCGAATGGTTCGGATGTGCCCCGTTCCTCAGCGGGTACATCCCGGAAAGGAGGCAGCCACGGTTCGGCGTGCAGATCGAAGACGGAGTGAACGCATGGGTGAAAAGAATCCCATCCCGCGCCAACTGATCAACATTTGGCGTGCGGCTCGGAATAGCGCCGTAACAGCCAACGCTACCCATGTACTGGTCGTCGGCTATATAGATGAAAAAATTCGGACCTTTGCGGCCTTGGCCACTTGCCTCCACCCGCCCAGGCCAAAGTAGCGCTGGCGTTGAAGCCGCAGCCAAAGCAATGAATTCGCGACGATTGATTTTCCTCATGGATCCCCTTCCGTTTATATTTCCACTTCTGTTCCCGGAGCACAGCATTAGTTCAGATCACCCGCTCCTCCCGCACACCCCCAACAAGGGCGGGAAGCGATGCCGCGGCGGAACTGAAAGGCCAGGCAGACCTTATGATCCGCCCGGCCGTACTTTCCAGTCGAAAACCTGCGTCAGTCAATATCAATAATAGTCAATCGACTCGATGTAATCCTGTTTATGGCCGCCGCCGCCCAGATCGCGGGCCGCCACATACTGCATAAGGGGGAAGTTGCCGGGGAACTTCACAAATTCGACGTGGCCGTCCATGAACAGAATGTTTGCGCCACCCGGAATATGGTTCGTGTCAGCCAGATCGCTCGGATCCGATTTGCCGCTCGTGTTCACGCCCGACCTGAAAGTGTCGAAATAGATGGGAATCGAACCCTGTGCCTTAGTGGACGCGGCCGGGTTGTGTATATCGGTTATCATGAACCGTTCGACACCTTCACGTGTGCGATATATCGTTCTGTGACCGCCGGCATAGAAATCTTCCCATCTGTTATGCCCGGAACTGTCCGCTTTCACAGTATTTTTAGAGCGCTGAGTGGTATCAAGATCAAAGTCTGCATTTCGATTGAAATTGGTAGTGCCGGTCTTTTGCCATGCGTCCTTATAGGTGTTTCTCATCAGGTAGAACTGACCCGTATCCGTCACTACCCAACCGAAGTATGCGTATGACCATATGCGGCTCAGATATCCTCTCAGGGCTTTCTTTCGAAGCTCAGTCGTATCAAGCGGGACAGGCGCCAGTCCCTCCGGGTCGCCCTGTGCGATAATCTGCAAGGTCTCCGCTGCAGTGCTCGCGTCCGTCTTCGCGTCCGACGGACAGATAAGAATCTTGACGTCGGTCAGATACTCGGGATAGAGCACATGGCCTTCAATAGTGTTGCTCGGCGGAGGATTGCCGTTCTCAACGCTTTGGCTGCGAATTGGCGGGAATGAGCCGCCCGCCTCGTTAGCGTACATTTTGAGCACGATTCCCATCTGCTTCAGATTGTTCGCGCAACTCGCCCGGCGTGCAGCTTCACGCGCCCGCGCCAGCGCCGGCAACAAGATCGCCGCCAGTATGCCGATGATGGCAATAACCACCAGCAGCTCGATAAGTGTAAATCCTTTTTTTGTGTTCATTGTATCGTCCCTTTCTTTAATGCTGTATGTTACTGAGACCACTGAATTTTGTCCGTCCAGCCTGCTCTTGCCCAACATTTACGCCTCCCCCGCTTTCGGCAAACGCCCGATTGCCGCTGACCTTCGGACAAAGCATCAGCGCCCAATCTCAATAATGCACCATTTCCCGTTTCTTGTCAATATCCTTGAGCTTATAACAGGGATCCAAGATGTTCCCATGTTGACATTGGGCTGTCAATAAGCTATTTTTTGTCTGGGCCTTGTGCAGCCTAAATCGCTTGATCTTGAGCAAGATTCGCGCTTGCACACTACGCATTATAGGATAATAAGTTGTGATTAGAAGCTCTTTGTTGCCAACGCCTTTCAATATAGACAGGTCACGCCCGCAGGTTGCGCTGGCTTCGGGTTGCGGGCCGTACGACAACACACTCAAGGCCCTTGAGAGAATCGACCTTTCTCCGGCGCGGGGCAAAAGGGTCCTGCTGAAACCCAACGCAGGCAGGCTGGTTGAACCTGAAACCGGGGTCACGACGCATCCACAAGTTGTTGCCGCCGCGATCGACGCATTCGTGGCTTCCGGGGCCGATGTGGCCGTGGGCGAAAGCCCGATCACCGGCGTAAAGACAATGGACGCCTTCGAACGGTGCGGCATCAAGAAGATTGCCGATGAGCGGAACTGTCCCCTGATCGATATGGATGAACGTGAATATGTGCCCGTGGATTTACCCGAAGGTGTCGCCATTCAGGCGCTCAAAGTGTGCAGGGAAGTTCTCGAATTCGATATTATCGTTTCCATACCCGTGATGAAAATGCATATGCACACCGGCGTGACCCTCGCCGTAAAAAACATGAAAGGCTGCCTGTGGCGCAGATCAAAAGTGGAGCTTCACATGCTGCCCCGCCTCCCGGACCATGACGAAAAAACGCTCGATATTGCCATCACCGACATGTCCGCGGTCCTGCTTCCCCACCTTTCGATCATTGATGGAACCATCGGCATGGAGGGATTAGGGCCAAGCGCGGGCAAGGCCAAAGAGGTGGACGTTGTGCTTGCCGGCGTCGATTCATTTGCGGCGGACTCCGTTGCGTGCGAGTTAATGGGTGTTTCCGCCCGCAACATCCCACATCTGCGGATGGGGGCACAAAGGGGTCACGGCGTAATTGACATTGATATGATCAACGTTTCTCCCGAAAACTGGAAAGACGCCGCCAAACCCTTCGAGTTGCCCCCCGAAAACCTCTCGATTGACTTCCCAGGGGTCACCGTCCTGGACGAACAATCCTGCAGCGCCTGCCAATCAACCTTGCTGCTGTTTTTGAAACGCTACGGAGAACAGTTGTTTGGACACAGACCCGAAGACGACCCTGCCAATATCGCCATCGGCAAAGGCCACAGCAATCTGCCCCTGGACACACTCTGCATAGGCAACTGCACAGCCAAGTTCAAAAAAGGAAGGCCCTTCGTATCAGGATGCCCGCCGGTAGCCAGCGAGATCCTCGATATATACTCTGAATACTACAAGTGACCGCGAATTGGGCCATTAATCAGGAACCATCTCATGCCAGGATTGTTTCTATAGTGTCAGCTCTTCCACGTCCGCCTTGTCTTTGGTACGTGCTGTTGACTGCTTGTTCTTTATGAGGTCGTCGAAGCCGATGAATCTCACTTCCACCCCGCCATAGGATCCGCGAACAATATTGGGCCTTGCCTCTTCGTAAGTGATGCCGTCGATATCGTTGATGAGATCTACGCGCGTTGGCACAACGCCAAAAGTCAGAACGTCGCCTCTATTCGTAAAGGCTTCATGCGGGAGATCCTCGCCGCCAAATCCGAAGGCAATCAATGCTTCACGGAGCCGACCGACGTTCTCTTCCGAAGAGTCGAAGAACACGTCGATGTCGTTCGTGAACCTCGGATGCCCATGGTAGGCCACCGCGTAGCCGCCCACAATCATGTAGTCAACGCGGTACTCTTCGAGTAATCGTAACAACTCTTCGAAGTCGGGATGGATATTCATACAAAAATTTCCCTGCCTCGATCCGAAGAAGCTCCACGGCGTCCAGCCGCTCTTCGGGCGTAAGGCTTCGCCAGTAGGCGCGGTCCTCTTTGGATTGCTTTTTGTGGGTTGTGACGGTCAGTTTCTTGTTCATTTCGAGCGACACAAGCCCCGTTTCTTCGGCCTTTTCCAATAAGACATAAATAGATGCTATACGATTTGGCGAAGCCTGTCAATCACCGTGTTCAACTTTTCCTAACTTTGTTTCGATTGCCGATATGGTTTTTGGTGCGGAAAGAAGGATTTGCGTGACTCTCGTGCGACATAGCATCTTGGATTGACATTGTTTTTAGCAGACGAAGAGATAACCCTCCCGAATAAATGCTTTCTTCTCAACCTTCCATCGCTATTGAGTCATCGGGGGCCGCTTCAAAGGAATCGGTTCATAATCCTCGGTTTTTTCCGGTTTGATTTGTTCTTTTGGAACATAGTTATCAGCATCGAAAAGGGGCCAGTCGTCGGTCCTGAATGGAGACGCGGGGATGCCCTCTTTGTTGTAAAGCAGGTTTCTGTTGGACGGGTTCATGGCCCAGGCGTAGCGAACCGCCACCGGGGCCGGAACGCCTTTGGCTGAAACGATCACGGACTCGCCTTTGATTTCCGCATCGGCCCAGACGAATTCCTTGTCTTTATCAGCGATAGCGAAACTGTCCAGCGCCCCTTTCTTGCCTTTCATGAGGCCGGAGCCGACGGAATCAAATTTCAGAACGATCTTATTGCCGTCCACACGGTAAGATTTGTAGAAGGGGCCGTATTCAACGAAATCCTTGCCATAAGTTTTCTTTAGCGCCAGATACGCCAAACGCAGGCCGATGGGTTTCTTGTCTTTGGGGTGAAGAAGAATATCGTCGCCTGTGTCGATCGAGACGGCCACACCCGTGTTCGGCACCGAGCGCGCGACAAGACGCATCATTTCGCGGCTGACCGCCCAGGCCGCATCCGCCTCGACCGGCTCTGTTTGCGCAGGAAGCCAACAGGGCAATTGCACGAAGTAGAAAGGAAAATCTTTGGCAACGTTGCCCTCGGACATCTCATGCCAGGATGACCGATAGTAGTCGATGAGCAGCGGCAACTGATTGACGTAGTTGGCCGCCTGCGCCACATCCTTGGCGTTTCGTTCGCCCTGATACCAAATGGCGCCCCGGATGCCGTAGGGACGGACAGGATAGATCATCCCGTTGAATATGTTCCCAGGGTATTGATGCCCCCAATTTCTCGGGGTCCTCAGCCTGGGTTTCCCCTTTCGCTTACCCGCCTTCCAGCTTTCCGTGGCCCTTTCGAGTTGTTTTTTTGCCGTTTCCAGATCATAGGCCGCGGATTCCGCGTCCGTTTCCTCGATAATCTTTCGCGTTCGAGGATCGTCCATCTGAATCTCTTTAGGCATCCAGCCCTCAATAGGCGTTCCGGCATAAGGTTGCAGCACGATGCCAACAGGGATTCCCAGTTCTTGATGCAATTTCCGGGCAAAGTAAAACGAGACGGCCGAGCACGTGCCCGCGGTTTCCGGTGTGCAGGGCTTCCACTCGGCGATCACATCTTCCTGCGGTTCATGACTATGGGCCCTTTCCGAACGGAATATACGAAAATTAGGGTAATTGGCCGAAGCGGCATCTTCCACGCCGTCAAAGGCCGCGCTGAGCCGCCATCCCATATTCGACTGACCCGCGCACAGCCAAACTTCACCGATCATCACATTCTTGATGGTGATTTCATTCTTAGCTTGGATCGTGAGCGTGTAAGGCCCGCCATAAGACGGCGTATCCAGGCAGACTTTCCATTTCCCATTGCCGCCGGCGGTTGCCGAAGCTTCCTTACCCCAACTACCCGCCACTCTTACTCTCTCGCCCGGATCCGCCCACCCCCAAACAGGCGCACACATCTCCTGCTGCAACATCATGTTGTCGCCAACAATAGCCGGAAGCCTCACATCAGCCGAGGCAACCCACGCCAGAAGGACAAGACACCAAACTAACAACAGTTTTAACCCAACACATCTTTTCATTTGCAGAGTTCCTTTTCAATCCGTGCCGCGTTTCGTTATTCGCCTTTCAGCGATTTATACCCCAGATTGTCCAATCAACTGGACTTGCCAATACTCGTTGCACCAAAGGCCGAGCACGGGGACGTCGAAGTCCCAGCCGCGCAAGACGGATATGGCTTTCTTGATATGCTCGCCGTGCTCATAAAACGACGCCGGATTACCTGCGCAATCATGATGTCCCACAACGGCAAGCACACGGGAACCATGATTGTTGATGGATGTTTCCACTCTTTGCCTTATGCTTTCAATAATATCATCTGGGCTGAGGGCCAATATCTTGTCTGGTCCTGGCTCGGTGATCACGTCCACGTACTTGAGCTGATAACGCTCCTTCAGCCATGCAGCTACAGGTTCTTGCACCCGGCCATCAATGCAGTTGACGACTGTTCCAAACTTTTCGTTTGTCATCAGTTCTGTGTCTCCATGTTACGTTTTCCAAATTAGATTCTCCCGCAGAGGCGTGGTCTCCTGGCGGAGCCCATAAGGCGCGGGGAGTTATTCCTAGAAAACAAACAACAGCGAGAAATATCCAATACCTTGAATATCTCGCCTGCAATTCCTCATTCCATCATCGCTCCCTGCGCCTCTGCGGGAGATAATTTTCTTCGAGTCCCTACAACTGAGGCGCTCTTTTTTCAATTACTTACCCGCTTTTTTTTACTGCCGGATCTTCTTTCCTTAACCGTTTCCACGCGACAACCCGGCCAGGTGACTCCGATGTATTGGCCCTTCTGCTTGCTGCCGCCGGGCAACCAGTTATTAAGGTCGCCGGTGGTCGCTTTCAAGTCCCATGCATCGCCGGCCTCCTCCATAATCGAGGCGAGGCGCTTGTCCATTTTCTTGACCAAAGACTTGGAGCCGGGATCGTCCACCAGGTTCTTCATCTGGTAAGGGTCTTTTATCATGTCGTATAAAATCCAGGGTCCATCGACGGTTCTGGCATAAGAATGTTCCCGCGTGCGAAAACCGCGCCAGCCCGGCCATGGAACGTAGGCATAGAGCATCTGCAAGAACGCATAATCACGCGGAGCGGTGCTAGCCGCTCCCGTCAGCAGCGGCGAGTAGTCCAGTCCGTCGATTCCCTCTGGCGCTTGGAGGCCGGCCAACGACGCCAAAGTGGGATAAACGTCAACCGTGCTAAACGGGTCCGGAATCTCCTGCCCCGCGCGAATTTCCCGTGGATAACGGATCAAGAACGGAACGCGCACCGATTCCTCATAAGGCCATCGCTTCGCTTTGTACCCCTGACAGCCGATCATGTCGCCATGGTCCGAGGAGTAGCATACGATAGTATCTTCAGCCACCCCGGCACGATCCAGCGCATCGAGCATGCGTTTGAACTCCACATCGAGGCTTTCCACCATCCCATAGTAGTCGGGAAGACACTTTCGGGCGGTTTCTTCGGGTAGACCTTCAGGAACATTGGGAGGCAACTGTAATTTGCCCTCATAATGCTTGCGGTATTCCGGCGGCGACGCATAGGGTCCGTGCGGCGGAATCCACGACGCGAAAAACATCCACGGTTTTGCTCCATTGCTGTGCTTTTCGATAAATTCTACCGCGTCGTCTGTCACCAGGATCGGTTTATAGATCGTTTTTTCGACCTCTTGCCCGTTTTCATCACGCACGCTTACACGCACGTAGTGCCCGGATGCCTTCTTTCCGAATTTCCTGGTGTTCGAGCCGCCAGGAAATCCCAAAGGCATCGTTTCCTCCGAGCCGTATCCGTCGGGGATATGCCATTTGCCCGAATACCCCGTCACGTAGCCCGCATCGCGAAACTGCTCAGCAATACCGCGCGCCTTCCGTATGAAATTGACTTTGTTGCTGACCACACCGTGGTGGTGGCTGTAGAGTCCCGTCATCAAACACGCCCGATGGGGACAGCATACCGGCGTGTTGGACATCGCCGCATCAAAACGCGCGCCCTGTTTGGCAAACGCGTCGAGCGCAGGCGTGCGCACGTTGGGGTCCCCGTAACAGCCGATGGAGGTCGCGCGCTGCATATCGGAAAAGACGTAAAGAATGTTCGGACGTTTGCGGCGAGAATTCGATTCGGCTCCAGGAACACCCATCTGGACTAAACCGAGGGAAGCCGCTCCCAACATAGTTCGTATGAAGTTCCTTCGAGATGTTCGGTTGAGAAAATCCGCTTTATCCGAGACAGTTGAAGTCTGTGGAGAAATTTCTTTCTTCATTGTTGTTCCTTTCTATTCTTCATTTGTTTGCTCCAATATTGGGAATGGGTTCTGAAGTGAGATAGGGATCGGCATGCGGGAGAAGGTCATCACCTTGCGCCGTTGTCCATGCCGCCAGCTCAGATTTCAGTCCCTCAAGTTTGCTTTTATATTCAGGGTTGTCCGCGAGGTTGCTTTGTTCGCGCGGATCGTTTTCCAGGTCGAAGAATTCAAATTCCGGGCGCGTGTAATAACGTTTGAGGGTTGCGGCCGCCTTGGGATTAGTTTTGGCCGCTTCATCCCAGGAATCCCAATAGGCCCCGGCGCCATCCTTGCGTGCGCGGTCGGAATGGTTGGTATGATACGCATCGGGGCGGAGATTGTGGATGTATTTATATCTGCCTATGCGCACACTGCGGATGGGGAACCGGTTCATGCGTCCGTCTCCTGTGTGCGTCGTGAAAATCTTGTCACGGTGCGTGTTCGTATCATCGAGCAGCACTTTGCCGAATGATTTGCCGTCGATGTCATCGGGAACCTCGCCACCGGCCAGGTCGATAAGAGTGGGGAGAATGTCCACCCAACTCACCATCGCGTCTGTTCGCACACCAGCTTTTATGTGCCCAGGCCAGACGGCGATGAGGGGAACACGTGCGCCGCTATCATAGAGGTTCCATTTGCCCCAGGGCCATTGGCCGCCGTGGTCGCTGGAAAACAGGAATATGAAATTGTCCCCAAACTTTTCTTTAGCAAAATCGTATATCCGGCCCATTTCTTCATCCATGCCGGTAATGTCCGTAAGGTAACGCGCCCAGTGCTCGCGGGTTTCCTGAGTGTCGATGAATTCTGGCGGCAGCGTTACAGAAGCGGGATCGTAAACGCTTTCCTTGATCCACGGCACATGAGGCCGCCGGTCACCCACCATGAGGCAGATGGGTCCCTCAATCCTGTTTTCCTTAAAGTAAGCGCGAACATTTTCGGACATGTCCGTAGGTTGCGGCGAGTTGAAATCACAGCCCTCGAAATCGCGTCGGCCGTGGGCCACCTTCCCGAAGGAGGCCACATGGTAGCCCATTGCCTTCAGGATCGGCGGCAGGAATTTCGTGCCGTCCTTGACCTGGCTATGGTTCGGATGAGCGCCATGGCGAGCGGGCATAAGGCCGGTAAGCAGCGAAAACCGATTAGGGCAGCAAGAAGGCGAAGCAACATAAGCATTGTCAAAAGTCATACCGGCCGCCGCGAGCATGTCCATCGTAGGCGTCCTGGCGTCCTTCGAAGCGTAAACCGAAGTGTCCAACCGCCCAAGGTCGTCCGAAACAAAAACGACCAAGTTCGGCAGGTCGGCCGTCTCGGAGGCCTTCAGCGGCTGGTGTACTCCTACCGCAAGCGCTCCCAATGACATCCTTTTGATAAAATCACGTCTGCTGATCATTTCGAGTCCTTCTCCCTCAGAGCTTTCTTCGCTTTCCTCTTAGTGGCTTGGTGTGAGTCAATTCATTCAATCGTTCCATTTATGATGCGAGAAATACCGTCTTTCATCATCGCCTCGCCAAAGTTCAACAGAAAGCCCAACTTCATGCCAGTCAATTTCAGGTAGGTGAGCACCTGTTTCTTATGCGCCTTGCCGATCCTCTCCACCGATTTCAGTTCCAAAATAACTTTATTCTCAACAACAATGTCAGCCCGGAATCCTTCATCGAAGCGCATACCTTTATACTCAATCGGGATTGAGACCTGACGTTCCACCTGCAGCCCCGCTTCCCGAAGTTTATGCTCAAGAATCAACTCATAAACAGTCTCCAGCAATCCCGGCCCCAATTCCATGTGCAGATTAACGGCGCAATCCACAACAATACTGCCGATTTCATTTTCGTTCATCCATGAACTCCCATTATTCCTCACACAAAGCCACAAAGACACAAAGATTCTTTTTCTTCTTGGCGGCTTTGTGGCTTCGTGTGAGTCAATTCATTAATTTCTTCCCTTTTTTACGGTTTCTTTCATCGTCCCCTTCACTTCATCACGCTTCACACCCCGGCCCAGCTCGGGATATGAATCGAGCACAGCCTGAAGTCTTTTCCGGATTGCCGTCATTTTTTCAGGTTGTTTGTCCAAGGGAATCGGACTGGTCTCCATCACATCATCGAAGGTGTCGTAGAGATCGCCGTTGCCGTAAAGCTTATATCGCTTGTCCCGCGCATAGCGCACTTCCCAGTGTTTGTACATGTCATCGAAGTTCTCGGAGTATGGCCTCGGGAAATAATAACAGTATATCCATTCCCGTTTCTTTCCCCGCTTCCCGCGGCACTGCGGCCAGAAACTCCAGCCGTCGCCGTCGGTGATTTTCTTGGAAGGCAAACCCGCCGCATCCACAATCGTCGGAAAGAAATCCGAAAAACAGATGAGGTCGTCATTAACCTGCCCTTCAGGAATTCGCCCAGGCCAGTTGACAATCAGCGGAACGTGCGTGCCATAGTCGTGCGTAAAACCCTTGCCGCCCTGAATTTGTTCACCCTTGAATTCCGATGTCAGTTGGTGGTTAGTCCCATTATCGCCGGTAAAAATCACCAAAGTGTTCTCCCGCAGGCCATTCGCATCGAGCGCATCAACAATCCGCCCAACGCACTTGTCCATATAGTTCACCATATCGACGAAATTCTTCTTTCCGTCCTTCTCGTTTCGGTCAACACTATCCGCAGTCGGCACAAAAGGATTATGCACAAGGTTCATGGGAAAGTATGCGAGGAAAGGCCCTTCCTTGTTCGCTTCGATAAAGTCGATCATAAAACCCGTCAAGACATCAGGGCCGTATGTGTCCTCCTGCAAGTCCATAATCTCACCATCTTTATTATAGGATGGATTCCAGTAACGCTCCCTTGTCGTGCCCGGAATATTCCAAAGACACCACGTGTCAAAACCAGCCTCCCTTGGCGAGATGCCCCCTTTTCCGCCCAGCAACTGCCACTTGCCCGCAACCGCCGTGGCATAGCCGTGTTCCTTGAAATGGTTCGCAAAGGTGGGTTCACCCTTTGGATAAACGCCGAAATCCTGATAATTGAATACATTGGATTTTCCAGACATAAGATTGACCCGGCTAGGCGTGCAAAGCGGGGTAGAATGGCAATTCTCAAAGCGAACACCCCCGGCCGCCAACGCGTCAAGACGCGGAGTCGAATATTCACGGCTCCCATAGCTGCTGAAGCACTCAAAACCAACATCATCAGCCATAATAAGCACCACGTTAGGCTTCGACGTCCCAGCCGCGACAGCCGAAGGCAAAGTTCCCGCCAACAACGCACCTTCTATTGAATGTTTAAGGAAATCTCTACGTTTCATGATTAAACCTTTCTGTTCTTTTCCCCGCTGCCGCCGCAACGCCTCCGACAGAACCATCACAAGTGAAAAGGAAGCACCTCGGCCATTATATACCATAAAGAGCCGCCTAAACAGCCAGCAATCCCAGCGAAAAAACTGCGCCACCTTGGAGAAATATCCCACGGATAATAGTTATTAGTGCTATAATGGATATACTTGGCCAGCGGCTAGAGGCAGGCGCGTTGGCTGGCCGTTTCCAATTTCGGTATTCTGTCGTGTGAAATTCAAACATGTGGAGGATGACAAATCATGAAGTGTTCAAGGATGCTTATTACCGCGGTTTTTATTGCCGCCACGATGACGGCGGGCGCCGTCGATGTACTGGTCGCGGACTTTCAAGGGTCCACGACCCAGGACAACACGGACATTGCGAACATAAACCTGGGGGCCTCTGTCGGCAGTTTTGAAAATCCGCCGCCCGGGCAAGCGTATATCAAGGAAAGTAATACGGAGAAGGTGCTCTTTCTGGACCGTCGCAGCGGCGCTGGGATTGATTTCAAGGGCCACCTTTCGGAAACCATTGATGTGGACGGCGCGGTCTTCGAGTTGGATACCGTTATCCGCCGCACAACGTCGACGCCGGCAGTAAAGGATATATTCTTCGTGGGCCTGGACGGCTCGGGCAACAAGTCCTTCGAAATCGCGCTGACCGGCGACAACGACTCGGGCCCTGCGGGCTCGCAGCACCGTCTGTTCTATGTCGATCCGGTAGGCGGCTATACCGTCATCCCGGAAGGCGCGGACGGCGACGGGCTGCCTACCCAAAATTCGACCTACGACTCGACCGTGGGCATGAACCATATCACGGTCACCTGCTCGGCGGACGGGTACATTGTCAGCTTCGTGCGCGATACGACGTCATGGACGACGGCGGCCAAGTTGCCTTACAGCGGCACGGCCACGACCATCGCCACTATCGGATTCATTGGCAGTGACGAGACTGGCTATTACATGGACAACGTGCATCTGAGTGGTACGGCTTCGGCTGGAGGCGATGGTGACGGCGATGGTGACGGCGATGGCGGCGGCGGTTCAGCTGGCACCCCCGAAGCCGGCATGCCCGTGGCCAGTGCAGTGGGCCTTGGTTTGCTGGGATGCGCAATTGCCTTGGGCGGCATCTCGCTGAGCCGTAAAAAGAAATAAGCCATAACTCTCTTACAAACACTAAGAGTTGTAGGATTCAACCGCCAGGCTTTTGTCCGGCGGTTGAGCTTTGTGCTGACAGTTTGATAGATTCCAGTTGGTGATGCTTTCATCTGGATCTTTATCCCAGATAATGCAGTAGACGTGGTCGCGTAGGTAAAACACAAACAGGAGATTTGAGCATGCTGAACCGAAGAGGTTTCTTGAAAACCACAGGCTTGATGATGAGCTCATTGCCTCTGGCCTCCGCGGCGCGGGCTGAGAGAAGGGCCCTGGATAAGCCCAACATTGTATTCATCATTGTGGACGATCTTGGGCAGTATGACCTCTCGTGCCAGGGCGGTAAGGTGCTCAGGACGCCCAACATCGACCGGCTCGCGTCGGAAGGTATGCGGTTCACTCAGGCCTACTCCGGTTGCACAGTCTGCGCACCTGCCCGAAGCACGCTGATGACTGGCAAACACATGGGACACACCACCGTGCGCAGCAACACCGGCGGCGTATCTCTTCGCGCCGAAGACGTGACCGTGGCGGAAGTGCTGAAGAAGGCCGGCTACACTTGCGGCGGCTTCGGTAAATGGGGGGTAGGCGGCGTAGGTACTCCCGGCGTGCCGGAGAAAAACGGATTCGACCTGTTCTTTGGATATTACCATCAAGTGCATGCCCATACTTATTACACGCGGTACCTTTGGCGGAATGGAAAGAAAGTACCCTTGAAGGGCAACGAGCGTCCGGAGGTGGACCATAGAGACGGCCCAGCGTTCCGCGAAGACAAGAAGTTCGTGGGTGAACAGTTCTCTCATCATGTAATTTTCGAGGAGGTCAAGAAGTTTATTCGTGAGAACAAGGACAGGCCTTTTTTCTGTTACTGTCCATGGACCCCGCCGCATGGCATGTATCCGGAGATAAAGAATGAACCCGCAATGGACAAGTTCAGAAATATGCCTTGGAAGGAAGAGGAAAAAGTGTACGCCGCCATGGTTACCATGGTAGACAGACACGTTGGAGAGGTTGTCGCCCTGCTTAAAGAACTGGGCCTCGATGAAAACACCATTGTCTTTTTCTGTTCGGACAACGGCGGGACGACGGGATCCAAAAAGACTTTTCAGTCCACTGGCCCTTTACGTGGGAGCAAGGGCACCTTCTACGAAGGTGGGCTGCGCGTGCCGTTCATGGTGCGATGGCCCAAACAGGTCGCGCCGGGCCAAATCAGCGATCTTCAATGCTATTTTCCCGACGTGATGCCCACCCTGGCCGAATTGGCCGGAGCAAAAGAACACCTCCCGCCGGATATCGACGGCATTTCAATAACGCCAACGTTGCTGGGGCGCAAAAGTGAGCAGCGGCATCGCGAGTTCCTCTACTGGGAATACCCAAAGCACAGTTTCTCAACAAAAAAGTATATTTCCGGACAGCTTTATCAGGCGGTGCGGAAAGGAAAATGGAAGATTGTCCGCCACAAAACAACCGAAGCGTTTGAGTTGTACAATTTGGACAAGGACATCGCCGAAGCAAACGATTTGGCCTCCAACAATCCTGATATTGTCGCCGAACTCCGCGCGCACGCCGAAGCTTCCCACTCACCTTTCCTACCCCAAAACGAACCCGATTTGCCGCCGGACAGAAGATTTCGATGACGGCGGAGCAGCCAAGTCTCCTGGCATGCCCTGAGGCGCGGCGCCGGTCAGTCCTACGAAGGCCGTCGTTGCTGGCGGCATTTGCAGCATGCCTTATCCTACCATGTGAAGTTAGCCGAGCAGCCAGCGCTTCGGGGAATAGGGGGATCAACGACAGTGTTTCTAATAATGGGAGATGAAAAGTAAGGTTGTGCATTCAGGCTGAGTTTTGGAGGTCTGGAATGGCATACGGTTTCGGGAAGCTCGCCTTTTTACTTACTTTCGTAGCATTAGCTACAACGTTTTTCTTACCGGGCCTGGGTTTAATGAATGTCGCCTGGGCCGATGTAGCGCACCTGTCGCCCACCAAGGACGTAACTCTGTATGAACATGCAAGCGGTTCCTTGGCCAACGGCTCGGGTAGTCATTTCTTCACTGGTCGAACCAAGCAAGTGAGCAACAGCATCCGCCGTGCCATCGTCCATTTTGACGTCGCAGGCAGTCTCCCCTCAGGCGCAACGGTCACGGCCGTCACGTTGACGCTGAACATGTCAAAGACGCCGACGCTGAGTGCCAAAATGATCGGACTGTACTTGGCTGCCAAGGGCTGGGGCGAAGGCGCCTCAAACGCGGCAGCGCAAGAAGGCTCAGGCGCCACGGCCCAGACAGGCGACGCCACTTGGAAGCACACTTCCTACAACACGCAGACCTGGACCTTGGCGGGAGGTGACATGACCGGTGGCGCTCGTGCGACAACCTCCGTCTCCGGAAACGGCGCCTACACTTGGTCGGGGAGCAACCTTGTCGCAGATGTCCAGAATTGGCTGGATAATGCCTCGACAAATCACGGTTGGTTTCTCCTTGGCGATGAATCCACCACCGGCACGGCCAAACGCTTTGATTCGCGGGAGAACGTTTCCGCCGGTAATCGCCCTAAGCTCTCGGTAACGTACACTTCCATCGACCCAGGCGTGCCAGAGATAAAATGGGTATCTTTCGACTTCACGGGATTTGAAAACGGCGCACAGAGCACTCCCTATAACACTGTACAGGAAGCCGTCACCGCCGTATCGACGAATGGAACGGTCAAGATAAACGCGGGGGAGACGTCCGAGATCATTGTCATCAGCAAAGCCCTGAAAATCGAAGCTGTCGGCGGCGCGGTGCGCATAGGTGTAAGCGTTGGCAAAGGTGCCGCAGCTCAGCCCGTGGCAAGCTCGGATGACTCGGGCGAACTCGTAAGGGCCTTCCTGGCCGCCCTAGAGACCGAGACGAGTTTCCTGGCAGCCGTAGACGAGGCCGGCATCACGTCAAGCGGAGATGACTCAGACGGCCTTGCCACGTCAACGGTGTACGAACCTGCGCTACCCGCCGCTTCGGCTGGTGAGTCGAAGCGTGCGGCCAGGGCCGACTCGATTCTTGCAATCCGCTTGCGAAGCGAAGACGAAATCGACCCGGCTAGCATCTGGGGTCCGCTGCCCGAACAGGGAGACGACTCGGCCATTGTTGAATGGCGGCCGGTGGAAGAAGGCGATATGCGAGACGTATGGGTGCTCTTCACGCCAAATGGGCAGTGGAATTTCGACGGCCTTGTCGAGCTGACAGTCGGTGCCGCCACAACATCAGGCGACTCTGCGGGACGGGAGACTTATGAGTTCCAAGTCGAATCAGAGGAAGAGCATAGCGCTCACGAGGCGCAAGACGTCCAGCCTATGTGGCAACCCGAATATGACGAAGATTTCGTTGCCGATGGCCTCGACCTGAGCGCCGAATCCAATGACGAGGCAGTGGTTGTCCCCGCCGAGCCTGCCGACACCTTGCCGGACGGGGTGGGCGATCCCTACGCAATTCATCCCGAACACGTTTATGACGTACCGCAACGAATCTGGTTGCCGCTGCCAAGCGGCGTCGATCCAGGCACCGTGCAGCTTTTCTACTTCCTGGCAAACGGTCCGGATCGCGGATGGTATCCCGCCGAAAGCGTCGAAGGATGGCTCGTACCCGAAAGCTACCTAAACCTCGAAGTGGACGGCGTGAAATACCTCGGTTTCCTGGCCCGCCATGCCGGAATCGTGCAGCTTGGGTATCCGAATAAGTAGCAAGTGTTTTAATAGGTGACTGTCCCTACTTTAAAATATTAAAAGTAGGGACAGTCACCTATTTATTCATTGCTTTTATGGAATTGTACAGGCTTCTTCTTGGCTGCTGCCGTCTTTGGGCGACCAGTTGGGAGTGCGCGTACACGCCGTCCTAAAGCATGTTCGAGTTTGCTCATGAAGCTGTCGCTTCCCAGTGGACGGCCCGTGTGCGTCTTCAATCGTAGTGCGGTCACTGCTGTGGAGCCAAGCTCCTCGCCGATGATTTGTTCCCATGCCATTTCGTCAGCAAGCACCTCTCGCCACAGATCCAGGTCGAGGAATCCATCATCCGGCAGCCGGCCGCAGTGGATGGGCGCACTGGACCAGGGATATTCCCAAGCATGCTTGACGATCCCCTTGCGAACGGGATTGCGTTCCACGTAGCGGATGGCGTAGCCGTAGTGTTTTCTGCCGAGGATGCAGGAGTAGAAGCGTCCCTGCCACAAGTGGCCGCTACGATTGTGGAATCTGTTGATGTATTGGCTGTAGTTGAAATGGGTGCGTCCAATGACCTTGGCCAGCGATTCCTCATGCTCGGGCACACCGACGATATGGACATGGTTGTTCATGAGGCAGTAGGCGTGTACACGCAATCCGTATTGCTCGGCGTTGTCACGCAGAAATGCGAGATACACACGCCGGTCATCGTCAACCGAGAAGATATCCTTGCGGTTGTTGCCGCGTTGAGTGATGTGGTGCGGCTCACCAGGCATGACAATGCGTGCGAGTCGTGGCATGGCCCAATACTATCACGAAATGCGAATAATGTCAAGTAATAGGTGACTGTCCCTACTTTAGGTGCCCCCGGCATATTTTGCGGGTGGAAACTGTTTGACATTGTGTCGAAGAGAGTGTATACTTCGATGTATGTCGAACTATCGAAAAGATGGCTTGGAGAAATTTGCTGATGCTTTCAGGGCACTGTCCAACCCTAACAGGTTGCGAATGTTTTTGCGCATGGCGAAGGGTTGTTGTGCAAACCGGCAGCATCAGTCTGAGCAGGAGCTCAGGGCGTGTGTGGGTGAAATAAGCCGGGACATGGGAATAGCCGCGTCCACGGTGTCTCACCACATCAAGGAGCTTCGCCAGGCCGGCCTTATACGAATGGAAAGGCGGGGCCAGAAAGTCGAGTGCTGGGTAGACCCAGAGCGGCTGGATGACCTGGCAAGTTTCTTTTCGGAGGGCGTTCTTGATATGGATACAGATGAACAGGAGGAAATACGACCATGACGGACGATAGACAGATAAATGACAATGAAAAGGATTGCGGCTGTGGCTGTTCAGGTGGAGCATCGAATGGATGCGGCCCCGAGCAACCTGCCATTCAAGAGAACGAAGTGAAGGGCGCATGCTGTGCTCCATCCGAGGCGGAGGCCGGCGAATCATGCTGTGCTCCATCTGAGGCGAAGGCAAGCACATCATGTTGTGCCCCCACTGAGTCCGCCAACTCATGCGCGTGCTCTGGTTTCAAGGGAATCGTGTTCACGGTAGTGATGATAATGGCCGTGGCGGTTGGCGCTAATTCGTTCTTTGACAAGACGAATGCAATAGCGCAGGACGGACGCGTATCGAGTACCGCTTTTGATTTTGAAGTGCCGCTGACGTCGCTGGATTCGGTGGAAGCGGTTGCCAAGCTGAAAACTGAGAAGGATGTTGTTTTTGTAGTTCTCACAGGTAGCGGTGACAAATCTGCCGGTTTAATCTCCAAAGAAATAGAAACAGCTATAGGTACACTGGCCGACGGTAAAATAAGCGCGGCGACGTATGCGATGAGTGAGGACAGTGAGGCGTTCAAGAAAGTCGCTGAAGAGTTTGGTGTTCAGTCTTTCCCCGCCGTTTTACTGACGGGAAAAGGGGTGTTTAGCGGCCAGGTTAAAGGCAATTTAACGTCCGACTCCCTGCTTAGCGCTTTTTTCAGGGCTTCGTCTCCGGCGTGTTGCCCTTCGGACTCTTCGGAGACGTTTTCGTGTACCTGATCTGAGAGCGAAGCATGCAGGAATGGATTGAACAGACCCTTGAAACGCCCGCGCTGAGCGTACCGGTTCTTGGTGCCGCCTTTGTGCTGGGCGTTTTGGTTTCGGTCACCTCCTGCTGCAGCTTCACGGCGCTTGGCGCAATAGCGGGTTATTCCGGCGCGATTTCCGACAATGACAATCCCCGGCGCGGCCTTGTTACGACAGGCTCATTTTTCCTGCTGGGATCGGTGTTGGCCTTGGGGATATTGGGTGCGGTAACGGGTTTTGTAAGCCAGGCGGCCGGGTTGGTGCTTGGCGCGTACTGGAAGTTTTTCGCGGGGCTTTTGCTCGTTGTGTTTGGACTGGCCACTATGGACCTTGTTCCTTTTAGCTTGCCAAAGCTGGGCATTAATCCGCGAAACGCAGGCAGCGGATTTGCCGGGGCGATGGTTTATGGACTCGCCGTTGGCGGCGCAACGACCGTTTGTAAGACCGGCTGCAATCCTCTGATCTACGCCGTGTTGGGCCTGGCCGCTTTGCAGGGCCGCACATTAATGGGGACGATAATACTGGCGGTCTTTGCCGTCGGCTACAGCATGCCGCTGGCCGCGGGCTTGGTCGGCTTAGGCGTTGGACTCGGCAAGATTTCGTCATTGATAAAGAAGTCCGAGCGATTCGTTCAACTTGCATCAGGTTTGCTGTTGATAGGAGTAGGATTTTATTTGCTGGCTACGGCATAGGTTTGTGGCATGAAGGAAGTGGAGACAATGGGACATCATCATTCACACGACCACGGCCATGATCACGACCACAACTACAAAGGGGTTGCGCTTCAACGCCTAGGCTGGTCGCTTGGCATAACCTTAGTTGCGATGTTCCTCGAAATTGCCGGAGGATACATATCGGGCAGCATTGCGTTGATCAGCGATGCCGGCCATATGCTCACTCACGCTTTTGCGATCACGGTTAGTATGTTCGGCATAATTATTGCCCGCAGGCCCAGGTGCCACCACCGTACATTTGGACTCTTGCGTGCCGAAGTGCTTGCCGCACTTATCAACGGCCTGTTCCTGATGCTCGTGGCAATCTGGATAGTCGTGGAATCCTACGGGCGCTTCGTACAACCGCGCGAAATCATAACCGGCCAAATGCTGCTGGTAGCAATCATCGGTCTGATTGTGAATATAGTAAGTATTTTTCTGCTGAGAGGGAACCGTGAAGGCGACCTTAACGTGCAGTCCGTGTTTATGCACATGATTGGCGACGCGGCATCTTCAGTTGCAATTATTTTTGTTGCCATTGTCATACGATACACACAATGGAATTGGCTGGATCCCGCCATAAGCGTGCTGATAGCCATTTTGATAGGGATATGGGCCGTGGGCCTGCTTAGGGAATCCGCGCGCGTTCTGCTCGAAATGGCCCCAAAAGGCAGAAACGTCCATCAGATCACAAGAGCCATGTGCAAGAAGTTTCCTGCTATTATCGGAACGGACAACGAACACGTGTGGACAATTACACAGGAGCTCATCGTCTTTTCCGCGCACATTAAAGTGGACGCAACACAAATTGATTCGGCAGCGCTGAGCGATTGGCTGCACGAGGTTGAACATTGGCTGGCGGACGAATTCGATGTCGCCGAATCAACGCTGCAGGTCGAGTTTCCAAATGGAGGCGACGGCTCTGCCAAGACAGAACATGAAGCCAAGTTGCTCAATAAGACCGGCACGGAATGATCCAAGGTCCGGGCATGGAGAATACACAAAAAGTGAATTCAGAGACATCAGCACGTAAAGAGTTTTGGATGGACGGAAGCCTCGAAACTTCCGCGGGAGCAATTCCGCGTGTCCGTACCGATCTCGAGTTTCAGGACAGGCTGGGCTCATGGAAAGCGCGGTGGGGCATCGGCAGAATGCATTACGTAATCAGGCCGGGCCTCTACGCCGTCGGAAATCCGGATCAGGATTCGCCTGTTTTCGTTACCGCAAACTACAAGATGAGCTTTGACCGTCTGCGTTCCGAACTTGGCGGACTGGACGGATGGATTGTGGTGCTGGACACGAAAGGAATCAACGTCTGGTGCGCGGCAGGCAAAGGTACATTTGGAACAGACGAAATAGTTGATCGTGTTCATGAAGTCGGCCTTGCAGATGTTGTTGCGCACAGGAAACTCATTTTGCCGCAGCTTGGAGCGCCCGGCGTTCGCGCACACGAGGTAAAGAAAAGGATCGGCTTCTCAATTACATACGGCCCCGTGCGCGCTGAAGACATCCCGGCCTTTATGGAGGCCGGAATGAAGGCCTCGCCCGAAATGCGAAAGGTGACTTTCCCGTTTCGCGACCGCATAGTCTTGATTCCGATGGAACTTGTTCTGGGAGGCAAATACCTGCTTTTCGCAGCCGCATGTTTTTTTCTGCTTTCCGGCCTTGGCACAGACGGCTACTCGACACAGCACGTACGCGAGGCCGGCCTCAGGGCGGTCGCATTTTTTGTCCTGGCATTTCTATCGGGCGCGGCCCTCGTTCCCGCTCTATTACCTTGGCTGAGATGGCCTTCATTTTCAGTAAAGGGCGCGGTGGTCGGAGTGATAATCGCTTTGTCCCTCGGCCTGTTGGGCGCCTACGAAAACTTTAGTAGCGCGGTCGCATGGTGCCTCATTATCCCGGCGGTGTCCAGTTTCCTCGGAATGAACTTCACCGGCGCCTCCACATACACCTCACTGTCAGGCGTCAAACGTGAAATGAAAGTGGCCGTGCCCATACAGGCCTTTTGCGCGTTGGCCGGAATTATCTTGTGGATTTTTGGACGCTTTGTGTGAGAAACTCGATGAAAAGGAACGCGAACAAATGACCGAACTGAGATACCTGGCAAACGTCGTCACGCTTAGCCTTGACATTGACAAATGTATTGGCTGCAAAATGTGTACCCAGGTGTGTCCGCACGAAGTGTTCGCGGTCGAGAACGGCAAAGCGCGCATGATCGACAGGGACGCATGCATGGAGTGCGGCGCATGCGCAAACAACTGCCCCGTCGATGCCCTGTCAGTCGACGCTGGTGTAGGATGCGCAACAGGAATCATAATAGGCGCCCTCAAAGGCACCGAGCCAACATGCGGCTGTACCGACGACGCGTCCGGATGCTGCTAAGCTTGCCCCGGCCCGAGACAAGGAGGTTTTGTGGAATCCATCCAACGGAAACTTAAGGTGCTTTTTCTTTGTACCGGTAACTCATGCCGAAGCCAGATGGCCGAGGGTTGGGCAATACATCTAAAAGGCGACGTGCTGGAGCCATACTCCGCAGGCATCAAAGCGCACGGAATGAACTTGCGCGCGGTTAAAATCATGAAAGAGGCGGGCGTAGACATATCGCAGCACCGCTCGAAACTGCTCAGCGAAGTCGACTGGATAGAATTCGACTACGTCATAACCGTCTGCGCAAACGCCCACGAATCATGCCCAGTTTTTCCAAAAGACACGACAGTGATCCACGTACCATTCGACGATCCGCCAAGTCTTGCTTTCACAGCCACAACAGAAGAAGATGCCCTCGCGCATTTTCGCCGAGTGCGCGACGAAATAAAAGAATACATACTCACCCTGCCGGAATCACTCACATAACCACACCCGCAACCAAACAAGATTGTTCACCATGAAGAACATGAAGAGCATGAAGAGCAGGAAGAAAATGCTTTCTAACCACGGAGGAAGAGGAGGCGCGGAGAAGAGCATCACCCTTAACCCGAGATCCCAAATCGAATACTTCCTCTATACTATAGCTCACCTTGTTCCGCTTTTGACCACGTTTCCCGGCCGCACACTCTGCGTAATGCCCCATACTTAGGCGCTCCTGGCCGGAAAACCTTAAGAGGCCAACTCAGCTAAAGCGTGACTTGAGGCTCCTGTCACCTTCCCGTCTTTGCTCGGCACGCTAAACCCATCAGTGAAGCAAGGCCGTTGCATGGGAGGGCGCGTGTCCCCACGCGCCGGGGCGTCTCGATAATTGCGGCGAGCGGGGACTCTCGCCCTCCCGATTGAGCCAACGACGTCCAAAGACCTAAATCCTCACTTTACGAAATAAGGGGGATTTGGTTGACAAGGTGAGTTGCCATTTTTGAGGCGTCTCGCGAGACGAATGGTATTTGATTGACTAAATAGATCCTATTGTGCTAGATATAGTATATATCAGTGGACAGATTCGTATTATTCATATGATGGGTTTTGAGTCTTAATGTTTGGCTAAGAATGGGAAATGATAAATCTGCGGCGTCAGCAACAAAGAATTTTAACATTGATACACAGGATGAAGAGGATTCTTTTCACCATGAAGGCCATGAAGAGCACAGCGCAGAATAGCGCGGCATAGGCGACAACCAAGGAAGACGTTTTTTCACCACAGAGGCACAGAGGACTCAGAGAAGATGGGGAAGAGAGTTGATTTGTTCAGGAGTTGCGGTTGGACAGTGGTAGAAGATTGCTTCGTCGTTCCTCCTCGCAACGACGAGGGGGGTAAATGTTGTCACAAAACGACTTACGGAGTTGGTAGTATAAAAACTCGTGAAGCTTACACAGATTCTGGATGATTGTAGTTTGAAGAAGATTTTTTTGACCACGGATGACTCGGATTACGCGGATATTGCTTGGGTCGTATCAATCGAGGGTAGTGGAGCGACTGTACACGGGCTCCGCCAGGAGACCATTAATTCCCAATTCGTACTTCGTAATTAGTACTTCGTACTTCGTACTTCATATTGACTTCCCACAAGCCCTAAGCTACACTGAACAAACAAGTTCCGACAACTGGGGTATTACCAAGAGCAGTTATGGCCGTCACGTATCGCACACATAAATTCCGGGGACACCTAAATTCCGGGGACAATTACGGGGACACCATAATAGACTATTGAGTTTGCCAGTGTTTTTTCTATTTTCAATTCATGCTTGGCGAGAGTTTGAGTTCTGGCGAAGGAACTATGGTGAACTGGCTTGGAGCCTTCGCGGGAATGACTGATTTAGAGTTGAGAATTTATGAAGTCAAGGGATCTGAAGATTTTTGACCACGGATCTCACGGATTACACGGATCAAGAGCAGAGTATTTTCTGTGGGATCAGTGAGATCCGTGGTAAGGGTCTTCATTGGTAAAAAATCTCTTTGGTAAAAAATCTTCTTTGGTTGCCGCCTATGGCGCGCTATGCCGCGCTATGAGATCCGCGGTGGATAATGTTTTCTTCGTCTTCTCCGTGTCTCCTCATCCTCCGTGGTTAAAGAATCTTCTTCATTTTCTTCGTGGCCTTCATGGTGAATTCCACGGCCTCCTTCCTAAATTCTTGAGTTTGCTGTTGTTTTTCTGTTTTCGATTTTTGCTTGGGTAGTGATTGAATTCTGGCGAAGGAACTATGGTGAACTGGCTTGGAGCCTTCGCGGGAATGACGAGGGGGATTGAGAGTTGAGAGTTGAAAGTTGAAAGTTGAAAGTTGAGAGTTGAGAGTTGAAAGTTGAAAGTTGAAAGTTGAGAATTTCTGAGGTCAAGGGATCTAAAGATTTTTTTGACAGGATTTACAAGATTCACAAGATTGATATTCCTGTACATCCTGTCAAAGAATATTCTTGTTCCCCTTCTTCTTTTGTGACTTGGCGGCTTTGTGTGGGAGAACTCTCTATTCCTTTCAACACTTTATGTTTGGAGATGCAATAGCTCAAATTCTTCTCTGCTTCGCTGCGCCTCTGCGGGAGATAATTCTTTATTCTTTTCGTTTTCTTCCTTTGCTTCGTGGTGAATGAATGAGTCGAGGAAATCAACGCTATTGACAGATGGGCGCGTACTTGTTAGGCTGGATGGAACGTATTTTGGGCTGTGGAATTAACATGGAGGTTTTTCAGCTATGTATACGAAACTTATCGCTATCACTTTGTCGGTCGCGTTTCTCGCTGTTGCTGCGCCGGCACAGGAAGTTCCGAAGCAGATCACTTTCGGCCACAAGCATGATTGCGACCCGGTTGTTTCGCCTGATGGCAAGCATTTGGCTTTCGCAACCGACCGTGCCGGTAACTACGACGTCTTCGTGGTCACGTTCGGAATGCCGGGTGCGCGTCAACTGACCAAGAACCCTAATGAAGACAGGTTTCCGTCATGGTCGCCATCGAGCAGGAACATCGTGTTTTCGTCCAAACGCACCGGCAAGGGCGACGTGTTCGAGGTTGCTGTGCAAGGCGGCGAGGGATATGTTCAATTGACCGACCGGGAAGATTACGACACCTATCCATCGTACATCCAGGGCGGCAACGGGATCATGTTCATTACTTCTATGAAGCAAGGCTTGCGCTCGAGCAGCAGCGCGGACTCAATTGTTTTTCTGGACAAAAAAGGGCTGGCTGGCAGTGTGCGGGAATTGACGAAGGGACAGGAGGCCAGAATTTCCCCGGACGGAAAACTGGTGGTGTTTGTTTCCGATCGCACCAAGAGCAAAGATATCTGGATAATGAGTTCCAAAGGCGGGCCAAGGACGCAACTTACTAACGACCCCAGGGACGATATGAACCCTGCATTTTCTGCCGACGGTAAAAAGATTGTGTTCGCATCTGAGCGCAACGGCAATTTTGACGTGTGGACCATGGACCTCGACGGCGGCAACAAGCGTCAAATGACCTTTTCGACTGATGACGAGAAGCAACCGTGCTGGAGCCTGGGCGGATTCATTTATTTTGCACGAAGTGTATCTTCAGGCAAGTCCAACATTTTTCGTATATCCGCCAAATAGCGCAAAGATTAACGCCCCGCGTTCGTTTAATCCACCAATAGGCGCCGCAATTCCAGCGGCAGGTCTAGCAGGGCCGTTCGGCTTCCCGCCAGGTGCTTTCTGTATGCATCCATCACGCTGAATGCCAGATCGGCCTCTTTTACCTTTGCGCATGCATTTCTTAGGCGGCCAACCAGCCTTCCCAGCCGTTGCGGATCAGGGTTAGCCGTTATGGCGTCTTGAAGCCAACCCACAAGGCCGCCCACTAGTTCGTAAGGGTATTTGTGGCAACCTGAAACGAGCACCTGAAGCAGGTTGTCGTCGTTTATGAAACGCCATATCAAGTATGAAATGAGCAGCATCTTGTTTTGCATCGAGAATCCGGACATTTCAAAGACTTCGGATATGGCGTTTGTGGCGTCGTCGTGCTGGCGCGTTTCGAACAAGGCCAGAATGCGGCCTGCGCGCGCAAACACGTCCTTTGGAACAAGCTGCAAAGCCGCGTCAAGCTCGTGCAGCGCATCATTGTACCCGCCGGTCAGAAGAAGGATGTATGCCTTGTTGATCCTGGCCTTGGCCACGTAGTCAAGCAAATCCGCGTAATCGCTTGCTGCATACCATTTCACAACGACATCGTAGACCCGCATTTCGTTGTCAATCTGGCCCATGTTCCCCAGGTTCCTCCCAATGTTCAGCAGGGACCTTGCTCCATAAACCTGCGTCTGCAAGTCTTCCGCGTGTCCGAAGCGGTCTACAAACTCTTCGTACGCGCGTATGGCCTCACCGGAATGACATGCCGTATCGAGGGCAAGCGCGCGGTAGAATGCGCTGGTCGCGTTATCGGGCGCAAGGCCGGCAACTTGCTCAAGCCGGGGTAATGCCGCGGAGAATTGTGCTTCACGGCAAGTGAACATGGCCTGCCTCAAGATGTGTCCGGCATCCCCTGATGGCATGCCCCTGTCTGGCTCGGTGAAAAGCAGTGACAGCGCGCGCTTAGATGGAGGAGACGTTTTTTGCACGCTGCGGATGGTTTCTCTGGTCGAGTGGTAGCAGCGCGGTAATTTGCCGGCGTCGGACAGTTGTCTATACAGTTGCTTAATCTCGAACCATTGCCTCAGAAAGCTCACGGTGCGGTTCGTTGCGCCCATTTTCCCGCTCTTTGCTTCCAATGCCAGGCGGAAAAGCGGCTGGCTTATCTCGTAATATGACTCCCGGCCAACCTTTGTCTTCACTACCAGCCCTTTATTGAGCAGATCAAAGAGCAGCCTCGATATGCTTTGCGACGACATCAGAGTGTAGTTGGCGGCGTCCTTGACTGTAAGGGCC
>SDBV01001416.1_pt1 | contig 36227 bp, 41 predicted proteins | sample 2277081 | NCBI WGS metagenome assembly SDBV01 (sample SAMN10402039, study PRJNA504765) | marine sediment metagenome | isolation source: marine sediment core GS10_PC15, 223 cmbsf | place: Arctic Ocean: Southern Knipovich Ridge | collected 2010 | reverse complement strand
GGCACTGTCACAGTGCTCAGGTTGCTTGCCAGCAGAGCCCTGTCCCCTGCGACAGTATCATATACATTGCATGCCGTTGGCCGTAAAGCGGTAAATGCTGGGGGTTTGGGGGCAAAGCCCCCAGGTATGATTGACGCAGGCATCAAAGATAGAGTAGAAGTAAAGCGAAAAGTGAAAGATTTATAGTCATCCTGTTATCCTGTCAAAAAAGAAAGATTTCTTTGATGCTGTCTGATGGGCGAGATTAACAGGAAAAACTGTGAACGGTTACAAAGATCGATATTATTGTTTTGCGGCTGTCCCGTGTTGGGTCAAACGAGACGGCGTAGTCTCGGCACCTGCGAAACAAAAGAATGATAAGGAGCTATTGTGATGTCAGAAGAAACAAAAGAATTCAGTGCAGAGATTAAAAAGCTCGGCGACAAGATTGTTGGATTGACGTTGATGCAGGCCAAGGAGCTTGGCGATTACCTGAAGGAAGTTCACGGTATCGAGCCTGCTGCGGCCGGTGCGGTGATGGTTGCCGGTCCTGCGGCTGAGAGTGCTGTTGAGGAAGAAAAGACTATTTTTGACGTAATCCTCAAGAGCTTCGGCGAAAAGAAGATCCAGGTTATCAAAGAGGTTCGTGCCCTGACAGGGCTGGGACTGAAGGAAGCCAAAGAACTGGTTGACACAGCACCAAAGCCAGTCAAGGAAGGCGTCAGCAAGGATGAAGCAGAGGAAATCAGGAGCAAACTGGAAGCGGTGGGCGCAACTGTTGAGATAGCGTAGCCGGTTTTGTGGATGTTTATGGTGGACGTTGAGAATAACCAGGACGTAAAACGACCAGTCGGAGAGTGATTGTATGAAGTCACGACCCATTCGTAATTTTGGAAAGATAGGCGATGCGATTCCTGTCGGCGATCTTGTGGAGGTTCAGCTCAAGAGCTATGCCCGTTTTCTTCAGGCGGGGGTTGCGCCGGCGGATCGCAAGAGACAGGGTCTCGAAGACCTGTTCCAGGAGATTTTTCCGATCGTCAGTTATGACAAGACGATGGAACTGGAGTACATTGCCTACGAATTGGAAAAGCCGCGATACACGATTCAGCAGTGCCGCGAACTTCGTTTGACGTATGGCCATCCGCTGAAGATACGCTGTCGTCTGAAGCGCAAGGATGCTGACGATATTTCCGAGCAGGTGATTTATCTGGGCGAGATGCCGATGATGATCGGCGGCGGTGAGTTTATAGTCAATGGTGCCGAGCGTGTGATCGTCAACCAGCTCCATCGCAGTCCCGGAGTTGATTTCGTAATCGACAGCAGGGACGGCGACCGGATTCTGCACGGCAGTCGAATTATCCCCGAACGCGGAAGCTGGATCGAGATAAGTGTGACCAAAAAGGACGTCATGGTCATCCGTATCGACCAGTCCAGCAAGATACCGGCGACGGCGTTTCTGCGGGCGATGGACGAGAAATTCGGCAAGACCGAGGACATACTCCGATTGTTCTACAAGAACAAGATCGAGAAGGTCAAGGTCAAGAAGCTCGAGCCGACAATGTGGACGGTGGGGCCGATAGTTGATACCGAGACGGGCGAGGTGCTCGTTAAGGCGGGGATGCAATTGGGCGACAGCGTGGTTACAATTCAAAACAGCAGTCTGGGCGATGCGGTTGCTTCGATTCAAGGTGCAACTCTTGCTTCTGGAGATAGCAGAGAAGATGTCGAAACTCAAGTAAAAGATTGGATGAAAAAGAATCTGGAGTTTATAACCGTTCCGGTTGTTTTTAAGCCGGAAGAAGTCGAAAAGATGGTTGAACAAGTTGATGCTGTATTAGGTGCGGAAACTGGAAGGAAGGGCAAAGATGCGTTAGAGACTCTTTTGAAAAGAATTGAAGATAGATTGATGATAGAGTTTCCGGATTCTAAGAACCAGCCCAAGCAACTACCATTGCCGATGTTTAATAGGGAGGCTCCTAAAAATCTCACAAAAAAGGGTGGGGATGAGGTAGTAAAATCAATAAAAAGTGGTTGGGAAAACGATATTCCTGAAACACTCAAAGAGATTTTTAATGAGGCTAAAGAACAGGTCTCGAAGGGCAAAAAGGCTAAGTGGAAAAACGACCCTGAACAAGCTCCCAAAGACCCTGGGATATATATCTTTCGGGAGAAAAAAACTTGTAAAGTTGTATATGTTGGGATTGCAGGCGAACGGAGTTTGCATGGTAGGCTTAGAATGCATTATACAGATAAGTCACTTAAATCAAATGGATTGCTTAACGACAGTCTGAAAGACAGTATTGCCAAAGCATTCGGATTTTATGAAGCAGGACCAAAAGAAACAAAAAGAAGTCGAGGTAGGTCGAGTGGGCTGGATTCTGTTGAGGTTATTTGTGGCGATGTCGAAACTCAAGTAAAAGATTGGATGAAAAAGAATCTGGAGTTTAGTTATATAGATTGTCCCTCGCTTTCGGACGGAGATATCGGACTTCTCGAAGAACGCCTTATGCTCGAGTTTCCTTCTGGGAAAAACAATGTCAAGAATTTGCCGGATATTCCCCGGTTTAACAAAAAACTCAATAATAAGAAAGCAGTAACAGCAAAGGATATCCGGAAAAGGTGGGATGAAAAAGCTACTACGGAAATGCAGGAAAAGTTTGCGGAGTGCTTGCATAAATTCAAGGACAAAAAGGGAGAATGGTTTGCACCGGATAACATTCCGACGAAAAAGCAGGATGCAACAATAACGAATAAAGGCATATATGCTTATAGGGATTTGGCAACCAAAGATGTGACCGACGGATATGTTGGAAAAGCAGGCGAACGGAGAGGAAGAGGTTTGCGCGATCGGCTTGGCATGCATTATGAGAAGGATAAGTCGCTTCGTAAGGATGGGTCGCTTAACGACAATCTGAAAGGCAGTATTGCCAAAGCATTCGGATTTTATGAAACAGAGTCAAAAGAAACAAAAAGAAGTCGAGGTGGGTCAGGCACGCTGGATTCTGTTGAGGTTATTCGTGGCGCTGTCGATCCTCTGATACTCAATACACTTTCCGAAGACGATTGTCCGGACCATGAAAAGGCTCTTTTGAGGATTTACGGACGTCTTCGTCCGGGCAACCCGACCAATATAGATAAGGCCAGGATGCTGTTTAAGGAGAAGTTCTACGACACGAATCGATATCGTCTGGGCAAGGTTGGCAGGTTCCGTCTGAACCGTAAGTTCAAACAGAATGTGCCGGAAGATGAGATGTCGCTTCGTCCCGATGATTTTCTCAATACGATGAAATATGTCATCGGTCTGCGAAACAACGAGGGCGTGACCGACGATATCGACCACTTGGGCAACAGGCGTCTTCGGACCGTTGATGAACTGGCGGCCAGTGAGATTCGCAAGGGTCTTTTGAAGCTTCGACGGACGGTCCAGGAGCGTATGAGCATGAAGGGCCAGGACGACGTTACCCGGATTGCGGACCTGGTGAACAGCAAGAGCGTTTCGTCGAGTATCGATTATTTCTTCGGTCGCGGCGAACTGAGCCAGGTGGTTGACCAGACTAATTCACTGAGCCAGATGACGCATGAGCGTCGTCTGAGTGCGTTGGGGCCGGGCGGCCTGAACCGCAAGCGAGCGGGATTTGAGGTTCGTGACGTTCATATCAGTCACTACGGCAGAGTCTGTCCGATCGAGACGCCGGAAGGTACGAATATCGGTCTGATTGTCTCGCTTGCTATATTTGCCAAGGTTGATGAGTACGGTTTTCTGGTTACCCCTTACAGGGAGGTCAAACGCGGCAAGCTGACCGGTGAGCATGAGTATCTGCGTGCCGACCAGGAGATGGAGGCGATATTTGCCCCGCCAAGTATGGTCGAGCCAAAGACCAACAGGCTTAGAAAGGGTCTGGTTCTTGCGCGGCGCGAAGGCGATCTGACGCAGGTTGACAGTGCCCTGGTCAATTATGTTGACATATCACCGAAGCAGACGGTCGGCATATCGGCGTCCTTGATTCCGTTCCTGGAACACGACGACGCCAACCGTGCGTTGATGGGCTCGAATATGCAGCGTCAGTCGGTGCCTCTTCTCGTGACGGAAAGGCCGTTGGTCGGCACGGGCATGGAAGTGGAAGTGGCGAAGAACTCGAGTATGGCGATTCGTGCCAGGAGCGACGGCAAGGTAACGGATGTGGACAGCAGGCGTATCGTGATCGATGGCGCCGATGAATATAAGCTGCTGAAATACGAGGGTCTGAACGAGCGGACGTGTCTGAATCAGAAGCCGATAGTCGATCTGGGAGACAAGGTTAAGAAGGACCAGATTATCGCCGACGGCGGTGGTACGTGTAACGGGTCGCTGGCGCTCGGTCGAAACCTCCTGGTGGGCTTTGTTCCGTTTGACGGCTACAATTTTGAGGACGCGATCCTGATCAGTGAACGGCTCGTCAGGGATGATGTGTTTACCAGTATCCACATCGACGAGTTCAGCATTGAGGTTCGTGAGACCAAACTGGGCCGTGAAGAGTTTACTCGCGACATTCCGAACGTCAGCGAAAAGGCGCTGCGCAATCTGGATGAGTACGGTGTCGTTTGTGAGGGTACCCGGATTTCGACGGGTGACATTCTGGTGGGCAAGGTTTCGCCCAAGAGCAAGACCGAGCTGACGCCGGAAGAGAAGTTGCTGCATGCGATATTCGGCAGGGCTGGCGAAGATGTGAAGAACGATTCGCTGGAAATGCCAAGTGGTTATTCCGGCGTGGTGATAAAGACTAAGCGGTTTGCGCGTCGCGGTGCGGGTAGTGAAGAGCAGCGTGAGGCCCACAAGGAGGATATAGTTCGCTACGGGGCAGAGATGGTGGCCCGGGAGTGCCTGATGTTCAGGCAGATGATGCAGGTGGTACAGGACCAGATCGGTGTTGAGGTGATCGATTCGTCCACGCGTCAGAAGGTCGGTGTCAGTGACGATAACGACGTGATCTACGAGCAGATAGAGAACTTTGACATTGCATGGATCAAGCCTGCCAAGAAGCGTGCCGCGGTGCGGGGTATTGTGGATAAATACCTGTTCAAGCTGAGGGAGCTTAAGGAAGAAAAGGAAGCCATGCTGATTCGGATGAAGCACGGTGATGAGCTTTCCAGCGGCGTTCTTGAGATGGTGAAGATTTACGTTGCGACAAAACGCACACTGTCGATTGGTGACAAGATGGCTGGGCGTCACGGTAATAAGGGTGTTATCGCCAAGATTCTGCCGGAAGAGGATATGCCGTTCATGGAGGACGGTACGCCGTTGGATATATGTTTGAACCCTCTCGGTGTGCCGAGTCGTATGAATGTGGGCCAGATATTAGAGACGCATCTGGGGTGGGCTGCGAAGATTCTGGGTTTTGACGCGATTACCCCGGTGTTCGAAGGAGCGACAGAAGATGACATTCGCGAGCTGATGGGCGAGGTGAACGGGCATGTCCGCGATCGCATAACAGAGATAGAAAAAAACAAGCAGGTCCCGCCGGTCGGTGAGTTGTTCGTGACGATTCCGAAGGATCTGAAGATGCGGATTTATGACGGCAGAACCGGCGAGCGGCTGGAGCAGGAAGTGACAGTTGGCCATATGTATGTGATGAAACTGCACCACCTGGTGGATGACAAGATTCATGCACGTGCGACGGGGCCTTACAGTCTGATTACCCAGCAACCGCTGGGCGGCAAGGCGCGGACGGGTGGTCAGCGTTTCGGTGAGATGGAAGTCTGGGCGCTGGAGGCATACGGCGCGGCATATACGCTTCAGGAACTGTTGACTGTCAAGAGCGACGACATTGAGGGTCGCACGAAGATATACGAGTCGATGGTCAAGGGAAACAATACACTCGAGGCGGGTACGCCGATATCGTTCGATGTGCTCTGTAACGAAATCCGGGGACTGGGGCTGAATATACAGTTGGAAAAGAAACGCCTTGGCTCCTCGTTGATATAGCTGGTGCCGTCCGGAAAGACGGGAAAGCCTTTAATCCATTGATAACTTAATCGGAGTGTATCGTAAAATGGTGGAATCGATTTACGATCGCATTAATGATTACGGCTCGGTAAAAATATCGCTGGCCAGTCCGAATGACATAAGGAGTTGGTCGTTCGGTGAGGTTCGCAAACCCGAGACCATCAACTACCGAACGTATCGTCCGGAGAAAGACGGTCTGTTCTGCGAGCGGATATTTGGTCCGGAGCGTGACTGGGAATGTGCGTGCGGCAAGTACAAGGGCACGAAATTCAAGGGGATCATCTGCGACCGTTGCGGTGTTAAGGTTACACACAGCCGGGTTCGACGCAAACGGATGGGGCATATCAACCTTGCGGCCCCCGTGGTTCACATCTGGTTTTTCAAGGCGATGCCCAGCAGGCTGAGCACATTGCTGGGGACCAAGACAACTGAGCTTGAGAAGGTTATTTACTTCCAGGACTACATGGTGACCGATCCGGGTCAGAGCCCGCTGAAACTAAAGCAGCTTTTGACCGAGGACGAATATCGAGAGGCGATAAATAAGTACGGCGCGTGTTTCAGGGCGTCGATGGGCGCCGAAGCGGTCAAGGAACTCCTGGCAAGGCAGAACCTGGACGAACTCAGTGCCGAGCTTCGCGCTGGTATTACCAAGACCAACAGCAAACAGAAGATCGTGGACCTGACCAAGCGGCTCAAAGTCGTCAACAGTATCAGGCAGAGCGAAAATAAGTCGGAGTGGATGGTTATGGAGGTTTGTCCGGTGATACCGCCGGACCTGCGTCCGTTGGTGATGCTGGAAAGCGGCAACTTCGCCACGAGCGATTTGAACGATCTGTACCGCCGGATTATCAACCGGAATAACCGTCTGAAGAAGCTGATCGATCTGAACGCGCCGGAGGTGATTATCCGCAATGAAAAGCGGATGCTTCAGCAGGCGGTCGATTCGCTGCTGGACAACGGCAGGTGTCGCAGGCCCGTCCTGGGCAGTAATAATCGGCCGTTGAAGAGCCTGACGGATATGATCAAGGGCAAGCAGGGCCGATTCCGCGAAAATCTGCTCGGTAAACGTGTTGACTATTCGGCGCGTTCGGTGATTGTGGTCGGTCCGAAGCTGAAGTTGTACCAGTGCGGGCTGCCCAAGAAGATCGCACTGGAATTGTATCAGCCGTTTATCATTCGCAAGCTGAAGGACAGGGGGCTTGCCGATACTATCAAGGGCGCCAAGCGGATGCTGGAACGGCGTGAAGAGCATGTGTGGGACATCCTGGAAGAGGTGATCCATCAGCATCCGGTGATGCTGAACCGGGCACCGACGCTCCACCGTATGGGTATCCAGGCGTTTGAGCCGATGCTCGTGGAAGGTAATGCGATCATGCTGCATCCTCTGGTCTGTCAAGGTTTCAACGCGGACTTCGACGGTGACCAGATGGCGGTGCATTTGCCGCTGAGTATCGAGGCGCAGGTCGAGGCCCATACACTGATTATGGCTACGAACAATATTTTTTCACCTCAAAGCGGCGCGACGATGCTCGGTCCGAGCCAGGATATCGTACTTGGCAACTACTACATCACGGATATGCGGAAAGACCAGCCTGGCGAGGGAATGCTGTTCCGTGATGCGACCGAGGCGATTACGGCTATGGAGATGGGCAATGTTCATGTTCATGCCAGGGTCAAGGTTCGTCTTGCGGCCGACAAGAAAGTTCGCAACGGCCGTGGTGAGCAGAAGGGCGGCATAATCGAGACCACCGCCGGGCGATGTCTTTTTAACGACATACTGCCCGAGGAAATGCCGTTCTACAACTATGTGATGAATAAGAAGAAGCTGGGCGGCGTGATTCAGGATTGCTTCGATATATGCGGCAGTTCTGCGACGATCGACCTGCTGGACGATATCAAGGAGCTCGGCTTTAAGCGTGCGATGCTTGCGGGTATCAGTTTTGGCCTGGTGGATCTGCGTATTCCCAAGGAGAAGCAGGGGATTATCGACGCGACACAGAAAAAAATAGACAGGATTTGGCGAAACTACCACAACGGTGTACTGACCGACGGGGAGCGTTACAATCAGGTGATCGACGCCTGGACACACGCACGTGTGGCGGTTACCGAGGCGATGATGGACGCGATGCAGAACGACGTTCGGGACGGTAAGCCGTATTTGAACCCGATCTGGGTGATGCGTAATTCCGGTGCCAGGGGCAGTGTCGATCAGATTCAGCAGCTTGCCGGTATGCGGGCACTGATGGCCAAGCCCAGCGGCGATATTATCGAGACTCCGATCAAATCGAACTTCCGTGAGGGTCTTAACGTTCTTGAATACTTCAGCTCGACGCACGGCGCCCGCAAGGGTTTGGCTGATACGGCGTTGAAGACGGCTGATTCGGGTTATCTGACACGTAAACTTGCAGATGTGGCGCAGAACGTGATGGTGAGCGAGATTAACTGCGGCACGCTTCAGGGTATCACCAAAACGACGGTTTATAAGGGCGAGACGGTCGATGTTCCGCTGCGTGAACTGATAATCGGCAGGACGGCCAGGGATAATATCCGCAATCCGATAGCCGACGAGATGATCGTTCGTGAAAACGAGGTGATCACTCCCGAAGCGGCTGATAAGATTGAGGGCCTTGGTCTCGAGGCGATCCGTGTTCGCAGTTCCCTGACGTGTGAAAGCCAGATGGGTGTGTGTGCCAAGTGTTATGGCTGGGATTTGAGTACAGGCCGAGTTGTGGAAGAGGGCATGGCGGTTGGTATCATAGGCGCCCAGTCGATCGGTGAGCCGGGTACACAGCTTACGATGCGTACGTTCCATACGGGTGGAATCGCTGAAATTACAGTCCTTGAAACAGACCAGAAGGCACCCAGAGATGGTAAGGTTAAATATTTGGAGAGCTTGAGAAGGGTCGATGACCCGGCAGCTTTCCATGATGAGAAGTTAGGCATGGATATTACTCCAGGCGCTATGCCACAGAAAAAAGACGGAGAGATAGATCCGGTTAAAACAAGACCTCTGAGATCAGAGGGTATTGTTGTTAGCAGAAACGGTGAAATGGCGATTGTTGACGATAAGGGTAGAGAACTTCAGCGGTTTAAGGTTCCTTATGGGGCAACTCTGGTAGTTGAAAATGGTAAATCGGTGAAGAAGGGTAAAAGGCTTTATGGGTGGGACCCCCACCGTGTGCCGATATTGGCAGAGGTTTCCGGCCTGGTCCGCCTTGTGGACGTGGTCGAGGGCGAGACGATGCGTGTCGAGGAAGAACGCAAGGGCCAAAAGGGCAAGCCTATGGTAATTGAACACAAGGGCGACAAACATCCCCAGGTGATCATCGAAGACAGCGAAGGCAAGATACTTGATGTGCACTACCTTCCGGCCAAGGCGCGTATCGAGGTGGAAGATGGTCAGGACGTTACAGCCGGCCAGTTGCTGGCACGCCTTCCCCGTGGTACTGGCGGGACACAGGACATTACGGGCGGTCTGCCTCGTGTGACGGAGATTTTCGAGGCCCGTAAGCCCAAAGAGCCTGCGGCGATGGCAGAGATTAGCGGTGTGGTGGAGCTTAAAAGCGACAAACGCCGCGGCAAGATGACGATCATCGTTCGTAGTGAGAGCGGGATGGAGAAAGAACACCACGTTCCGCGCGACAGGCACCTGAACTACCATACCGGTGACCGTGTCGAGGCAGGGGAGGCCCTGACCGATGGCCCTCTGGTGCCGCACGATATACTCAGGATCAAGGGCGAAGAGGCCCTGCAGAGCTACCTCCTGCGCGAAATTCAGAACGTCTATCGTGCCCAGAGCGTCAGTATCAACGATAAGCACATCGAGATCATCGTTTCGCAGATGATGCGGAAGGTGGAGATCGAGTCGGTCGGCGATAGCCATCTTCTGCCTGGCGAGGTGGTTGATAAGCTGGATTTCCGCCATATCAACGACGATTTGGTCAAGCAGGTGAGGGTCAGCGACGCGGGCGATACCGACCTTGAGGTTGACAAGCTGGTGACCAGGGAAGAGTTGGAAGCGGCTAATGAGAAGGTGGAGGTGCTCGGCGGGACGCCTGCCAAGGGTAAAAAGCCCCGGCCCGCGACGGCGACAACGCTGCTTCTGGGCATTACAAAGGCGTCATTGCAGTCGAACAGCTTTATTTCGGCGGCGAGCTTCCAGGAAACTACAAAAGTCTTGACCGAGGCGTCGTTGTCTGGTAAAATCGACTGCCTGCGTGGGCTTAAGGAAAATGTGATCCTGGGGCGCTTGATACCCGCGGGCACGGCGTTCAGACCCTATCTTGAGATGCGTGTCAAGCATCTGGCTGAGCCTCCAGTGCCCAAGCAGCTCGAGGAACTGCGAGAGGTCAAAGAGGCCGATGCTGCGGCAGACCAGGCGGTCAAGGCGGCTCTTGGTCTGAGTTAGTTGTGATACAGCGGTCCGCCGCGATGGTTTTGCGGGTCGATTAAGATACAGGGAACTTAAAGCAGCAGAATTTGGAGATGTTATGCCGACTATCAACCAGTTAGTCCGTAAGGGAAGAAAGAAAAAGGGTGGCAAGCGCATAAGTGACATCGCCGGCAATCCGCAGAAGCGGGGCGTTTGTCTTATAGTGCGTACTCAGACGCCGAAGAAACCCAACTCCGCGCTGCGGAAAATTACCCGTGTCCGGCTGACCAATGGCAAGGAAGTGACGGCGTACATACCGGGTGTCGACCACAACCTGCAGGAGCATAGCACGGTTCTGATTCGCGGGGGCAGGGTTCGTGACCTGCCTGGTGTTCGTTACCACGTTGTTCGCGGCGTACTCGATACCGCCGGGACCGCTAACCGCAGGCAGGGCCGTAGCAAGTACGGAGCGAAAAAGGCGTAACCGGCTTGTCGGGTTATTGTCGTGTGAACGAGAAAATTGGGTGTGTAGCGATACGGTACGGAAGGTAAGGCAATGGCGAAAAAATTTACGGCATCGGCGCAGCAGTTGAAACCGGATCCGGTTTACGACAGTAAGCTTGTGTCCAAGTTTATTAACTGTCTGATGATGGGCGGCAAAAAGAGCGTTGCCCGGAAGGTGTTTTACGAGGCGATGAAGATTATCGACAAACGCATTGAGGATAAGACGCCTCTGGAGGTGTTCGAGGCGGCTATCGCTAATGTCAGACCCATGCTGGAGGTTCGCAGTAAGCGGGTTGGCGGTGCCAGTTATCAGGTTCCGATGCAGGTCAGGCCCAAACGTCAGCAGTCACTGGCATTTCGGTGGATACTTGCGGCGTCCCGCGGCAAAAAGGGCAAACCCATGAGTCTTCGTCTGTCATCCGAGTTGATGGATGCTTACAAGAAGGAAGGCGCGGCGATGACGACGCGAGAGAATGTGCACAGGATGGCTGAGGCAAACAAGGCCTTTGCACATTTTGCATGGTAATATTTCGTAATTTGACTGCCGCGGTTATTCGGAGGGATAGCCGTGGCAGTTTTTTTTATAGTCATTTGTCATTAGTCATTAGTCATTTGTATAGTGTTTGGGATGGGTCATAAAGTGGCAGAAGGGCTGGAAAAAATTCGTAACATCGGGGTGATGGCCCATATTGATGCGGGCAAGACGACGGTGACCGAGCGAATTTTGTTTTTTTCCGGAAGGACGTACAAGATCGGCGAGGTCCACGACGGCACAGCGGTGATGGACTTCATGGAGGAAGAGCAGGAACGCGGGATTACGATCGCGTCGGCGGCGACGAGCTGCCCATGGAACGGATACAACATCAATCTGATCGATACGCCCGGACATGTCGATTTTACGGCGGAGGTCGAACGGTCGCTTCGTGTGCTGGACGGCGCTGTGGCGGTGTTCGATGCCAGCGAAGGGGTGCAGGCTCAGAGCGAGACGGTGTGGCGACAGGGGCAGAAATACAATCTGCCATGCCTGTGCCTTATCAATAAGATGGACAAGGTGGGGGCCGACTTTGAGATGTCGGTCACGAGCATTCGAGAGAAGCTTCTGGCTAATCCCGTGGCGGTCCAGATACCGATAGGGGCTGAGAACGGTTTTTGCGGGCTTATTGACCTGATAGAGATGAAAGCCGTCATTTTCAAGAAGGAAAGCCTCGGTGCCAGCTACAGCGAAGTCCCAATCCCCAAAGAGCTTGTCGAACCGGTTGAGCAGGGTCGTCATGATATGATCGAGGCGGCGGCGGAGTTCGATGAAGAATTGATGAATGCATATATACATGACGAGTCAATCAGTGAAGCAATGCTGAAGCGGGCAATCCGCAAGGGGACGCTGGAAGGAAAACTGCACCCGGTTTATGTGGGGGCGGCACTGAAGAACATAGGCATTCGCCGGCTGCTCAACGGAGTGGTGGATTTTCTGCCGTCACCGATGGACAGGTACACCGTGATCGGGCATAAAGCGGGCGATAAGGACCATGAAATCGAGATCGTCTGCGATAAGGATAAACCCATGGTTGCACTGGCGTTTAAGATTACCAGTGATAAACACGGCGACCTGTATTTTCTGCGGATATACCAGGGCACACTCAAAAAGGGCAGCCGGGTATTGAACAGCACACGCGGCCGACGTGAAAATGTGACCCGGATATTCGAGATGCATGCCGGCAGCAGGGAAATACTCGATGAGGCCTCTGCGGGCGATATTGTTGCGGTTGTCGGGCTTAGGGATACGCTGACCGGGGACACAATATGTGATACAAAAGGCTCGGTTGTGCTGGCGAGCATAGAATTTCCCGAGGCGGTCGTCAGTATGTCGATAGAGCCCCGTACATCGGCTGAGAGGCCCAAACTTGCCGATGCACTTGGAGTGCTGCGACGTGAAGATCCTACGTTCACCTGCAAGTACGATGAAGAGACGGGGCAGACCATTATCAGTGGAATGGGCGAGCTGCACCTTGAAGTATTACAGCATAAGCTGATCCGGGATATGGGAGTCAAAATCCGGGTCGGCAGGCCGCGTGTGGCGTACAAGGAGGCGATCAGCGTCGTCGCCGATGGTGCGTGCAAGTTCGTCAAGCAGACAGGTGGGCGGGGTCAGTACGGACATGCGGTGGTGACGGTTGGGCCGATTTTTGACGAGGAGGGTCGGTATATCCGTGAAAATTCTTTCGAAAATCGCATTACAGGTGGCTCGGTCCCCAAAGAATATATTCCCGCCATCGAGCGAGGTGCGATGGCGGCCCTGAGCAGCGGGGCCCTGGCGGGCTATCCGGTTGTGGGTGTCGGCGTTACCCTGCTGGACGGGTCGTTTCATTCGGTGGATTCATCAGAGATGGCGTTTGAGCAGGCTGGGATGCTTGCCGTTCGACAGGCACTCAGTAAAGCAGGTCCGATATTGTTGGAGCCTGTGATGAAGGTACAGGTGATTGTGCCAGAGGCGAACTATGGGGCAGTCCAGGGGGGTCTGATAAGCAAACGCGGGACGATTACGGATACGCAGCTTCGTGGGACGATGCGTGTAATGGATGCGAGGGTTCCGCTTGTCGAGATGTTCGGCTATGCGGGCGAGATTCGCGGCGCCACGGCTGGTAGGGGCAACTTTTCCATGGAGCCGCTTTGCTATGAAAAGATCCCGGAACAAATTTCTGAAAAAATTTTGGCAAACTACTATTGACAGCATCCCGCAGTTGTGTTATAAGCTAAGTCTTTATCGCAGTCGGAGCGAGCACGAGAGGGATTATAGGTCGTGCGTATCTAGTTGGACTGTTCATTTCGTCAAACGAGAGCGTCTCAGAGACGGCAGACAGGTCCGTTGGGGTTGCGGATGTTTTAGCCTAAAGGGGCTGAGCTTCGGTGATTCCGGCCAGAAGAGTTAAGGGAAGCGAAAGACCTTTCCTGCCTTATAGAGCTGACAACAAAGAAAGCGACATAGAATTGCGGCATTGGTGTCGAATTGTCGTGGTCTTTCTTTTGTTTTTTTGTCGTAAACCAGTGCTCGCAGATTTTCCCGTGGCAAGGACATTTTAGTTAGATAGTTTTGGTTGATGGCTGATAAAGGGATAAAGATGGCTGCTGAGACGGAAAGAATCAGGATCAGGATGGAAGCCTATGATCACAAGGCTATAGACGCTTCTGCCAAGGAGATTGTCGAGCAGGCACGTCGTACGAATGCACGGGTCAGTGGGCCGGTGCCGCTTCCGACGCGGATCGAGAGGTATACGGTTCTTCGCAGCCCTCACATTGACAAAAAATCGCGAGAGCAGTTTGAGATGCGTACGCATAAGCGACTGATCGATATTCACGATGCAAACGCCCGTACAGTCGAGGCGCTCAACAGATTAGTAGTCCCCGCAGGCGTTTTCGTCAAGATCAAGGCCTAAGGGGCTGATCAGCAGAGCGGCAAAGCGGGTAAGTGACACGGCGACGGCGGGTACATTGACACGGGATATGTAGGGCCGTAGGGCGGATTAGGACGGTATTGCAGGTAGGGCAAGGCAGAGATAAGAATTGGCGATGGCCAAACAGAAGGAATAAACGATGGCGATGTTGCTGGGTAAAAAGATAGGCATGACCCAGGTCTATGACGATCAGGGCAGGGCGACGACGGTGACGGTGATTTTGGCTGGTCCATGTACCGTTATGCAGGTCAAGACGCCGCAGGTGGACGGCTATTCGGCGATGCAGCTCGGCTATGACGATGTTAAGCAGTCACGGCGGAAGAAGCCGGCAATCGGCCATTCGGCAAAGGCTGGCACGACACCGAAGCGTTTTATTCGTGAATGGCGACTGAGTAAGGGCGAAGGTGCTGAAATTTCCTCCGGCGACGATTTGTCGGTGGCAATCTTTCAGGACGTCAAATATGTCGATGTGGCTGGCACCAGCAAGGGTAAAGGCTATGCCGGTGTAATGAAGCGTCACGGATTCGGCGGATTCCCGGCGTCACACGGTTGCGAGAGGAAACACAGGGCACCGGGTTCGATTTCCAGTTATGCCAGCGATGCGGGGCACGGCGGAAATCTGAAAAAAGGAAAACGTATGGCAGGTCGCATGGGCGGTGTTCGAGTTTCAACCAAGAACCACCGCCTTGTTTCTATAGATGCAGAGAAGAATCTGCTGGTGGTAAAAGGTGCAGTGCCGGGACCGGCTGGCGGCTATGTTGAAATCCGCACGAGCAAGACACATAAACAATAGGGTGACAGGGCAGATGTGCCGGTTGCCGGGGCCAGACGGCAAGATACAAGGGCAATAACGCGGCGGGCAGTATAATGGATGTGCCGGTTGTCAGGATTAGGAACAGGTAGGCAAGATGATTGACGTTGCAGTATATAACCAGACGGGTAAGCAGGTCGAGACCCTGAAGATCGACGAGAAAGTGCTCGGCGGTAAGGTGCGTCTTCCGTTGCTGAAACAGGCGATAGTGATGTATCATGCCAACAAGCATGTCGGTACGGCTGCGACCAAGAGCAGAGGAATGGTTGCCGGCTCCACTCGCAAGCTTTTCCGCCAGAAGGGCACAGGAAACGCACGTGTCGGTAACAGCCGAACGGGTAAGCGTGTCGGAGGCGGCGTGACGTTCGCAAAGGTCTCGCGAGACATGGGTAAGAAGATGCCGAAAAAGCAGAGACAGCTTGCCAGAGATTCGGCGATGCTGGCTAAACTCCAGGCAGGCAATGTGGTTGTGGTCGATAAACTGAAATTCGATTCCCCAAAGACAAAAGACTTCGCAATGGTGCTGGGGGCTTTGAATATCAACCGCAGTTGTCTTGTGACGCTGCTGGAACGTGACGAAAACGTGTATAAATCGGCCAGGAATATTCCAAAGGTGGATGTGTTTGCTGTGGCCGACCTGAATGCGGGCGATATATGTAATCGGCAGAAGATGTTGTTTACGAAAGATGCTTTGCTGTTGCTGATCAGCAGGGACCAGGGTTAGTTTTTCAGACGGGTGTCAGTGTGGATAATTATAGCGTTATAGTCAGGCCTTTGGTAACCGAGCAAGGTATGCACTTTGCCAGTAGCCGCAATGCGTATTCGTTCGAGGTGAACAAGTCGGCCAACAAGATTCAGATAAGAAATGCCATCGAGAAGCTCTATAACGTACAGGTAACGGATGTTCGAACGGCCAATGTCAGGGGTAAACCCCGCAGGCGAGGTCGCAGCGTTGGTACGACGCGGAGCTGGAAAAAGGCCGTCGTCGTCCTGCACCCGGATTACCACATCGACGTATTTTAGTGGGCTGGTGGGCTGGATCAAGGGTCGCGGCGTAACGAGATAGTAGGTGGGGTGGAAAGTTTTGGTGCACGTGAGTCGTTGGTTGATGAGAGCGGCCAGGTGGGCTGGTGAGTTGGTGGGCTGGTGGGCTGGATCGAAGGTTGTGGCGTAAGAGCCGATGGATGGATAGAAGGGAAGTAGAAGACTATGGCGATTAAGTATTACAAACCAACAAGTCCGGGTCGTCGCGGTGGTTCGGTGATCGACTATAACAAGGAACTGACGACGACTAAGCCGGAGAAGTCGCTTTGTAAGCGGATTAAGAAGCACGGCGGTCGAAACCATCACGGCAAAACGACAGTGCGTTTTCGCGGCGGCGGTGCAAGACGGATTTATCGGATTATCGACTTCAAGCGTAACAAAGACGGTGTTCCGGCGAAGGTTGCGAGCATAGAATACGATCCGAATAGAAACTGCTTTATTTCGCTGCTGCATTACGCCGACGGTGAGAAGCGGTATATCCTGTCGCCGACGGGCATCAAGGTAGGCGAGATCATCGAGAGCGGAGAACTGGTCGAACCGAAGACTGGCAATGCGATGCCGCTGGCGTCTATACCAGTTGGTGTCGAGGTTCACAATATCGAGATGCGTTCAGGCCAGGGCGGTAAACTGGTCCGCAGTGCCGGCGGAGTTGCCAGGCTGATGGCCAAAGAGGGCGACTGGGCGACGATAATCCTGCCCAGCGGCGAGATGCGTATGGTGAGAAAAGAATGCCGGGCGACGGTGGGACAACTCAGTAATGGGGACTTCCAGCACATAAATATCGGCAAGGCTGGGCGTAAACGACATATGGGGCGTCGGCCGCATGTTCGCGGCAAGGCGATGAACCCGGTGGCACACCCGATGGGTGGTGGTGAGGGCAGAGCTAATGGCGGACGGCATCCGTGTTCACCGACGGGCGTGCCTGCCAAAGGCGGAAAGACGAGAAATCCACGCAATCCGAATAATAAGTGGATTATCCGCCGACGCAAGAATAAGAGAAACGGACAACTGGTGCTGTAACGATAACAAACTCGGGCGGCGCAAGAACGGGAATACGGACAGTTGGTGCTGTGACAATAACAAATTCGGGCGGCGCAAGAACGGGAATACGGACAGTTGGCGCTGTGGCGATAACAAACTTAAAACGTTTAGATAGCGTGAAGGTTTAGTAGATGGGACGATCTCAGAAAAAAGGCCCGTACATAGACGAGAAGCTTTACATCAAGGTGGTGAAGCAGACCGAGTTAGGAACGCGGGATCCAATTAAAACATGGGCCAGGAGTTGTACGATTATACCCGAGTTCGTGGGCTTTACATTCATGGTTCATAACGGCAAATTGTTTCATAAGGTGTTCGTGACCGAGGATATGGTCGGGCATAAGCTTGGCGAATTTTCACTGACACGAACGTTCAAGGGACACGCTGGGAGCAGAAAGAAATAAAGAGAATTCTGGAAGTTGGGGCTGTTCATGGTAAGAATAAGGGCATGGCGGCTTCCATGAAGTTGTCGTAGCAAAGAGCGAAATTAGGAACCGGTTGCGGTTCTGGCGGCATGACAGGGATATTGAGATGCTAAGCAGCGACAAACTAAATAAACTTTGCAAAAAGGGCCACGTCGGCGCCGAAGAACTTGCCAGCCGTATGGCACACGGCGGATTCACTCTGGACCAGGCTGCACGTGCGGTGAAGAACTGGCAGAAGAATCTCTATAAGCCAATGCCTAAGACGGCGGACGTGGCTCGCTTGGCCGAGGCCCTTAATGTGGAAGCCAACGATCTTTCGCAGTGGTCTGCAAGTTATCGATATGCACCATCGTCGGCCCGCAAGGCAAGACTTGTGACAGAGCTGATCGCCGGGCGAAATGTACAGGACGCACTTGATGTGCTGAAGTTCGAGCACAAGCGGGCGGCTGGGTTTGTCAGGAAGGTTCTGGAAAGCGCGATCGCAAATGCGGACGAGGCATCCGCCGACGTTGAGAACCTGTATGTGTCACAGGCGCGTGTTGATGGTGCCGGTCGTCGGATAGGAACAAAGACCTGGATAGCCAAGGACCGCGGTCGCGCACACCCGATCTGTAAAGAGGCAAGCCATATTTATATAACGGTGACGGAAGAATAAAACGAATTCATGTTTCGCAGGTAACGGGTTTATGGGTCAGAAAACATCGCCTATCGGGTTCAGGACGGGGATTACGCTTGACTGGCAGAGCACATGGTTTGCTCCTAAGGCCAATTATGGCGAGTTCCTGATTGAGGACTGGAAGATACGCAAGTTTGTGGACGAGCGGTTCAACCGTCAGCCGCCGTATTCAGCGGTGGCGAAGGTGGAGATTGCCAGGACCCGTAACGAGGTAAAGGTGACGCTTCACACCGCCCGGCCTGGCATGGTGATAGGCCCACGCGGCGCCGAGGTCGAAAACCTCAAGCAACAGTTGGAAGACCTGGTGGACCGTATGGTCGGCATCAATGTTGTTGAGATCAAGGAACCCGGGCTATGTGCGACGCTTGTCGCTGAGAACATTGCCCAGCAGTTGCGAAAGCGTGCGTCGTACCGCCGGATAATGAAGATGGCATGTGAGACGGCGATGAGCGCAGGAGCCAAGGGAGCGAAGATAATTTGTAGTGGTCGCCTTTCCGGTGCCGAAATCGCCCGCACCGAGACGCAGAAACTGGGGAGTATTCCTCTTCAGACGCTGGACGCGAACGTTGATTACGGCATTGCGACGTCCCGGACGACTTACGGGACGATCGGCGTGAAGGTCTGGATTTATAAGGGCAAATTTGGTGAAGAGCTTACCCCACTTGCCAGTCATTTGCGAAGGCCACAAAGGGCACGTCGGCCAGATGGTGGCGGCGGACGCGGTGGTGCTGGTGGTGGTGGCGGCGGAAAAGGACGCGGTGGTGCTGGTGGCGGCGGCGGAAAAGGACGCGGTAGTGCTGGTGGCGGAAAGGGACGCGGAGGCACAACGGTACGCGGCAAGATAGCCGCTGTTGCCGCCAAGGTTACCGAAGTGGCGATCGCAGCGGTGGCGAAGGTGACCGAAATCACCTCTGCCAAGGGAACGTCCGAGACGAAGAAAGCGCGGCCCGAAACGAAGAAATCGCAGCCCGAAGCAAAGAAAACGAAGCCCGAACCGACGAAGAAGAGCCAGGACAAGACAACAGAAAAAAATTAACAAAGAATATCTCCTCAGAGACGTATTTGTAAGGGATAAGTATCATGGCGTTGATGCCAAAGCGAGTCAAATATCGCAAAAAACAGCGTGGCAAGATGAAGGGCAATGCGGGACGATGTAACTTCGTCGCGTTCGGTGAGTATGGGCTTCAGACGCTGCAGAGTCACTGGATTACGGGTCGGCAGATCGAGGCTGGTCGTGTGGCGGCGACGCATTATCTGCACCGTGAAGGTAAGGTCTATATCCGAATATTCCCGGATCATTCTTATACGTGCAAACCGCTGGAGACACGCATGGGTAAGGGTAAGGCTGAGATTGCCGGCTGGGTCGCAAGGGTCAAGCCCGGTACGGTTCTCTATGAAATCGGCGGAGTGCCCGAAGATGTCGCAAGGACGGCGCTCTTAAGGGTGGCGCACAAGATGCCGGTGCGGTGCAGATTTGTAACACGCAGACATTCTCTTTAACAGGTAACAGTGAGATGAAAGCATCACAGTTCAGAGATTTAAGAAGCGACGAACTTGGCGACAAGCTCGAAGGCTTGCAGAAAAAGCTGTTTGAATTGCGTTCACAGGCGGTGACGGAAAAGGTTGAGAATACCTGTTCACGGCAGAATGTGAAGCGCGATATAGCGCGGATCAAAACGATAATGAGAGAAAACGAGCTGAAGAGTAAATAGGGCCTATGGAATCTCAGAACGAAAATAAAACCCGTCGTGCTGTAGTGGTCAGCAAGAGCGGCGACAAGAGTATCACAGTCCAGATCGACTATAAGGTCAAGCATCCGAAATACGGTAAGTATATCAAACGTCGTACAAAGCTGGGCGTTCACGACGAGAAGAACCAGGCCGGCGTGGGTGACGTTGTGGAGATTATAGAGTGCAGGCCGATCAGCAAGCGTAAGAGCTGGCGATTGGTGAGTGTGACAAAGAAAGCGATTATTGAGTAAGGGATAGAGCGTTGATTCAGCAGGAAACAATGTTGAATATCGCCGACAACAGCGGCGTTAAGACGGCCCAGTGCATTAAAGTTCTGGGACGCGGCAGCAGCCGAAAGGGCAAAAGAACGCGCCCTACGGCGACGGTTGGTGACATAGTCAGCGTGGCGATCAAGAAACACCTTCCCAACTGTCAATTGGACGACAAAAAAGTTCATCGCTGTGTGATTATACGGACCAGGTATCCGGTTCGTCGTATCGACGGCAGCTATGTCCGGTTCGACAGCAACGCCGCGGTGATGATCGACGCGGAAAAAAACCCGGTCGGGACACGCATATTCGGAGCGGTGGCCAGAGAACTTCGTGAGAAGAACTTCATGAAGATCGTGTCGCTGGCCAACGAAGTGGTATAACGGGCTGGCAAGAGATGAAAAAACGCCAGCGGGTGGCGAAGTAGTGCGGTTTATAAGTTGAATTTTTGCCGGATGGGTCGGCATCTGGTCGGATAGAGACGAAAGAGTACCGATAGGCGAAGTAGGGCGGTTTATAAGTTGAATTTTTGCCGGATGGGCCGGCATCTGATAGCGAGAGACGATTATGGCAAGGCACATCAGGAAGGGCGATATGGTAGAGATTATCGCCGGGGACAATAAGGGAGCCACCGGTGAGATCATGAAGGTGCTCCCCGATAAGGATCGCGTCCTGATCAAGGGGATTAATCTGGCCTATAAGCATGTTCGCCCTTCGCAGAGGAATCCCCAGGGTGGTCGAATACGTGTCGAAAGCCCTATTCATATAAGCAATGTTCTTCCGCTGGGCAAGGGCGGCAAGGGCAGTCGCGTCCGGTTCGAAACCGACAAGAAGGGTGCCAAGACGCGTGTAACGGTTGACGGCCATAAGGTTGCCGATGTTGTCAAGGCGAAGAAATAGTGCCGATTGGTGTTTTGAGACAGACAGGAAAAACAAATGTCACGGTTGAAAGATTTATATAAGTCCAAGGTTATGTCGGCGCTTCAGGAGAAGTTCAAATATAAAAGCGTCATGGCGGTGCCCCGTATGGAAAAGATTGTTATATCCATGGGCGTCGGTAAGGCGGTACAGGACAAGAAGTTCCTCGATACGGCGTTTAAGGACCTGATGGTGATATCGAGTCAGAAGCCGGTGGTAAGCCTGGCCAAAAAGAGTGTGTCGAACTTCAAAGTGCGGGCCGGTGACAAGACCGCGGTGAAGGTGACACTTCGCCAGGAGCGGATGTACGAGTTCATGGACCGCCTGATTAACCTGGCAATCCCGCGAGTGAAGGACTTCCGCGGCCTGAACCCGAAGAGCTTCGACGGCAGGGGCAACTATTCGATGGGCCTGGATGAGCAGAGTGTGTTTCCCGAAATCGACCCCGGCAGGATCGAAAATACTCAGGGCATGAACATAACATTCGTGACGACAGCCGGCAGCGACGACGAAGGACGTGAGATGCTCCGTTCGTTCGGAATGCCGTTCAAGGAAATGTAAGCAGACTTGCAAAAAACGTAAGAAAATAGCGTTAGAAAAATTGGAGTCGCCCAATGTCAACTACGGCACTGGAAAACAAGGCCAGAAAAAAGCCTAAATATAGAAGCAGAGGTTATACCCGCTGTGAGATTTGCGGCAGGGCCAGGGCGGTGTATCGTAAGTTCAAGATCTGTCGGATTTGTTTCAGGACGATGGCCAACGCCGGCCAGATACCAGGTGTCAAAAAGGCCAGTTGGTAGCACAGCGGGCGGTTATGGGCCGTGCGTTGTGCGGTTACAGATTGAATTAGCATAAGGGTTAAGATATGAGTCTCAGCGATCCGGTAGCAGATATGTTGACGCGGATACGCAACGCCGGGAGAGTCGGTAAGCGTTGTGCGAGTATAAAGGCGTCAAAGGTTTGCCAGGGTATAGCGGATGTTCTTAAGGATGAAGGTTATATCGACGGTTATGACCGGATCGATGACGGTAACCAGGGTCTTTTGCGGGTTCAGCTTAAGTATTCTGATCTCGGCGAGCACGCGATTAGCGAGATCAAGCGTATCAGTAAGCCGGGCTGTCGGATATATCGCGCCAAAGATGAGTTGCCGGATGTTCTGGGCGGACTTGGAATAGTGATAGTATCGACAAACAAGGGCGTAATCAGTGACAGGAACTGCCGTAAAGAGAACGTTGGCGGCGAAGTACTTTGTGTGGTGAGCTAATATGAGCCGTATAGGAAAAAAACCGATACCAATTCCGTCCGGCGTGACGGTCGAGCAGAAGGGTCTCCACCTGAAGGTCAGCGGTCCTAAGGGCAGCCTGGAGATGGATTGTCATCCAGACATCAAGGTCAAAGTGGATACCGAGGCCAACCAGATTGTGGCCCAAAACCCGAGCGAAAACGACCGACGATACAGGGCCATGCACGGGACGACGCGGGCACTGATAAACAATATGGTCGTCGGCGTAAGCAAAGGCTTTGCCCGTCAGATGCAAATCTTCGGGACCGGTTACAATGTCAAGGAACAGGGCGGTAAACTCGTTTTTAACGTGGGCTACTGCCACCCGGTCGAGGTGCCGATCCCCGGAGACGTAAAGGTTGACATCAAGACGCCTGCTACACGCGGCAATGATGTGCCTGCGCTGTTTACGTGTTCCGGTCCGAATAGGCAGGAACTTGGCCAGTTCATGGCGGTGATCCGCAAGGTTCGACCACCGGAGCCTTATAAGGGCAAGGGCATACGCTATGCCGATGAGATAGTCCGTCGCAAGGCTGGTAAGGCATTCACCTCCGGCGGCTAACAAGTTGGGCCTGGTTCAGGGGGGGCTGGGTGAGTAAAGGTAGTTGGGCGCGGTTGGGCCGATTCCAGGGCCGGGGGCGTGTGTGGTATGGGACCGTGTGGGTAATAGCAGTAAAGAGTTTGATGCGGCGTCTTGGGCCGTGAGATACAGTTTTGGGAAACAGATTTATGCGGATTGACAGGATAAAGAAAGCCAGGCTGAGACGTAACTACCGGTCCCGGCGAAAAATATTCGGTTGCCCGGAGCGACCGAGGTTGTGCGTGTTCCGCTCGAGCAGGCACATTTACGCGCAGATCGTCGATGATCATGCGGGCGTAACGCTGGTATCTGCCAGTACACGCATCAGGGGGCTTCGTGATGAGATCGGCAAAAGTGGCGGCGACAAGGCCGCGGCAGAGGCGGTCGGTATCGCCGTTGCCAAACGGGCTCTCGATGTTGGTATCAAATGTGTGTGTTTCGATCGTAACAGATACAAATATCACGGTCGCGTCAAGGCGCTGGCCGACGCAGCCAGGAAGACAGGTCTGGCGTTTTAGTTGTTGGCGGTTTGGTCGAATTTCATCGACAAAAGTTAATGGAGAAATACGTTGGCCGAAGAAGCAATCAGAAACGAGACACAGACGGAACAGCCGATGGAAGACACCGTTGTAAAGGTGTTTCGCTGTTCGAAGGTTGTCAAAGGCGGGCGCCGATTCAGTTTCGGCGCGCTCGTGGTGGTCGGGGACCGTAACGGCACGGTGGGCTTCGGTTATGGCAAGGCTAACGAGGTTCCACCGGCTGTGGAAAAGGCAGTCAAGGACGCCAAGAAAAATCTTCACAGGATCACGCTGGTGGACGGGACGCTGCCCCATAAGGTTGTCGGCAGATACAGCGCGACGAAAGTAATGATGGTGCCGGCCAGTGCCGGTACCGGAGTGATAGCTGGTTCGAGTGCCCGGTCGGTGCTGGAGTATGCCGGCGTCAGGGATGTTCTTACAAAGATTTACGGCAGCACGTCGGCCAAGAACGTTGTCAAGGCGGTGATGAACGGTCTGCTGAAATTGCGTGACAGGGAAGCAATCGAGTCTCTGCGTGGCGTAGAGGTCGAAACAGTTAAAAGGTGGTGATTCCGAAATGTTGAGCAATGAAATAACTGCGATTGTCGGCGCTGACAGGAAGCGCAAACGCCTGGGCCGGGGCAGGGCTTCGGGCCAGGGCAAGACCAGCGGACGCGGTCACAAGGGTTGCGGCTCTCGGCCCGGTCACACGGCAAGGGCGACGTACGAAGGCGGCCAGATGCCGCTTTTCCGCAGGCTGCCGAAACGTGGTTTCAACAACTACAACTTTGCCGTGCGTTATGAAATCGTCAACGTCTCGCAACTGGAAAATCTGTTCGGGGACGGCACGACGATTAATGTGCAGGAGCTTGTCGGTGTCGGCTTAATAGGCAGTCTCAGGAGCAAGGTGAAGATTCTGGGTGACGGTGAGTTGACAAAGAGATTGAACGTAACGGCGCATAAGTTCAGTAAGAGTGCCGAGCAGAAGATATCGGGTTGTGGCGGAACTGTTAAGGTTGTCGCCTAAGCTGGCACGGACTGTGTGAAGGATATAGGGATATGCTTGGAACATTTATAAACATTTTCAGGATTCCGGACCTCCGCAACAAGGTCCTGTTTACTGTTGCGCTTCTGTGTATCTACAGGATCGGCTTCCATATTTCGGTTCCGTGCTTTGACGTTCGCCCCTCCGTGGAGACTCAGGACCATGATTCTCCGCTGGGCCGTGCGGGCGAATACCTTCGTATGTTCAGCGGCGGACGGATGGACCGGAGCAGCCTGTTTGGTCTTGGAATTATGCCGTATATCTCGGCGTCGATTATCCTGATGCTTCTCGGTGAGGTACTGCCGGCGTTGAAAAAGCTCAAAGAGGAAGGACCGGCCGGCCAGAAAAAGATACAGGAGTACACGCGGTACCTGACGGTTCCGTTGTGCCTGCTTCAGTCGATGATGATAATACGTATGATGGGTGAACAGGCACATGCCGGGATGCAGGGCCAGGCGATGTTGGTGGGTATGCTCGGCATGACGGCTGGGACGTTGTTCCTGATGTGGCTCGGTGAGCAGATCGACGAGTACGGTATAGGCAACGGTATCAGCCTGATTATCATGGCGGGCATCGTTTCGCGGATGCCATGGGCGATCGGTGAGGTGTGGCGTAATACGGAACTTCGCATCGGGGCCTCGACCGGTAAGTACGGTCTCGGCACAGTACTGTTCCTGCTGGCGGCGTTTACATTTGTCGTCGCCGGGGCGATATTGATTACGCAGGGCCAGCGACGGATACCGATTCAGCAGGCCAAGCAGATGCGCGGCAGACGGATGTACGGCGGACAGAGGCATTATCTGCCGCTGCGGGTTAATCATGGTGGTGTAATGCCGATTATCTTCGCGTCGAGCCTGATGATGTTTCCGCCGATTATCATAGAGTACCTCAGCAGGCTGCCGGGGCTGAGGGACTGGCAGGGAATGCAGGTCGTCGCAGGGGCGTTCAGGGCCTCGGCGTTTACCTATAACGTTTTGTTTGTGTTGATGATATTTCTGTTTGCGTATTTCTGGACGACGGTTCAGTTTCAGCCCAAAGAAATGGCCAAACGACTGCGTGATTCGGGCAGCTTTATTCCCGGTCTTCGTCCGGGGTATCGGACGGCGGAGTATCTCGAAACGGTGATGGTGCGGATTACCTTTTACGGTGCATCGTTCCTTTCATTTATCGCGGTTGTTCCGACGGTCATTTCGCTCCTGATGGGTGTGGACTACCGGGTGTGTATGTTTCTTGGTGGAACGGGGCTGTTGATCGTTGTCAGTGTTTCGCTTGACCTGGTGCAGAAAATTGAGGCGAACCTGATTATGCGTAATTACGATGGGTTCAGTGATTCGGGCAGGATCAAAGGGGCATACGGATGAGGCTGATACTTTTAGGGCCGCCCGGAGCGGGCAAGGGAACCCAGTGCAAACGGATTATCGATAAGTATGGGATGGCCCACTTGTCCAGTGGCGATATTCTTCGCGACGAGCGAGCCGCGGGGACGGAATTGGGCGCCAAGGCCCAGGGCTATATGGATTCGGGAGAGTTAGTGCCGGATGACCTGATAATCGCGATGATGGCTGGTGCGATGGCCAAGGCGGCTGGTAATTATGTGCTGGACGGTTTTCCGCGGACGGTCGTTCAGGGCGAAGGTTTGGATAGCGCATTGGCCGGGGCAGGCGAAAAGATCGATGCCGTCGTGAATCTCGTCGTGGCCGATGAGGTAATCGCCGCCAGGTTGACGGGCCGACGGAGTTGTCCGAAGTGCGGCGCGGTCTATCATGTGGAGAATTTGAAGCCGAAGACAGACGGCAAGTGCGACAAAGGCTGCGGCGATCTCGTTCAGCGTGACGACGATAAGCCGGAAGTTATCTCCAACAGACTAAAGACCTATCACACCCAAACCGCTGCGGTGGTGGGATACTATGAGAGTAAAGGTAATCCGATTATTACCGTTGACGCCGACCGTGACATTGATGTGGTGACAGCGGCGGTACTTGCCGAGCTTGATGATGTCTCGGCGTAGGTCGGATGTGTATATATGGCTATAATGCTCAGGAGCAGCCGAGAGATAGAAATGCTTCGCCGGGCTGGGGCGCTCGTAGCCGATGTTCTTTTACAATTGCAGGAAATGGTCAGGCCGGGAGTCAGCACCGGCCAGTTGGATGACCTGGCGATGACGATTACCGCAAAGGCCGGGGCGACGGCGCTTTTTAAGGGCGTCAAGAGTCCCTATGCCGCCAAGCCCTTTCCGGGTGCGATATGTGCCTCGATCAACGAGCAGATCGTTCACGGGATACCGTCGTCAAAGGCAGTACTCAAAGAGGGCGACATTTTGAGTGTGGACTTTGGCGCGAAGCTGAAGGGCTATTGCGGCGATGCGGCGATCACCGTTGGCGTGGGCAGGGTCAAACCCCACAACCAGCGGTTGATGGATGTGACCGGGCGGCTGCTGGAGATTGCCGTTGAGCGAATCGCCCCCGGAGTATTGTGGAGCGAGATCGCCGGCGAGATGGAAGACTACGCCAAATCGGCGGGCTTTTCGGTGGTGAGGGATTTCGTGGGCCACGGTATCGGTACCGAGATGCACGAAGACCCCAAGTTGCCGAATTTCGTTAGCGCGGAACTGCGGAGAAACGACATCGTTTTGAAGGAAGGTATGATACTTGCCGTTGAGCCGATGGTCAATGCCGGCCGATCGGCGGTCAGGACGCTTCGCGACGGCTGGACGGTTGTGACAAGAGATAAAAAATACTCGGCGCATTTTGAGCATACGATAGCCGTGGTCAAAAACGGCAGCGAAGTTTTTACGGTTAGCCGGTAAGAGTTGTATGCAGAGGCCGGGGGCGGGGGCATGGGGCCGGGGACTGAGTGAGTCTGGCTTTGGTTGTAGAAAGAGATTATGGGAAAAAGGGATGCCATTCGGGTTGAGGCCAAGGTGATCGACGCGTTGCCAAACGCGGTGTTCAAGGTCGAGCTTGAAGGTGGACATCGGGTTCTGGCACACGTTTCCGGCAAGATGCGGATGCACTTTATTCGCATTCTGCCGGGCGATACGGTTACGGTGGAAATGAGCCCGTATGACCTGACGCGTGGTCGGATAGTGCTTAGAAATTAAAACGTTTGTTTGGGTTGCAGGCTGATGTTATGAAGGTACGAAGTTCCGTAAAACGAATATGTGAGAATTGCAAGATTATTCGGCGTAAGGGTGTGGTGCGCGTGATTTGCAGCGCCAATCCCCGACACAAACAGCGTCAGGGCTGAGAATCGGTGGGCCGCGTGATGTGTGGACGGCGCTAAAAAAAAAGGCAGCGGCCGGTTGTGTGGCCGCGTCGTAGTGTGGCGAAAGAATCGGATTACCATAGGAGGGGGCATGAGATGCCCCTTTCGTACTCGCGATTGAGATAAAAGGCAGCGGCCGGTTGTGTGGCTGTATCGCAGTGTGGCAAAAGAATCGGATTACCATAGGAGGGGGCATGAGATGCCCCTTTCGTGCTCGCGATTGAGATAAAAGGCAGCGGCCGGTTGTGTGGCCGCGTCGTAGTGTGGCAAAAGAATCGGATTACCATAGGAGTTGTTATGCCGCGTATAGTTGGTGTTGATGTTCCCAATAACAAGCCGGTGTGGATTGCATTGACGTATATCCACGGGGTGGGCAGATATGTTGCCGAGAGGATTTTGAAGGAAGCGAGCATAGATCGTGCCGTGCGCGCGGGTAAGCTGACCGAAGACGAAGTTAGCCGAATCGCACAGATCATCGGCCGTGATTGTATCGTCGAGGGTCAGTTGCGTCGGCAGGTTTCTCAGAATATAGCCCGACTTCGCGACATTGCGTGTTACCGCGGCATCCGGCATCGCAGGGGGCTTCCGGTACGCGGCCAGGGGACGCAGAGTAACGCCAGAACGCGTAAGGGCAAAAAGAAGACCGTCGCCGGAAAGAAGGGCGTCAAGGAAATGCGTTAGAATTGATGTGCAGGGTGTCAACCGACTGAACATAGACAGGTGTGGTAAATGGCGAAAAGTACAAAAAAAAGAATCAGGCGGAATGTCGTCAAGGCGATAGTCCATGTCAAGGCGACGTTCAATAATACACTGATAACGATTGTGGATACGGACGGCAAGGCGTTGTGTCGCGATTCAGGTGGAACCGTCGGCTTTAAGGGTTCACGTAAGAGCACACCGTTTGCAGCCCAGCGAGCTGCCGAGAAGTGTGCGCGTAGCGCAATGAGGCATGGCGTTCGCGAGGTGGAAATCAAAGTTAAGGGACCCGGCTCCGGCAGAGAGTCGGCTATATCGGCGCTTCAGCAGGCTGGGTTGCGGATCACTTCGATAGAGGACATCACCCCGATACCACACAACGGGTGCCGGCCGAAAAAACGGAGAAGGGTATAAGGCCGGGGTATTTGGTCTATTGGGGCAGATTAAAATTGTAATTGGGATAGATAGGAAGCTGAAAGTATATGGCACGTTATCTTGGTTCATCTTGTAAGCATTGTCGTCGGGAAGGAATGAAGCTGATGCTCAAGGGCGTCAGATGTGAGACGGCGAAATGTCCGATTGAAAAGCGTGAGCGACAGACGACTCCTGGCATGCACGGCTGGCGTCGTGGGCGCCACAGCGATTACGGGGTTCGTCTTCGCGAAAAACAAAAGGTCAAGCGCTTTTACGGGCTGTTCGAAAAACAGTTTGTGCGCTATTTTCGTCAGGCCGGGCGTCGCAGGGGCAACACTGGCCAGGTGTTGCTGGAACTTCTGGAAAGACGTCTTGACAACGTGATTTATAAGCTTAACTTCGCGCCGTCGCGCAAGTCGGCCAGGCAACTGATCGCGCACGGCCATATTTGCCTGAATGGCCGGCGCGTCGATATTCCGGATATTACGGTTAAGATCGGCGACAAGATCACGGTGAAAAACAGCGACAGGAGCCGCAAGTATATCAAGGAACGCCTGGTGGCCAATCCGAATTACAGTGTTCAGGGCTGGCTTCAGCTTGATGCGGACAAGCCCGCTGCGACGGTGGTTGGTCTTCCGAGTCGCGATGACGTTCAGCTTGTGGTTGAAGAGAACCTGGTGGTCGAGTTCTGTTCTAAATAGAAGTTATCCCCAAACCGGCTGAGAGCACAGTTTTTGGTGCTGATAACGCAATCTACAGGGGTTTTGGGGATAGAATAGGTACTGGTTGTAAATATCGTTTTGTACGTGGCGAGTAACAGAGAGTGGTTTTTGTCGACATTGGCCCTTGACAGGAACTGCTGAGAACATTTGCTGCATTTTTTAGGAGGCCTTAAATGCGGATTACCTGGAGAGGTTTGGAATTGCCAACCCGTGTCGAGCGAGACGGGGAGGTGTCAACGGACTGTTATGGACGTTTCTGCATAGAACCGTTCGAGCGTGGTTTTGGGACGACGATTGGTAACAGCCTGCGACGTGTTTTGCTCTCGTCGCTGGAGGGCAGTGCCGTTACATCAGTCAAGATTGCGGGCGTTGGTCACGAGTTTACGACTGTCCCCGGTGTGTTGGAGGACGTGACGGAGATAATCCTGAATGTCAAGAAGCTCGTGGTTCGCGTGCACGACGATGAGCCTCGGACGATAAATGTCACCGCCGACAAAGCCGGTCCCATAACCGCTGGGATGATCGAATGCGATCCCTCGGTGGAGATTGCCAACGAGGATCTTGTGCTGGTGACGCTGACCGAGGATGTGAATTTCGAGATGGAGATGCAGGTTGCCAACGGTCGGGGTTATTCGCCGGCTGCTGAGCGGATTGCCGAGTCCGATCGCTTTGACCAGGAGGTCGGTCGCATCGAGGTTGACGCGATCTATTCGCCGGTATTGCGAGTTCGATATAAGATCGAAGACACCCGTGTCGGCCAGCGTACGAACTATGACAGGCTGATCCTGGAAATATGGACCGACGGGACGGCGACGCCAGCGATGGCGATGGTTGAAGCTTCCAAGATACTGCGTAAGTATATCAACGCGTTTGTGCAGTACTCGGAACTTGGCATCGAGACAGTCGAGGAAGATGCAGTCATCAGTCAGGAGCAGGGCGATGGTGGTCTGGACGGGGAACTGGCTGCGAAGCTGACGATGCCCTTGGACGCGCTTGAGTTGACAGTCAGATCGGGCAATTGTCTGCGGATGAACAACATCCAGATAGTCAGCGAACTGGTGAAAATGACTGAGTCCGAGCTGCTGAAGATTCGCAGTTTCGGCAAGACAAGTCTGCGTGAGATACGCAGAAAGCTTGCGGATATGGGCCTTTCGCTGGGAATGACGGATATAGATTAGTTTTGTGATCCCGGACGGTCTCTTGTCCGCACGGAGTACCGGGACCGGGCAGAGTTAGACAGAAGAGGATTTTTGATATGCGTCACAGGGTAGCTGGAAGACAATTAAGTCGCACGAGCGAACATCGGCTTGCGATGCGGCGCAACATGGTTGCGTCGCTTTTCGAGCATGAGACGATTTCGACGACAATGCCCAAGGCCAAAGAGGTCAAGAGTTTTGCGGAGAAGCTTATTACGCTGGCCAGAAAAGGAACTCTCGCGGCACGTCGCAGGGCCATCGCGATGCTGAATGACCGTGCGATATACGAAGACCATGACGGCCGGAATGTCAGGGTGGGCACCGTCGTTGGCAAGTTGTTCAGCGAGATAGGTCCGCGATACATCGACAGGCCGGGCGGCTACACGCGTATTATTCGTCTGTCGAAAAAGCGCCTCGGTGATAACGGCCGGTTGGTTCTGCTTCAGCTCGTCGGTCAGGAAAAGTCCAGCGAAAAGAAGAAAAAGAAGAAAGAGAAGAAAGAGAAGAAAAAATAGACCTCTGTGATCGAGCGTTGAGGCGGAGAGATATAATGTCAGCGGACAACTGCATTTTCTGCAGGATAGTTGCCGGCGAGCTACCGTGCTGGAGGATTTATGAAGACGATGTGGTGCTGGCGTTTCTGGATATTGCCCCGGTGAGCGACGGTCACACCCTTGTCGTTGCGAAGCGGCACTTCGAAAGGCTGCATGACTGCCCGGCGGATGTGTTGGCTGGGATCGCCAGTCGGCTGGGTCGGATTGCTGATGCGGTGGTCTCAGCGATGGGCAGTGATGGGTATAATGTTCTCTGCAACAACGGAAGGGCGGCAGGGCAGTTGGTCGATCATGTTCATTTTCATATCATACCGCGTAACGGCGGTGACGGTGTTTTGGGCCGTTGGACCAAGTACGAATATGAGGAAGGTCGAGCGGAGCGGATTGCAAAAAAGATTTGTGACAAACTGTAACCTGGCCATTGTCGGGACGGTTTTTTTATGGTATTCTAACGGTACAATTTATTGCGGGGTAGAGCAGTCTGGTAGCTCGTCGGGCTCATAACCCGGAGGTCGCAGGTTCGAATCCTGTCCCCGCTATTGCCCTTTAGAGATAATTTCCTGGTAACATTTTGTGTACTAAGGAGTTATCTCTTTTTTTTCTTTTCTCAATTTCACTCGCTACGAACCCCCGTACTTTTCAATAGCACTTTCCAGGGCATTATTGATCCAGCCGGCATTGGGACCTTCCAATGGAACTGCTACCATTACTTTGCGGGAGAAATGGTCGATGACCACACAGATGTGAATAGGCCACAAGCCCCTGCAATACAGCATTGTCGTATCGATGGACCAAACGTGATTAGGATATCAGGCAGGGATGGAACGAGCTTGTTCGACTTCATTTTTCTTCGGCTTAACCGATGATTCAGGAGTTTTTCGCGGTTGTGGCCTATTGAGGATATTCCGTACGGTCGAAGCGGCCAGGGAGATATTCAGTAGTGCCAACTGGTTGGCAATCCGAACCCGTCCCCAGCTGACATTGGCCTTCGTTATTTTCCAGATGAGTGAGACGATTTCCATCGGGGTTTTGTTTGCAGGGATTCTTGATGGCATCTGTTCTTCGATCTTATGAAGCCATCGGTAAAGAGTTGATTTTGCAATGCCCAGATGCTCTGTTGCCCTACATTTCGGTATCTGAAAAGTTTCCATGTGACAGATAATGAAAAGTCTTTCTCGAATAGTGTATCGTGGGTTCTTTTGTTTCTTCCTGGCTCCTTTTTGAAGGATGGTTATCTGCATTTGCTGCTAATTGACCTTGTCGTGAAGAAAGATGATCTCCTTGTCTTTGTCGTCAATATCCATGGATGCAAGACGTTTCAGGCTTCGTTTGCGGGCTCTGCCAGAGAATCGGGAAGCAAGGATGGCTGCTTTGACAATCAGTGCAACCGCCGCATTAATGATGTCGGCATTATTTGTCATGATCTGTGCCTGGAGCTCAATAGAATGATGGAAGTTGCCAATTAACTATGGTACGATAACATTTTGAAGCGAAAAATGCCAGATGTGGCTCTAAATCGTAAATCCTTATTTTTCAGTGAGATACGAGTGTTTTTGGGGTGTCCCATTAACGCTTGACTAGTACAGGGGAACCTATACCTTTGATGAGTTTCGGATGGATCTTTTAAACGCTGGTTTTGCAAATATTACTTTGGTACAGCAGGACGAATTTATGAACTCTCTGATTAGTGCCGTTAGGGAAGAAAAATAATTAACAGTTGTTGTCTTACACATCGTGGTCTTGCCACCGAAAATTGGTCTGTGTTTAGTGGGACTTTTCCTGTAAAACGTTGAACTTTATGAACCGGAAACTAAATGCAAACATTTCTTATGATGGGTAAGTGAGGCTCTATGGCACTTCTTGGTATTGATGTTGGTACTTCGGGCACCAAAGTCGTTTTGCTCGACAATAACGGAAACATCATAGCGAATGTGACGGAAGAATATGATGTTAGTAATCCGAGACCGATGTGGTCCGAGCAGGATCCATCGTGCTGGTGGACGGCGGTTTGTACGGGAATTAAAAAAGCATTGGATGCTTCCGGCTGTAGTGCCTCCGGCATTAAGGGAGTGGGGCTTTCGGGGCAGATGGTTGGTTTGGTCGCCCTGGACAAGAACGGGGATGTTATCAGGCCGTGTATTTTGTGGAACGACCAGAGAAGCGTAAAAGAGGCCGAAGAAATGACTGCGAAAATCGGGCTCAAAATAATTCTTAGGGAAACGAGCAATCCGCTGTTTGCCACTTTTGTCGCACCCAAACTTGTCTGGATGCGCTATAATGAGCCGGAGAATTATTCCCGTATCGCTCACGTTATAATGCCCAAGGATTATATCGCCTATAAGCTTACCGGGATCATAGGTACGGAAGTAAGCGATGCGTCCGGAACCTGCCTACTGAATGTGCGGGATAGATGCTGGTCGGAAAAGATGGCCAATGCGATGGATATCCCGATGGACTGGCTGGGCGAGTGCGGAGAATCGCAGGATGTTGTAGGTACGGTTACCAAGCAGGCTGGGGCGGAGTGTTCTTTAACGACTGATACTCTCGTGATCGCAGGTGCGGGGGATCAACCTGCCCAGGCGATCGGCTGCGGGATAGTCAAAGCTGGAAGATGTTCGGTTACGATCGGGACTTCGGGAGTTGTTTTCGCACAGGGCGATAGACACATCGAACACCCGACGGGCCTGCTGCATTCTTTTTGCCATAGTGTTCCGAATCAGTGGTATCTTATGGGTGTTATGCTGTCGGCGGGCGGGTCCTTTCAGTGGTTAAGAGACATGTACAGTTCGGTCGGATCGATGGACTATAAGAAAATGACATCTCTGGCAGAAAAATCTCCTATCGGCTGCGAAGGATTGATATTCCTTCCTTATCTGACGGGTGAGAGAGTGCCGCATGACGATCCGAGGGCCAGAGGGGGGTGGATTGGGCTTACGCAAAGGCATAACGCAGAGCACCTGATACGTTCGGTAATGGAGGGTATTAGTTATGGTTTGTGCGATTCGTTAATGCTTATTACGGAATTAGGTTTGCCGATAGAACGAATTTATGCATCAGGCGGAGCCGTACGGAGCCGGTTGTGGCTGCAGATGCTGGCGGATATTTTTAATAAGGAGATCGTGACTACAAGCATTACGGAAGGAGCAGCGTATGGGGCTGCGATTCTTGCGGGAGTCGGTACAAAGCAATATACGAGTTTTCTTGAGGCTACAGACGAGTTGGTCAAGATAACGGATAGATATGAGCCTGCGGAGAGTTCTGTGAGTGTGTATGCAGAGCACTATGAGCAGTACCGTTCGCTTTACCCGGCTCTTAAGGGATCGTTCAGTAATTTAAGCGAGTTGGCCAATAAATATTCCCGGGCATAACGTATAATATGACCATGACATCCAGACAGCGTGTGTCGGCGGCGATTTCTCAACAGCCGCCGGATATAGTTCCGATCGATCTTAATGTTACAGTTCAGGCGTATCAGTCGCTGTTGGAGCATCTTGGTTTAGCCATGCCGGATGATTATTCCGTCAATGGGGCAATGGAGATCATTCCCGATGCGGATGTGCTGGCCAGGCTCGGTGTCGATTTGATCAGTGTTAAGTTTCCGTCCAGTTCAACAGGCATGCCGGAAAGCTTTACGGATGGCTGGGGTATTACCAGGAAACGAGTAGGCAATTATTATGAATCGGTAACTCATCCGCTTTGCGATGCTTTGATAGACGACCTGGAGAGTTATGACTGGCCGAAGCTGCCGGGTGAGAAAAAAATGCTTCAATTAGAAAGCCATGCGGAAAAAATTTACAACGAAACCGAGCTTGCCCTGGTGGGGAGGTTTGGCGGGCCGGTGTTGGAGTTGGCGGCGGATCTGCTGGGCATGGAGCAGTGGTATATGAGGCTTTTGACGGAGAAAGAATTTATACTTCGGCTGCTGAACATTATAACGGATATCTGTACGGAATATGATCTGGCTGGGATACAGGCGTGCGGTAAGTATCTTCAGATAATGAAAGTTTCGGGAGAGGACTTTGGTGTTCAGAACGCTACCATGTATTCACCGGAGGTTTTTAATGAGATGCTGCTTCCGGTTTTGAGAAAACGATGGGCAAAAGTTCGGCAAAAATTACAGGATGTCGGCTCCGAGGCGAAGATAATGCTTCACTCGTGCGGTTCGATCAGTTGTTTTATCCAGGCTCTGATCGATGCGGGTATCGACATCCTTGACCCGGTGCAGCCTTTGGCTAAGGGGATGGAACCGGAAAAACTTAAGGGCCAATTCGGGGATAAAATAGTATTTCACGGAGGGGTTGATATTCAGCAATTACTGCCGAACGGTTCGGCGGAGGAAGTTTACCAGGGTACGGTTAAATGCCTTGAAGGTTTTGGGGCAGACAAAGGCGGATTTATTTTATCACCAGCTCACAGTGTTCAGGCGGATGTGCCTCCGCAAAATATAATCGCGATGATCGAAGCTGTTAAAGATTGGAATTGATTTTTATAATAGTCTCTTAAGATTATGATTGAGCCCGCGGCGCGCATAATATTTTTTGGTGTTTTTGTAAGTGTTTGTTCTTACAAGTGGTTATAGCCGTTTCTGAAGGTGTCCAACTTTTTGCGTTTAGCGCATCAAAGGCTGCCAGCAGAATGAACCATCCGTTTCTTACATCCTGCTGGTAGCCGGTAAAGCGAAAAACGCATGCTTTTGACTGTGAGTAGTGCACGAATTTTTATGAGAATCCAATATTAAAAACCTGTTTGGTTCCGGCT
>SDBV01001415.1_pt1 | contig 36229 bp, 28 predicted proteins | sample 2277081 | NCBI WGS metagenome assembly SDBV01 (sample SAMN10402039, study PRJNA504765) | marine sediment metagenome | isolation source: marine sediment core GS10_PC15, 223 cmbsf | place: Arctic Ocean: Southern Knipovich Ridge | collected 2010 | reverse complement strand
GGTCAATGAAAGTTACAAGGACCTGATGGATCAACTGTTAAACCTGGATGAAAAGGTTGAATTCTCCATAGCCAACAGCATCTGGTACCGCCTGGGATTCCAGGTATTGTCAGAATTCATAAACACCAACAGATCCTATTTCGATGCAGAGGTAAAAGAGGTGGATTTTTCTGATCCCCGGACCCTGGAGGTAATCAATCAGTGGATCGAGTCCAACACCAACGGCAAGATCAAAGATATGTTGGATTATATCCCAGGGGATGCTGTGATGTACCTGATCAATGCAATTTATTTTAATGCACCCTGGAAATATGAGTTTGTTAAAGGGGATACTTACCAGGGAGATTTCAACCTTGCGGACGGGACCAGACACCAGGCAGACTATATGCGCGTTTCCGGTAATTTTCAATTCACTTCCAATGAGGATTTCACTGCAGTTGAGCTTCCTTATGGGGACAGCACCTTCAGCATGGTGGTGATGCTCCCTTCTCCCGGGAAGACGGTTTCAGACCTGGTGGCCAACCTGGATGTTTCCCATTGGGACTCATGGTTCGATCATTCCAGTTTTACAGCCGTTCAGGTCGATTTACCAAAGTTCAAATATGAATTTAAGAAACTCCTGAACGATCCTCTGATAAACCTTGGATTGGGTGTGGCTTTTTCGGGTGCAGCGGATTTCTCAAGGATCACCCCTCCCGGAGGCATTTTTATTTCAAGGGTAATCCACCAGACCTTTATCGACGTACAGGAAGAGGGCACCGAAGCTGCGGCAGCTACCATTGTAGAGCTTCGCGAAATCAGCAGCGCAGGGGGGGCCATCTATTTCAAAGCAGATAAACCGTTTCTCTATCTTATAAAGGAGAATTCAACAGGAACCATTGTCTTTATCGGGAAGGTCGGAAAGCCTGAGAACCCGTAGATCGCAGGATTCAGACACCATTCCTGACTCAACAAATTTATTCATATATTTCTGATTGAGTATGATTGCAATTTTACATGGATACCTGCTTGAAGGTTCAGGCAGCAATTTGTGGACCCGGTCTATTATTCAATCTCTGTGTAGCAATGGAGAGACGGTCCATCTGATGTGTCAGGAAAATCACCCTGAGCTATACGATTTTATTTGTGAAGGGATTCTTTATCATTCAAATGGCAAAAAGGAAACGATATTAAAACGCAAACCCGTCTATCCTGGTAAGTGCATACTGCATAAACCTAAGCTGGGAGATACACTGCCCGTGTATGTAATTGACAAATACGAGGAGTTTTCTGACCCACAACCAATGATTAACCTTGATGATACAGAAATTGAAAAATATTTACAGACAAACATTGAAGTACTCACACGGGTTGTTGATGAAAATCAGGTAAAAGTCATTCATGCGAACCATGCGGTTCTCATGTCTGTTGTTGCACAGCAGGTAGCCAGAAAGCGGAAAATACCCTTTGCCATAATGCCCCATGGCAGCGCCATTGAATATGCGGTAAAAAAAGATGAGAGGTTTTTTAAATATGCCGAGCATGCATTTGATCAGGCTCAACGGATATACGTTATCGGTAAAGAAATAAGAAACAGGATAAAAGATTTATTTCCAGCAATCCCTGCGATTGAATCTAAAATGCTGGAATTGAATCTGGGAGTCAATACATCTCTTTTCAATCCTGTGAAAGTGAACAGCAGGAAAGACAAAATAAACGAGTTATATGAGTTATTAAAAGATGTGCAACGTGGAAAAACAGATCTCCAGTTGCAAAGCATGCAAGATGAGTTGAAAGCCGGTATATCCAAGCAGAAATTGTTGAAAATCATAAATGCTTCGGCCTCCTACAATGCAAAATTGACAGATGATAATGTTGAGGAAAAGTTACGGATGATAGACTGGGATCATGAAAAGATCTTTCTGTTTGTTGGACGACTTATAGCAAGCAAGGGACTACATTCAATTATAACCGCCCTGCCTGAAATGCTTGCCGCTGAACCAGATACGCGGTTGATTGTAGTTGGGCACGGACCACAGCGCGAGCCGCTTGAAGTTATGATCTGGGCACTGCAAAATGGATATGCAGATTTAATCTCAAATATTGTAAAATGGGGAGAAGAGTTGGAAGGTAATGGAGAAAAGTCCCTGGAGGAGACGCAACTTTATTTTGATCACCTGAAAAAAACAAATGAACTCGAGAATTATTTTAAAAAGGCACAAAAACATATAGATAAAGACAGGGTAATCTTCACCGGATATCTTACCCACAGAGAACTATGTTGCCTGTTTCCAGCATGTGATGTTGCAATTTTTCCATCTGTTGTGGCAGAAGCCGGTCCCCTTGTATTTTTAGAAGCAATGGCGTCAGGTTGTTTTCCTGTTGGAACATATTTTGCAGGCATGGCGGCAAGCATAGATTCAGTATCACAAGCTGTCCCCCCGGATGTAACAGACTTAATGAAACTCAGTCCGCGCGCAGATCAAACGGTGTTGGATATCATATCCAACGTAAAAAAGGCCCTTTATGTGGATGGAAAATACAAGGAAAAATTACGTGCTGTTGCAATTGAAAAATATGATTGGAAAAATATCAGTGAAAAATTAGCCTCAGATCTGTATCAACTATCAGGTTGACTGCTTTCCAAATATTGAATGCATTTTTTAACTACTTACCTGGACTTAAAAATGTTCATGTAATCTTTCCTGGTGAACTCTTCTAATCCAGTCTCCAGAAAATACTCAATTCGCTCAATCTCCGAAGGACTCCTGTTTCTTATTCCTAATGTATCCTCCATCGATTCATCTATTACCTTCAACCGCTGGTAAAAACGATTTCGGAATCCTCGCAATTCAGCAATCGTCCGTCGCTGCCATGCTGCTGTTGCAGTTTGTCAATGAAATAAACATCAATGGAAGAAAAGTCAAGTGCGTCCTTATTTCGCTCTTTTTCATAGCTTTATAACAATATTTTTCAAGTTTTTAACAGTATTGCCACCACAATTTAATTCATTTTGAGAACTATATGAAACAAGTTTGAAACAAAGGATATATTATGTATTTTTGCATTATGTATCGTTACATTATGTATCGTTACATTATGTATATTAGCATCGCAAACATAATCCACCAATCATGGAAACTCCATTTGTTTTTGGCAAGATTGTAAAGGGAAAGTCTTTTATCAACCGAAAGAATGAATTGGCACACCTTACTGCCAATTTATCCTCAGGAATCAATACGATGATCATTTCCCCCAGACGATGGGGAAAATCTTCCCTGGTTACAAAAGCGGCAGAACAAGTTTCAAGAAATAACAAGAATATTAAAATCTGCTATTTAGATCTCTTCAGGGTTCAGGATGAGGCTCACTTTTTTGAATTATTTGCCCATGAAGTGTTAAAAGCAAGTTCCAACAAATGGCAGGAATGGGTGAGTACGGCAAAAGACCTGCTGAAAGGAATAGTCTCCTCTGTATCCATTGGAGCTGACCCAACACAGGACTTCAGTTTGAAAATATCATGGGAGAATATCAAAAAAGATGAAAGAGCCATCCTTGATCTGCCGGAGAGGATTGCACAAAAGAAAAAAATCAAATTTGTGATATGTATTGATGAATTCCAAAAAGTTGCAGAATTCAGGGAAAGCCTCTTCCTTCAGCAAAGACTTCGTTCACACTGGCAGGAACAAAGCAATACGTGCTACTGTCTGTACGGAAGCAAAAGACATATTATCACCAAATTATTCAACTCTAAATCCCAACCTTTTTACCGGTTCGGCGATATGATATTTCTGCAAAAAATAAAACCCAAACACTGGTATGGGCATATTGAAAAACAGTTTGCAAAAACCGGGAAATCAATCAGCAGGGAAATAATTCGCCGGATTCTTGATCTAACCGACAACCATCCTTATCACATTCAACAATTCACCCACTATTTATGGAGGCTTACTGAGAAAGACGCAGACCCTGATATCTTTGAGATTGCCCTGGAGGAACTAATTCAAAACAATGAAATTCTGTTTCGAAAGGAGTATGAAAACCTTACTCCACTTCAGTTACGGTACCTTGAGGCCATGATGAACAAGGAATCCCATCTGAACTCCATAGAGACCATTAAAAAATATAAACTGGGGTCTCCCGGAAACCTGAGTTCGATCAAAAATGCCCTGGAAAAAAAGGAGATCATCGATTTCTATGAAACAGAGCCCGCATTTATCAATCCTCTTTATAAAGATTGGTTAAAAAATATTCTGAATGCATAATCAGAACTTTGCAATGATTCTATATTTTCCTGGTTCTACTTTAAAAGCACCTTCTTTAATCTTTGCATCGACCGGTCTTTGTCTGGCTAAATTGATAATCTCGATAGTTGAATTCTTATAATCTTCGGGTAAAATGATCTTTGCTGAAGTGGTTTCCGGCACCTCAATGATCAGGGAGAAGGTCTTCTCTTCAAGTTCCCATTCCGATTTAATGATTCCCTGTGGAGAGTTGTACGAGCATTTAACCCACTTAATATCACCAACGGGCTTTGGTGCAATAATTATATCCCGGTATGCCACAGAATTTTCATCCTGATAAATCCCTCCCAATCCAGTATAAAACCACTCCATCAGATGCCCGAGCATCATGTGATTGTTCGACACATCGGTCAGGGCAGACCAACTCTCAGTTAATGCAGTTGCTCCTTTTTTTAATTGATAACCATAACCAGGCCGGTCACTTCTGCTATTCATTTTATAGAGAATATCCGACCTCCCGTTTTCGCTTAAAATACGCACTAAAAAATGATACCCTATATCACCCGATGTTAATGCGTAATTGTTATGCTTTATTGAGTCTATGAGATTATTAAAAACCTTTTCCTTATCCTGCCTGGGTATTACCCCGGTATAGAGCGACATGGCATAGGATGTCTGGCTGCCGGTGGCACACACACCAGTATCCGGGTTGTAAAACTTTTTTTGAAATGCCTCTCTGACATCTGCAGCCAGAGCAATGTATTTTTCACTGTCTGCACTGTGACTCAACATTTCCGCAGTTCTGGCAACTATCAGTAAATCGTAATGATAGATTGATGTTGCCGTAAGGGCTTTTGGAGTCAATTGTGCTTCACCAGGGTGTTTGGGACCAAGATCATACCAGTCACCCAACCCATGATCGAGAATATGATTGTGCGCCTTACCCTGCAGATACTCAACATATCGTTTCATCATTGGATAAGCCCTCTTCAGCACTTGGCTATCACCATACCATTTATACAATTGCCAGGGAATGATGACTGAAGCACTTCCCCATTCAGGCGAATCGCGAAAACCACCGGTAAAAGGAACATACTCGGGTGCAATATCAGGAACCAATCCATCATCGAGCTGGGAATCGATCATATCATCAACGATCTTGCCATAGAGGGCATGTATGTCAAAATTATAATGCATCGATGGACCAATAAGGTATGTTTGTTCAAGCCAGCCAAGTTTTTCCCGGTGTGGACAGTCGGTGGCGACACTGGCCATATTACTCTTAATACCCCAGTTAATAAGCTCGTATATCTGGTTAAACAGCGTGTCGGAACAGGTAAATGATCCCACTGATGGCGATGAATTACGGGTATGAAGCATTTTAAGAGCTATCAATTCCGTATTCTCATCGACAATTCCGGGTTCAATTATTTCTACCTCAGCATATCTGAATCCGTAATACGTAAACCCTGGCTGCCACTCTTCAATGCCTTCACCCTTTAGCGTGTAGTTGAATTCATAAGGACCGCCACCACTGTGTTGTGTAATGTTTCCTTCTTCATTGATCAATTCATCGGGACGGATTCGGATTTGTGCGCCCCGGTTTCCTTTAACTTTCAATGAAATAATTCCGGAAGCATTTTGACCAAAGTCGTAAATCGTTTTACCCGTTTCTGATGTAAAAACTTCTTGTGTCTCAAATTCCTGCATAATTTTAAGCGGGTAATCTTCTTCCGGCACAAGTTTTCCTTTGGATTCATCAATTATAAGGGGCTTCTGCCATCTGGAATCATCGAATCCGAAAGTGCTCCAACCTTCCTGTTCGAGGGTTGCATCATAATCTTCACCTCCGTAGATACTGCTGAATGTTGTGGGAGATGGTGCCACTCTACAATTTTTATCCGAAACAATATTTTTTACCCTGCCGTTTTTGAATGTAATTCTAATATTGAAAATTAATTCCGGGTATCCGTATGCAACCACCAGCTTGCGATAACGTTCACGATTAATATTGTAGAAGCCATTCCCTGCTATAACACCAATGGCATTGCCTCCCTTTTTTATTTGCCCGGTTATGTCGTAAGTGTTGTACAAAATTCTTTTTTGATAATTTGTCCACCCTGGTGACAGAAATCTGTCGCCAATCTTTACGTTATTGATATATAGCTCATAATGGCCCAAACCACAAATGTCAATGGTAGCGCTCTCAATAGTTTCGGTAATATTAAAATCTTTGCGAAATATTGGCACCACAGATCGTTTCAGCCCCCTGGTGCCCAACTGGTCTCCCGAACCGTGTACACCCGGTACTACCAGCATGCTGTCATGGAGCTGCTCAAGGGCAATCCACCGGGCATTGCTCCAGTTATCTGCATCGTTTGCAAGCCTTTTGTTTGTACAACTTATCAATAAGATAGCTGTCAAAAACGGTAAGATTATTTTTCTCATTGAGTGTTTAATGCAACACCTGCATTTTTTTAATCTGGTAGAAATCACCTGCACGCATGGAATAAAAATATATGCCACCGGGTAATTCCCTCCCATTAAGATCAACCGAATAATGTCCGGCACCCTGTTCTTCGCTTACCAGCATAGTTACGGCTTTACCCAGCACATCAAAGAGTTTAATCTCAACATGGTTTTCAGCCGGGATCTCATACCTGATACTTGACGATTGGCGAAAAGGATTTGGATAATTCTGATAAAGTTCAAACCCCGGTGAACCCAACCACCGGTTTGCAGAGGTAGATGGTTCAACAATGGAAAAGGGTTCTGCATCTGCCATGGAAACCTCGCTCAGTGTGGCATTGGCTGCCGCAATACGGACCGTATAGGTACCCGGTGGCGTTTCCGGCAGATCTGTCCGGACAGTGTTGTTGGTAAAAAAACCATCGCCGGCAGATACATCACCAAATGTGCCATCATCCAACAATCGCCCGCTGTATGGATCGTCAGATCTCAAACCGCGAAACTGGAAGACCCCGTCTTTATAGGCATCAAAGGAAACCGCGTGAATATCATGATACAGATCTGAGACATGAGCGCTGATCGTAGATGCGGTGGATCCGTCAACCGCCACCTGATCCGGATCAAACTGGATCTGAGAGATGGAGGGCTGACTGTTAATCGCGTCTGAATTAATACTGGCTACCCAAATCTGGGGGGGAACACTTGTGGATAAGAAGCAAAAAATATCCCCGTCCCATGTGATGGAGGGCAGCCGGGATTCCGAGAATCTATAACCACCCATGGCAATGCTGAGCCCATCGATGCTCACCAGGTCGAGCCGTGAACCGGTCAACCTGTCCACCCGGGTAATGGGAAGCCTTCCATTGGCTCCAATGACAATGCCGAGCGATCCGTTGGAAGCCATCTGTGTAAAGCTTGATGATCCGAAAATATCCAATCCGCTGATCACCTTCACGGGACTACCGGTCCCCAGTGGAACAAAATAAACATTGATCTCATCATAACCCAGGTCCGCATTGAGCTCTCTTCGGAACACAACAAACATGTCCCCGTCTACATAAGTTGAGAAGGGCTGGTTTCCAATAACGTAATCGCCAATAAGATAAAAATCGGTGCCATCAACTGCAATGGCATCACCCCTGACCGCATCACCATCCGCAAGCTTAAAGATCTTGGTTCCAAGTATCATCCTGGAACCGTCGGCAGAAATATCAAAACCATCGGAAAAGGCAACATTGTAGTTGTATTCACTTCCATCCCCTCCAAACACATCCTGCGACATATCGAGGTAGTTGAATATTTGTGTCAATCCGGTGTTGTCTGAATTGATTCGCCAGACTCCTGCTCCCCTCGGGTCCCGGCCCATATGAATAAAGAATACCTGGGTACCATCGGCAGTGATGCGGGGCGGAAGCGGGATGACTGGCTCCAGGTCCGCAAAACTGGGATCGGGGTTGGGAAGCAGGGTAGCCAGCTCTTCACGTACACTGCCATCCGAATTGGCTATAAATAGCTCTCCTTCTCCGTAGCACCATATCACCTTTTCACCGTTGGCACTGATATCCACCGATGGTCCGGTTCCGGTTCGCTCAAAATCGTAAACCTGGGTCAGCCCGGTGCCATTGGCATTTATCGTAAATACTTTAACCGCCGGTCCACCGGTGGCAAATACAATTTTAGTCCCATCCGCACTGATCTTCATGGCGATAATGGAATAGTCAGTTTCAAAACTGCTGATCTGCTTGTATTCAATACCATGTATTACGTCTACCTGCGCTCTTGAAGAGATGGTTGAACAGAGCGAGATTGTCAATGCAATGATAAAACAACGGATCGTGGTTTTCAGAAATTCCATAATGTTTACCTCCTTCATTAAGAGTTACATGTTCAAATTGAAAAACGATGCTACCTCAATTTACAGAGTAATTTCTGAAAATGCAAAAAGTCAAATTGGAGGCAATCAATAATCAGAAACCGGATTTAGCCGCCGGCCTCCTTAACTTCTGTGCCGATGGCCTCTTCAAATTCTGTTACAGGCACAGGTTTGCTGTAAAAAGCAGAAAATGAGATCTTCCACTCTCCTTGAATCTTTTCCAGGAAAACTATTTGGATGTTACTATATCCTCCTGGTTCACCATCAACACTCCAATTCCAGGTATTATCACAGGTGAACCATGCACTGTTACCGGTCACTTTTATGACCACATTCTCTTTCGCATAAACAGGCTCTGTACCTAGCAGGCCACCTTCCAAAAAATCTCCCAACAGAGTTCCAACTTCATCCCACCCCTTATAGGTGCGATATCCATATATACCTAATTCCAACCTGGTTTCCATGCTATCCTGAACGTGAACAGCAAACACGCGTTCTTTATCCATTGCTAAAGTAGCATCTGCTTCCTCATGGATAACAGCCAATATGGCTTCCTTTTCTTTCTCTATGCCAATTTTTTGCTGACAGGAAGTGGCTGCTATGAATATGATGGCAAACAGTGGCCATAAATACTTTCTCATAATTTGAAACTTTGATTAATTATGCCGCAAGTTAACACTCCTGTAACCAAAATCAAAACCATCCTACTCCCCACCGGCCTCTTTTAAAATACCAATTATCTCACCCAATTCTCCCAATCCAGCCTCCTGTATTTTCTCTGCCCTCTGAAGCGGGGTTTCTCCCTCATTGGTTTTGGAATTGACTTCCGCACCTGTCATGATCAGCATTTTTACACTTTCAGTCTCACCCACCATGGTGGCAAACATCAGTGCACTCCATCCGTTGGGTTCCTGTGCATTTACATCTGCACCCTTTTCAATCAGATAGCCCGCCAGGCCAGGTTTCTTATTATACACAGCGTTCATCAAAGGTCTCTTTCCTTCATTATCTGAAGCTTCAATATCCGCACCCTTGTCCAGGAGAAGATCACATACATCCTGGTTGCCCATGGCTGCTGCCACATTCAGGGCATCTCCCCCTTTCTCAGTGCTCAGGGTCACATCAGCACCTTTGGATATTAGCAGCTTCACCATATCCACATTACCGCCATATATGGCATACATCAATGTCGTGGTACGATTGTTCTGCACCAGATTCACATCCATCCCCACGTCAATGTGCTTCTCAACCGCCTCTAAATCTCCTTCCATTATGGATTCGACAAATTCTTCAGAAGGATCCTGGGAAAAAACATCCTGGTTGAAGATCCCCAGGAAAGCCAATGATAAGATCAGACTTACGAGTTTCAGGGTTTTCATTTTCTAAATCATTTGGTTAGGCTGAACAATGAAATTAAGTTCAAATTACCACTTACCAGGCAGAATGTCAATGAAATATTCTTTATATTCTCGATGCCGATCCCCAATAATTATAGCTGGCGGGCCTCCATCCGGACAGGTAGCGGGCATCCATATGGTCTATTTGAAATCCATTGCGTTCAAGCATCGCCGGAATATCCCGGTTCAAATTACAACCTCCTCCAATGCGTCTCCAAAAAGGATTGATCAGGTTCTGCAACCGCTCAAGGCTTTTATCCGGTGCCTTCCCATGTTCAGAGAAAATCAGTTTCCCATCGGGTTTAAGCACCCTGTGGATCTCTTTCAGTACGATATCCACCTGGATAATCGAGCAGAGGGTATAGGTGGTAACCACCGTATCAAATGCACTGTCTTCAGAAGGAATTTAATCTGCCCCTCCCTTGATGTACGTAACCTCAAACTCCAGCTTTGTCAGGTCAACTTTTCTCTTCTCCCATAACTCCTCCAGAGGATCTATGGCCGTTAAATGCTTCACCTTTGATCCATCATAGTAAGAGAGGTTGAGTCCGGAACCAATGCCTATTTCAAGGACCCTGCCGGTGGCAAGTGGAATGACCTTCTCCCGTTGCTGCATACTGTTTTTCTGACTGCATGCCCAGTCAATGGCCCCAGGCAGTATGTATTTATCATATAATCCCATGGATGTTAATACGCTACAATTTCAAATATGTGATTTTTTTATGAAATAAATCGTTCGTTCAACAAAATTCCCTTCATCGAAATACGGGATAATAAATTTCGTAATCTATTTGAAGTAAATATCCCTCTGTTATTCCAGCCTGTTCCTCTCAAATTTGCGTTTCTGATCCCAACTCCTTACATTTATATATCCATCAGGTTGTCAACATGTTCGTCATAGCTGTTGAAGTTCCTTGTGGATGCTCACGGATTGTAACGGATTGCCCAATGGGAAGATATTTTCTTTTCATAATACTGATCCTGCAATTATGCCCTGGTCACTCCTGTCGGGCACAAACTTCCATATCGGTTTCTGACCCCAGGCTTGAGCTGATAGACAATACTGTTCACATATCATATGACATTCTCAATAGCCTGATCTCAGAAAGGTATACCATCAGTCTGATTGTAACAGACACAAACAACGGGACTATCGTAGCAAAAGCAGTATCAGGAGACATTGGTGACAATGTGAGTGGCGGGAATAATAAGCTAATTACATGGGACCTGATGGCTGATAGCATCTCTATGGAAGCAGAAATATACATCAAGGTCCACGCAAAGCTGATCCCTTCAGCAACAGCAAAAAGTTTTAACCGTACCGGTTTGATTCTCCAGTCACTGGCACTGCCCGGACTGGGGTTATCGAGAATGACCGGAAAACCACACTGGATACGCGGAGCGGCAGGATACGGATGCATTGCCGGATCGATCGCCTTCAACCGGAAAGCGATATCCACCTATGACGAATATTTGAATCAGAGGACCATTGCGGATGCCCAGGATCTCTATCAATCCGCCAACAACCAGGATATGACATCAAAAGTGCTGGGCTACGCAGCCATTGGAATATGGGTAACAGACATCATATGGACCATCGTTGGAACTTCTGATATGAGAACGACCCCGATGTATGGCGATATAGCAGAATTTTCAGTGGGTAGCAGCTTTGAACCCCTTACCGGAACTCCTTTAATCAGGATTTGCTTTAGATTCTAAAAACGGTTGAATATGATTAGATCGTTTATAAATATGCGCATGTTCAGACTCTTGCTGGTAATACTTCTTTTTGTGAATACTGTATGTGTCAGCTCCCAGGAAGCAGAAAGCAAAGCGGTAAGGCTTCAACTGGGAAAAACTCCTGCAAAAGCGGTTACAGGACTGCCCGATACAAAGCCCCCGGTTGTAAAGATCCTGACCCCGGAAATAAATATAGGGGAGATATTCCAGACTGACGTTGACCAGATTGACATGCTTGGAGAGGTTACCGATGACAGCAAGATCAGGTTTGTATCCATTAATTCTGAGATCAGGACGGTGAATGAAACGGGAATTTTTGCTATAACACTGAGGTTAACACCCGGGGAGAACCTGGTTCGGATCAGGACCATGGATGAACATAACAACATCCAGGATCAGACCATCACCATACAGTATAATCCACCGGTCCTCACCCTTGCAGATAAAATCAGATCGGATTCCAGGTATTACGGCCTTATCATTGGTGTCAATGACTACGATGACCAGGATATACCTGATCTTGACAATCCCATCAAAGACGCTGATGCACTCTACAGGACATTGACCGGGAAGTATACGTTTGACCCTGAGAACATCTTCATGCTGAAAAACCCCGGAAGAACCGACATTATTCGCGAGCTGGACCAGTTAAGAGCCAAAATTACACCCAATGATAACCTGCTGATCTTTTATGCAGGTCATGGTTACTGGGATGAACAGGCGCGTATTGGTTACTGGTTGCCTTCCAATGCAAGCAAGGAGACTACGGCTGACTGGTTCCGGAACAGCACCCTTGTGGATTATCTGCAGGCCATTAATTCCAAACATACATTACTCATTACCGATGCCTGTTTTGCCGGATCCATTTTTAAATCCAGATCCGTGGATATGAACAAGGAGATCGCATATGAAAAGATCTTTGAAATGCCAAGCCGAAAGGCCATGACCAGTGGTGCATTGGCTGAAGTTCCTGACCAGAGTGTTTTCATAAAATATTTGATCCGCAGGTTGAATGAGAATGAGGAGACCTATTTATCCTCTGAAGAACTTTTCAGCAGTTTCAGAATGGCGGTCATCAGCAATAGTAAAAGCGTTCCATTGTATGGTGAAATTCAGAATGTGGGTAATGAAGGAGGGGATTTCATCTTTCTGAAAAAAATTGAGTAATCGACCCAAAACCATGAGGTATATAACCAGAACAACCTTTCCTCTGATCCTTCCTGTTCTCATTGGAATGATATTCTTGTTTCAGACCATAAACACATGTCAGCGTTTTGAACTGTTACATGCGCTGATAGTCAGTACTGATTCCATTTCAGGAGTAACCTACAATCAGTGTACTGCATTTGGCACCATCGTCGATCTCGGCAGTGATGGCGCGCTTGACCATGGTTTTTGCTGGTCCATTGAAAAAAATCCAACCACCGGTGATTCCACTCATACTTCCAATGGAGAAAGGAACTCCCCGGGACAATTTAATAATGAATGGAAAACAGGATTGTTCGCAAATACAACCTATTACGTAAGGGCGTATGCCGTTGATGAACAGAATATGGTCTACGGGAATGAATTAACCTTTACCACTGCTGCTCCGGTGATACCAAAAGTAACCACAACCGCCATAACCGGTATCACAGATAGCTCTGCAATGTCGGGGGGTGAATTGATCGATAACGGAGGATTGCCTGTCACTGCCCGTGGGGTTTGCTGGAGCACTTCATCCAATCCCGCAACCTCGGATAATCATACTTCAGACGGGAACGGAACCGGACCCTTTACCAGTGAATTGACAAACCTGGATCCGGAAACAATTTATTATGTCAGGGCGTATGCTACAAATACCGAAGGGACTGCTTATGGAAATGAGGAGGAGTTCACAACCCTCACTCCGGTGAACACTTTAACTGATTATGATGGCAACGAATACCAGGTTGTCAAAATTGGCTTCCAGACCTGGATGGCTGAGAACCTGAAAGTAACCCATTATTCGGACGGAACACCCATACCTTTTGTGGAAGACCAGACAACCTGGGGAAACATGGAACCTGAGGATAAAGCCTATTGCTATTACGACAATAATACTGCATATGGAGAGACCTACGGGGCTTTATATACCTGGGCCGGGGCATTGGACGGGACCGCCGGCAGCGACCTTAATCCCAGCGGTGTTCAGGGGGTGTGCCCGTCAGGCTGGCACCTGCCCAGTGATGTTGAGTGGAAACAAATGGAAATGTACCTGGGGATGAGCCAGTCAGAAGCGGATTTCACGCGCTGGCGAAGTACAGGTGTGGGAGGTAAATTGAAAGAGACCGGCACTGGTCACTGGAAAAGTCCCAATACAGGAGCTACCGATGAGATCGGCTTCTCAGCCCTGCCGGGGGGCTTAAGAAACGCATCAGGAATGTTTCTAAATCGTGGGCTCGAATGCTATTTCTGGTCATCCACAGATGCTGGCGGCACAAAAGCGTGGTACCGTCATTTATGGTACGAACGCGCCGAGATATATCGAGATTATTATTACTGGCATGGTGAAGGATACTCGGTTCGTTGTGTTAGCGATGATGTTACCGCGACTACACCGGCTGTCACAACATCATCCATATCAGGTATAACCGAAAACTCAGCGCAATCCGGAGGTGAGATTACTTCTGATGGCGGAGCAAGTGTTACTGCCCGGGGGATCTGCTGGAGCACATCTGAAAATCCGGTGCTCTCTGACAGCCATACAACTGATGGAGCGGGAACAGGAACCTTCGCCAGTTCAATGACCGGGCTTCAGTGTAATACCACATATTTTTTAAGAGCTTATGCTACCAGTTCTGTGGGCACTGCATATGGTAACCAGGAAAACTTTACAACAAGTCCATGTGTTGTTGACCTGCCAACAGTTACAACTGAATTAATCACTAATATTACCGGGGAATCTGCGCAGAGCGGAGGTGAGGTGACCGATGAGGGTGGAGCAGTGGTTACTGAAAAAGGGATTTGCTGGAGCACTTCTTTAAATCCCACGCTGTCCGACAGCCATACTGTTGATGGATCAGGAATAGGTGGTTTTACAAGTAGTATCACCGGTTTAGCGAGAGGAACCAGGTATTTTGTCCGGGCATATGCAACCAATTCAGGAGGAATATCATATGGAAACCAACCCAGTTTTTTTACTCCCGACCTTCCAACCGTCTTAACATTTGACATATCAAACATCACTGATGTTTCAGCCCAGGGAGGTGGTAATGTAACTGATGGAGGTGGAGCGGGTGTTACTGCCAAAGGTGTTTGCTGGAGCACATCTCAAGATCCCGCTCTGTCCGATACCTTTACTACTGATGGAACTGGGTTAGGTAGTTTCACAAGTACATTATCCGGGCTAAATCCAAATACAACTTATTATGTAAAAACATATGCTACAAATATGGTGGGAACACAATATGGATCCGAAGTTAATTTTAAAACCCTTGCTCCCTCCGGCAACACCGTTACTGATTATGATGGAAATACTTACCAGACAGTTGTTATTGGAGATCAGACCTGGATGGCAGAGAACCTGAAAGTTACCCATTATTCTGATGGAACTGCAATTCCTCTTGTGGAAGACAGTGCTACATGGGCGACTCTGAGTTATACTGACAAAGCCTATTGCTGGTATAATAACAATGAATTTTACGGTAGTGCCTTTGGAGCATTATTTACCTGGCCGGCCATTATGAACGGTGCTGGAAGTAGTGAGGCTAATCCAAGCGGAGTTCAGGGTGTTTGCCCGGATGGATGGCACTTACCAAGCGATGATGAGTGGAAACAGCTTGAGATGTATCTTGGTATGAGCCAGGCTGAGGCAGATGGTACAGACTGGCGTGGGGCAGATGAAGGCGGTAAACTGAAAGAAACCGGCACTACATTTTGGGTAAGCCCAAATACTGGAGCAACCAATGAAAGTGGCTATACTGCCCTTCCTGGTGGATTGCGCAGCAGCAATGGTCGGTTTTCCAATATGGGTTACTCTACTAGCTTTTGGACGGCTTCGGGATATTTCGGTGCGGATGGCTGGTATCATAGCCTGTTTTTCGACCGCCAGGAAGTGTTCCGTTTCCATGGCCTCAATTATTATGGTCACTCGGTCCGCTGTGTCAAGGATGAATAAAAATAATCGATATCCACATTTTCACCGTTTGTACTAAAATAGGATTCACGGAAATTCACGAAATTGTCCATGTAAAAAGTAACATTGTAGCTAATAATAGGATAGCTAACGTGCCAGTGGTGATTCGGGATGCTTTTCCAGGCATTCATTGCATTTTTCAAGCGCCTGATGAATTTTCCATTTGTAGGAGAGTCTTTCGATCCTCTTCACACAACGCAATTCAGATGCACTATAAGTGCTCCGAGCTGCTGACGGTAAAACAAGGGCAAGCAGAACTATTGTCAATTTCAAAGATTTCATCTGATTTATGCTGAGTACTCAAATCAAAGCCTGAGATCAAAATACGAAATATTAAATCGGCATGAAAAAAAAATGCAAATTTCGATTGTTTAAATTTGATCTTTCTCTTATCAATGAATTCCACAATGCACTAAACACATGGAGTGTTAAGAAAAACAGGAATAGACCATGACATTTTGCCTTGAACCAGGGGGCCGAACATGTCATTCTTTCCACGATTCTGGAAGGGCATAGTTATTGTCCAACATCATCATTACATAAAAAGGAGAAAAGCATATGCCAAAGACATTGCATATATCAACCAAAGAATACAACCAGGAAAATCGGAATACCCACCTTAAGCTAACGGAAGATTCATACCTGATGGACGCATACTCGCAGGCAGTGGTTTCAACCACCGAAAAAGTGAGTCCGGCAGTAGTGAATATCAAAGTTCAAAAGAAGATACGTTCAAGGTCAGGATCGGAAGCCGGGGGATCAGGGTTTCTTATCTCTCCCGAAGGTTTCATTGTTACCAACTGCCACGTTGCCGAGAACAGTGAGAAAATAGAGATCGAATTACAGGATGGAAGGATCTATCATGCAGATCTTGTTGGACTCGACCCATATACGGACCTGGCTGTGCTGAAGATCTATACCGAAAACCTTCCCCACGTTGCGTTCCGGAAGAACAGTGAACTACGGGTAGGCCAACTCTCCATCGCTATCGGAAATCCATTTGGATTTCAATGCACGGTGACTACCGGGGTTATCTCGGCACTTGGCCGGACCCTTCAATCCCGCTCTGGTCGATTGATCGATAATGTGATCCAGACTGATGCGGCCCTGAATCCGGGAAACTCGGGTGGACCGCTGGTGGATTCATCAGGGATGGTGATCGGGGTGAATACTGCCATCATCAAGCAGGCACAGGGGATCTGCTTTGCCATTGGCGCAGGTACAGCCGAATACATCATTGGAAAATTGATGATGAACGGCAGGGTAAGAAGGGGCTATCTTGGAATTGCAGGTCAATTCATGCAAATCCCGCTGAGGGTGATCCATTACAACAAACTCAGATCGGGCGGTGGAGTGAAGGTGGAAAGCCTTCAAAAAAAGAGGGGTATTAACAATCATACACTCAAAAGAGGCGATATCGTCGTGGAATTTAACGGTGCTCCTGTAAACAGCATAGACAGCCTGCAGAGATTCCTTGATGAGGATACCATAGGGACAAAAGTAACCCTTGGGATTTTACGAAAGGGATATAAAAAGGAGATTGAAGTGGTCCCGGGTGAGTTAATGGAATAGTTCAGGAATTTCGCAGAAAAAAATCTACGGTTGATGAAAAAAAAATGGGTTGTGGGTTTTGTTTGATTATCGCCGCAACCAAATGTGCAAATCCTGCATCTTTCTTGTATAATATAAAAACCACACCATGAAAAATTATATCCCTCACATATTCGTCATTCTGCTTTCAGCATGCATCTTTCCGTCTTGCGAAAAGTCAGAACCAATTCAAAGGGAAACCCCGACAATAACCCTTAACAAGAAGGCCGCAGAGATCATTGAGGCCGATAAAGCGTTTGGCTTCGAGCTGTTCAGGGAGGTGTATACCCTGAGTGAAGAAGATAACATCATGATCTCTCCCCTGAGTGTATCCTATGCCCTGGGGATGACATATAACGGAGCTGCCGGAACAACGCTCCAGGCATTTAACGATGTGCTGCATTTCGGTGATCTTACTACACAGGAGGTCAATGAGAGTTACAAGGACCTGATGGATCAACTGTTAAACCTGGATGAAAAGGTTGAATTCTCCATAGCCAACAGCATCTGGTACCGCCTGGGATTCCAGGTATTACCGGAATTCATAAAAACCAACAAAGACTATTTTGATGCTGCAGTGAAGGAAATTGATTTTACCGATCCACAGACCGTAGAGGTTATCAATCAATGGATCGAGTCCAACACCAACGGCAAGATCAAAGATATGCTGGATTTCATCCCCGGGGATGCCGTGATGTACCTGATCAATGCCATCTATTTCAATGCAACGTGGAAATATGAGTTTGTTAAAAAGGATACTTACCAGGGTGATTTCAACCTTGCGGACGGGACCAGACACCAGGCCGAATATATGCGTGTTTCCGGTAATTTTCAATACACTTCCAATGAGGATTTCACTGCAGTTGAGCTTCCGTACGGGGACAGCACCTTCAGCATGGTGGTGATGCTCCCTTCCCCCCGGAGTGGGGTAATGCTCCCTTCCCCCGGTGATGAGGTTTCAGACCTGGTGGCCAAACTGGATGGTGCCCACTGGGATTCATGGTTTGAGGATTCCAGGTTCACCGGAGTCCAGGTCGATTTGCCAAAGTTCAAATATGATTTTAAGGAACTCCTGAACGATCCTCTGGTAAACCTGGGACTTGGTGTGGCTTTCTCTGAAAATGAAGCAGATTTCACCAGGATCAATCCCGACGGAAACCTGTTTATCTCCAGGGTGATCCACCAGACCTTCATCGATGTACAGGAAGAGGGCACCGAAGCCGCGGCAGCCACCATTGTGGAAATATCTTTAACAAGTACCGGCGGAGGGGGCAGTCCCATCCATTTCAAAGCAGATAAACCGTTTCTCTATCTCATTAAAGAGAATTCAACGGGAACCATTGTCTTTATGGGCAAGGTCGGAAAACCCGAATATTCGTAGATCGCAGTGTCAGCATTGGACTTATACTCCCAATTTTCGTAATATTACCTATGGGAATTATCATGGAATACATCTGAATTCCTGACAATCAATGGGGACATGAACCAATTCGATACATTTTCCTGTATTCTGATTCTTACCATTGTTTCCTGGAATAGCGGATACAGTCAGGCCGGATATCCCCTGCAACCTGTATCCGGTGCCGATGGTGTGTTTGAAACGGTGAACCTGGAGGGTGAAACTGTTTACCGCTCAGAAGCCACCGGTGACGGGTTCCATTTCTACATGTATTTTAAAACTTCAGAAGAGATAAGCCATCAAACGGTTTATGTGGAAGTCTCCTACCTGGATATCGGTTATGATATGATCGGAATACAGTATAATGCGAGCCATCAGGACTACAGAATGGCCCGGACGGGTTTTAATAATTTTGTATTGGGTTCCGGCCAGATACGAAAAGCTGTGTTCGAGTTACCCGATGCCGATTTCCGCGATGCCCAGAACCTGGAAACAGATCTCCGGTTATATGCCAGCAGTTCATTGCAAATGCATATTATTTCGGCAACGCTCTTCACAGAACCAACACCCCTGTTCAATATGTACAATGAAGATTTTACCCTTCCCTACGATGGGCCGGTATATGAGGGTGATCAACCGGTCGATTCCGATGCTCTTACAGGCAAGGTGATTTGCGGATACCAGGGTTGGTTCAGGGCGGCAGGTGATCCGGCAGGCCGGGGATGGGTCCACTATGCAAATGATGATTTTACAGATCTGACTGTCGATATGTGGCCGGACATGCTGGAATACACCGATCAGGAGAAATACCCTGTACCGGGATGGACACATACCGACGGCTCACAGGCAACCCTGTTCAGTTCAGCCAATAAACGCACTGTATTGCGACATTTCCAATGGATGGAAACCTATGACATCGATGGTGTTGCCGTACAAAGGTTTATCGGCGGAGGAAACCTGGATCTTCCCCGTGAATCCTTTCGCATTCCTTCTTATGTCAGGGAAGCGGCCAACAGGACGGGTCGCACTTACTATATTATGTATGACATGTCTGGGTGTGATACAACCCTGCTTGTGGATGTCCTTACCACCGACTGGCAATTCTTTGTTGACTCCGTGAAAATAACAGAAGATGATCGATATCTCCATCAGGGGGGAAAACCCGTTGTGGGTATTTTTGGCTTTTTCAGCGACCGGTTTTCGGCTGCACTGGGGAATGAGGTCCTCGATATCTTCCAGAATAACGGTCCTTTCGAGGCTTTTATAGCCGGGTCCGGACAATGGTGGGTACAGCACGAGAACTCAAGCGCATGGGTAGATGTGTTTGAACGGATGGATGCATGGATACCATGGAACGTGGGGAACTACAAAGGGGACTATGGACAAACTGATTACTGGAACCAGGATCAGAGCAACTTCTCAGATGCCGGGGTATTGTTTATGCCTTTGATCTATCCTGGTTTCAGCTGGGACAACCTGATGAACAAACCTCCCGGAACCACCTATAAATCAAGACTGAAAGGAGATTTTATGTGGCAGCAGTTCCTTGATGCCAAACAGTTGAATGCGGGTGCTGTTTATGTGGCCATGTATGATGAAATTGATGAGGGTACGGCCATATTCAAGGTGACCAATGATATCCCTGTCGATCATTATTTCATCGACCTGGAAGGTCTTCCTTCAGATTTCTATCTCCTGCTCACCGGTGAGGGGACCCGGATGATGCGCGGTGAAATACCGGTACCGCCGGAGATGCCAGATTTTTCATTGCGATCACAACCTCCAATCCCGGATATCCTTGGTCCCCATTATGGCGACACGGTTATCAGCCCTTTTACTATTTCCTGGTCCGCCGTTGACCATGCATCAGGAGTAACGGGCTATGAATTGGAGATCGATGATCAAAAGGTCAGCGAAACAACAACCAGGGAACTTGAATTGGAAGATGGAACACACTCATTCCGTGTACGCGCCATCAATGGTTTTGAAAACCCCGGAGGATGGTCAGAAACATTGAAAATAAACATAAACAATTCGTTATTGATCAGGGACAGCGGTAAACCGTTGCCGGATGCATTGATGTTGATGCAAAACTATCCCAATCCGTTTGATGCATACACTCTATTTCAACTCACTGTACCTGAACAATTATATGTGACACTTGAGATTTTTAGCATGGATGGAAAGAAGGTAGCCACCCTGATAAATTCACGCCTGGATCCGGGAATACATGAAGTGATTTTTACGCCCGAAGGGATACCTGCAGGAATCTATGTTTGTAGATTAACTGCCGGTAATGCAAGCAAAATAAGAAAGATTACAATCTCTCAATAGTTAATGTCCTATATTTCATTCCTTTTTGCTATATTTGTCGCTAATATAGTACATTTTGAATGAAAAAGAAAAAACAAATTCTATTTCCAAAGCACCAGAAGCTATTGGAGCGATTGGGTGAAAACATCAAGCTGGCCAGAAAAAGACGCAAGCTAACAGCCATCCAGGTGGCTGAACGCGCAGGAATTGCCCGTAACACGCTGTACCTGATCGAAAAAGGATCATCAAGTGTTTCGATTGGGGCCATTTTTAACGTACTGAGGGTGTTTGGGCTTCAGGATGACTTTCTCAAGCTTGCAGCAGATGATGAGTTGGGGAGGAAACTACAAGACCTGAAACTACTGGGTAACAAATAAACATGACAACAAACAAGGTAAACATATTGGTTTATACACACTGGGTTGGCATGTCAAAACAGTGGTAAGTAAATGGAAAAATGTGGCTAACGAAATAGGAATTCCCAGATCAGAGCAGCAAATTATGGAGCAGGCTTTTCGGTATTGAGATCATAATACCCGGTAATGAGTGGGATGATTTTTATAATTCCCTGGCAAACAATCTTAATATATTTTTTTATCCTACAATCCTCCCCAACTTTCCCAGCCGGTTCCGGGCAACCTTCAATTCGATCACTTCCCCACCCTGCAGCCTGCAGATGCCGGACTTATTGCTCACATGGGTCAAAAACCGAAGATTGATAAGGCCGGAACGGCTGATGCGGAAGAAGCCATTACCTGTGAGCTCCTTCTCAAGGCTGCCCAGGTTGCTTGAGATGATCTCTCTGCGTTCATTCTCCAGGACTATCTCCGTATAATTTCCATCCGCTATGCAACAGACAATCTCTCTGGGATCGATTACCAAAAAACCTGTCCTGGTATTAAGTTTCAGCCTCCGTCCAATGCCCAGACTGACAAGCAGCCCGTCGATCCGTTCTTTCAAACCCTGATGCTTCAAATCCTCCCTGAACCTTCCGATGGCCCTGGCAAGCTCGTCCGGATCAACCGGCTTTAACAGGTAATCGAAAGCAGATGCCTTAACGGCCTGGATGGCATACTCATCATAGGCGGTCACAAATATATACCCGGTGTCCTTCCCCATTTCCCTGAGCTTGCCAACCAACTCGAATCCATTTTTAACAGGCATGTGAATATCCAGCAGGATCAGGTCCGGATCCTTCTCCACTACCTGGATCAATGCATCATCAACGTTTTCGGCCATTCCGGAAATTTGTACGCCCTCTATCCCGTTAAGGAGAATGGTTAGCAGATCCCGGGCTTCGGGTTCGTCATCTACGATCAGAATGGAAATAATGTCCCTGGTCATCTTATGGTGATTTCAACAAGTGTCCCGGAAGCTCTCAGATCGTATTCAAACAGATCCGTTATTTTAAACCGGGCCTTATGACCCGTTGCTTCATTGAATAGTTTAAAATATTTCTCCATCATTTTAATGCCATTCCCTGTAGACTCCTCTCTGTACTTTGCGGATGCAGCCCTGCCAATGCCATTGTCCTTAATACCAATGACAAATCCTTTTTCCTGTCGCGACACCTTTATTTCCAGGTTCCAGTCATCCTGTTTATGCTTCAACCCATGTTTAATGGAATTCTCCACGAAGGTGAGAATACTCATTTTTGGTACCTGCCTGGTCTTCAGCTGGTCCTCATCCACCTCCACACTGTAATTGAATTTTTCCCTGAAACGCAGTTTCTCAATCTCAAGATATTTGTGCACAAACTCCAGTTCATCTGACAGGGTCCAGGTAACTTCAGAAGCATCGCCCGACACCATGCGCAGCAGGTCCGTCAATCCTTTCAGGTACTGATAGGCCAGGTCTTTCTCCTCTTTATAGATCAAAGAGCCCACTGCATTGAGTGCATTGTAGGTGAAATGCGGATCCAGCTGGTTCTTGATGGACTGAAGCTGCAGATTACTGATGAGCCGGTCTTTTTCGTATCTCGTTGCGATCAGCCTGTTCTGGATAATTCCCCAGAGGTAGAAAAGGGCAAACAGGACTATGAATATACCGGGATATACCAGGCCCCTGTAATGGAACCATTTGTTTTTTGCATACCTGATAAAATACTTATCAGAACCAATCTGTGCAAACAGGGTGGGATAGGTATCTCCCTCCTCAATCATGGATATCAGCACCCTGGGGGCACGTGTATCCTGGAGAATATCTACACTTGCTGATTCTGTAAGATCGGACCTGAAAACCACGAGTTTATTTCCGCCGAGCATCACATACTCTTGCTCTCCATCCTTATCCACGTCCAGGAGTATTTCTGTCCCATTGCCAAAAGCAGTTTCATTGATGATGGAATCTGAATATTGCAAATCAAAATCCAGGGTATATATCCGAAAATCATTGATCATCCTGATATCACTTAACTCCAGGCTGCCGGGCACTTTCCAGATATGGTTTCTGCTGTTTTTATGACCATGGAAATACCTGGTGTTTACGGGTCTGAGGGAGTCGTTGTATATGGTGAGCATAGCGCTGAAATCGCCCAATGATTCCCGGAACCTGTGGTACACCATTAAATAGTTGTTACCGGAATAGATAAAAGGTTCCATGGATAACCAGGATGGAGGCTTATTCATTTCAATGGGTGGTTTGTAAAACTGAAGGGATTCATCAAGCACTATTAACCAGGAGATTGAATCCCGGTAGGGAAACGGAAATTTGAAGTTCTCCGGGGCCACTGTATTCAGCAGGATCTCATCGGCTCCATCTTTATCCAGGTCAAAAAAACCGAGTCCAACCACAGCTGCCCCGCTCAATGGTGATCTGAATACACTGTCGTTCCTGTAATCAATCGCGTAAACGCATCTGGGTTGCAGGGAATGGCCACCGTTAATGCCAAATACGTACTCCTGAAAACCATCCCTGGTCAAATCGGTAATTGTTCCTGGTGAAAAAAGGTAATCACCATTGTCATTGTACGCATTGATCCTTTCAATGAAATACTCACTTGTGGTGGTGGGATGGCCATAGAGATCATCAATAATGGTCAGAAAAAGGGAATCATTTTTTTCGGTACATATGAAAATATCCATGATCCCATCAGAGTCAATATCATGGAAATCCAGGGTGTTGCCAAGCGACAACAGCTGTCCCGGTAAGTTGAACTGATTGATGGTTGCAAAATGCAGACTGGCTATGGATATGGCTAAATTACCCGATGTATTGTAATAGATGTATATAATCTCACTCGTTCCGTCGCCGTTCAGGTCATAATAGAAACGGTAGTCATCGAGGGGTACCGTTTCAGTTTTCATTACCCGCATCTGGTGCTTTTCTGATAGCACAGGAATAAACCTGATCAGGCCAATGGTAATTACCAGGGCCAGCAAAGTGGGGATGATATATTCCAGCCTGCTTTTTTTCACAGCCAATTGATCAGGGTTTATTGAAAGGGGAATAATTACCTATTCATATTCCCTGGCAAACTCATCTGCCAAAGCATTGATTTCAGTATCATTTAAATGAACCCCGGAACTAATAATCACCCTGTATCTGAAGGTAACGGATTGTCCGGCAGGAATGCTGAAATTCAATTGTTCCCTGCCTTTTGTGAAATCGTTCCAGCCAAACGGATTGGCTGAAAACAATCCATACCCGCGGGCGTGCCAGTAAGTTGGATAACCCGGGTTACCGGGGTGATCACAGATAACCAGGGAGATTTTCTCATCTCCTATCTTTCCAAACAGATCCATCCACCTGGCACGTGTTCCCCAGACCTCCAGTCCGGTGACGCCTTCACTGCTCCTGTAATTTCCGGAAATGCCTTCATTTGACATGTTCTCAACTTTTTCAGGATGCCCGTCGGCGCTGTACAGGGTAATGGAACCTTCCGAAGGTAATTCGAGTTGACGGGCCACCCGGATCGCAAACATTCCTTCTTTGGTGTCCGGAAACATAACCTCTGCATCACCGGCTGTTAAGGTTGTGATCCTGTCGATGATACGCGTTGATCCACTGGCAATAAAATGGTATTCTGTTTTTTCCCCCAGAAGTTCATTCCCTGAATGATCGGTCCAGCTTTCAACAGTAGACATGGAGCCTTCTCCAATACCACTGGAGATCTGATCAACCTTGATGTGCTTAATTACACCGCCATTATCATTCTGTTGTCCCAATCCTTTGGAACCATTGCCCCAGAAATCAAAACCATCCACATCGCCATAGGTTAACCACATACCCGTATGGTGTGAATGATCGGCACGATCGCCCGTCCTGGGGTTCAGTGGAAATCCACGTGTAACTTCAGTTCCGGCTGAAGTGAATACCGGATATAATATGGGTTTGAATACCTGATCGGGCCAGATATAGGAGGTAAAAAGTGCTTCGTCTACCATCACATCGATCCTCTGTTCAGCGGTTTTTTCGATAAGCTCCACCTTCGGACCCTGATCTACCTTACAGGAAACGGCAATAACAGCGGTCAGTATTACAATTGAAATTAACTTGTGCATATGCTTCGTAACTTACTCAGTTTTTATACTTCATCCGGCACCACATAAGGTTTGCGGTAACGCCGTGTGAGCATGGTGTCTGCCTCGGGATCATTGGCAAACTTTTCATAATCACCCATAAATTTCAGTTCCCGTCCGAGGCGATAGGATATATTGGCCAGGTGAGGAAGTGCAGATGAATAGTTTCCTTCACGGATATCACAATGCAGGTCGCTTGTCTTTCCCGAACGAATGGCATCAATGAAATTGGCATAATGCTCTGTGCCCCCCGGAGCAACAAGATAAGTTGGATCAATGGGTTTCTCTTCGACCAGGTCTGAACCTGTAAAAGGCTCCTTTTCCCTTTGACGGAAAGCCTTCCATGTTCCACCATTTATTTCCATGTATCCTTCAGTACCATAAAAAACATTCCCAATGCGTATGTTAAGGCTCGATTCACTGTTTGAATACCGTCCCCGGGTTTCAAACTCAAGCATTTTCCCATCGCTGTACTTAAATACTGAAGATTGCGTGTTGGGTGTTTCCTGGGAACACTCGTCAGGGTCGATACCATAGATTCCGCCGGTCGCATAAACCGATACCGGATGTTCATTTTTATTGAGTCCCCAGCGGGCTATATCGAATTGATGCGGACCCTGATTTCCGGTATCCCCGTTACCGGTATCCCAATGCCAGTGCCAGTTATAATGGCCCCTCTTCTCATTGTACTGCCGATAAGAAGCCGGCCCCAGCCAAAGATCGTAATGAAGTGTGGCAGGCGGTGCACTGTCTTTCGAAATACCAAATGAATCCCGTGGTTTAATGCAAAGTCCGCGTGCCATATAAACATCCCCAATGCCTCCGTCATGCAGGAATTTTATGGCTGCCATTACATTTTCACTCGAACGGTTCTGGAATCCAACCTGTACACGCACATTGTACTTGCGGGCAGCCTCAATCATTTTCCGGCCTTCAAAGATATTGTGGCAGGATGGTTTTTCAACGTACACATGTTTACCTGCCTGGCAGGCCCAGATGGTTCCCAGTGCATGCCAGTGGTTCGGCGTTGCAAATGAAACCGCATCGATCTCATCGTCATCAAATACCTTGCGCATATCCCATTCTGTCAATGGTTTCACACCAGTTTCGTCCAGAACATATTGCGAACGCCCGGCAAAAAACTGTTCATCCACATCACAAATGGTTTTCAACCGTACATTCCGGCTCTCTTTCAATGTGCACCATTTTTTAATATGTCCATTACCTTGTCCACGGATTCCAATGACTGCAACATTGATGCGCTCGTTAGAACCAATGATTGAAGCATAGGATTTAGCACTAAACCCCAGGCCACCAATGGCTATTCCAGCCGTTCCCAATACGCTTTTCTTAATAAAGTCTCTTCTTTCTGTCATTTTAAATGTTTTTTGAAAAATCAGGCATTTTTAGCACTCGCAATCATATTGTTAAAAACAGATAACTGTTCTTTCATGGCAGCTACTCTATTTTCCGGTTCTGTTCTTGCTTCGAGTAGGATCCAACCCTCATACCTGATCCCGGCAAACAGGTTGAACAATTGCTGGTAAGGATACTCACCCGTATCGAGCTCACGTATATGTACTGTATCGCCAAACCATTTTTTCACCATATTGAAGTTTTCTTCAAGGCCCGGGGGCAACAGATCAGAGTCGTTACAATTCCAGCATATTTTTACATTCGGATCAGTTACCTGTTCAAAAATAGCTTTCATATTGGGCAATTCAGAGGTTAGCTTTCCGTGAACCTCAACCCTTATCACCTGGCCATGATCCCCGGCAAACGCTCCAACCTCATTCAATGCATCAGCAATCTGAGCTATGGTTTTCTCTTTCGGGATCTCGGCGGGCAGGTTGTTTGGTTTCACTTTTAAACCGGTTGCCCCGATATCTTTGCAGAGTTCAATGTATGCTTTAGTCTGATCGATATTCTCACGGAGTTTCGCCGGATCGGGACTGTGATACTCAAAATTGGACCCATAACCAATGCAGGTAACGGGACTGTCTTCAAACCGTTTCTTCACCTCGGTTCGTTGCAAGGCATTCAGATTTATCTCAACACCGTGTGCATGTTGGGTGCGCAACTCCACTCCGTGATAACCTGCTTTTTCGCAATTGGCAATCAATAGAGGTAACTTCCAGTCCCTACCCCACTGATAAGTTACGAGTCCGAACTTCATCCCTGCTCCTCCCCTGCTTGAACAGGATAGTAAAGGATTCATCACTCCCATACCCATTCCGGCCAAACCCACTCCGGCCGCAGCGGAAATTTTAATAAATTCTCTCCGGTTCCTTTTCATTCGTATGTATTTAAGTTATCTCGGTGGTGACAATATTATCAAACTGAACAGTCCGTATAAATTTAGTGATAAGATTCAAACATTCAATACCAGCGGCTTATTTTTGATTATTGGTCGTGAATGTCTTTGAGTTCGGGGAATCAGATCGTGTTTGATGTACTGAAAACAGTAAATCGCCCTACAAAAATTGGGAGCATCACAAGGATTGGGGGCAACTGCAATGATGATACCCCAAAACCAGTGTATCAGCATTTGGTCCCATGCTGGGTGTCGCGTTTGTGTTTTAAGAGTACCTTCACTTCAAACTATTGAAGGCTCAGGATTACTGAAAATAATGGGTTTGACCTGTTGCTATTTTAATTTTATGCACTCCCAAAAACCCATCTTATGTTTATGCCATATCCTTCTGCACCAAAAGCGGTATTATCAATGAGCCTGAAATATGGCCTCCAGTCGGCTCCTAACGCAATGGGAACCTCTTTAAAACGATACTCAAGTCCAATTTCTCCGATGACGCCAAGTGCAAAATTATTACCAATAAATGTGTACGGTCCGGCACCAACATACCAGTTAAATGCTTCTTCTCCAAGCGGACGGTACAGGAAATCCCAGAGGACATCAATACCCACACCGCTTCCAAAGGAGACATCGGCGTGAATTCTGCTGAATTGTCCTGTAGAAAATATACCATCGACAGCAACACTTCCTCCGGATACGTTTCCGAAACGAACACCCAATTCCTGGGCATGACTGATACCTATTGTGCCGACTGTAAGGGTTAAGATTAGTAATAATTTTTTCATGATAATTTGGGGGTTAGTTATTGACATCCTCCATCACCTAAAGGAAATGGATTCCTTCATGAGCCCTAAAGGGGTTCCATTGGCTTCTACGAAGCCACGGGCAGTACTTCCTCACGGGTTCCTGCTGGTTCCTGCTGCCGACCACTTCTGTGGTTCGCTGCACAGGCCATCTCCGTCTGCCCGACGGTTAGAATATTCTTCGCAGCATTTACATCTGCGTTTTCCTGATGCCCACATACCTGGCACCTGAAAACATCCTGTGATACTCTGTTTTCTTTTGCCGTGTAGCCACAACACGAGCATCGCTGTGAGGTATGCCGGGGGTTGACTTCAACCAGCATTCCACCTCTCCAGAAGAGCTTGTAGTTAAGCATCCTTCTGAACTCAAACCACCCCTGGTCCAGGATGGACTTGTTCAACCCGGACTTTGCTTTGACGTTCCCGCCTGGCTCTTCGATGCTCCCCTTTGCCGATGCACTCATGTTCCTGATCTGTAATTCTTCCACATATACCTTTGCTTGGTTTTCGCTTATGTCGGTACTCAGCTTGTGAAGGAAGTCCGATCGTACATTCGCTATCGTATGATGAAGCTTTGCTATTTCTCTCTTCTGCTTCTTCCAGTTATTCGAACCTCTCTTCTTTCTCGACAGCTTCCGCTGCTCCCTGACCAGTGCATCCTCGTGTTTCCTGAAGCTATGCACTCCCTCTACCATGGTTCCATCAGAAAAGGCAGCAAAGCATTTTATCCCTGCATCAATCCCAATCTCTGAATCAGAAGGGTGTTGCCCAATCTCAAGCATCTGCTCCACCTGAATGGAGGCAAACCACTGTCCGCCACAGTTTGTGATGGTAATGGTCTTGACTTTACCAATTATTTCACAGCTCTTGTAAAAACCTATCCAGCCAATCTTTGGCAAGAAGATCCTACGGTTATCAATCTTATAGCCCTGAGGAAACCTTATGCCATCATTCAAGCCTCTCTTCTTGAACACAGGGGTGCGCTTCAGGGGTTGGCTCTTATCAAAGCAATCCCTGAAAGCCCTTTCCAGATCCTTCAGTTTTTGCTGTAATACTTGTGAAGGACACTCCTTCAGAAAACCGTACTCTTCAGATCGTTTCCACACGGTGAGCCAGTAAGCCAGTTCGTTGTACCAGAGGATTGGTTGCCTCTTCTCCAACCGCTCCAAATTCATGGACAGACATTTATTCCAGAGAAAACGGGAGGAACCACAAAAACGGACAAGTTTATGCTCAATATCTCCATTGGTCTTAAGCCGTACTTTATATGCTTTTCGTATCTTTAACATATATACTTAAATATACGTAAAATAGCTGTATTATGCAAGAGTTACGAACAAAAAGACATGTCGTATATTCACTTCACCTGCATTTGGTCTTTGTAACCAAATACAGAAAGAAAGTCTTCACAGAAAAGATGTACGAGAGGCTGTATTTTCACTTTGAAAGGGTATGTAATGACTTCGGATGTAAGCTTGTTGAGACCAACGGGGAGAAGGATCATGTACATCTCCTGGTTGAAACGCTACCGCATACCACACCATCCAGGCTTGTGAACAGCTTGAAAGGGGTTTCATCCAGGTTTGCTTACGCGAGCCCTGACGGGGTTCTCAGGCAGGAGTTCCCTGAACTTGAGCAGTACTACTGGAAAGGAGGGTTATGGTCTCCAAGTTACTTCATAGCATCCTGCGGTGGAGCACCGCTTGATGTTGTCAAACAGTATATCGAAAATCAGTAGATTTATCCTTTTATCCACTACCTGAAGAGAAGTGGTTTTACGGACAAGATGGATAAAAGAAGGTATAAAACGCTTTATCTTCATCGTGCCCGGATACGGGAAAACATTTCATAATCAGATATATAATTATATGCATCGCCTGCAGAAACAGTATGCAGATTCCCTTCAGGCTCATACGGCGTTTATTACCTTTGCATGGGGAACCCAGTCTCTGCCCATGTTCTATTACAAAGGCAAACGATCGGCCAACAGGGCGGCCGATGATTTCGTCATTTTTCAGCATATGTTGGAGGACTTTCTGGCCGATTCAGCTTTTTTTGCACGATATCCGTATGATGTTAAGCTTAATCTGGTATGCATGTCCATGGGAAACCAGCTGCTCAAACGCTATATGATCAAAAGGGAAAAGCAGGGCATTGATTATGTTCCGGTTTATGACGATGTCGTTTTTGTTGGAAGTGATGCAGCTGATGATTCATTTGAGGAAGGTAAGGGATTCCATAACCTTCACCTGATGGCCGATTCGGTTCTTATTCTTGTGAATCGAAAGGATGGACCCCTGACGATGTCACAGTGGTTGAATTTAAAAACCAGGATGGGTCTTGGCGGGCCAAGGGATCTCAAGACATTACCCGATAATGTACGAGTTGTGGATATCACCAATACTATTTCGTGGCAGGACCTTCCTGCGATGGGGCACGATTATTTCCTGAGCAACGAGGAATTAATGCAAGCCATAAGAGATGGCATTTCGGATGATTATGATTGATGTATGTCCTTGCCATCTGCGATCGAAGCCTCATTTGGATTCTCTGCTTTGAAAGCCAAGAGAAACAGCAGTATGGAAATGATGACACAGAGCCATGCCACAGAGTCGTAGCTGTCTGTAATATCGCTGGATAAGCTAAAAAGATAGGGACCCAGTGCAGATCCGATAACGGTCAGGCTCATTGAAAAGCCTGAGATGGCTCCCAGGTTTTTCAATCCGTAAAACCGTGGCCAGGTGACACCGATCAATACCGTATAGAGTCCCCATACTATGCCGTTCCCGGTAATGATCAGCCAGTATGCGGACGACTGGTCGTCCAGCATGGTAAGTCCGAGGGATGTAATGAGCATCCCCACCATAAAAAAGACCAGCAAATATTTTAGCCGGATGAAGTCACTGGCATAACCAAAGGCAAATTGCACCACCACAGCGATGACAGAGGTGGGAATAAATATTCCCAGCGCTTTGGCCTTGCTCATACCGCTCATCTCGAAAACCGATACCACATGAAATGTGAGACCGCTGATATAGAGTGCCGTAAGTGCCAGTCCCAGGGTAAAGGCCCAGAAAGCTATGGTATTTTTAGCTTCAGAAAGGGTGTAATCATGATCGGGCAGACTGGGCGGCCTCTTGCTCTTTTTTCCAACACCCATTTTTCCATCAGCAACACAACCGCAGTCCTCAGGATTATCCCTGTAAATCAACAGCACAAAAATGGCGAAGGCAACTCCGACAATCACTGCCAGCAAGAGCCATGCACCTCTCCATTCCAGACGCTCGATGAACTGGTTCAATAATTTTGGAGCCAGGGAAAAACCGAAGGCCGAAAAGATCCCTAGCACAGCATTGGCCAGTCCCCTTCTCCGGTTAAACCATTTCATCACCATGTTCCGTGAAACCATGGTGAGCAGTCCCTGCCCAAAAAAACGTATTCCCCAGAATCCGAAGGCAAGTAACAGGAATGTGGACAGTACCGGGGAAACCCCTTCCCATTTAAGCAAGGAATCGGCCATGCGATCGACCCGTGTCAGGTAAAGCAACATGAGTCCCAGCATCACACCCGAAATAAATGACATGACCCGGGCACCATAGAGGTCATAAAATTTACCGGCCCTGGTGATCAACAATCCCGAACCCAGCGTTCCCACCAGGTAAGCCAGGCTGAGGTTGTTCCGGTTGATCTCCAGATCTGCCAGCAGGTTCTCAGTAAAAACAGACACCCCCATGGTCTGTCCCGGTATGCTCATCAGGATCCCGATGGTACCTGCGGCCAGTATGATCCACCCGTAAAAGAACGGGAACTTTGCCGGAGAAAAAGGTTTGTTGCAATGTTTCTTCATGAATGGTAAAAATTCGGGGCCACCTGAGTCGCCAGGCTCACAAAGATAGATGCTATTTATGAAACTGCTAACTACTGCTAATGCGCTGAAAAATATGTTCCTGGAAATAACCTAGTTTGTATGGATTAAAAATAAGGAGCCGGAATATCATCATCCTTGATTAAAAGTGTACATTTGCCAAAATCTTTGGATTGAAATTTTGAGTTTTTATTATGAGACCATTATACATAGGAGATCTGAAAATATCCGTACCCATCATACAGGGAGGAATGGGTATTGGTATTTCATTATCGAAGCTTGCTTCGGCTGTTGCCAATATGGGTGGAGTGGGTATCATATCAACGGTTGGGATCGGCCTTACCGGCAAACCAACCAACCTGGGTTACAAAAAAAGCAACATTGAAGCCATTCGTGATGAGATCAGGAAGGCACGTGAAATGAGTTCGGGTGTACTCGGGGTGAATATCATGACCGTATTGACCAACTTTTCAGACATGGTCAGGACTTCCATAGAGGAAGGCATTGATATCATATTTTCCGGCGCCGGTTTGCCGCTGGACTTACCCAGTTACCTGGTCAAGGGAATGAAGACAAAGCTGGTTCCCATCGTCTCTTCAGGACGTGCGGCAAACATCATCGCCATGAAGTGGAAGCAAAACTATGATTATCTACCCGATGCATTTGTGGTGGAAGGGCCAAAGGCAGGCGGACACCTGGGATTTAAAGCCGATGCAATTCAGGATATTAGCAACAGGCTGGAGAACCTGGTAGATGAAGTGCTGAAGGTTGCCAGGGAGCTTAAAGAAAAATTCAATAAAGAGATACCGGTGATTGCCGCAGGAGGCATCTTTACCGGTAAGGATATTTTTCAGATCATGAAACGGGGTGCCGCTGCCGTACAACTTGGTACCCGTTTTGTTGCCACCGAAGAATGTGATGCCTCTGATGAATTTAAACAGGCATATATCGATTCCACCGAAGATGACATTCAAATTATTAAGAGTCCGGTAGGCATGCCCGGGAGAAGCCTTTTCAACCGGTTCCTTAAGGAAGCAACCGAAGGCAAGAGAAGGCCTGCCGTTTGCAAACATAATTGCATCAGATCCTGTGATTCCAAAACCACTTCGTACTGCATTTCCGAGGCCCTGCTTGCCGCTTACAAGGGCAACCTGGATGACGGATTTGTTTTTGTGGGCTCCAATGCCGGAAGGGTGAAGGAGATGTCGACCGTTAAAGAAGTTTTCACTGAACTTCAGGAGGAATACAAGCAGGCTGAATAGATTATTCCAGTGCCCCCAGCCAGGCCTCTGCCATAAGTTGTGCTCCGGCCATGGAAGGGTACCCAAACAGCATCAAATTCTCCAGCGATTTTTGCTGCACTTTCCTGGTAAGCTTTGAAGGGTTCCAGCCAGCTCCCATCCACTGCCATGATGCAGCAATATATGCAACCAGAGATTGCAGTTTTAGAACAAGCAACTGGCGATGCATTTAATTCTCATTTCTTATCTTGGAAAGAAAAACGAAAATGAAATACCGCAAATTTGGAAATACCGGGCTGGAAGTATCAGAAATTGGTTTTGGGGCCTGGGCAATTGGAGGCAACTGGGGTGATCAGAGTGAATCAGACTCACTGGAAGCGCTGGAAACGGCCCTTAACAATGGGGTGAACTTTATCGACACAGCTGCAGGATACGGGAACGGGAAATCGGAACGGATCATCGGGGAATTTCTTAAATCCAGGTCCGAGGCTGTGTATGTCTGCACCAAAACACCACCTGCACCGGGTAAATGGCCCCCTTCCCCCTTCTGTAAAATAGAAGACCGGTATTCTGAAAAATACCTGAGGGAAAATATTGAGGAACGCCTGAAAAACCTGCAGACACAAAGCCTGGATGTTTTGCTGCTTCATACCTGGACCCGGGCCTGGAATGACCGGCCGGTGGCCCTGGAACTCTTGCAAAAAATAAAATCGGAAGGACTGGTTAAAAACATAGGGATCTCTACCCCCGAACATGACCAGAATTGTGTAATCCAGTTGATGCGGGAAGGACTGATCGATGCGGTCCAGGTCATCTATAACATCTTCGAACAGGAACCGGCAGCCCAGCTGTTACCGGTGGCAAAGGAAACAGGTACAGCCATCATCATAAGGGTGGCATTCGATGAAGGAGTGCTCACAGGGAAATACCAGGGAGATGAACAGTTTGGCAGGGATGATTTCCGTCGCAATTACTTCGCCGGGGACCGCCTGGCCAGGGGTGTGAAACGAACCGAAAGGATCAGGGAGGAATTCAGGGAGAGTGGTTACTCCATGCCCGAACTGGCCCTTAAATTCGCCATGACCCATGATGCGGTCTCAACAGTGATCCCGGGGATCAGGAACAACAATCAGGCCATTCAAAACACGGCAGTTTCCGACTTACCCGCCCTCAGCGAAGAGGCCCTGATCAAGCTCCGCGGGCATACCTGGAACCGTGGATTCTGGTACGGGGGGAAATGAAGATTCCCCTTCAGTCAACAATCCTGTATGTTCATCCTTAAAACCGTCCAGACCGGTACACCGGCAGCACCTTCAGATCTGCTTCACTGATCACCTTGTCAGGGGTGATTGGTTTCCCATTGAAAAGCAAAGTATTCTCGCCAATCTTAATGGCCTTACCTGATTCAGGTTCATCACCATGGCCAGGCAGGTTAACCAGCCACATAAAAAACCCGGAGGCATCTGAATAATCCTTAAACTGGAGTGGGTACTCTTTGCCAGCTCCGGTCCGGATCTTCATGGCTCTCTTTTGCGGGTGTTCTGTCCCGATACAATAGAACAAAGGCAGGTAATCCTTCTTTGTAAATAACGGGATCTCCTTTTTCACGGTCCCGGTATAATACTCCACATGGTCGTCCCACTCCTGGTAGGTTTTCCAGCCCGATTGAACGTGCCTGTACACATAATCCAGTTCCAGCACGGCCTTAATGGTATCCGGGGCATCTTTCATCCGGGGAACCAGAACATCCACGAACTTCAACGCGTCAACGGCCGGACTCCCGGGCCAGGCCCCATCCTTTTTGTCCCCATCCTGTTTCCCCCCCGAAAACAGGGGAATGGTGAGCCTCTCCGGAAACCCTGAGAACTTCAAGGACACATCTGCAATGACATTTCCCGAAAGGTCGATCTCCCTGGTACCTTCCTCCTCAATCTCTATCCGGGTATCACTGATGCTACCGTTCAGCTTCAAATACCTGGATCTTATCCCCTGTTTTTCACCCCGGCTAATGGTGCCTTTGCCTGCTATATCCGTTTTCTCCTTCACCGAACCTTCCGCCTCAAGCTCCAGGCTCCTGGTAAAACTTACATCTGCGATTTCAATTTCACCATATTCAGTAACATACCTGTTCCACTTCGTGAAATAAAGGTTGTAGTGATCGGGTATCTCAAGGCTGAATTTCAGGTACTCAATCCTGTCAGCCGGTGAAAACCTGCCGGAGCCATCATTGATTACCGAATAATCCCGGAGTTTGCTGATTGTAAACACCATCCCCAGGTCCATGCTGGTATAATCAAATGTTGGAACGGATCCGTCCACCATGTAT
>SDBV01001414.1_pt1 | contig 36238 bp, 23 predicted proteins | sample 2277081 | NCBI WGS metagenome assembly SDBV01 (sample SAMN10402039, study PRJNA504765) | marine sediment metagenome | isolation source: marine sediment core GS10_PC15, 223 cmbsf | place: Arctic Ocean: Southern Knipovich Ridge | collected 2010 | reverse complement strand
CTTGCTTTTTCAATTACGGAGATTGCTTCACTTCGTTCGCAATGACGGGTGGTGGTCCCGTCGGAGGTGTTTTTCAACACTCTCATAATATGACGGAGATCAATTCTTGTATTTGGGAACCAGATTAAGTTAAGTAAATATCAAGAAAGTTCAACTGCCGGAACAGTATTTTATTTTTTTCAGCGTTATGATTACTTCGGCATGGCAGGGTGGCCCGTCCCGAAGTGTCGGGACGGGTTTATTCTCGCGTTCTCATTCCGGGTTTTATTCTATCAGGATCATGCTCCGGCTCGGCGGCTCTTTAATCCGCCGTCCGGCGGATGCCGACTTGACGAGAAGCGCAGTTTGTTCAGTGCGCATATGAAATCGATATATCGATATAGAGATTATGGTTGTTCTCGATAATAATCCGTCATTGATTAGATGTAAAAAAAGCATTTGGATTCGAAAAATCCGCTTTCAGAAAGCAAGGAGAGTCTATCTTTATTAATACGTTTCAATGTTTAGGTTACGTTCTATGAAATTCTGTCGGACCCGTTTTCCGGCTCGTAGTTTGGAATCCTGTAATGCGAAGAGGACGAATATGGGCAAGGTGCATAAAGTCTATATCGATGGCCGATGGACCGGCACGTCGCGGGAGGGGGAGGTCATCGAGAAGTATACCGGTAAGGCCATGGCGACCGTTTCCTTATGCGGAGAAAAAGAGGCGGTCCGGGCGATTTCGGCGGCTGCACGGGCTTTCCCCGGGATGGCTGCGATGCCTGCATACAAGCGGGCAGGGATTCTCGAGAACATCGCCGCCGGTATTCGGGAGCGAGCGGATGAGATCGCCGGGGTTATTGCCCGTGAAGCGGGAAAAGCGTGGAAATATGCGGCCGGTGAGGTGGATCGTACTGTCGAGACATTCACCTTCGCTGCGGCCGAGGCGAGGTCAATTCATGGCGAGACCGTGCCGATGTCCGCTTCCAGCGCCGGAGTCGGCCGTTATGGTCTCTGGTTCAGGGAGCCGGTGGGGGTGGTCGTTGCTATAAGCCCTTTCAATTTTCCTCTCAACCTCGTCGCCCACAAGGTTGCGCCGGCGATAGCGGCCGGATGCACCGTCGTGCTGAAGCCGGCCTCCTACACTCCGCTAACGGCGCTTATCCTCGCTGAGATCGTTGATGCGGCCGGACTCCCGCCCGGGGCGTTCAACCTCGTTCTGGGAGGTGGTTCGACTGTCGGCAAACAGCTGGTAACCGACCCGCGTCCGGCGAAAATCAGTTTCACCGGTTCGATGGAGGTCGGCACCTGGATCAGACAAAACTCGGGTTTGAAGCGTGTTACCCTTGAGCTGGGCAACAACTCCGGCGTGATCGTCGATGAGGATTCCGACCTCGATTGGGCGGTCGAGCGTTGCCTGATGGGATCGTTCGCAAACTCCGGTCAGGTATGTATTTCCGTGCAGCGAATCTACCTCCACCGGAGCATCGCCGAAGGCTTCACCGACAAATTCCTCGAGGGCGCTGGTAAGCTGAAGGTCGGCGACCCCGTCGAGCGGGACACCGATGTCGGGCCGATGATCGACCCCGGCGATGTCATTCGCGTGGAGGAATGGGTCGCGGAGGCGCTGTCGCAGGGTGCCAGGATTCTCACCGGCGGGGAAAGGCTGAACGAACGTGTATATCCTCCCACCGTAATCACCGATGTAACACCGGAAATGAAAGTTGTCTGCAATGAGTTATTCGCTCCGGTGGTCACCCTCAGCGTCTTCGATGATTTCGCCGATGCAGTCGAGCGGGTGGACGATACGGTTTTCGGGCTGCAAGCCGGTGTTTTCACCGGCAGGATCGACCGTGCAATCGAGGCGATTCGAGGAATCAACGTCGGCGGAGTGATGGTCAATGACGTGCCGACCTTCCGTGTCGATCACATGCCTTACGGCGGCAACCGGAGCAGCGGAATCGGGCGGGAAGGTCTGCGTTATGCAATCGAGGAGATGACCCAGATCAAGATGGTTGTGATCAAACCCTGAAGAGTCGGGGGGACGCATGGAACATAAGTATGGCATAGGCATTATCGGGTATGGCGGTTTTGGTCCATTCCTGCATAAAGCGTGGTGCAATCTTGACGGCGCCACTGTCACGGCGGTAGCGGATTTCGATCCGTCGAGAAATCCGAGCGGTACTGTTCGTTTCCATCCGACCTGGCAGGAGCTTGTGTCCGACCCTGAGGTGTCCATCGTCTCGATTTCCACTCCACCCTCGACCCATGCCGAAATCGCCTGCGCCGCGATGGAGGGGGGCAAGCATGTTCTCGTCGAAAAACCTTTGGCTCTCTCGGTAGAGGAAGCGCGGCGGATAATTGAGACCCGCGACCGGACGGGGATGGTCGCCGGTGTGAACTTCATGCTTCGTTTCAATCCGATTGTCGAGGTCCTCGCGGACTGGGGCCGGTCGGGTGTTTTTGGACGGCTCAGGCGCGCCGCCGTGGAAAATTATGCCCAGGACGATGCGCTGCCGCCCGATCACTGGTTCTGGAACAACGAAGTCTCCGGCGGCATACTCGTCGAGCATGCGGGTCATTTCATCGATCTTGTCGCTGCGGTCACCTGTGCACGACCCCGTGAAGTGCATGGAATGAGGCAATTGCGCAACGGCGCGCAGGAGGACCAGGTGCTCGCCGCGATAGTCTATGAGGATGACCTTGTCGCCACCCATTACCATGAGTTCTCGCGCCCGAAGATCCTCGAGCGGACGTCGATACGGCTTGGCTTCGATCTTGCGCAGATCGACATCGAGGGCTGGATTCCGCTTTCGGGCGAATTCTCCGCTCTTGTCGATGAGGCGCGGTTGAACGAACTGAAGAAGCTGCCCGGGTTCCACGAGACCGGACGCGTGCGCTTGGAGCAGTCGCGGATTCGCAGCGCCGGGCGCGATTATCAGGCGGAGTCGATGGTTACCGGTGAATTCGCGGTCGCGATGGAGAAACTTGACCTGTACGCGGATTGCCTCCGCCGAATAATGGAGGACCTGATCGAGACAATCGAGCAACCCGGTCATCGCCTGCGTGTAGGTCTTGAACAGGGAATCGAGAGTCTCGATCTGGCGCTCCGTGCTACAAAATCCGCGCGATCCGTCTGAAAAAACCTGAAGATTGAGGGGTTCTGAGGGGATTGGCTCTCGAGCCCTCACGCCGACCGGCCAGGAATTATTTGGAAAAACAGGGCTGAATTCTTGACTCGGTTACATGCATACAGTAAAATGGGAGGTCGAACCGGTTCGACACTTACCGCAAGCACATTGCAATTTCTATTCTTGTTAGATATCAGTATTTCAGTATTACCGTATAGCTGGATTCTACTGATCTAATTTGATCTCGATACGTTGCGAAAATTATCGAAACGATTCGAGAAGGAATAATGGCCCCAACCATTCGTGATGTCGCCAGGCTTGCGAAAGTAGCTCCCTCCACGGTCTCTGCCGTCCTCAATCAAAAGGGGTATGTTCATACTGAGACGATCACGCGCGTACGGGCTGCGATAGAGTTGCTGGATTATACACCAAGCCGCACCGCACGCAAATTGGCCACACAGAAGAGTGGGAATATTGGTTTTATCGTCTCCGATACGCATTTCTCCCGCGCCGAACCTTTCTATACCCGTGTTTTTATTGGGACCGAGATAGAGGCCCGCAAGCATGATTTCTATGTGCTTCTCACATCGGTTGGCGACCGTTATTCCGGTCGGGATGACCTTCCGAGGTTCATCAAGGAGCAGAACGCCGATGGCGTCATCGTCGCGGGCAAGGTGCCGGGGAAGCTGATCAGGAATCTCGAGCGGTTGAATTACCCTCTCGTCCTCGTCGACTATGGTGGAAACGAGGAATCCGGATCGCGTGTTCTGATTGAGAACAAAGGTGGTATTGCTTTAGTCACCGACCACCTGATCAAGCTCGGCCACCGCGATATCGGGTATATCGGGGGGGAGCCCGATCATGTCAGTGCCGGGGAACGTATCCGGGGTTTTAGCGAGGCTATGGCCGATGCCGGCCTCACCGCACTCACTGAATGGATCGATTTCATCGAGCCGGAGATGGGAGTTGGAAATGGCGCAGCGGCGTTTTCACGTATTTGGCGTAAGAATCACCATCCGACAGCGTTGGTTTGCTCCAACGATGCGATGGCGATAGGGGCGATCCGCTGTGCTCAGGAGATGGGTTTGGTGATACCGGGGGATTTGTCTGTAACCGGATTCGACGACGTTGAGTCCGGCAGATTGCTGATGCCTCCATTGACAACGGTACGTGTATTCAAGGAGGATCTTGGCGCCATTGCAATTCAGATTCTCGTCGATTTGATCAACAGCCGAAACGACCGCGAGCTCGTCACCCGCGTTGGTGTCGAACTGGTAACGAGAAAGTCAACCGCGCCGCTGAAAGCTATGGCGGAACTCTAATGGGAACTGATTAATGAAACAGCCGAATCCTTTCAACCGTCGTCTATTTCTGGAATCAACCGGGAACCGTTTCGAACAACGTGCTGTGTTGAATCCGACACTGATCGAGGAGGGAAACAAACTTCATGTATTCTACCGGGCTGTTGATCCGGAAAAGATTTCGTCAGTCGGCTACATGAGTGCGCGGTACAGCGAGGGAGGACTGGAAGTCGCCGAACGCCGTAATTGCCCTTTGTTGGCTCCGGAGAAGGACTTTGAGCGCAAGGGTGTAGAGGATCCCCGAGTCGTCCGATTCGATGAAAGATATCACATCTTTTATACCGCCTTTGACGGCTATAATGCCCGCGCTGCTCATGCCGTCGGCGACAGCCCGTTGGAGTATAACGGGCGCCACCTTGTCGGACCCCTTTTCACCAACGGCGAGGCGCGGAAGCTCATCTCCGGCAATCCGAAGCTGACGCTCTATTCCGAGCAATGGGACAGGGAACCGGCGGACAGGTTTCTCTGGGAAAAGGATATATGCATTTTACCCCGCAGGATCGGGGGAAAGATCGTTCTCATACACCGGCTTCGTCCCGATATGCAGATCGCCTACTTCGACAGCCTCGATCAGCTCGATGATAATGGATATTGGGAGGATTATATAAAGCACATGGACCGCTATCTGCTCATGGGCCGCGAGATGGAATGGGAGGACAGCCACATGGGATTGGGTCCTGTGCCGATCGAGACCGAGGTCGGGTGGCTGGTGATTTACCATGGGGTGACCAAGACTCCGGTTCTGACCTATCGGGCGGGGGCGGCGCTGCTCGATTTGGAGGACCCTCAGCGGATCATCGGCAGGACTCGCGAACCGCTCTTTGAACCGGTTGAGGAGTGGGAGAAGTTGGGCGATGTGAACAACGTCGTCTTTCCGGAGGGGATGGCGGTAAATGACAGCGTCCTCGACATTTTCTATGGCGGAGCCGATTCGGTGATCGGGGTGATTTCGGTTAGGCTGGATGAGTTGCTCGATTTCCTGGTTTCCCGGAAAGGATGAGGATGAGGCATTGCTGTCATTGGAGGGGTTTTAATTGGTTAACAGGGAGGCGGATTTGAAATTCGGGTCGAGAATCCTGATGATTTGCCTGCTGTTGACGGCGGCCGGTCTCTTCGCCGCCGGATGCTCGGGCAGGTATGAGCGGCGATCCGGTGTGCGTCTGCTCTACTGGCCCTCGACCAATCCTTATGAGATCGCGCTGGCGGAACGGCTCACCACAGAATGGAATGCCGCCCATCCGGACACCCAGGTGGTGATGCAGCCGTTGCCCGAGGGGCGCACCGGGGAAGAGGTGTTGATTATCGCCGCCGCGGGCAAGACCTCGCCGGATATCTGCTCGAATCTCCCGCCGGTAATTGTTCCGTTGCTCGCAAGTGCCGGTGCGCTGGTTCCCCTGGACCGGTTCCCCGGGGCTCGTGAATTCATCCGCGATCGTCTGCCCCAGGAACTCGAAGCGACTTTCATCGCCACCGACGGCAAACTCTATCAGATCCCCTGGAAGGGCAATCCGATCATGGTTCAATACAATCTCGGCATGCTGCGCGAGTGCGGGGTGGAGGAGCTGCCGGTGACCTGGTTGCAGTGGGAACAGGCGGCAAAGAAGATATGCAGAGACCTCGATGGCGACGGCCGCTGGGACCGCTGGATGGCTGATATACAGATCGAGCCCGAGTGGCGCCGCAGGTTGTTCGACTTTTACACGTTTTACATTGCCGCAAGCCGTGGCGGAACATTGCTCAAGGACGGTCAGGTGGATTTCGACAACGAGATCGCCGTGGCCGTTTTTTCGTTCTTCGCCGATGGCTTCCGCAAGGGGTATTACACGAAGACCATCTTCAGCAGCGGAGACGTCTTCCTCCAGGGTTATGTCGCTGCTCATGTCACCGGTCCCTGGAACATTGCGCATGTTGAGCGTCTCAAGCCCGAAGGCTTTGAATATGGTTTTGGACCGATTCCCCTTCCCGACAGCCTGGTAGGATCGCCGTACACATTCGGGGATCCGAAGAGCATCGGGATTTTTTCCACAAGCAAACATCCCGAAGCGGCCTGGGCCTTCGTCAAGTTTCTCATCTCGCGTGAAACAGACATGCTGCTATTGGAGCTCGTTAACCAGTTGCCGCTACGCCGGAACCTCTTGAGCGATACGCTATATGCGGATTACTTCGCGGCCAACCCGATGATGAAACAGTTCGCTGAGCGGGTTCCCTATACGCGTGGGTTCGATCAGTCGGTCGTGCTCCAGGAGATTTTTGATGCGGTCAGCGAGCAGTTTGACATAAGTTGCGTCCATAATCGCCGGTCTCCGGCCGAGGCGGTTGGGAAGGCGGCTGAACGCAGCCGTTTCCTGCTTGAGACGAGGGGTAAATAGGAGTTTTTTCGATGAGCGGATGGTTGGGTAAGAAATCGTTGGAATCCGGCGCGTCAGGCTACCTGCTGATTCTGCCCTACATGATTTTCTTCGCCCTGTTCGTCGCCTACCCGCTTATCTTCTCTTTCGTTCTTGTGTTCCATCATTGGTCGATTGTCGGGCCTTTGCAGTGGGTCGGGCTGGGCAATTTCATGGAGTTGGTGGGCGACAATCACTTCTGGAAGGCGCTCGGCAACACCGTGATATTCCTGATCATACATGTCCCATTGCAGATTGCGGCCGCCCTTGTGCTTGCCGAGGTGCTCAACCGCGCGCTTCCCGCGAGGGGCTTTTTCAGAGCGGCTTTCTTCCTGCCGGTTGTCGTTTCCGGCGTAGCCGTGACCATTATCTGGAAGCAGCTCTACAGTACCGATTTCGGCATCCTCAACCAGTTGCTCGGCGTGATCGGGATCGGGCGGGTCCCCTGGATCACCGACCCGGGCTGGGCGATGCCTTCGATTGCGATCATGGCGACCTGGAAGAACGTCGGGCTCTATGTGGTGCTCTTCCTCGCCGGGCTGCAAAGTGTGCCACGGCAGCTCTATGAGGCTGCGGACATCGACGGGGCGACGACCGTTCAGAAGTTTTTCCACATCACCATTCCGGCGATTAACCCCGCGGTGGTGATGGTCGTGATACTCTCGACCATCAACGGTTTCAGCCTTTTTATCGAACCCTATGTGATGACCGGCGGCGGACCGATGAATTCAACCCTCTCCGGGGTGCTCTATGTCTACCGCCAGGCGTTCAATTTCTTCAGGATGGGATATGCGGCGACTATCGGTTTTTCGCTCGCCTTTCTGATCATGACTGTGGTCTTGGTCCTGAGGCATTTTGTCGAGCAGGAGGTCTGATTTGAAGCGCGGAATGATTGGCAAGGTCATCTTCATGGCGGTCCTCGTCACGGCGGCGGTGGCCTTCATCTACCCGTTCTTCTGGATGATCTCGGCGACTTTCAAGCCCGAGGTTGAGGTGATGAACTTCAATCCGATAGGCACGACCATCACTTTCGAGAACTATAGGATGATGATCGAAAAGATACCGATCTTCCGTTCCCTGCTCAACAGCCTGTTCGTATCGTCGGTTTCGACGGCAAGCGTGCTGGTGCTCTGCTCGATGGCCGGCTATGCCCTGTCCCGGCTCAGGTTCAGGGGGAGAAAACTGATCTTTACGGTTATCCTCTTCACCTTGATGATTCCTTTCCAGATCACCTTGATACCACTCTATGTGCTCATGGTCAAGTTCGGCTGGGTGGACAGCTACGCCGCCCTGATCGTTCCGTTCACCATGAGCTCGTTTGCGATTCTGCTCTTCCGGCAGTTCTTCATGGCGATTCCTCAGGACCTGGTAGATGCGGCGCGTATCGACGGACTCGGCGAGCTGGGGATACTTTTCCGGATTTTCTGGCCCCTGTCGCGCCCGGCGCTGGTCACCGTCGGAATCATCCATTTCATGGGGATCTGGAACGAAGTCCTCTGGCCGATCATCGTCGTGCGCAAGCAACAGATCATGACCATGCCGCAGATGGTGGCGCTCTTCGAGGTCGGCGGCCAGGCGGAGAATCTCATAGGCGTCAAGCTCGCGGCCGCGGCGGTGTTGGTGATGCCGATTGTTATCGCATATCTTTTCCTCCAGCGGCACTTCATCGAGAGTATGGCCACATCGGGATTGAAGGGGTGAATGGATGATACCGGCTGTAAAAAATACCGCGCTGATTGTTTGCACGCCCATCGTGATGTTCTGTACGTTGGGATGCGTATCGAGCGGTGAATCTGAACGGCCGGTCGTCTCGATGGACAGTATCAACTTCGCCCATCTCGAGCATCTGCAACAGGTGATCGAGGTGAATGGACGGGAGTGCAGGATCGTCTATATCTACAGCAAAACCCCGGATTACCGGTTGGTCGGTGATGAGGATGAGGGAATCGCCTGCGTCGATGATGTCGCCCGTGCGGCTCGACTTTACCTGAAGCAATACAGCCGGATAAGCGAACCTGCACTGCTCGACAGGGCGGAGTCGATGTTGAATTTCGTGCTCGCCATGCAGGCTGAGGACGGCGAGTTCTACAATTTCATCCGGCATGACGGTTCGATTAACGCCGAACACAGGAACAGCCGCAAGGATTATGGCTGGTGGATGGCCCGCGGGTTCCGTGCGCTTGCCGAAGGGATGCGGGTATTCAATGTCGAGGACCGGCTCTTCAATTCAACGTTAAGCGAAGCGGCGGAGCGGTCAATCGGGCGGATACGGCGTGACCGGCTCTCCTTGGCCGAACCGCACGCGATCGGATCGGATGTCGCCGCTGAATTCGTCCTCGGCCTGCTTGCCTACCGCGAGGCGACCGGCGACGCGAATGTCGAGCCGCTGATCGAGAGTTACTGCGATCAGATTGTCGCGATGTCAAGGAATCCCGATGAGCATCTGCCGTACCTCGTCCACAGGAGCTGGCGGAACCACTGGCATGCCTGGGGACATAGCCAGGTGGAGGCGCTCGTCAGGGCCGGCAGGGTCTTCGGACGCGAGGACTGGACGGCGTCGGGGAGGATGGAGGCCGATGGCTTCGACCGCTGGCGCATTGCCGGCGGCGGCCCGGTAGCCATCGAGTTCCTCGATGGGCAGCCGCCGAAGACTCGAGACTATCCGCAGATCGCCTATAACATCTCGTCGCTGGTCTCGAGCCAGGTGGCTATGTACGAGTTTACCCGGGACGCCGCTTATGCGAACCTCGCGGGCATTGCGGCCTCGTGGCTGGCCGGCAACAATGAGGCGGGGTCGAGGATGTACGATCCGCTTACCGGACGTTGTTTCGATGGAATCGACTCTCCGGAGGAGGTAAACCGTAATTCGGGCGCCGAATCGACAATCGAGGCGCTCCTGGCCCTGACGATGATCGCCGATCTCCCCGATGCACGGCGGGCATATTCCGCACGGCGTTAACTGGTTGAAGCAGACCGGGTGGTTTTTGTTGCGGGTGACGACAGTTTTACGTTGCAAAGATAGAGAGAAAGATGTTAAGTTTGAGTAGTTTGGATTTGAAAAAAACATAGCGGAGGATATGCTTATGAGAGTCTCAAAATGAGTTGGAAGTTTGTAAACATCGAAAAAAAACAAGTGGTTACAACAGGAGGAAGTAATGAGATTTAACCTTAAACGATGGTCGATGGTCGTGCCTGTCGTGATCGCGCTGATCTTCAGCGTGAACTCGGCGGTTGCAGCGACCTCAACCAACTCGATCTTGAACCACAGTTTCGAGATCTATGCGCCGTACTTCTGGTCGGCGGGTTCGGCAGGTGGAACCCTTTACTGGGGACCTGGCGAATCGCACAGTGGAGCACGAAGCCTGAAGATCACCAAGACCACCACCGGTACAGCGGCGAGCTGGAAAAGCGAAAACCATGCGCAGCTCTACTGGAATAACATGGGTGGCGAGGCCGGCGATGTCCTGCTCTATAACGTGGGCGCTTGGGTGAAGCTGGCTGATGTCAACACCGATCCGGTTGACGATGCCGACAAGATCGGGCTCAGGTGGCTTTTCTACGATGACCAGAACGCCCTGATCCAATCGAACTACGTCTACGTTGACCAGAGCGCCGCGACCGCTGGCTGGGTTGAGTTCTCCGAATCCATTCTGCTTTCGGAGGCACCGGCGCACGCTTACTGTGAAGCGCTGATGGGTTCCGATGCGACCGGCACAGTCTGGTTTGACGACTTCATTCTCGGGTCGGATCCCTGGACAGCCGGCTTCTTCGGTGGCAACTGCGAAACACCCACCGGCTGGATGGAGTGGCACGCTACGGATGCCGGAGCGCCGCTGTCGACAAGTGTTCTCCAGGCGGGGGATGCTCACAGCGGAGTCTGGTCGGTCAAACTGGGCGATACGGATGGCGATGACGAGGCCGTTTACTATTCCATCCCCGTTGAAGCGACGCCGGATACTGATTACCTCGTCGGTGTCTGGGCGAAGATGACTGCAAACGAGAGTGATTCTTCGGCCTATCATCCATCCGGTCCGATGCAAACTCGTCTTGGTGACCGCGTAAACCTCTGCTTCTTCTTCCATGCGGGCAGCGTTACGGAATCCTGGACTCTCACCGGCGGCGGCGACCAGTTCATCAACTTCGATCAGACGAAGGCCACCGCTGACCTCGGCGAAGGTGAATGGAAATTCTACTGGGCCATCGTCACATCTCCGTCGGATGCGTCCGGGTTCTCGATGCGTGCACGGATCAACCCCGATTTCGTCGGCACGTGCTACTTTGACGATTTCGTCTTCGAAGAGGTGACGGTCGGTGCGAACAGTCTCGTCAACGGCGATCTTGAAACCGCCACTCCCTTCTTCCACAACGCGGGTAGTGCCGGCGGAACGCTCACCTGGGCGACGGATGAATTCCGCAGCGGGAGCCATTCGCTGAAAATCGCAAAGATAGCTACAGGTACTGAAGCGAGCTGGGTATCCGATGATCAGGCGCACACCTACTGGAACAACATGGGTGGCGATGACGGCACTGTCCTGCTCTATAACGTGGGCGCTTGGGTGAAGCTGGCTGGTGTCAACTCCGCTCCGTCTACCGATGCCGAGAGGATCGGGGTCAGGTGGACTTTCACCGATGCCTCGTACGTCGAAATTCAAACGAACGACATCTACGTTGTCCAGAGCGCCGCGACCGCCGACTGGGCTGAGTTCACCGGATCCATTCTGCTTTCGGCGGTACCGGCGCACGCTTACTGTGAAGCGCTGATGGGTTCCGATGCGACCGGCACAGTCTGGTTTGACGACTTCATTCTCGGGTCGGACCCCTGGACAGCCGGTTACTTCGGCGGCAACTGCGAAACCCCCGCCGGTTGGATGGAGTGGCATGCCACGGATGGCCTGACTCCTCTCGCCACATCAGAGGTGGCCGTGGTCGCTGCGGCGGATGCCCATTCCGGCACCCATGTCGCCAAGCTGGCAGACGTCGATGGTGACGATGAAATCGTCGTCTACTCGATTCCTGTCGCGGTCACCGCTGACACCTGGTACGAGTTCAGCGTCTTTGTGAAGGCGATTTCGGTCGATACGGTTTCCACTAACGCGGCCTGGTACAAAAGCCCCGTTGTCACTGTCCACCAACCTGAACGCGTCGGCCTCTGCTTCTTCTTCCATGCGGGTTCCCTCGAGGAATCCTGGGGTCTGACGGGTGGCGATCAGTTCGCCTACTTCGACCAGTACGCAACGATTGAAACTCCCGAGTGGGTGGAATATCGCGTAATCTCGAAGGCACCCTCTGATGCTGTCGGTGCTTCACTCCGCGCGCGTTTCAACAACAATGTCGTCGCCGAGGTCTGGTTCGATGACTTCGCGATCAGCTCGGTTACGGTTGAGGAGCTGGGTGTCCTCGATGACATCTTCGCGCGTCGCGCGATTCCAACCACGATCACACTGCGGCAGAACTACCCGAACCCGTTTAACTCCACGACGTTGATTACTTATTCGCTCCCGGAGGCGGGTCAGGTTCAGCTTCAGGTGTTCGATCTGCTCGGTCGCAGGATTGCGACGCTGTTCAGTGGTATGCAGACGTCGGGCGGCCACTCGGTAACATTCAACGGAATCAGTGAAAATGGTCTGCAGCTTGGCTCGGGCGTGTATTTCTATCGCCTGTCCACGCCGACCCAGTCCGTTGTTCGTAAAATGCTCTACATCAAGTAACATGATGTACTGTCGGCGGGGAGGCTTCAAGCCTCCCCGCCGAACATGTTTTATTGATAAACAAGTTTCTTCAATCTGTTCTCGCCGCGTTACTGTTAAAGAATCATCCGGCGCAATCGTCCCGGATGACTGGTTCTTCGCCGCGGATACGACAGGGGGTTTGGCCTGTCGTGCTTGGGGTGAAGGGTTACCGTTGCGGAGTTTGAGTTGAGGGAGGACGGTATGAAAAGATATCGAAGTCCGGTGCTTGTCGGGTTCCTGTTTATTATGCTGTTTGCCTGGAATTTGGCGTATGCGGGAACAACGGGTAAGATTGCCGGGAAAATAACCGATGCAGTCACCGGCGAGCCGCTGGTCGGGACCAATATAAGCGTGGTCGGGACCTACCGCGGTGCGGCAACCGACCTGGATGGGGAGTACATGATCCTCAACCTGACGCCTGGTGTCTATTCGATGCAGGTCTCGATGCTCGGATACCAGCCGGTGATATTCGAGAGAGTCGGTGTTTCAATCGACCGTACGACGACACTTGATGCTGTCCTCGATCCGATTGCATTAGAGGCCGCTCCGGCGGTGACCGTCGTCGTTCAGCGTCCGGTGGTCAGGAGAGACCTTACGAGTACCGAGGTGCAGATCAGCGCCGAGCAGATTGAAATGATGCCGGTCGAAAATTTCGGGGACGTCGTCCAGTTGCAGGCGGGTGTGGTTGACGGCCATTTCCGCGGAGGTCGCAGCAGCGAGGTCGTCTTTATGGTCGATGGCGTGATCGTATCGGACCCCTATTCGAACGAGGACCCCTTCTCGCGGAAAACATCGAACCAGGTGGAGAATGCCGCAATTCAGGAAGTACAGGTGATCAGCGGCACATTCAATGCCGAATACGGTCAGGCGATGAGCGGGATCGTCAACATCGTCACCAAGGAGGGCGATGAGGAGGCGTATCACGGCGATTTCTCGGTATCCTTCGGAGATTACATCTCGAACGAGTCGCTCGCCATCGGTTATTATGATGATCCGCCGGATGAAAAGACCTACTTCGACGATCTCAATCCGTTCCATTATCAGGACTATCAGGCGAGTCTCTCCGGGCCGGTGCCCTCCATCCGGGGGTTTACCTTTTACACGACCGGGCGGCTGCTCTCGGATCGCGGACACTTGTTCGGTCAGCGGATTTTCATGCCTTACGACTCCTCCAACTTCTCTTCGCCCAACCCCGATGACTGGTATTTGAAAAAATCCGGCGACGGGGAGACGGTTTCGCTCGACCCTTTCCTGAAGATGTCGGGGCAGTTGAAGCTTTCGACAAGGCCGACTCGCGAGACGAAGCTCTCCTACTCGATCTTCACGGACTGGATGAAATACAAGGACCTCACGCGGCGCGACGATGAAGATGTCGAACCGCGACTGTTCAAGTATAACCCTGACGGCATGTACAAGAAATACCGCACCGGGATGAACCACCAGCTGCAACTGAACCATATTCTTAGCCAGAACACCTTCTACAACCTCAACTTCTCATACGCCACGAATACTTACAAGTACTGGACTCATGAAGATGCGGACAACAAGCGCTTCGTAAATCCGGACAGGTTGGACGATGCCCAGAACTTCGCCTTCTTCACCGGCGGAATGGGCTACTGGAATCATCAACGCTCGACCAGCAAGGTCGGGGTGAAGCTCGACATCACCCACCAGGCGACGAAGATGCACCAGTTCAAGGTCGGATTCGATCTCAATCAGTATCTGCTCGAGCTTGACGAGTACAAGCTTGTCTGGGATGATGCATCGAGCGATTTCTATATCCCCCCGATTTCTTCGCCTTTCAACAACAGGTATCCGGAAAAGGATGCGGTCGGCCCCCTTGGAGGATTTCCCTTCAGCGATTCCGGATTTCGTCCCATGCTTTTCGCGATGTATCTCCAGGATAAGATGGAATACGATTTCATGGTGGTCAATTTCGGGCTGAGAATGGACTATTTTGAGCCGGATGGATTGATGCCCACCGAATTGCGCGATCCGGGCAACGATTCGCTCGCGCTCTATGATTACATTGACAGCACCCTTGTTACCGGTCTCGACCCGCTCAATCCCACGAATCCCGACGGCTCCTACAATGACTGGCGTTACAAATATCGCGATGCCGAAGGCCACTTCCAGTTTTCGCCTCGTATGGGCATTGCGTTCCCGTTGACGGAACGGGGGGTGGTGCACTTCTCATATGGTCACTTCTTCCAGATTCCGCCGTTCCAGTACCTCTACTACAATCCCGAGTTTGAAGTGGTGACCGGCAGCCTCACCAACAAGATCGGGAACGCCGAGCTGAAGCCGGAGAAGACCGTGATGTACGAGGTGGGCATTCAGCAGGAGATCGCCGATGGGGTCGGGCTGAACATTACCGGCTTCTACAAGGATATCCGTAACCTGCTCGGCACCGCGATCGATATCACATATGACCAGACTCAATATGCCCGTTATGTCAATCGTGATTATGGGAATGTCCGTGGAATAACGGTCGCTCTCGACAAGCGGATGCAGAACATGATCGGCGCAACCGTCGATTACACCTTCCAGATCGCCGAGGGGAATTCCTCCGATCCCGATGACGTTTTCAAGGATGCTCAGGCGGATCCTCCGCGCGAATCAGAGAAACGTGTGATCCCTCTCGACTGGGATCAGACGCACACCGTGAACGCTACGTTGACTATTGGAGACCCATCCGCTTGGAGTGTCGGGTTAATCGGCCGGATCGGCAGCGGTTTGCCCTATACTTCGCACCCCTGGCTCGAGCCGGAGGGCGTGGCCAACGGTGAACGCAGGCCGGTCTCATACAATGTGGATTTCAAGGCATACCGCAACTTCAGGCCGCAAGGGATGCGTATGACGGTAACGCTTTGGGTTTACAATCTCTTCGATATTCGCAACGAGAAGGACGTTTTCGCGGACACAGGCAGGGCGACTTATACACTTGATCAGAATCAGCTGGTCAGCGTGCGCGGTTACAACACGCTTGACGATTACTTCACCCGATCGGATTATTTCTCACAGCCGCGCCAGATCAAGATTGGACTCGCTTTGGGATTCTGAGGAATGGCCGCTGTGTCTGGTCAAGTATAGCAAGGAGCGTGCGAAGCTTATGAAGAAGAAGAGCTTTCTGATATTGACCTGTTCTTTTATCTTGGCGCTACAGGCGCATGCAGCTGGCCCGTACGGGAGCACACAGTACCGAAAAACAGGCGTCATGGATGGGAACCAGGTCGCTACGCTGTTCTACAACTATGGGATGATCGCCTTTTGGCAAAACCGTCCGAGTTGTGTCTGGCCCAAGGGAACAGACCACTCATATGTCGATGGTGTCGCCCTGATAGTCGCCGCATCGACTTATGATGTCGAAGGCAACCTGATCCATCCGCTCGCGTCGCAGTACCGCGAGGACATGGATTACGATCCCGACACCAATAAACCGATAGGGTGGGAGCCGCTCACTGGTTACAGCAATCCGAATCAGGATGAACCGGCGATGAGCGATGATTCCGAAACCTGGCCGTGGACCTGGCCGGGCAAGGAGACATCCTGGGACGGTTACTGGAATGGATACTTCGGCAAGGGTATGGCCAACGCGGACCTCGAGACGTACTTCGCGATGGACGATTCGCAGGATGATGAGTACCAGTTCTACCCGGACAGCACCGATTCCCTGCGAAGGGGCCTTGGTGTAAAGGTCGTGGTTCGCGCTTTCCAGTGGAACCATGTGCTCGCCGAGGACTGCATCTTCTGGCACTACGACGTCGTGAACATCGGCACGACCGAATATGATTCGACTGTCTTCGGTATGCTCATCGACTGGGGTCTTGGCGGCAAGAACAACTCCGCGGATGACTGCGGCAGTTTTGACACCAAGATCGACCTCGCTTACGCCTGGGACGGCGATACTTACGGTGACCGTGGATGGGGGCCGGTCGGTTACGGCGGATTCGCCTTCCTCGAAAGTCCGGGAATTGCCACCGATGGTCTCGACAACGATGAGGACGGTATCTTCGATGAGCGCCGCGACAACGATGCCGGTGAATACATTTTCGGCCCTGTCGGGGAATATGCGGAGGGGGACGTCTGGCATTGGTCCGGCGATGAGGATGGCGACTGGCGAGCTTACACCGACCAGAACGATAATGGCGAGTGGGACGAGGGCGAACCGCTGAACAATGACCTCGGTCTGGACGGCGTCGGTCCGAATGATCCCAGCTATACAGGCCCCGATTTCGGTGAAGGCGACGGGAGGCCGGACCAGGGGGAGCCCAATTTCGGAAAGACCGATAAGGATGAATCTGACCAGATCGGTCTCACCGCCTTCCTTATTTTCCCGCTTCACGAATATACTCTGCGCGACGAGGAGCAGAACTGGGGCGCGATGAGCAGGTTGATCCCACCCACCGAGGACCAACTTAGCGGCGTAAACCTCGGGATGATGTTCTACTCGGGTATATTTCCCCTTTATCCCGGGGAACGCGAGCGGTTCTCGATGGCGCTCCTCTTCGGCGTGGATCAGGATGACCTGGTTCGAAACAAGAGGACGGTTCAGGCGATCTACAACGCCAACTACAACTTTGCACAGCCGCCGTACAAACCGACGATGACCGCGGTGCCCGGCGACCGGAAGGTGACCCTCTTCTGGGATGACTATGCCGAAGATTCCTACGACCGCTTCCTGCAGGAGTATGATTTCGAGGGGTACAGGATCTACCGTTCGACGGACCCGAGTTTCATCGATTCGAGGATCATCACCGATGCCTACGGCAATCCCACCTACCGCGATCCGCTGGCGCAGTTCGACCTCAATGACGGCCTTTATGGCCCGCACCTGGTGGGTGTTTACGGCGCGCGGTTCGACCTGGGCGAGGATACCGGCCTGCGGCACTCATATATAGACACTACCGTGTTCAACGGCATCACCTATTATTACGCCGTGGTTTCCTACGATTATGGGTTCGTTGAAGGCGTGACGATAATTGATACTATGGCGGCGATGGACGGCAGCGACAGCCTGATCATCCAGTATTATCCCCGGCTTGATGATAGTGGTCAGGTGATGGGAATCGCCCCTACCGAGTGTACAAGTACCATCCTCGGTGAGGTTGGGGGCTCCGCACAGCTCGACATCAATACCGCGATGGTCACCCCCAATGCCCCGGCTGCGGGATATGTGACATCAACACTCGAGAATGGAATCAACCATCTCTCAGGCGATGCGAATGGAACGGTCTTGGTTGACCTGATCCTCGAGGACAGCCTCCGCGATGGGCAAACATACAATATCCGCTTCTATAATGCAGACCTCTACGGTGATTTCCTCCGGTTCCCGGAGTATTTCGATGTCTACGATCCCACGGCCGATGAGGTCGTCTATACTTCCGATAAGCTCGTCTTCGGCCATTGGGCGCCGTTCGATCCCCAGGGCACGGACCCGGTATTCTGGGTGGATGACATGAGCAACCGTGGCGATTTCTTCAGACGGCGGACCTACTCCCCTCAAGATTCGGTGGAGGAATTCTGGCATCAGGAGGACATTCCGGTCGGATCACCGCTGATCGACGGTTTCGCGTTGAACCTCGAGAACAGGTTCATTGATTATAGCAATGAGGAGGATCTTGGGATCGATAGCGTAACAGCCAGTATAGTATCAAATACTAACTATAGCAGCGAAATCGGCATCTATTCGACGCTGAAGAATCTCGTCCTGAAGGTTCCCTTCAGTTACGAGATAACCTGGTACGGTGAAATCGTTGATACTTCTTCAGCCGGTAGACTTTCGCTTCCGGAAATACCGGTAGACTTCAAGGTGATGAACACGACTCTCGGCGAGGAGAGCGAATTTCTCGTGTTCCAGACATGGGCGGTTGAAGAGGGTGATTCGGTGATCCAGACGTTGTGGATCGTTCCGAGAATCTCGTTCCCCACCGACGAATCGCGGATAATTCTCGCTTGCGGCCTGAGAATCGATGCGCCGCCGAATATCTTCACCGTAAACAGCATCGTCGATATCGACACTACCTGGGATACGACCTTTGTAGAGAAGATTCTTCCCGGTGAAGGCGACAAGGTCAATATCATCGCCACGATACCTTTTAGCGAAGATGACCTCTATAGTTTCACGGTGAACAAGGGTTACCTCGACAGCGAGCAGGAGAAGGAGGACCTCGACCGCATCGCGGTTGTGCCAAATCCATACGTTGCCACCGCGGTCTGGGAGCCGAGAATCGACTACGGTACCGGGCGGGGGCCGCGGAAGATCGACTTTATCAACCTGCCAAGACAATGCACCATCCGGATATACACTCTCAGCGGATACCTGGTGAAGAAGATAGAACATCGTGATCCGGCGATGACCGACGGGGCTGAACCCTGGAACCTTGTCTCGAAGGATGGAATGGATGTCGCCTATGGGATCTACATCTACCATGTAGACGCTCCGGGTGTTGGCGAAAAGATCGGCAAGTTTGCCGTGATCAAGTAGGAGGACCGGTACGATGAAGAAATTCCTGCACAGATTCCTGATCGCGGCGTGCTGCATGCTGATACTGCTCGCGATGTCCGCCAACGGGCAGTATGTCGCCAATGTCTCCAAGGTCGGGACGACATCCGCCAGTTTCCTCGAAATCGGGATCGGAGGCCGTGCCGTTGGAATGGGCGGCGCCTTCACCGCCGTGGCCAGCGACATCAGCGCAATCTACTGGAATCCCGCCGGGCTCGCCCGGATGAAATACGGCGAGGCCACCTTCATGCACACCGAGTGGCTGGCGGATATCAATTTCGATCATGTCGCTGGAGTGGTACCGCTTTCGCCGGGGACGATGGTCGGCGGTTTCGTCAGCACCGTCTCGATGGAAGATATGATGGTCCGTACGATTGCGGTGCCGGAGGGTACCGGTGAGTTCTTCGAAGCCGGTGACCTCGCCTTCGGGATCTGTTTCGCGACGATGCTCACCGACCGGCTCTCGGTCGGAGCAAACGGTAAGTATATCCACCAAAGTATCTGGCACATGACCGCATCGGCAATGGCGGTGGATCTCGGGCTGCTTTTCCGAACCCCCTTCAGGGACCTGATGATCGGAATGTCGGTCGCGAACTTCGGACCCGACATGAAGATGGAGGGGCGCGATACGCAGATATTCCATGATATTGATCCGAACAACCCCGGCAATAATAGTCAGATTCCTGCGCACCTCGATACCGAAAAATGGTCGCTGCCGTTGATATTCAGAGTCGGTCTCGCGATGGACATGCTCCATAGCCCCAATGGATATCTTACCCTCGCCGCGGATGCGGTACACCCGAACGATAACTATGAGTATCTCAACCTCGGGACGGAATATAATTACCGCAACCTGTTCTATCTGCGGGGCGGTTGGAAAACGCTTCTCCTCGCGAACACCGAGCAGGGGCTGACCGTCGGCGCCGGAATGAGATACCGCATGGCCGGCAATGTCGCTTTCATCGTGGATATCGCCTATGCCGACTTCGGCAGGCTGGAAAATGTGATTCGTTATTCGTTGGGTGTGCAGTTCTGAATTGCCGCGTAATGCGGGTCAGTCGTACGCGGATGATAACGGGCGGACTTTCGGGTCCGCCTCTCTCCTCGAAACGGAACTCTGTCCGCTTATGCCTATGACTATGCCAAGAATTTAACTTCCCATGTTGTTGCGATAGGTGGCCGTGGTTGCTTGCAGACGCGGCCGTGTTGCCCGACCGTTGCGAGCACTATGCGCTCGCGAGCTTGCGCGCCATAGGCGCTGCGGCTCAGGGTCGGGTTTCTCACAGAGTTCCGGCAGGTCTTCAGCAAGCAGGAAGTTATTTTAAAGAACCGGTATACGTACAGAGTTACAAACTATCATTACGAGTTCAATGGCGGATATATGCCACTTACCTCTTTTCTCCATGATAGCCATGAAAAAATTCCGATTCATGAAGGCTGGTCCCTCAGCCTGATGTCCGGGAAACCGGGAGTTCCTGCCGACTCCATGCGGAAGCTGTCGGCCAGGGTACCGGGCTGCGTTCATCTCGACCTGATGAGGGCGGGAAAGATTCCGGACCCGTATGTCGGCATGAACGAAAAGGATGTCGCCTGGGTGGCCGAGTGCGACTGGAGTTATGTGACGCGCTTCAAGATCGGTGAATCCGCTCTTCCGGGCGGCGGGGGTGCGCGGTCTCAGCTTGTCGCCGAGGGGCTTGACACAATCGCCACGCTCCTGCTCGATGACAGGGTCATCGCGGAAACCGGCAACATGTTCGTACCGCAGCGAATAGACCTGCCGGACTCGTTGGAACCGGGCGAGCACAAGCTGGAGGTGCGTTTCGCCTCCCCGATACGCGCGATGCGTGAGTTTGTCGAGCGCAGCGGGCGAGTGACGTTCGACCATGATCGTGTCTGGCTGAGGAAGGCGCAATATTCATTCGGCTGGGATTGGGGACCTGTCCTGCCGACATCCGGCATATGGCGTCCGATCTATCTCCAGGGATGGAGTCATGCCCGCATCGCCTGGTTCAGGACCGGCTTTCAATCGGGCAATAGTGAGGGTTTGCTCACCGTTTTCGTCGAGGTCGAGGCCGAAATTGAGGGTGAATATCGGCTGGAAATCGGTTTGAAACAGGGTGAAAATAGGCAGAAAACCGAGGAAAATATTGAAATTTCGGCTAAGAAAAAGGTGATAAAATGCGAATTTATGGTTGAAAATCCACGCTTATGGTGGCCTAACGGGGCGGGAGAAGCGGCGCTTGCGGACCTTACCATCAGCCTCCGGCACGAGGGGACGGAGGTCCATCGAATCGGCGAGAGGATAGGACTGCGCACGGTAGAATGGATCGAAGAACCGGACCAGTGGGGACGCAGCTTTTTTGTCCGGGTGAACGGCCGGGATGTTTTCGCCAAGGGCGCGAACTGGATTCCATCGGACATGTTTTTACCGCGCCTGACCACTTCGAGATATCGCAGGGAGCTGGAGCTGGCCGCCGAGGCGAACATGAACATGCTCCGTGTCTGGGGCGGGGGAATCTACGAGGACCCCGCGTTTTATCGGAGCGCGGATGAGCTCGGCCTGATGGTCTGGCAGGACTTTCCATACGCGTGCGCGTTATATCCCGACGATGCGGAGTTCCGCGAGAACGCCCGTTGCGAAGCCGAGGCTGCCGCCGCACGACTGGCACGTCATCCATCCATTGTTATCTGGTGCGGAAACAATGAGATAGAGCGCGATTCCAAGAAGTTTCAGGAACGATGCGGCGTCCCATATCTCGGTCAGACAATCTGGACCGAGCTGTTGCCGGAAGCCTTGCGGCGAATAGATCCCGCCGCTTTCTATATCTTCTCAAGCCCGAGCGGTGGGAGCTTTTCCAACGACCCGGATGCCGGGGACCGGCATGTCTGGGAGGTCTGGAGTTTCGGGGAGGACTACCCGGAATATCTGAACATGCAGACCCGCTTTGCCTCCGAATTCGGATTCCAGGCGCCCGCCTCGCCCGCGACGATGGCCGAGGTTATCGGTCCCGGGGAGCGCCATCCGCAGAGCGAGACCTTCAAGTGGCATAACAAGCAGATCATTGGTCCGGCGAGGCAGGCTCGTTTCCTCGAGGCGCACCACGGGCTTACCGATGATTTTGATCGATTTATCCGCCTCTCGCAGGATATGCAGGGTCGCGCGATGTGGACCGCGGTCGGGCATTGGCGCAGCAGCCGTCCGCGAACCATGGGTACTTTGATCTGGCAGCTTAATGACTGCTGGCAGGTATGGTCATGGAGCCTGTACGACTGGCGGCTCAGGCCGAAAGCGGCTTATTACCACACGAAAAGGGCTTATGCTTCGCGGGCGCTGTTCCTGTTTGAGGATGAAGGAAAGGTTGTCCTCCACGCGGTGAACGATTCGTCGCGGGCATGGCGACCGGACACCCGCTTGCGTGCACTGAACTTTGACGGCGAGGTCAGCAGGGAAGAGCTGCTGGAATTCGAGGTGAACCCCAACGGCGTATGTCGGGTGGTGAAAGTCGATCCCGCGGAATGGCTGGACGACCCGAGTTGCAGCTTCCTTGTCGCGGAAGTTGAGGGCGTCGAAGAGGACCGGACACCGTTGCGGGCGGCATGGTTCGCAAAGAGGTTCAAGCACCTGAACCTGCCGGAACCGGGTATCCGGGTGAGCAGCGAATCGAGGGGCGATCGTCCGGGGGTGCTGGTATCAACGGAAAGGCTGGCGCTCGGCGTTTGGATCGAGGATGCAGCTGATCCGGACCTGTTTCTTGCTGATAACGCCCTCGACCTGATGCCGGGCGAGAGGCGCTGGATCGAAGCGGTTCACTCTGGAATGAAAGAGGCAGGCACTCCCGGTAAGTTACAGGTCTGGACAGTTGGAGTAGCGCAAGTATAATAGTAATAATAGCATACCGAGTAGTAACGCAGGGATCGTAGCTTGGAACCACCGTGTTCCAGGAGAAAAAGAGGCTTTGATCATTCCCGCTGCGCAGTGGTCCCGAGCTACCGGAATAAGCCCTGCCATCAAGCAGGCAGAGCCACCCGACGCATGAAACCCGGCTGCGGGGCAGCCGGGCTACCCAGTCGACGGATTAAAGACCTGCTGGAGCTCTGTAAGAAACCCGACCACCCGGCCGCGATGACATGTTAATAGTAGTATACATGCAAGTTCAGGTAATTTCAAGCATCCGTGACGGCATCCTGAAGGAAAGCCGGCTTGAGAACTCTTCGAACCCCGAGTGGACCGATTAATGTGAATCGGTCCACTAAAGCGCATGCCGGTTATCGAGGCTGCTCACGATCCTTGTCAGGCCGCCACTCCAGCGCCCAGGGATAGCCGACGGGCAGCGGGTTCGCGGGACGGTTCGGGAAATGGCGCTTGTGCAGTATTGCCGGTATTTCGACCAGGTCCAGTTCATGGAGCAGTTGCCGGTCTATCCGGAGTCCGCCTTCCACCGCTTTCCGGTTGATCCAGTCTACAACCATGCTGTCCTGACGAGGCGTTGTGGGGTTTTCGATCAGATCGAGGATGGAACCGCCCGGCTTGATGATCCCGAAATCTCGAAGTATCCAGCCAAGGCCGCGGATCGCACGGACATGCTGCGACCAGATGTGGATATTGGATTGAACACCATCGAGTTCGTCTATTCCCTGTTCGCGGCCCTTTTCGGCGAGCGTTGAAAACTCGGCAAGCCAGAGCAGGGTCTGGAAAACATCGTTCTCAAACCGGTCTTCTCCCATGTTGTGGATCGGCTGCGGTATCGCATAGAGTTTCTCGAGTACTTCCCTGCCTGACCAGACGCTGTCAACCGCCCCCCGCAGCTTTACGATCGGGCGGTCGAGCATCTCACGTTGCCTTTCGACAAGATCGGGGAAGAGATTCTCCTGCTGGCGGAACGAGAGAGGAGGAGTGACATCCCCGGCGGTAGCCTGAGACGGCAGTACCGAGCGAAGATGGTTGACCAGCCATGGAAATCCCTCGGGATCGACGGTCAGTTTACGACCCGTCATGACCGCTGCGATCAGCGCCTCCTGCGCCTCCCGGGCTTTACGAGCTGTAAGTGTCTGCTTGAGATATTCCTGATGATCGGCATAGCTCCCGATATCGGGATCATCGCCCGTCTCACTCGAAATCAGCCTCAGCAACCACCACTCCCCGCGGTGATTGAACGGGCCGCCGACCTCACCGGGCTTGAGGCCATACGCGAAATCCTCGAAGGCCCGGTCCGCCTGGTTCCAGAGGAGGGGCTGTGCCTGGATGTACTTGACCCCCGGTCCCAATGTCGGTTTTGAGGCCTGTTCGAAGGGAATTTTATCGCGAACGGCTTCAGCACCACCGGCGGCCTGCAACGAATCGGCAAATACCCAGGCGCTGAGCGTAAGCGATCGTTTCATGCGTTGGTAGTGTTCGCGGAGCTCCTCTTCGGTGACCGCCGTGAATCTCGCCGTCATTTCCCTGAGGAATCCTTCGACGATGGCTTCCTCCTCAACCTGGCGCAAGAGGCGCTGCACCCTTGCGGTCGTATCGAGTCCGACCTCGACCGCCTTGCCGGCGAGAAAGCGCTCGATGATCAACGCCTCGAGGAAGTCCTCGCGCACTGATCGGCCCTTGCCGACATGGGGGGTGGTTTCGAACCGGAAGGTGAATTCCTCGACGGTTATCATCTCGTCGCCGACCCGGGCGAGTATGTCGTCTGGTAAAGCCATGACCCGTCGCCGGGTATGCGGTTCGAGCATGAAGAGAACTACGAGAAGGACGGATGCGGCCAGCAGTATCAGGAGGCTGTTGACCCAGATACGTCCGGCGTTTCTCCGTTGAGCTTCCGAGTCTTGTCTCTGCGATTTCACGCGACTCATCTGTCTTACCCACAGTATATCAATATGTTAGGCCAACCGGACTTTATTCGTGAAACCTGTCGACGCGGCAGCCGATTGATCCGCGCTCTCCCTGATCGCATGCTGTTTCAGCGATGAGCAGGCGCGGTATTGATAAATCGGCGAACGGTTAATATAATGCTTCACCGATAACATTTCCTGGATGAAAGCGCACCATGCACGCAGCTTACGACTACATCATCATCGGGTCCGGATTCGGCGGCTCGGTCTCCGCATTGAGGCTCGCGGAGAAGGGTTACCGCGTTGCCGTCATCGAACAGGGGAAACGTTACCGGCCCGAGGACTTCGCCAAGTCGAACTGGAATCTAAGAAAATACTTCTGGATGCCCGGGCTTTCCCTCTATGGTATCCAGGTATTGACCCTCCTCAAGGATGCTTTCGTTCTGCACGGGGCCGGTGTCGGGGGAGGAAGCCTCGTCTATGCGAACAACCTGCTGATCCCGCCCGACGAGGTTTTCGAAGATCCCGCCTGGTGCGGAACCGGTTGGAAAGAGAGGCTGGCGCCATTCTACGAGCGTGCCCGGAAGATGCTCGGCGCGACGAAAAGAAAAGTGATTACGCGCGCAGATGAGATGCTCAGGGAATGCGCCGCCGAGATCGGCCGTGGGGAGACCTTCCATGTGAACGACGTCGGGGTCTATTTCGGCGAGGAGAACGTAACCGTACCCGATCCATACTTCGGCGGGAAGGGACCGGATCGAACGGGCTGTACGCTCTGCGGCTCGTGTATGACCGGCTGCCGTGTAGGTGCGAAAAACAGCCTCGACTTGAACTACCTCCACCTCGCCGAAGGATTAGGGGTCGAAATCATCCCGGAGACCATGGCGGTCGAAGTGAAGCCTTTACAGGCGGGCGGATATGAGGTGCTCACGAAGCGGGTGACGGGCATATTCAGCCCGAAAAAATCGCTGCGAGCGCACGGAGTGATCTTCTCATGTGGTGTGCTCGGCACCGTCAGACTACTCTTCGAGTGCAAACAGAGCGGTTCTCTGCCACGGATATCGGATCAACTGGGCAATATGGTGAGGACGAACAGCGAAGCCCTGGTCGGAGCCAGGGCGGATGGATACGAGATCGACTATTCCGAGGGCGTCGCGATCACTTCGGGAATATATCCGGACGATGACACGCATATCGAGGCGGTCCGTTACGGCAAGGGTCACGACGCGATGTCGCTCATTTCGACGGTCCTGGTCGGAGGGGGCAGACCCTGGCCGAGACCTTTGCGCTTCCTCGGCAATATTCTCCGTCATCCGGTCAAATTCCTTAAAACCTTGAATCCGTTCGGCTGGGCGGTGAGGACGACAATCCTGTTGGTTATGCAGAAACTCAGTAATTATATGAGGTTGGAATACAAACCGCGCTGGTGGCGTCTCGGCGGATGGTCGATGAACTCATTCTGGCACACCTCGCAAAAGGTGCCTTTCTACATACCGGTGGCGAACGATTTCGCGCGCAGGATGGCGATCAAGATGAAGGGCGATCCGAGCAGCTGCCTGCCGGAGGTTCTCTTCGACACTTCAACGACTGCGCATATCCTCGGAGGATGCATCATCTCCGATTCACTGGAAACCGGGGTGATCGACCTGGACGGCGCGATCCACGGTTATGACAATCTCTACGTGATCGACGGCTCGATAATCGCCGCCAACCTCGGTGTCAACCCGAGCCTGACGATCACCGCGCTCGCCGAATACCTGCTGGACAGGTTCCCGGAGAAGAGGGCCTGAAACCGTTCCCGGCGAACCCGACGGAAGGATAAAAGGTTCCCCGGGACGCGGTGGTCCCGGGCTACAGGCTGTGTTCCCACTTGCGCGGGAACGCCTCCACGTTTCCGATACGCGTTCATTCCGTGTCTTTTATCTGGACGATGGCGTCGGGTGGCCCGACTTCAACAGAAGTCGGGTTTCAGCATGTGAGTGTATGCATGGACTCGTTGTAGAGATGGGTGGCCCGACTTCGACAGAAGTCGGGTTTCATCATGCGAGTTATGCATAGACTAATTGTAGAGGTGGGTGGCTTGACTTCAACAGAAGTCGGGTTTCACCCACAAAATTGTCGCATGAGAAAAAACAGGCTGGGATTATGGCCCCAGCCTGTTGTTATTATTGTACGCCTGCAGGGATTCGAACCCCGAACCTTCTAATCCGTAGTCAGATGCTCTATCCAGTTGAGCTACAGGCGCAAATAAACCGTTGAAATAATAATCGTTCGCAATGGGAAAGGCAAGGCGGGAATGGAGACAGGAGTTCCCGCTTGCATGATATTCGATCTTTATCGGTCACCTTGGCATGGATTCCAGGAATGGCCTGATCGAGCGATTCCTGTCCGCCCCGGGTTTCTATGCCTCGATGCTGTTAAGCGCCGTTTCCGAGCGTACTCTTATGATGGCCTGACACGCCGCGATAATGATCATCACTTCTATTATCAGCAGCAGACCGCTGATTATGAACAGGTGAATCGCCCCCGATTGGATGAATGACCGGATGTTGAGTACCATTGCCCAGCTTGTCATAATCATCATAAGGACCATCGGGATGGCGGTAACCAGCCATGTGACTCGTCGACGGTAGAGATAAACCGAGACAACCGTTAACGCCAGCGCGGCCAGCAACTGGTTGGAAGTGCCGAAGAGCGGCCAGAGGATGAGCCCGCCCTGACCGTATATGAGGATTCCGGTTTGCGGGTCACGGGTTGGTGTGAAGGCGAGCACCGCTGCGGTGAGGATCGCGACGAGCGTCGCTGCGTGACGATTTTGCAACGGTTTGATATGCCAGTTGCTCGCCAGTTCAGTAATGATGTATCGTTGGATTCGGGTTGCCGTGTCGAGGCTTGTCCCGGCGAAGGAGGCGACAAACATCCCCATCAGGGCCAATGCAATGGCTTTCGGCATTCCGATTCCGGTCAGGAGGTTCGCCGCTCCGGTAACGAATGCCCCTACTTTCGCGCCCAGTCCCTTGGCGGCGCCCCAGCTTGCATAGTGATGCATGAACGCCGCCTTGCCGGTGAGCACATGGTGTGCGCCGTCGGCCGTGGTCGCATCGTAGTGCAGGCCTATCCCGGCCCCTGCAGCGATGATTACCAGGACGGCGAGGATGCCCTCGAGCAGCATGGCCCCATATCCGATCGGGAGCGCGTCGCGCTCATCGTTAAGTTGTTTTGAAGAGGTGCCGGACCCGACAAGACTGTGGAAACCGCTGATCGCTCCGCAGGCGATGGTGATGAACAGAAAGGGCAAAATTGGGGGAGCACCGGCGGGCCTGGTGTTGATCACCGGGGCAAGCATCTCCGGCCGGATAAGCAGCACACCGGCGGCGAGCAGCATCATGACGATCATCAGTTGGAACCCGTTGATATAATCTCTTGGTTGCAACAGGCTCCAGACTGGAAGGGTGGAGGCGAAATAAGCGTATATGAAGAGGGCGATCATCCACAGTACCAATGCACTGATGCCGGCGAGCTCCGGCATCTTCAGCGGCAGATAGGCCCCCACGACCACCGTCAGGTACATGAGCGCCACCGCGAGGACTGTCCAGAGCATGGACCGCGCCTTCCGTCGATAGATAAGCCAACCGAGCGTCATTGCAATCGGAATCTGCAGCCACACCGGCAGCACCGCCTGGGGGAAAAGCTGGAAGAGGGCGGCGATCACCAGGACGAAGACCGCCATCACGATCAGCAGGCTGAGGAACACCAATACAAGGAAAAGCAGCCGCGCCGATGGACTGATCAGCTCGCCGGTGATGTCGCCGATGCTTTTTCCACGGTTGCGGGCTGAAAGGATCAGGGCACCGAAATCATGAACAGCGCCCATGAAGATCGATCCGAGAATCACCCAGAGCAGAGCGGGCAGCCATCCCCAGATAATTGCAATTGCCGGGCCGACTATCGGTCCCGTACCGGCAATTGAGGTGTAATGGTGCCCGAAGAGGATTTCCCGCCGGGTGGGTACGAAATCCCTTCCGTCGCTGAATTCATGCGCTGGTGTTGCCTTATCGGGGTTGAGCGCGAAAATCCTGCGCGCCAGATACCGGCCATAGGTTCTATAAGCGATTATGTATAGCAGGGCGGTGCCGAGCGCGATCCAGACTACCATTATCGAGTCTCCCGGTTTTCGAAGTGCTGGGATGCTTTCTACAATCTATTTCCTGTACGGGATGATTTTCAAGGATGCAATGATATCGAGACCATTGGTTGGAATCGAGGAGCACGGGTCCCGGGTGTACATTAAGATTAAATTCTTCACTACCTTATAATGAATTCAGCCAATCGCTCAAGGTGGGCCGTAAACACAACAAGGACCAGCACTCAGGCATGCGATCAATGGGAGAGGGTGACGATTCAGTGCGGGAATCGCTCCAGCGACTTCCCTCCGTGGACAGTGTGCTCGCCGACGCTGAACTGGCAGAATGGCGGGGATCGCCATTGGCGACAGAGGCCGTTCGGGAGGTACTGCAGGAGATGAGGGAGGAACTCGGGAAAGGTAGCGGCAAGGTTCACGGTTCCAGTGTTGTTGCCGGGATCGCCGCCGACAGGCTCAGGCGGAATTTCGCCTCGCGCCTTTACCGGGTGATCAACGGCACGGGGGTTATTATTCATACGAACCTCGGTCGTGTTCCCCTTGGAGAACAAGCGATTGAAGCGATGATTAATGTGGCCCGTGGCTATTCGACGCTCGAATTCGATGTCGAAAGAGGACGACGTGGTTCGCGCCATTTCCTGGTCCATCATCTGCTCTGTTCGTTGACCGGCGCTGAGGATTCGCTGGTGACCAATAACAATGCCGCTGCATTGCTGCTGGCGCTGTCGACGCTTGCCCGGCGCAGGGAAGTGATCGTCTCTCGCGGTCAGCTTATCGAGATCGGCGGCGGTTTCCGCATCCCTGACATCTGCCGTGCCAGCGGCGCCAAACTGGTCGAGGTCGGTACTACGAATCGCACGCGCATCGAGGACTATGAGGCCGCCATCGGCCCGAAGACCGCGCTACTGCTTCGCGTACACCCGTCGAATTTCCGGATCGTGGGTTTCACCGGGGAAGCGGGACTGGAGCAACTTGTCGAATTGGGAGAGAAGCATGGTCTGCCCGTGGTCGATGATCTCGGGAGCGGCGCGCTCGTTGACACTTCGAACCGCGCAAACCTTCCCTCCGAGCCGGTGGTCGATGATATCATCCGTGCAGGTGCATCGATTGTGACATTCAGCGGTGACAAGCTTCTCGGCGGTCCACAGGCCGGAATCGCGGTCGGCGGAAAGGATTTGATCACGAGAATGCGAAAGCACCCGTTGATGCGGGCTCTTCGGCCTGACAAACTGACCTTTGCGGCGCTCGATGCGACCCTCAGAGCATACCTTGCGCCCCGGCGATTGGGGAGGGAACTTCCAATCTGGAAGATGATGGAGGCCACCGTGGATCAGCTGGCGGACTGGGGAGCGAATATTCTTGCGTCGGTTCTGCCTGCGGTGGAGGCGTTTGGCGTCTCAATCGAACTTTCGGCTTCCGAATCCTACACAGGCGGGGGGTCGCTGCCGATGCAGAGTATGCCCAGCCTCGCGTTGACTTTCAGGGGAACCGGAAGGAAATTATCCTCTCTGCAGAGAGCATTGCGCATGGTCAGGCCGCCGGTGATTGGGTATCTTAAAGATGGTATTTTCCGGCTTGATTTGCGAACCATGATGATCGAGTCGGAAGATGAAGTAATAGAATCGATTCTGTCCGCACTGAAAGGAAAGTGAAAGCGAAATGAACCGTTTCCCGATACATGGATTGATTGTCACAATTGCGATATCGATGGGTTTAGTGGCGACTTCAGGGCCTTCGATGGCGACCGTTGTCCATCAGATCGAAGTCGATGCGCCGATTCACCCGGTTTCGATGCGTTTTGTCCAGAATGGGATCGAGCGTGCCGGGGAACATGAGGCGGAGGCGTTGATAATCCGGCTCGATACCCCGGGTGGGCTGATGGAGTCGATGCGCGGGATCACCAAAGCGATTCTCAATAGCCGGGTTCCAATCATCGTATATGTCGCACCTGAAGGGGCGCGCGCCGGATCAGCAGGGGTTTTCATTACCCTTGCGGCGCATGTCGCGGCGATGGCCCCGGGCACGAACATCGGCGCGGCGACGCCTGTCGCAATTGGCGGGGAGGGGTTGCCGGGCGATAGCTCGGATGGTGCGAAATCGGGCCAGCAGGCGATGAGAGACAAAATCACCAACGATGCGGTCGCCCAGGCCCGTACGCTGGCGGAGAGGCGTGGACGTAACGCCGAATGGGCGGAAAAAGCCGTCCGAGAAGCCGCTTCGATCACCGCGATCAACGCGCTGGAACTGAACGTCATCGACTTGATCGCTTCATCCAGTCGAGAACTGCTTGACGAGGTGCATGGCTGGGAGGTCGAAACCGTCGATGGCGAAGTGACCTTGAACACCCAGGGCTGCGAGATCGTCGATTTTGAACTTACCGGACGAGAGAAATTCCTTTATACGCTGGCTAATCCGAATCTGGCGTATATATTGCTGCTGATCGGATTTTACGGGTTGATCTTCGAACTTTACAATCCCGGGGCGATCATCCCCGGTGTTGTCGGGGTGATCGCGCTGATCGTGGCTTTTTTCGCGATGCAGACTCTTCCGCTTAACTGGGCGGGACTGCTCCTGATCGTTGTTTCGATCATGATGTTTATCTTGGAGATAAAGGTGACCAGTTTCGGCTTTCTGACGCTTGGCGGCATAGTCAGCCTCGTAATCGGCTCGATTATGCTCTTCGATACTCCGATTCCGGCGTTACGCGTTTCATGGGAGGCAATCGTACCCACGGTGATCATCACTGTTCTGTTTTTCACCTTTGCCTTGACCATGGGCATCCGTGCCCAGAAGAACAGGGTCACCACCGGTTCTGAGGGCATGGTTGGTGAACAGGGCGAAGCGTTCACCAAACTCGATCCGCAGGGACGAGTGCTGATCGGTTCCGAGTTCTGGAAGGCAGTCGCCGAGGATTCCCCGATCAAGAAAGGCGAACGCATAGTGGTCACCGGTGGCGGCCGCTTGCAACTTACAGTTCGGCGAAAGACATAGCCCGACCATGCGTCCTCCCCTACGCGGATTGCTCTTTGGTGCGGTAGCCTTCACCTTCGGCATTCTGCTTGCGCCTTTCGGTCCGGATCCCGCCATCCGCCTCCTGATCTGTATCCTGTTTCTGATAGCCTCCGTGATCGCAGTTTCGATCCGGAGTTTTGCTTTTTCAGCGAAAACCGTACTAATCCTGCTCTGGCTCGCCATCGGATGGACCCGCGCCGCGCCGGCGAATCAGCAGAATCTTCCCGACGACAGGGTTTGGATTGAAGGGACTGTTCGCATTCCAGTCGAAAACACCGCTGGCGGGACCAGGCTGCGCCTCGGTGGAGTAAGCTGGAGTGCGGGTTCTCAACAGGGATATCTTCGTGGCGGCGCCCTGGCGGTTGTCGATGGGGACGGTTCGATCAATGCGGGTGACCGAGTCCGTCTGATCGGGCGAATCGAGCATATGCCGGGTCCGCGAAACCCCGGTGACTTCAACGCTCGCGCCTATTGGGGAATGCGGGGTGTGCAGTTCAGAATACGCAGCATTCGGGAGCTTGAACGAATTGAATCCGGTGGGTTATTGGGAAGTTTCGCAAGCACCATTGCGAGCGCAAGAGAGACGGTCAAGTCGGTAGTTTCGCGGAATATGACTCCGGCGACCGAGCCGCTTGCGCGAGCGTTGATGACCGGCGACCGAGCCGATTGGGACCGGGGATTGCGTGACCGGATTGCGGCGTCAGGATTGATGCACCTGTTTGCGATTTCGGGACTCCATGTGGGGCTGATTGCGTTGATCGCCCACGGCCTGCTCAGCCTGACAGGTTTGGGACATAAGACTCGAATTCTGAAATAAGGGTATTGGGTAGTAGTCAAAGACAATCGAAACAACAACTTGTCCGATAGACACGTCTCCGAGAGCATACGAAAAGCGATGGATAGCTACCTCGCACTGTCACACCATTGTCACATTCTACCGATTTTCCTGACTTGCTTCCCTCGCCTTCATTGCTTCCCTCGCCTCCATTGCTTCCCTCTCTATTGCTTCGTCGGCTATCTCTTTGTCCATCGCTTCCATCTGCTGGAGCTCACAGAGCTTGGTCAGACGCAGTTCAAGGCGCTCAATTTCAACGGTCAGTTTGGGCTCACGCCCCTCCGCTCGTGCTGCCTTAGCCTCTTCTTCTCGTAATCGATGCACATCTATCTCGGCCTGCAGGAACAGAGAATCGATCGAAGAGGGTGGACCTGGCGCACCCGGCGAACCAGGAGGAGCAGCCGGACCAGGCGAAACGGCGACGGCCGGCACTGGAGGAGCAGTCATCTCGCGCTCCATTTCGTTCAATACCTTGCGGCTGGTTAAAGCTCGGGGGATAGAATGACCGTTCCGCCAGCGAGAGACAGTGTGAGGCCAGACTTGCGTTCGCCGGACGATCTCGATGAGCCCGTAATGCAACTCCAAAGTCTCTACGGCCTTCGCAAATTCAGGGTTTTTGAAGTTCATATCGCGTTCCTTTCAGCGTTTGTATTCACAATCAATGTAGTGCAAGTGTGCCGCACCTGCAACGCACTGGAAAGGTGTTAAGGCTACCCTCGCGCCTTGGCGAGTTTGCGATCTTTGCCCACCGCTCGCCTGAGGGCCTTGGTGTTTTCACCATCCACCTTCCGCTTGCGTGAAAGAGCACGGTCTACCTTTTCGATATCGACAACAACCTCGATGGTATCAAACCCTTTCGTGTCCTCGTCGTCGATATAAATCTTAAGCGGGACGTCGCTTATAGCTCTGACCACAAGTCCACGCCACACCGTGACGACAATACGCGGTTTCTGCTCAGGCTCAGCCTCGTACCACTCTACCCGTCCGCTTTCATACTCTTGTCGCTCATACTCGCGGGGAGCGGTTTTGTCAGGTGGAGTCTTTTCTATGAACTGTGTAATTATAGCATCACTCGAAGGGAGCTTTCCCTCCCCTCCATACCTGCTCTACATTACTTGGCTCGGAAACCAATCTTAACATAATCTTCTCCTTAATTGTCTATGCCCTTTGCTTTGCAGCCTGGATTATGGATAGTCTCAAACGCTGCCTGATCCTCTGGCGGCTCGGGATCGAACAGTGGCACACCGCACGAAGGGCATTCATGCTCCGGCGGGCCGCACGCAAACTCAAGGCTCACATCCTCGGGTGACCGGTACCAGCCGAACTCACGCGCCATTGCCTCGGCGGCCTCGTCGTCCAGTGCCGAGGCGTGATCGTTAGATACGGCACGAGAGAGTATGTACTCCTCAATGAATTGCTTCTCGTCCGGTCCCAAGCGAGTGCCGTGAAGCGTGACGACCTCGAAACTCGAAATTTTGCGTTCCATAATCTCCTCCTTTTTCCTTAGTTTGGAATATAGCTCACGCTACAACTCCTGCGCTACGGCTGAAGCGACACATGGGTGCCCTCTACTCCCTAAAATCCCTGTTGTATTGCCGCCGACAGTCGGCATATAGCCATACTGCAAGCAGACCGAACACTATTAACAATGCGATCTCTACCGCTTCGATTAACACGGCGCCCTCCTGTTGTTGTCCTGCTTGTGCTCCGGTGCCCTGGTTCCGGCTCAAGACTTCTCTTTAACCTTGGCGGTGATCGGCCCTGATCGGCTTTTCTTGCTGACGTTTTTTACTGCCTTCCGAGCGAGGCCCGACATGCGGTCATTGTCGTAGTAAATATCTACCATGGTTAGCCCTTTGCCGTCGGTGTCGGGAACGGCGTAAGTGAAAAGGTGCTTGTGGTTTGTGCTCATAATGCCCTCCTCGGTTGGTTTACTGACTTGGCTCCCGCCATGGGAATTGAACCCATGCTCGCCACCTGAGCGGGAGTTTGAATCTGTTAAGAGTCCAGGTTTTTCTCGATCTTGTTCGCGTCGCGTTCGAGTCCCTGAGCGTAGATGATTTTTTCGTCGTGGAGTTGTCCTCGCTTCGTTTCGTCCATCCATTCATCTAAGTCGAGAGTAAGTGCCTTGGCCGCTGCTAAACGTGCCTCGGCTGCTTCTAAGCGTATTTCATCGATTCTCTGTAATATGAAGGCGGTCGGGTTGTTTTTCATCCAAGCATTGAGTGCGTCTTGGTACAGATTCATCGCGTGAGTGTATTCATGCGAATAGTCTTTTAAGGCGTTCGCTCTACGCAATAACCATGCAACATCGGTGGATTTAATGTATTTTCTCTTGACGGTGGAGGGCTCCTCTTCCTGTTGGGTTTCCGGTTTGTGTTTTTCGATCTCGGTAACGATGTACTCGTCTGTGTCTGCTGTTGGAATGCGAACAAGTAGCTCGGCCTGGTCGGTGTTCCAGTAGGAAGCACCACTCTCCCACTGCGTCAGATAGTTGAGACCGGTGTAGCCCAGGTTGGTAAGGAATCCTCGCGCTTCCTCAATGTTCTTATGATAGGTATCCATGGTGCCTCCTCTGGTTGTGTGTGAGAACTCCCCTTAATGTAGCACATATGATAACAATAAGCAACACTTACTCGGCTCTTGGAGCCATATAAGAATTATCCGTTGATATTTAATGATGTACGTTGACGAATAATAACGGATGAGCACAACTGCGCAACATAGCCTCGAGGCAGGTGGAGGAACAGCTTCAGCAGGACGCAAAAGGCCACAAACCAGGCAACCGTAAGTCCAATGTTTACAACAAACAGTTAGGACAAACAAACAATCCGCGCGATGGTGCTTGAGCGGGGTTAGTACTATATCCCTCTCCCCTTAGGGGGAGGAGATTATATAGTACTTACTAACCCCCCTCTGCGCACTCGCTGGCACTCACACCACTCTCACTCGCTCCAGGCAGGCGAGCGGCGCTTGCTGCCTGACGGCCGCGCCGACGCCTGAGCAAGCAATCAAAACGAACGACAACGACGAAAAGCCGAAAGACTCGGAGACTCCTCTTGACAACACTCAATCAAAACCGTACTTTTACACATGATTGACGGTTGAAACATCTGCAGTATCATATGTGCCGAAACTGTGAGAACGACATGCCAGCAGACAACCTCGACAGCCTGCTTTCACAATCTGAGACCACTACCACTTCCAAACCAGAGCAGGAAATTACACCCATCGAAGACGATCCTATCCCGTCCAGGCGAAGGGAGATGCAGCGTAGTAAAAAGCGTTTTCTCGTGGCTCTGCGTGGCAAGAAGGGCGCTGGCAACATCATGAGGACC
>SDBV01001413.1_pt1 | contig 36252 bp, 24 predicted proteins | sample 2277081 | NCBI WGS metagenome assembly SDBV01 (sample SAMN10402039, study PRJNA504765) | marine sediment metagenome | isolation source: marine sediment core GS10_PC15, 223 cmbsf | place: Arctic Ocean: Southern Knipovich Ridge | collected 2010 | reverse complement strand
CACAGTGGCACCGGCGTCTCGCCGGTGTGACGGAACTCGCGGCAGCGCATCAACTTGTGCACCACCGGCGAGACGCCGGTGCCACTACCCTGCCGCCCAATCACTCCTTAATTCAACGGTATTACCGCATCACCCCCTTATGCACGCTACGAGGCATCGGCACCACCCCTCTGCGGGCTTGCACGTGGGGGCACGATCATTGTCAGTCGAGGGTCTTCAAGCCACAACAGATCCTCCAGCCCTCCCAGTTCCCCAGCGGAATTGCCCTAACCTGTGCTGCCAGATAGGGTTAACTTCTCAGCGGGTGCGATTGGCGGTTGCAGTTTGGCCGGACTCTGATAAGATATAATGTAATCTGTAAATGTGTTGGCGGCATTGCCGAGCCGATCGACCATCGTGGCGTAAAAACGGTGGCGGGTGTGTGGCGCCGCTGACTGGTGTTTGCTACCAAGAAAGACTGTATGACGAGTGTCTTCGGTTGCCCGTAGGAAAATCGAAGCCGACAAACAGTTCCAGACGAGTCATCGACGAACTCTGTATTAAGCAGCAACAATCACCCGGCGTGTTGTGGGAGTCAATCAGGCGATGCATCTGCTGATGATCGTTTTCCGGTGGTTTTTCGAGCTTCTGGCAGGCGGCCTGCGTGCCGTCGAGCCGGGGTGGGCTCGTGTACCGGTTTGGTCCTTTTGGGGTCCGGCCCGGGACGGATATTCCCACGCGGACCTCCCGCGCGTCGGTATGATGAGAGTTCGCCTTCTGCCGTACGAGTCAGCCGGTCCGCCCGGTTGCCGGGCATTAGGCGTTCCCGTAACCAGTCATCGTGTCGGGGCCGGACGACCTTGTCCGGTCCGGCCCGATCATGTCTTGCGGGGGCGGATGCTCGCCCGTTGCGGCAGTACAGACCTATCCAAACTCGTGCCCCCTGTCTGGGGTTGAACTGGCCAGCCGGCTATCGTGCTCTCTTCCAGGCCCCCCGCCAACGGTTCGGCGGTGCGCGATCATCGATCGTCGCCTCAATGCCGGCCGCCCGGGTCGAAGGTATTCCGCCAGACTCAGTTCTGCGAGGAAGCCGATGGAAATCACAGGAATACAGCTTGCGATAGGCGTGATTGTAACGGCCGTGGCAGCCGGGCTGATGATGCTCGGCGCGGTGAAACTTCTGGATCACCTGCGGCGGAAGGATGCGGAATCGGAGGCCAAGGAAATCGTCCGCAAGGCCAACGAATCAACTGCAAACCGTCGCAGAGAGGCCGAACTGGAGATCAAGGAACTCGCCATCCGGCAACAGGCCGAAAGCGAGAAAGAACTCCGCAGGCTGCGAGGCGAGTTGCACGAGCGCGAACGCCTGTTGGACAAACGCCAGGACACCCTGGAAGAACAGGCCGAGCAGATCCGAAAGCAGGAGAAGATCGTCGAGAATACGCAGCGCAAGCTGACCGAGCGGATCCAGGACGCCAACCGCCGAAAAGACGAACTCTCCAAGCTGTTGGACCTCCAGCGGCAGACCCTGCACGAACTGAGCGGGCTGAGCCGCGAGGAGGCCACCGAGCGGCTGTTGGAAGCGCTCGACGAGCAGCTCCAGCGAGAGACCGGCGCCGTGATCCTGAAGCACGAGAAGCAGATCGCGGAAACCTGCGACCAAAAGGCCCGCGAGTTGCTGTTGACTTCCTTGCAGCGATACGCCGCGACACACACGGCCGAGACCACCACCAGCACGGTGGGTATCCCCAACGACGAGATGAAGGGCCGGATCATCGGTCGCGAGGGCAGGAATATCCGGGCCTTCGAGAAGGCCACGGGAGTGGACGTGATCATCGACGACACGCCCGGCGTGGTGGTGGTCAGCGCCTTCGACACGATCCGCCGCGAGGTGGCCCGAATCTCACTGGAAAAACTGATCGCCGACGGACGGATACACCCCACCCGAATCGAGGAGATCGTGGCCGGCACACAACACGAACTGGAGCGACACATCCAGAAACTGGGCGAAGAGGCCTGCCAGGAGGCCGAAGTTCACCGCTTGCATGAACGCCTGGTCAACCTGATGGGCAGGTTGCACTTTCGCACCAGTTACAGCCAGAACGTGCTGCGGCATTCCATCGAGGTGGCCTACCTGACCGGGATGATGGCCGACGAGTTGGGATTGGACGGAACCTTGGGGCGACGTTGCGGATTGCTGCACGACATCGGCAAGGCCGCCGACCACGAAGCCGAAGGCGGTCACCCCAGGATCGGGGCCGACCTGCTTAAACGCTATGGAGAGCGGCCGGAGGTCGTCCACGCGGCCGCCGGCCACCACGACGACCTCAAAGTCAACTACCCTTACACCGTGCTGGTGGCGACCGCCGATGCCTGTAGCGCCTCCCGCCCCGGGGCTCGGCGGGAAACTCTGGAACGGTACGTCAAGCGGATGGAGGAACTCGAATCCATCGCCGGCGGTTTCTCGGGGGTAGAACAGGCCTTCGCCATCCAGGCCGGACGCGAACTGAGAGTGATGGTCAGCGCCAAGGATACCACCGACGAAACCGCGGCAAAAATCTGCCACGACATCGTCAAGGCCTTCGAAAAACAGCTTACCTATCCCGGAGAAATCAAGGTTACCGTGTTGCGCGAAACAAGACACGTCGAAATGGCCCGGTAACACCGGGGTCCGGAGACAGGGGGTGGGGGCTCAAGCACGCACGTCCGGATCTGAGGTGGAGGACTTCAAATCGATCGGTGCCCCCGACGCCGCCGACCTTGGCGCGTTGCCCGACATTGGCCTCACGGCAAGTCCCCCTCGTCCATTGCGAAGCCCGGAACCTTCGACCCTGACCCCTGACTCCTGGCCCCTGACTCCTGAGAAAGACCCTGCTCGTGCGGCTGCTACTGATCGGAGACATCGTGGGGAAGCCCGGGCGGCAGATCATCATCCGGGCGTTGCGCAGGCTGCGAATCGAGGAACAACTCGATCTGGTGGTAGCGAACGCCGAGAACGCCGCAGGCGGATCGGGACTGACGCCCGCAATCTACCAGGAGTTGATCTCCGCCGGCGTCGACGGCCTGACGATGGGTGATCACGTGTACCGGCGGCGAGAGATTCTGCCGCTGTTGCAGACCGAGCGCAAGATTGTACGCCCGGCCAACTATCCCCACCGTGCCCCCGGACACGACTTCGCGCTGCTCCGCTCCCGAGCCCAGACGCTAGTGGCCATCTTCACTTGTGTAGGGCGCGTCTTCATGTCGCCGGCCGATTGTCCTTTCCAGGCAGCCGACCGCGTGTTGACCGCCTTGCCGGCCGACGTCCGCGTGATCCTGATGGACTTCCACGCCGAAGCGACCAGCGACATGCAGTTGATGGGCCGGCACCTCGACGGCCGCGTCACCGCCGTGCTGGGAACACACACCCACGTGGCCACCGCCGACGAGCAATTGCTCCCCGGGGGTACCGCCTTCCAATGCGACGTGGGCATGACCGGCCCCCATCACAGCATCCTAGGGCGGCGGATCGAGCGGGTGCTGGAGACGACGCTCACGTACCGGCCCACCCACTTCGAGGTGGCCACCAAGGACGTTCGTTTGTGCGGCACGATTGTCGAGGTGGATCCGCAATCGGGCCGGGCCACCGGCATCCGGCGGATCTGCCTGGATGAGACTGACGCCGACCGGCTGGCCACCCTTGCCAAAGAGACTCGATGATGAATGATGAATGATGAGTGATAAATGATGAACGGTCGAAGTTCTGCATTCATAATCAATGCCCCGCTTAACTGCTGGTTTTCTGCTCCAGGGTCGATCCAGGATCTGCACTTTGTTAAAGAGCCCCAACGGCGAGAATCGCGTATTTCCCGAGAATCGGCGCCCCCCAAGGCGTCGTTTTCTCAGAAAGTGCAGTAAGAGGATGGAACATCGAAATACTCGAAGCCAGCAGTTAAGCGGGGCATTGTTCATAATTCATACTTCATCATTCAGACTTCGCTGTGGTCGGCTGTCTCGATTCTCGCCCCCCGAACCCCCCGCTAAACCCCGCGGCGGCTCGAATCGATCTTGCGGCCAACCCGACTTCCAGGTATCTTCCGCCCGTTCTTCACCAGATCGACGTGTCAGAGACAGGTAGATTTCGCCAGGCTCCACTTTCGGGCCGCGATCGGCTGATGGCAACCGTGCTGGCGCTGGGCCTGCTGTCCCTGCTGGCTGTGGCGGCTCTGCTGAAACCGGATCCCCGAGGACTGGGAACGCACCAGCAGTTTGGCCTTCCGCCGTGCACCTTCAGGTTCTTGTTCGGCCGGCCCTGCCCGTCGTGTGGAATGACGACCTCCTGGGCTCACGTGGTGCGGGGACAACTGATCGGTGCGTTGAAAGCCAACCTGGGCGGGACGCTGCTGGCCACGCTGGCCGTGGTCGTCGCGCCATGGTTGATGCTCTGTGCGGCACTCGGACGGTGGCTGGGTAGGGCTCCCAAGAGCATCGTGGTGGCCTGGGTGGGATCGGCGATCCTGCTGGTCACGCTAATCGATTGGGGCGTTCGGCTGGCAACCGGATAACGCGACTTCACGCAAAACACATCGAAAGTCGAGGAAGTACGATGGATCGTCCCTCTCTACGGTACGGATACCTTGCGATCATCGTGGCTCTGGCCGCCAGTCTGCTCTCGGCCAGCGGCTGCCAGAGCGTCCTGACCACGGTAATGTATATCACCAAAGGCAACAACGTTCCCGCAGAATTCGACGGCCTGCGGGGGAAAAAGGTGCTCGTGGTCTGTCGCCCCTTGGCCAATTTGAAGTATCGCGACGTGAGTGTAGCCAAGGATCTTGCCCGGCAGTTGGGCATCCTACTGCACAACAACGTCCGCAATATCGAGATCACCGACCGGCGCAAGGTGGCGCAGTGGACCGACGAAAACACGTGGGACGAGTACACGGAGATCGGCAAAGCTTTGGGGGCCGAGATGGTGGTGGGTGTCGATCTGCAAGATTTCACGATTTACCAAGGCCAGACACTCTACCAGGGCAAGGCCAACCTCACGCTGAACGTCTACGATTGCAGCCAGGGCAGCCAACCCGTCTTCGAGAAGCATCTCCCCCAATCGGTCTTCCCGCCAAACGCCGGGATCCCCACGTCGGAGAAACCGGAGGTGGAATTCCGCCGCCAGTTCGTGCGGCTATTGGCCGACCAGGTCGGTCGCCACTTCTACCCGCACGACGCGCACGCCGATTACGCCCTGGACGCGACCGCAATGGATTGAGCGTTCGCCCAGAGTGATACGCCGCAGGGAAACTCGGCGACGCGCTGCCCCCCTCTGCGGAGCTAATTGCACGGCTATCCATCTCGGGCGCGAACATTGACCGGCGCCGGCCGCGTAGTTACCATGGAAAGGTAGCCGGCAGTCTTCAGCAGCTTCGAGAACAGACTCCCAGCCGCCTTGATCGAGGCCCATGTGCCATGTCCGCAAAACGACTTTTCGCGTCGAGCGTTTGTCTGCACCAAGGGCGCACCTGCCGCCTGACGGCCTTGCCCCTGGCAACCACGATTCTGTTACTGGGGGCCTGCCTCAGCTTCGGCGCCGCCCCGGCGAAAAGCGGCGCCACGAAGCAGAAGCTTCCCCCACCGCAGCAGCCGGTCCTTCTGACCAACGACGGCCTCAGGCTGGCCACAACTTACTTTCCGGGCACGAAGGGAAAGGACACGGTGCCGATGGTGTTGCTTCATACGCACAAGGGGAGCCGCGCCGACTACGCCGAGTTGGCCGCTTGGCTTCAGACTTTGGGCCACGCGGTCCTCGTGCCCGACCTTCGCGGACACGGCGACAGCACGGAAACACGAGGTGGGCAGGCGGGCGTCTTTAGGAAAGGGGACGCCGGAAACCTGTCCCGGACCGACTTCATCCGAATGGTCGGAAGCGACATGGAAGCACTTAAGGATTTTCTCCGGCAAGAGAACAACGCCGGCAAAGTGAATATCGAGAAGCTCTGCCTGGTGGGAGCCGGAATGGGGGCATCCGTAGCGATGACCTGGACCCAACTCGACTGGAGCCGTCGTCCGGTGGGCGTCCACAAGCTGGGCCAGGACGTCAAAGCACTGGTGTTGATCTCGCCGGAATGGTCCACGCCGGGGCTGCCGCTGAAGCTGGTACTGACGAAGTCGAACGCCAGATTCCCGCTGACCGATCCCCTGCTCATAAGTGCCGCAAAGAAGGGCACAATTGCCTTCAAGAATCCCTTTGAAATGGACATGCGCAGAGAGGTTTCGATGCTGATTATAGTCGGGTCGGACAACTCCAGGGCCGTCCGCGACGCCAAACGCCTGCACACGATGTTGAAGCGCTACCACCCCGATCCGCCCGCCAAGGAATGGGACGAAAAGCAGGACCTCTACTACGTTCGACGCGACACGAGCCTGCAGGGGACCAAGATGCTGGGCGTAAGCGGGCTGAAACTCCAGGGGATCATCGCCATGTTTGTCCGCCGCCGTCTGGTCGACCGGCCCTTCCCCTGGCAGCGCCGCACCAAGGACCCGCACGTGCGGGAGAATTAAAGCTGTTGGGGAGGGCAAGGCCCGCCTGCTGCCCCCCGCAAGCGCCGCGGTCACTCTTGGCCGACTGCACGCCCTGGAATCGGCACCAGCGCCCGCCGGCGTATCCGATCCCCAGATTGCGGGGGCCGCTGTCCCAACGGTGGGATCTTCAATTCCACTCCAATCGGCAACAGTTCGGGGCTGGTCAGCCGGTCGCGGTTGGCCCGGAATATCTCCAGGTAACGATCTGCCGAACCCAGGTATCGTTCCGCCAAAACGCCCAGCGTGTCGCCGTCGACGATCTTGTGCGTTTGCACGGCCTGGACCGGCCGCGTTGCATCCGGCAACTCGATCGATGTGCCCCAGCCGGACCTGACCGCAAAACCGGCACCGGGATAATCCCTCTCCAGCGCCGGCGGTGCCTCGCCCGGGACCGTCGGCGTCAGAATCGTGGGCGCCTGCCCGCCTCTCTTGCCTGAGGCAGACGGCGAAAACGGCAATTGCCAGCGGCCGCCGTAGCCCCCGGATACGGGGCCCGCCGGCCGACTCGGATGGGCCTGCTTCTGAAGCACCAGCCGATCGGTACTTCCGGTCACAGTCAGTCTCGTCCCGGGCGCGTCGTGACGGAAGAGCATCGCTCCCAAGACCCCCCCCAACAGAACGCTGCCGGCTGCTGCAATCTTCACACCCGCTTCCATCATCATCACCCTACCGTTACCAACCCACTCCCGGGCCTTTATGCCCACAGGCTGTTGCTGCCTGTTTGACATATCGGGAGGATCGGGCTGCGGGCAGAAGTCAACCACGGTAAACTCCGTTCCCACGCCGCTCAGAGGGTACACTCTTGTCGAGTCTGGCGAAGATGCCTGCCAGTTCGGCGACACATCCTCATGGTCCGCCGAGGGGAAGGTCCCTATGACCTTGACGAGCAGGTAAGCTGAAGCGATTGCCACCAGGGTATCCGCAACCCGTGGCCGCTGCGCCGGAGGTCGTCAAGTAACAACGCTGCCAGGTGGTTCAGTAGCCTCGCCCGGCAGCCCGAGGTTTGACGCGGCGATTTTCCAGGGCCCCCGCCGGGCCGTTGGGGGCAAATTGGACCTGTCCCCTTTTCGTTGCCGCCGATTCACTTCGCCTCAGACGAGCGGATCATCCAGAGCAGCGCCGGCGACGCCACGAAGACCGAGCTGTACGTACCGATAGCCACTCCGATCAACAACGAGAACGCAAAGGCGCGGATCACCTGGCCGCCGAACACGTACAGGATCAACACCACGATCAACGTGGTCAACGAGGTGAGCAACGTACGGGCGAGCGTCTGATTGATGCTGGTGTTAACCATCTCTTCGGTCAATCGCGGGGATTTCCCCCGAACTTCGCGTATCCGGTCGAAGACCACGATCGTGTCGTTCAGCGAGTAACCGATGATCGTGAGGAACGCCGCCAGCACCGGCAGACCGATCTTGAAGGAATCGATCAGCAAGAACCCGAAGTAGGGAGCCAGGAAAGCGCTCAGCGCGATCACGCCCAAGGTGACCAGCACGTCGTGCACCAGCGCCACCACCGCCGCTAAACCGAAAACCACCCGCTGAAACCGGATCCAAATGTAAGCCACGATGAACAGCAAGCTGGCAGCCAGGGCGTAGATTGCCATCAACTGGGTGTTGCTGGCCACCGTGCTGCCGATCGTGTTCGAGGCGGGGAAGAACGGAGTGTCTGCCAGGGTGGCCTTCACCGACTCCAGATGCGACTGGGCCTGCTGCGGCGGCAGTTTCACCTTTACGCCCCACATCTTGTAGGCCGTGTTGTCGCCCACCACAAAATCGGGATCCGGCTTCGCGGGATCACCCGGTTTGGTCGGCTCCACCAAGGGAGTCAGCTCTAGTGGGGGAACCCCGGCCTCGGAACCGAATTCCTTGGCGAACAGCTCCATCAACGTGCCGTAACCCAATTGGCGCGAAAACGTCAACTGGGCCTGCGTCCAGCCGGAATACGCGCCGGCAGCAGGTTCCTCGACGCCCTCGGCGGGTTCGTCCTCGGGTGCCTCGGGAGTCTCGTCCGCGGGTTCATCTGGAGTCTCGTCCTCGGGTGCCTCGGGAGTCTCGTCCGCGGGTTCATCTGGAGTCTCTCCCGCGGGTTCATCTGGAGTTTTATCCGGGGGCGTTTGGGAAGATGGCTGCGTGGCTGCTTCGTCACTGCTGGGGTCTTCCACTTCGGCCGGATCGGCCATCGCCAGCAAGGAGTCGTCGGGCAGGTCACTGCGGGTCTGGTCCGTGCCTTCCGGATCGGCCGCCGCTGGCGGATCGGTCTCGGGGGTGTCCTTTTTGGGACTGGGCGTTTGCGGTTCTTCCGCCACCAGCCCGAGTCCCGCAACTTTCATCACGTTCGTGGCCAGCCTCTTGCCGAAGGCGTCTCGCAACTCCTGCTCGATCTCGGCAATCGTCGACTCGCCCTGCACGACCCCCGCAAGTTGCTCCTTGATCGCCTCGATGGCGAAATCGCGTTTCTGGGTATTGGAGGCGTCTTCCAGCACGCGTTTGAGCTGCGTCTGGACCACCTCGACGGCGGCCTTGCGTTTTTGGGCGTCGGGCTGGGCCTGAAGCAGCTTCGTCAGTCGCTGCTCGACGGCCTCGACGGCCGACTGGCGCATCTGCCGGGCGGCCTCTCGAATCTGCTCTTCGACGATCACGATGGCCGACTTCGTGACCTTGCCGGTCGCCTCGTCCTTCTCGGGCTCTTGCGACGTATTGATCCGAAACCACTTTCCCCGCGGCTGATTCTCGAGTTGCACGTCGCTTACGGCCAGGTCGGGCAAGTCATCGAGGGCCTTACGGATATCGGCAATCTTCTGCGGACTGTCGAACACGGTTACCACCGACACTCCGCCGGTAAAATCGATGTCCAACAGTCGCACGCCGGTCCCGAAGCTGCGCAGCCCCACGCCCACCAGTCCGGCCACGATCAGCACGACCGAGAACGCGGCTGCCACGCGTCGTTTGCCGAGAAAATCTATCTGCGTTGCCCCCAGGATCCGCAGCATCGACAACTTTGTGATCCATCGCCGCCTTTCGGCCACGTCGAACACCACGCGCGAGCAGAAGATGGCAGTGTACATACTCAGCACCACGCCCAGGATCAGGGTGATGGCAAAGCCCTTTACCTGGTCGGTTCCGATCGCGTACAGGATCACGCCGGTGATCAGGGTGGTCACGTTGGCGTCGACGATGGTGGTGGTTGCCCTGCTGAACCCGTTGCGGATGGCCATTCGCAACGCGGCTCCGCGGCCGATCTCTTCGCGGATTCGCTCGAAGACCAGCACGTTGGCGTCTACGGCCATGCCCACGATCAACACCAATCCGGCCAGGCCGGGCAAGGTAAAGGCCGCCTTGAAGATGATCATTATCGCCAGGATCAACACCAGGTTGGTAAGCAGCGCCCCGCAGGCGACGATGCCCGCAAAGCGGTAGTAGAAAAGCATGAACAGCAGCACCAGCACCATCGAGCCGCCGATGGCCCAACTGCCCTTGACGATCGTGTCGTGACCCAGCGTGGGACCGGTCACCAGCCGGCTGATCGGCTCCTTGTTCAAGGCCGTGGGCAGGCTGCCGGCGTTCAGTACCCTGACCAGGTCGTCGACATCTTGCTCCTGTTCTTTGCGATCGGCCTCTCCGCTGGGGGTCCCCATTTCGATGACACCGCGGTCGTAGATAGTGCTTTTGATCCGCGGAGCAGAGTAGAGTTTGCCGTTGAGGATGATTCCCAGTTTTCGATAGAACTCCTGCACTTCGTCGGGCAGGTTCTCCTTGGTCAACTGCCCGAACAGCAGGGCCCCGGCCGAATCGAAACGGAACGCAACCCGAAGATTCCCCGATTCGTCCCAGTCGCGCGAGGCATCCTCCAGATAGTCCCCGTTGACGTCCAAAGAGTCCTTGACCACCAGCAACTCCAGGATCGTCTCGCCGCGCCGTACGGTCTCTCGGATCGCCACTTCCCTATCGTCTACCGCGATTGGGACTCTGCCGCCGCCGGCGGACCCGCGATACAGGTAGTCCTCGAAGTCCTTCTCCCGGCCCACTCGGACCGGAACCCACCGGGCCTCCACGTTGCCCTCAGAGTCCCTCAGCACGTTGCCTTCTTCGGCCCGGGCACGCGACAACAACAACTTGTTGTCGACTCTGTTGGCCAGGATACGGAATTCCAGCGTGCCGATCTCGCCCACGGTCCTCTCTATCTGCCTGGCCTCCTCGGGGTCGATCTTGGGGATGATGATCTCGATCTGCTCGGCCCCGTAGGGACGCACGGTCATCTCCCTTACCCCACCGGGGTTCACCCGCTCGCTGACCGCGGCCACCAGTTTCTTCATATCCACGGGGTTCTCGGGGTCTTTCTGATCCTGGTCCACCTCGTATACCAGGATCGTGCCCCCGCTGAGGTCGATCCCCAATCTCGGCGGCCAGCGAAAGCCGACGATCGCCACCCCGCACGCCAGGCTGCACAGAATCAGGCCGATCTTCCAGCCGTGATCCGGCATCCGGAACCGCTTGGCCAACTGGCCGCCCACCACGAACGGCACGATCAACAACGAGAGCACGATCAGCAGTGTCAGGTACCACGGCAGGCTCCACGCCAACGTGCGAAAGGTGGCGGTCTCCGACCACGAGTCCCCGTCCGGCCCGGTCACGCGGATCCGATAGACGTACGGCGTCTCCGCCTCCAAGTCCTCCAGGACCACCTGCAGCTCAGCTTGCGATTCGCCCTTCTTGCCGAAATCCGCTTGCTGCTGCCAGTCTCCCTCCTGCGTACCCCCGTCTTCGGTGCCGTAGAAAACAGTTGCCTTGGATTCCGCCCCCTCGGCCGCGGGCACAGTCAGGTCGATCGTCACCGAGTCGTCGGTGACCGACGCAACCTTTCCCTGATCGATCACTGGCGCCGTTTGCCCGGGGGCGGGGCCGGCCAGCCCCAACAGTACGATGCACGCCGCGGTACCAAGCAGCGTCATACCAATTCGACTCGTCGTTGCGAGCTGACCTTTCAACATATCTCTTTCGTTCCTTGGAACAGAATCTCCAGGGGGGAATCCGGCCGGCAGATACTCTACTTGGAAGAGGCCTTGTCGTCCGACGACCCGTCGCGGATCACGCTGTTGATCGAGCTGAGCGTCATACGGATCTTGGTGTTGGTCGCTTCATCCACCTTCACGGTGACTTCGTCGGCCTCTGGGCGGACGTTGGTCACCACGCCGTAGATCCCTCCGGCCGCGATCACCCGGTCGTTCTTCTTCACCTGCGCGAGCATCTCCCGCCGCTTGGCCTGTTGGCGTTGCTGCGGACGGATCAGCAGCAGATAGCCAAGCAAGAGGATCGGCACCCAGAGCATCAGCATGGACGTCCAATTGATCCCGCCGCCCCCGTCGCCATCGGCCTTTTCTGCCGCCTCCGCCGCAAACAGCGCCAAATCGGTCAACCAAGTGACGTGCAACATCATCCCGTCCTTCAGGTGGGTTCCGGTCGTCTCACGGCCCGCGACAAACCGCGCAGCCGCCGCGGCAGCAACACAAACGGCCCGATCACCTCAAGTGCCGGGCCACCGCCGGACCATCGTAACACAGTATCTTAAACTCCTGCATCACAGCGGACAAGGGGAACCGGCAGCCGGTGAGCCCCCAGAAAACGTGGGGCCTGGGGGTTCGCTGCACTAACTGCCTATCCAAAACCTCCCCTCTCCCCGCTTGCGGGGAGAGGGGCCGGGGGTGAGGGGCTTTCGGATAGGCTCCAAACCACCAGCCACCGCTGCCCAATAACCTTGCCGGTTGACAATAATCGGCAGTGTGCCACGGCCGTGTCGGCCGTGCAGGTTTTCTGCTGCTACCGGGCACGGCCGACACGGCCGTGGCACACGTCAGTAGCGATTTGAGCCGTGTTTCTAGCTTTATGTCGGATCATTGAATAACCTTGCCGGTTGACAATAACCGGCAGGCAACGCCCGGCGACTGCGGGCCACCGCCTATGGGCCCAAACTGCCCCAGCCGCGCAGCTTTTCCAGACGAAACTCCTCGAACGTATCCGCTGCGATTGCCGCCCGGGCCCCGGCCAACAGGTCCTGGTAGTAGGTTACGTTATGGATCGACAGCAGAATCGGCCCCAGCATCTCGCCGGCCATGAACAGGTGGCGGAGGTAGCCCCGGCTCCGACGGCAGGCAGGGCAGGCACACCCCTGCTGGAGTGGCCGGGTGTCCCGTTCGTATTGGAGGTTCCTCAGCCGCAGCGGTCCCTGGTCGGTAAAGGCCATTGCGTTGCGGCCGTTACGCGTGGGGATCACGCAGTCGAACAGGTCGATCCCCCGGCGCACGGCCTCCAACAGGTCCTCCGGCCGCCCCACGCCCATCAAGTACCGAGGCCGATCGGCCGGCAGAGCAGGGCAAGTCACCTCCAACACCCGCAGCATCTCGGCCGGCTCTTCCCCCACGCTCAGCCCGCCCACCGCGTACCCGGCAAAATCGAGCCCGGCCAGCTCCCGGGCACATTCCGTCCGCAACTCCGGATCCAGCCCCCCCTGGACGATGGCAAACAGGGCCTGATCGTCCCGGGTGGCGGCCTCCTGAGACCGCCGAGCCCACCGCACCGTCCGCTGAGCCGCCTCGCGGACCAGTTGCGGATCGCTGGGCAGCCCGATCACGTGGTCCAGCGTCATCGCCACGTCGCTGCCCAACGCCTCCTGGATCTCCACGGCCCGCTCGGGCGATATTTCCAGCAACCGGCCGTCGATGTGGGAGCGGAAGACGGCCTGTTGCTCGGTCACGTCCACGCGATGGGCAAGGCTGTAGAGCTGAAACCCGCCGCTGTCGGTGAGGATCGGCCCGTCCCAGCCCATGAAACCGTGCAGTCCGTCCAGGGCCTGGACCACTTCTTCCCCGGGCCGCAACGTCAGATGGTAGGTGTTTCCCAGCACCATCTCGGTCCCGGTGCCGCGGACCTGCTCGATTTCCAGTCCCTTGACGGTCCCCAGCGTGCCCACCGGCATGAAGGCCGGCATCTCGACCGCTCCGTGTGGCGTGTGGAAGGTGCTCCGCCGCGCGGCACAGCGTCCCTCGCTGCCGGCGGCACAGCGTCCCTCGCTGCCGGCGTCGGTATGGTGTAGCTCGAACGAAAAAGGGGGTGAATTCACTACGCTCGATGAGTTACGCTGAGAAAAACTGGAACTGTCGCGGTCGTAGAGGCTTACGGTCGGGACGGTGTAAATATTCGCCCAACCCGTAGCCACGCTCGCCAGAGCGTGGTTTTCGAGCGCAATAGCCCACGGTCTGGCGACCGTAGCTACCGAGTCCGCAGCCGCAGAGGATTGCTTACCGGAAATGATTGTACACCACCTCAGCTCGACCGAGAACCTCGGCCGAAATGGGGCGGGATGGACAAATTGGAGAAGTCCCGGCACAATTGCATGGGGCCGGGCTGCCGGCGGCATCGGCCGGTGCGAAAGACGCCGGAGAGGGGTTTTCCAGTCAATCAAGGAGCTTTCGATGCGTTGGATCAGTAGTGTCGCTGCGTTGGTCTTTACCTTGTTTCCCATGGCCCCGGTCGGCGCGGCCGAAAACGCGCGGATCGACTATCCCCAGACCCGCCGTATCGAACACGTCGACACGTACCACGGCACCGAGGTTGCCGACCCCTACCGATGGTTGGAGGACGACGTACGGAAGTCGGAGCAGGTCGCCCAATGGGTGGCCGCCGAGAACAAGGTCACTTTCCGCTACCTCGAATCGATCCCCCAACGGGAGAGAATTCGAGCACGACTGACCGAGCTGTGGAACTACGCCCGGTATTCCTCGCCGTTTAAGAAAGGCGGGCGTTACTACTATCTGAAGAACGACGGGCTGCAAAACCAGGCGGTCCTCTACACCATGGACTCGCTGCGGGGGAAGGCCCGCGTGTTGATCGATCCCAACCAGTGGTCCAAGGACGGAACCATCGCCCTGGCCGGAACCGCGCCCGGCGACGACGGAAAATACATCGCCTATCGCGTCGCCGAGGCCGGTTCCGACTGGGCCACCTGGCGGGTGATGGAAATCGCCTCGGGCCGGGTGCTCGACGACGAGCTGAAGTGGGTCAAGTTCGGCGGTGCCTCCTGGACCAAGGACGGCAAGGGGTTTTTCTATAGCCGCTACCCGGAGCCCGAAGAAGGCGCCGAGTTCAGCCAGTTGAACTTCAACCAGCGACTCTACTTCCATCGAGTCGGCACGCCGCAGTCGGAAGACGTGCTGGTTTACCGCCGGGTAGACCATCCCGACTGGAGCTTCTGGGCGGAGGTGACCGAGGACGGACGGTACCTGGTGATCACCATCGGCAAGGGCACCGACGACAAGTACCGCATCATGTACAAGGATCTGGGCGAGCCCTACGGTATGCCGTTGGACCTGATCGACAACTTCGACAACGAGTACGGCTTCGTCGGCAACGACGGCCCCGTGTTCTACTTCCAGACCGATCTCGACGCACCGCGCAAACGGCTGATTTCCATCGATCTGCGCCGGCCGCAGCGAGAGAACTGGCGGCAGATCATACCCCAGGCCGAAGAGACCCTCTCGGGGGTGGGCTTCGTGGGCAACCTGCTGGTGGCCTCCTACCTGAAGGACGTCAAGCCGCAGGTCAAAGTGTTCACCACGGCCGGCGAGTTCGTCCGCGAGGTCGAGTTCCGCGCGATCGGGTCGGTCTCGGGCTTCGGCGGCCGGCGAACCGACACCGAGACCTTCTACTCCTTCTCCGGCTACGCCACCCCGCCCAGCATCTACCGCTACGACACCATCACCGGCCAAAGCAGGCTGATCCGCCGGGCCAAGGTCAAGTTCAACGCGGAAGATTACCGGGTCAAGCAGGTCTTCTACCACAGCAAGGACGGCACCCGAGTGCCGATGTTCATCGCGCACAAGAAGGGAATCAAGCTGGACGGGTCCAATCCGACCTTGCTCTACGGCTACGGCGGTTTTGCGATCTCGTTGCGGCCCGGCTTCTCGATCAGCCGACTGGCCTGGATGGAGCTGGGCGGGGTCTGGGCCACGGCAAATCTCCGCGGCGGCGGCGAGTACGGCGAGAAGTGGCACCGCGCCGGTACCTTGGCCAACAAGCAAAACGTGTTCGACGACTTCATCGCCGCCGCCGAGTGGCTGATCGAAAACAAGTACACGCGACGCGACAAACTGGCCATCCAGGGCGGCAGCAACGGCGGCCTGCTGGTCGGCGCGGTGATGACTCAGCGCCCGGACCTGTTCGGGGCCTGTCTGCCGGCCGTGGGCGTGATGGACATGTTGCGGTTTCACAAGTTCACGGCCGGGCGGTTCTGGGTGGACGACTACGGCTCGTCGGACGATCCGGAGCAGTTCAAGACGCTGTTGGCCTATTCGCCCTATCACAACATCAAGCACGGCACGGCGTATCCCGCCACGCTGATCACCACCGCCGACACCGACGACCGGGTGGTGCCGGGCCACAGCTTCAAGTTCGCCGCGGCCCTGCAACACGCCCAGGCCGGCGAGGCACCGGTGCTGATCCGCATCGAGACCCGAGCGGGGCACGGTGCGGGAAAACCGACCACGAAGCGGATAGAAGAGGCGGCCGACCAGTGGGCGTTTTTAGTGAAGACCTTGGGAATGGAGTTGCCTTAGCGTTGCTGCCTTGCCTGGCGGCGGCCGCGACAGTTCCGGCAAGTTGTCCGGGGCCTGGGCTCTATTCGGATTCCCTTTCGTCGAAGGCGTCTGCCACTTCCGGATTGTTGAGAACGACCATGGCCCAGAAGCCAAACGGAATGCCCGCCAAACAGCAAGGACCGACACAAGGGATCATCGCGATCACCGCCGACGTTTTCGCCAGACGATAATTCTCGAGACGCTTCATCTTGACGGCGCCAAACAGAATGACCACGTTGGCGACGAGCATCACAATCTCCCAGGCGGCGCGTAAGCCAATCTGTTCCTCCTTCGTGATGCCAATTCCCGGGCGCGGCAGTCTGCCTGCGGCTCCGCTGAGCATCAGGTACGCGTTCATAGCGAGTGTCGCCAGAAGCACGACGATGCAACACAGCGACAGGGCAATCAGCGCCACGGCCGGGCCTGCAAGCATGTCCCGCGCCGAACGCGACGTTACCTGGGCTTCGTTTGGGGAAGAATAAGGATTGTTGCTCATGAGAGCCACCTGACGTCCTCGGCCTGGCGTTTGGTGGGCAGTGCCCACCCTACTTCTTCTTGGGAATGAAGTTGCCCTAGATCGGCCTTTCGTCCTCAAAAAGCGCCCGCGCTGATCACTTCACTACCCGCCCGCGTAATCAAGGCCGCGTAGATTCCAATCTCCGTGTTCTCGGAGAGCAACTGCACGCTCCCGTCCGCGAAAACCACGTTCACTCCGGAGACGTGAAAGCTGAAAGCCTCGTTATTGTTCGTGCAGTTGATGGGGCATGCTCCCGGGCAGCGCAAGCCGTCTTCCGTGAAGCCGTGCAACGGAATGGCGCTGGCGTTGTCTGCCCAGCCGGCTCCGCGGACGCGCCCCTTGTCGACCGGGAAATTTCCACATCCGGGATCATTCTTGGCGGGGCCATAGCCCCGTTTGGTCCAGAATACAGGTCGGCCAGCGTCTTCGACGATCAATAGCGTACTCGACGTACCGTCGCGGATCAGCACTATCGGTACGCCCCCGCTGCCGGTCATCACGCCGCGACGGTCCGACGTCGAGGGGACCAGCCCGACTCTCTCCAAGGTCGCGGAGAACCCGCTGGGGGGAGCGTAGTCGCTGGTTGCCGCGGTAATTCCACTGCGGACCTTGTCGATTAGCTCTGGCCCGTCCGGGACCGAGGGACAACGCAGGAAATGCAGGTGCGTGTTCACCACCGGCTGATTGGCCTTGTGGTCCCAATGCTTGTCCCAGCGATATCTCGAATGGAGGGGCCCTTCTTCCAAGAACGGCAACACAAACGGTACCCAACTGTGGCGTCGCGGTTTGCTCGTAGACGACGGAGGAAACACGCCTTTCGAGCTCTCGTAGTTCTGCAGAGCGAGCCCCACCTGCTTGAGGTTGTTCTGGCAGCTCGACATCCGAGCGGATTCCCGGGCCGACTGCACCGCGGGCAGCAACAAGGCCACCAGGGTGCCGATGATCGCCATCACCACCAGCAGTTCCACCAAGGTGAATCCGGGAGACCGGCTGGTTGCAGATCTGCACATGACCATCTCCTTGCGAAACGGCGAAACAGACGACACACAAACCCAGTGGAGATAGTAGCCGGAGGCGCCCCTAACGTCAACCTGGTGATCTGCAAAACAGACCACCCGAAAGGTGGGCCGGCCGGTGCCCGCTTTGCAACTTTCCCGCCGAGACCTTGGCTGCTCGTACTTGCCCGAGGGACCGAAGCCCGGCGGGTCAGATCGAGGCATGGCGCGTGGCTCGTCTGCTGCGAAAGACGCGTTGCCGACTGGAGGCCGGGGGCCGACCAAGACAAGCAGGCTCGATCCACCTACGCGAATGGGTTGACAGGCCGCTGGAAAGGGCAGAAACTCGCAGAGTGAGGGTACGCAGGCACGTTTCGCGTGCGGTTGATTTTGGTCCGTCAGTTCAGGAGACAGTCATGAGCAGGCCGTCGTTGACCAGCGGCATCGGGATGGGCGCGCCCATTATCGCATGGACGTTGACGTGGCTGGGTTGCGGTGGCCCGGCCTATCATCCCGTGGGTGGAAAAGTGACGCTCGACGGCCGCCCGTTGCCCGACGCAACGGTTTCGTTCATCCCCCAAAGCGATGAAGGAACCCCTGCATTTGGCAAGACCGACAGCGAGGGCAACTACAGCTTGGAAGAAAGCCAGGACGTGGTTGGCTTGGTGGCCGGCAAGTACTCCGTGCGGATTACGACGTTCTTCGAAGGCGTCCCCGAGTATGACCCGCCCCTTCCAGCCCTCCCGGAGAAGGTACCCGCCAAATACAACGTCAACACGGAGTTGATCGAGGAGGTGAAGCCCGGCGAGAACGTTATCAATTTAGAGCTGGAATCGGCGGGCGAGATCATCCAGCCCGACACCTACCAGTGACTCGAGCCTGCCTCGGCAATGAAGATCGCCCCGGCCGGTTGCCCCAGCCGCCCAACCCGACTTTTCCATGTTGACGGACCACCAGGCAGACCCGGGAAAGATTTGACAACCTCGGCCCGACCGGGCAGAATTGGCCATAGAGCCCTTCGCACAGCGCGGTAGCATTGGCGGGGAACACGTGGCCAGACTGATGCACGCGGTCAACCAGGGACCGGCAACGTTGCAGACAATGATCTTCGAGCCCAAGACCCGCCGGCTGCACCTGGCGATCGGTCCCGGTCCGGTCTCGGCCAAACCGCCGGAACTGCTCGAATTGGCCCCGCAGTTTCGGCCTTGGGGGACCTCTCCGCGCTGAAGGGTGTTCAGGGCGGACTGTTGAAATCAAAGTAAACCATTTTTCGTCATTGACCGACCCGCGCAAGCTGGTCGGCGGGAGGGTCGCTAACCATGAAACGCCGTCAATTCCTGGCGAGATCTACGTGCCTGGCCCTGGGGGCTGGAGCCGTCGCTGCATCGGCCGTACAGGCCGCAGCGAGCCTCGAGGCCCAGCCCCCCGCACACCGCAGGGGCAACCCCATCGCCGTCTCCACCTACTCCTTCTGGCGATTCCGTGCCGGATCGAAGCTGAAGATCGAAGACTGCATCCGCCTGGCCGCCGAGATGGGCTTCGACGCCGTCGAGATCCTCGAAATGCAGTTGCAGCGAACGGACAACGCCCACCTTCAGTCGCTCAAACGCCGGGCCTTCACGGCCGGGATGGATCTGTGCGGAATGTCGACCCACCAGGGATTCGTCTCCCCCGACGCCGACAAACGCAAGGCCAATATCCGCAAGACCATCGCCAGCATCGAGCTGGCCTACAAGCTGGGCATCCCCACCATGCGCGTGAACACCGGCCGCTGGGGGACCACCCGCAGCTTCGACAAGTTGATGGAGAATCGGGGCATCGAGCCGCCCCTGCCCGGCTACACCGACGAGGACGCCTTCCCCTGGGTGATCGAGAGCTTCGAGAAGTGTCTGCCGACGGCCGAGAAGTGTGGCGTGTTGCTGGGCCTGGAGAACCACTGGGGACTGGGACTGACCCCCGAAGGCGTGATGCGAATCGTTCGTGCCGTCGACTCGCCCTGGCTTCAGGTCACCATGGACACCGGCAACTTCCTCGAGCACCCCTATGCCCGCCTGGAGAAGATCGCGCCGAAGACGGTCTTCGTGCAGGCCAAGACCTATTACGGCGGGGGCATCTGGTACGCGCTCGAACTGGACTACCCGCGGATCGCCGCCATTCTCCGCAAGCACGATTACCGCGGATACGTCTCGCTGGAGTTCGAAGGGCGCGAGGATCCCAAGACGGCCATCCCCAAGAGCCTGGCACTGTTGCGAAAGGCCTTTGCCGGGTAGGCTGGCGGAAAGGGACCTTGAATGTGCGCAGCGGAAGATCCTCCATCGCCGCGGTTTCAGTTTTCGGTTCGATTTCTGCTAGTGTGCCCACGGCAGATCGGGCTGACCGCGGTGGTCGCAGTGACTTGTGCCTTTGCCTCTTCGGCCGGCGGGTGGATGCTGATCCTGGTTGTGTTGTCGTATCTCTGCTTCACCGGGTACCTGCTGGTCTTCGTCTTTTGGTGGCAGACACTCAGGGGGTCATCTCGGGCGCGGCCGAAGCTGTTTGGAAGGCTGTCGACAACGAAGTTAGTGGTCGGCTGGCTCGTTTTCATGTGGCTCTTGTTTCTGCTGTTGGTCGGGCTTCTCTCGAAGGGACCATGACGTTGCGGCGCAATACTCCGCGCCATTGCCGCTTGGTGGGCGATGGGGAGACGCGATGAACCCAGGAAGACACCGGTCGTCGCCACCATTTCAGTTCGGAATCCGTTCCCTGCTGGCGTTCACTGCCGCCGTAGCCGTCTTCTGCTCGCTTCTGTCTTTAGTCGGCTGGTCCGGTGAACTGTTCGCGCTGATGCTCCCGCTGGCGGGCTTTGTCGCCTACCAGTTCGTATATGCGTTTATCTCGCGCTGGATACTCCGAGGTTCCTGGGACGGGGCACACCACGCCGTCACGGCGGCCTTGGTGATCGCGCTGCTGGTGCCGATCCTGCTTCTTCTGCTGGGCTTGCTTCTCTGGGCTTGAGTTGCGAGAGGATGGCCGTGGCCATGCCCACGCTTGCGTGGGCATGTTGATCGAGGTTTCCGGCATGTCCACGCAAGCGTGGACATGGCACCCAACCCGTCATTTTACGCATGACAGAGCACGAGGGTATTTGCACGGCTGCCCGGCCGCCGCTATCATAGAGCCGTTACCGTGTCCTGCCCGATGGAGAGATACAATGAACAGGCTCGCGCCAATCACGATCGCCCTGGCCGTCTGCCTCTGTGGCCCATCCGGCCAGCGTGCCCACGGCAGCCAGCGTGCCCACGGCAGACTGGGGCTCTATGACCGCAACCCGTTGGTCATCTCCCTGGAGATCCCCGGCCCGGAGGATTCTGCCGGAGGGATCATCGTGGCCGACGTAAACCGCGACGGCAAGCAGGATTTCCTGGTCACGGTGCCGGGTCATCTGGCCGTTTACGACAACGGCGGCCGGAAGCTCTGGATCGAGAAAACCGAGTTGGTCGTGGGCGGATCGAGTGAAGGCGACGGACTGCCCGGCCACCACGGCCCGGGTGTCGCGGCTGGCGACGTCGACCAGGACGGTCGCTGCGAGGTCCTGCTGCTGAGCAAGGACGGGCGGGTGCACGTGCTGGACGGCGCCAGCGGGAAACTGAAGGCCACGGCCCGACCGCCCGTGCCCAAAGACGCCGCCCGTTGGGAAGTCGCCATGATCGCCGACTTTCGAGGTACCGGCCGCGACGCCGATATTCTCTTGCAGGCCACCAACCGCCGCGGCTATCGGATGGGCCTCTACCTGGCGGCCTACACGTACAAAGATCTGGTGGCCGGCAAGCCGCCGCTCTGGACGACCGACCAGTTCGTCTCCTGCGCCCATAACGGCGCCCGGCTGGCCGACCTCGACGGCGACGGCCGCGACGAAGTCCTGGGCGCTACGATTTTCTCGCCCGACGGCAAGCTGCTCACTCGTGCCGCCGAATTCAGCGGCCACATCGACAGTGTGTTCGTAGCCGACGTCTTGCCGTCGTCGCCGGGGCTGGAGGTGCTTCTGTTGGAGGAAGGATCGAACAACGTCCAACTGATCGGCGTAAAGGGCCCGATTTGGCGAACCGAGTTTCGCCGACAGGAACCCCAAAACGCCGCCGTGGGGCGCTTCAAGCCGGGCAGCGACGAGATCTTCGTCTGGTGCCGCTCCCGCTACGCCGAGCATCAGAAACCGTTCGTTTTCGATTCCCGCGGCCGGAAGGTCTTCGACTACCGCATGGACGACGTGGCCCCGCCGGGCTGGACGGCCTCGGGCGTGGAGGTCATACACACCATCCAATGGACCGGCCGCAGGGAGCAACTGGCATGTGCCAAGGAACGCCACGAAAGTGGCGACGTCTGTATCTTCGAGCCGCTGACCGGCAAGTTCGTCAAACGCATCCCCCAGCAGGCCGACCGGCTCTACGTGGCCGACGTCACCGGCGACTGGCGGGAAGAGATCATCGTGTTGGCCGGCAACAAGCTCCACGTCTATCAGAACACCAGCCCCAATCCGCGGCCCAACGAAAGGCGCCTTTGGACCAGCCGGAATTATCGCCGCCTGAAGCAGTGCCACAATTACTACTCGCCCTAACGGATCATCTACAGGAAGACGGCCGACAATTGACCGGGAGCAACTCGTCATCGCCGATCCTTGACGGCGCCGATTTCCATCGCCCCGACCGCCGCAAGGAACGACGGTTCGCCAAGCCGGCAAGGCGGGCGGGAAACCTGGCGGCCTTTTTGCTGGCCTTCGCCGTGGTCGCCGGCGTGCTGACACCTGCTCCGTCCGACCGCCTGCTGCGGGCCAAGCTGGATCACTTCCGGCAGCACAAGGACGAGTACGATCTGGTCTTTTTCGGCTCCAGCCGCGTCTATCGGGCCTTCGATCCGGAGGTGTTTGGCCGGGAAGTGGCAGAGCGCGGGCGGCAGCTTCGCGCCTTCAACTTCGGCATTGGCGCCATGCGGCCACACGAGATCAACGCGGTGATTCGGCGCGTGCAGGCAACCAAGCCAGCCCGACTCCGCTGGGTGCTGGTCGAGCTGATGCACTGGCAGCCCACGATTCTGGAAGGCATGTCGGAAAGTCCCCGCACGATCGACTGGCACGATCCGCACGAGACCTGGTCGGCCTGCCGGACCGAGTGGCTGGCGGAATTGCCGACTGCGGAGAAACTCACCCGCTGCGGCACACACCTCTCGCTGATGGCCGCCAAGTACGCCAATTGGGGACAGGGCCCGCGACGCACTGACCAGTGGTTCGAGAGGAACCGCGTGCAGGCGCCCACGCGACGAGTGGTCGCGGCAGGCGACGGATTCGTGGCCATCGACGACGAAACCGGCTCGTACTATGAGGGTCGCCGGAAGACATTCCTGACTAAGTATCTCGACGTCTTTCTCGCGCAGATCGAGGAGATTCCGGCCGGCCAGAGGCAGCCCGCCACACTGGAGAACTTCAACCTGGCGGCCACCGCGCGGCAACAGGCGGCCATTCGCGCCGGGGGGGCCGAGCCGATCTATGTCGTACCCAACGTCCGCGAGGGCACACCGGTCCTGCACCGGCTTGCCCGCCAGGGGGTGATCTCGAACTTCATCGCGCTGAACGATCCGGAGTCTCTGCCCGAGCTGTATGCGGCCGACCACTATTTCGATCGGGGCCATCTGAACCGCCGCGGCGCGGAGCTGTTCTCGGTCGAGTTGGCCCGACGGTTCGCCGACTGGCTCGACCAGCGATAGAGGCTTTTCGAATGCTGTTCACCCAGCCGCGGTTCTTGGTCTTTTTCCTGATCGTGTTCGCAGCCCACTGGGGGCTGCGGGCGACACGCCTGCGCAAGTTGTGGCTATTGGCGGCCAGCTACTTTTTCTACGCCGCCTGGGATTGGCGGTTTCTCTCGCTGATCGGCGTCGCCACGGCGGTGGGATACGTCACCGCCCGGATGATAACTCGGGAGCATCCCCCCGGAGGGCGAAAACCCTGGTTGGTGCTCGGCCTGGCAGCCAACCTGGGCATCCTGGGCTTCTTCAAGTACTTCAACTTCTTTGTCGCTTCCGCAGAAGAGCTGTTGCTGTGGCTGGGCTTGCCTGCGACCGAGTCGACGCTGAAGATCGTGTTGCCGGTGGGAATCAGTTTCTTCACGTTTCAGACGATGGGCTACACGATCGACGTATATCGCCGGCGGATGGCGGCCTCCGCGGACCCGTGCGACTTTGCGCTGTTCGTGGCCTTCTTCCCCCAACTGGTGGCCGGCCCCATCGTCCGCGCCACCAACCTCCTGCCGCAACTGGCCACGCCGCGACGCTGGGCGGGGGTCGACGTCCGCGGCTGCCTGGTGCTGCTGCTGATCGGATTCATCAAGAAGGCGTGCATCTCCGATCACGTTTCGGCGGTGATTGATCCTGTGTTTGCCGATCCCACAAACTACGCGGCGGGGAGCGTCAGGCTGGCCGTGTTCTATTACTCAGTGCAGATCTACTGTGATTTTTCGGGCTACACCGACATGGCAATCGGCTGCGCAGGTCTGTTGGGCTACAAGCTGCCTCCGAATTTCCGTTTTCCCTATTTCTCGCCCAACCTCGCCGAGTTCTGGAGCCGATGGCACATCAGCTTCTCAACCTGGCTGCGCGATTACCTCTACATTCCGCTGGGCGGCAATCGGGGCTCGCCGCTGCTGGTCTATCGCAACGTGATGATCACGATGCTGCTGGGCGGTCTTTGGCACGGGGCGGGCTGGAACTTTGTACTTTGGGGCGGACTGCATGGAGTCGCGCTGGTGGTGCACCGCATCTGGCGCCGGCGGACGACGGCCCGGCAGGAACCCAGGCCGCTCGCGCAAGGGCTGTGCATTTTGGCGACCTTCTATTTTGTCTCGCTGATGTGGATCTTCTTCCGCGCCTCCAGCTTCAGCGACGCGCTTGCGCTCTGCGAGGCGTTTGTGTTCTGGCGGTCCGGCGGCAGCACGATGCTCAACGCGAATCTGTGGTGGGGACTCGCGGCGCTGCTGTTGATACACGCAGCCGCGGCCCGACTGCCGATCGCCCGGCTGGCCCCCGCCCTGCCGGATTGGGCCTTTTACGCCGCCCTCGGCGCCGCCACCGCGGCCGCCTTCTCTTTCGCGTCCACCGAGTACGAGCCGTTCATCTATTTTCAGTTCTGATCAGCCCCGTACGATTCCGCGAGCAAGGGCCTGCCAAGAAATAACTTGCCGATTTGGCTCATTGTAGGAGTCGACTCCAGTCGCCGATTGAGACTTAGTTTTTCGCTAAATCGGCGACTGGAGTCGCCTCCTACAGGGACTAAATTCCGGTAACTTATTCGTGGGCGGGCCCGGACGGGCTGGTTGCCACCTCCTGAGTGCGTAGTCTTGGGGGATCACGCGGAGCGGTAATGCCGGCTTGGGCATCCGACGCGCTTGCGCCGTCACGGTAAATGGCAACCTCGTCGACGCCGTCGCCGTTGAAATCGCCCACGGTGGGTTTGTCCCGCGGGCCACCCAACTTGAAGACCCGGTCGCGCGCGGTAAGCGTGCGGTCGCCGTCGGTGTCCAGATGCCAGGTACCGCCGCGATAAACGCCCAGATCGTCGATACCGTCGCCGTTGAAATCACCCACCACCGGCACGTCGCCCGCCATGCCGAACCTTTGGACGTAGATGTCGCCGGAGTTCCAGCGCCCGTTGCCGTCGACGTCCAGGTACCACTTGCCTTGGCGGAAGATGCCGATGTTCGATACGCCGTCGCCGTTCCAATCTCCGGCCACCGCCACGTCGTCCTGGGCGCCGTACTCGAATACGTGGTCAACCACGTCGGTGCGGAGGTTGCCTGTCGAGGTTCGCTTCATCGTGCGGAATCCGACGGTGGCCTCGGTGGGTCCCGGCGGGATATTCTTGAAGCGGCCGGTGGCTACGTTGGCTATGTCGGGCAGCCCCGGCTCGGCCGCTATCGCCCGACCGTCGCCCGCCCAGGCCGGACCGAATATCCCGATGTCCGCCTTGCCGTCGCCGTCCCAGTCGCCGACCACGGGCGTGTCGGCCATGGTGCCCAGCCGGACCCAGAGATCGCCCTCGTCCCAGACGCCGTTGCCGTTGAGGTCGAGAAACCACAGGCCGTTCAGGAAGACGCCGATCTCGGCCGCTCCGTCACCGTCCCAATCGCCGGTGATCGGTGTTCCGCCGGCCAGCCCAAACTGGAACTCCTGTGCCGGGCGACCCTTGGCGTCGGCCAGTACCCAGTGAGACTGTTGAACGTCCACGTCCAGCCAGGCAGCCGGGCGGAAACCGACGTTCTGCACACCTGCCACGCGCTCGTGTTCTTCGCCCTGCGAATCGCGGCGCGGGCGACCTCCGTTGACCACGCTCAAGTGCCACGTGTGCCACCTATACGCCGTGCTACTGATCCAGCCACCGCCAAAAGGTGGCAGCAGCGGCCTGCTACTCGAGAGCAGCACGCGTGGAAAAACTTGGGGCGCGGCTGGAGGCGGCGACAGTATCACTCTCGGCGCCGCTGCAATGGGCGAGGACGGTGGCGGTGGCGGAGCTTCCCACGGATAGATCAGCGGGTCTTCCTTCAGATCCTTTGGCACGGGAATCGGCGGTGCGGGAATCACCGGTACGGGAATCGCCGGTACGAGAATCGCCGGTATCAACTCACCGAAGTTGTAGTCCTTGGCGTGGGCGCCGGGGTTGAGCAGGGCGCCGGTGATCGAGTCGCCCGGGTTGTTCGCCACACCGCCGGCGGTGCCGGGCCTGTCCAGCCCGTCCAGATAACCTGCCGGCTGGCTTTCGGCCACTCCATAAACCCGGGCAGGCGCCAAGTTGTCGAAGCGGTAGTAGCCCTCCGCGTTGGTAACCTCGGTCTTGGGGGTGGGTCGTCCATTTCCGTCGAGCAACGTCAGCTTCACGCCGCCAATGCCCTCTTCGCCGGGATCGCGCACTCCGTCGTTGTCGGCGTCGATGTATACGAATCCCTCGATGCTGGCCGCCTTCAATTCGTAGAAGTCGTATCCCGTCGCCACCGTGCCCGATACCAACTCGACGTTCGTGATCGAGTCGGGCAGCATGAGCACCCCGCCGGCCGTTCCCACGCGGTCGGCGCCGTCGTGGTATCCCACCGGCTGAATCTCTTCCACCGTATAGATTCCCGGTTCCAGCCGGCAAAACTTGTATTGCCCTTGGACATCGGTGTACTCCGTGGCCCTGATCTTTCCCGAACCGTCGCGCAGCAGGACCGTTACACCTTCCAGCAGCGTCTCCCCGGGATCGTAGCGGCCATTGGCGTTGGCGTCGGCGACCACCCGACCGCTGATGCAACTGTAGAGCAGTTCCCCGAAGTTGTACTCCCGGCCCGACGTGCCGCTAGGCAGCCAGATCCCGTCGATCATATCGCCCGGATTCTGGGCCAGCCCGCCGGCAGAGCCGGCCCTGTCCAGCCCGTCCAGGTACCCTCCCGGTTGGATCTCTTCGACGTAGTAGTTGCCCGGCATCTGGCCCGTAACCGACCACGAGCCGTCGGGTTCGGTGGTCAATTCAATAGGCGGCGGTGCGGGCCCGACCGGCGGGAGATATTGAACGCGAAGCGTAACGCCGCCGATTCCGGTCTCGCCGGGATCCAGCAACCCGTCGTTGTCGGCGTCGTGATAGACGTTGCCGCTGAGGGAGACCGGGCGCGCCTCGGCAAAGTCGTTGCCGATACTGTCTTCGCCGCCGAGCAGCGCCAGATCGCTGATCTCGTCGACTCCGGTGACCGCGCCCCGCTGCAATCCACGCACCGAACCGGCCGTGGCTCCGATGCTGAACAGCGCGGCGGGTTGAGTTTCCACAATTCGATACGTGCCCGGCAGGACACCCTCGAACAGATAGCTGCCATCTGACCTGGTCACGGCCGTGTGGGTGGTGGCCACGTATCCGCTTGCTTGCAGTTCCCAAAGCGTCAGCCCCACCCCCGCCAGGCCCGGCTCGCCGGGATCCCGCCGGTTGTCCAGGTCCAGGTCCTCGAAGACCGTGCCGGCAATGGTGATCGGCAGCGGGAGCTGCGCGGGTGAAAAGAAGGCACCGGCGGTTCGCACGGGCGTGGGCTCGGTGCCCGGCGGTACATAATCGTCCGGCGGCAGGGCCAACCCCGAATCGTCCAGCTTCTGCTGGTAGTAATCGATAAAGATGTCGCTGTCGACGGCGTCGGAATAGTGTGGGGCCGTCAGCCTGACAGAGAACTGCGAGCCCTCCAGTTCGTTTCCCTCGGCCACGGCGTTGGGTCCCAGGAAGCCTTGCTCGTCGACGTCGAGACTGAATATCAGCCTGTCGCCGGGGTCGAATCCTGTGAAACTCAACAGCAGCGAGGTTCCGCCGTCGGCCACCGAAATGCCCAGCGAATCGATCCCCGTTCGCTCGACGATCTGCAGCGGCACGGCCCCAAAGGCACCAAGTCCGCCGGGATCGGTATCGAAAAAGACGTCGCCGATGGTCAGCCCGTCGCCGGTCTTGTCGGTTTGGATCTCCAGTTCAACCAGTTGCGTGCCCGGGGCTCCACCGCTGAACGTAACTTCAAACAGATCACCGGCCTCGTCGAAGCCGCTGGTGTCTTCGTAGTAGACGGCCCCGATCTGTATCGGAAGCACGCCGGCGGCCAGAAGACAGCGGGGTTCCATCTGCTCGAACCCACAATTCCGAAATCGCGTAGAACCGCCGTTGCTCGCGGTGCGCGATGGGAACGACCATTTACGCCGCAGCCGGCGGTGATACTCTTGCGCTTTCCGTAGCAGGCCCACGAGCTACCTCCATGCAGGCGTTATCGTCGCGATATCACGTTCAGATTGGTCCTCAGCGGCCAGAGCCGAACCGTAGTGTCGAAACTGCCGGAGATCAACACCTTGGCCCGGGAATCCCAAACCAGCGTCGAGACCGAGCCGGTATGGCCGACCAGGTGGTATTGCTCGCTTCGCGTGCTCAGGTCCCAGACACGGATCAGGTCGTCGCTCCCGCCGGCTGCCAGGCGGTCAGGGCCGCAGAAGACAAGCGAGAGCACTTTACCGGGCCGGGAAGGCAGTGTCGCCAAAGCTGCCCCCGTGGAGGCGTTCCACAAACGAACATTCTGCTCCTCACCGGCCGAGGCCAACCGCTTTCCGTCGGGTGAGTAGGCCAGAGCCCGCACGCGGCGGCGATGGCCCACCAGGTTGCGGGCCAGCTTGCCGGTGGTGGTTTGCCAGATGCGGATCAGCCCGCTGCGCCCCGCGGCGGCCAGTTGTGCATCGTCGGGGGAGAAGACCAGCGCGCGGACGTCCTGACTCGGTGCATCCCTCACCCAGAGCAGCCGCCCAGTGTGCCCACCGACCAACGCTGCGCGTCGGTGCCCGACTGCGGCCGCGTCGTACACCCAGACCTTGTTCTCAAACCCCGCGGCCGCCAGCATGCGGCCGTCGGCACTGAACGCGAGCTCGGAGATCCCATGTACCGAAGGGGAAAAACCCATTAGTACCTGGCCGGTGGAGACCCGCCACAACTTGATCTGACGGTCCCGCCCCGCCGTGGCCAACACCTTGCCGTCGGGACTGAACACAGCGGCCTGGACCCAGTCGGTATGGGCGGCAAGACGGCGGATAATGCGCCCTTGCCGAGCGTCCCATATCCGCACAACGTGATCGTCGCCGGCGGTTGCCAACAGGTTATTGGTTGGATCCAGCGCCACGCTGGACACGACCGGCGCCCTCACCTGCGGATCTCCCGCTCGCAGCTCGATTACCCGGCTGGACTTCAATTCGGCGATCGAGTCGGCTCTGCCTGCCGTGGGCACACCGGCCGCCAGAGCTACGGCCCAGGCACATAGGGCCAACAACAACGTGCTGAAAAATCGAGATTTCGACATGCCTGCCACCCACATTCGATAGTGATTTGGTTGGCGGCGCGGCGCGCTACCCGGGCGCCGTGCCAGACGTCTATCTTTTTTAATCGGTCGAATCCGCCCGCGGCCCTATCGGAACTCGCAGAACGCGCCGACACGGTAAGATTTACCGATCGAGCAGAGTGGGAAAGAGCGACCCGCCCACGGCCAGCCGGCCGGTAGTGGTATGCTCCCCCCGTTTCGCGTTCCGTTGGGCGGGTGGATGAGGCCGAAGGAAGTGAGCCCGCAGAGCCCCTGAGGGATTGCTTCACTCGGGTGGAACCACCAATCCTCCGCCGGCTTTCAAGCCGGGCTCGGCTGTGGCCGGCCCCATACAGCCGGTGGGCTCATTTCTCCTTGCTGAAGATCGAGAGCATTCCCTGGACGTTTTCCCAACGGCGGATCGCCACGTCGGCCATGAATAGCAGCAGGAGGAGTTTCAACAGCAAGGGCGTGAGTTCCACGAACTGGGAGTGGCCGGCGAGAATCGGCGGCAGCGTGTCTTCCGACTCGTCGAGCAGCTTCCCACCACTCAGCTCGCAGACCTTCCGCAGCAGCCTGCGATTGACCCGGCCGGTGGCCGTCTCGCCGGAGATGCTGTGCACCAGGCCGGCCGAAACCACCTCCGCACCGGAGCGTGCCCGTATCAGGTAAACTCCGGCCTCTTCCGGCAGGAAGCTGGCCAGGTAGCGCCCGGGACCGGTCTGCTGGAGTTGAAGTTGGTGTAATTGTTTCATGCCCGAGCCGAGCCCTCCGGCCGCCACGTAATAGACGTCGGCTACTACCGATGCGTCGTTTTTGAAGTGGGCAGGATCTTCCAGCAGATCGACGATAATGCTGGCGGTGGCCGAGTTGTGCTGCACGTGGATATCCATGGTTTGGCTCTGCGGCTTTCGGGCCGTCTCGCGGAGCACCTGGGCCCAGAACTGGTTGTAGCTCGGCCATCCCGTGATCCACAGGGCCGACCAGCGCGACTTGCAGTCGGAAGTGAACGCGGTCACCTTTCCCAGCCCGAACTGCCAATGGGCCAACAACGGGTCGGCCAGGTCCGTAACCAGCGGGACCTGGGCGGTGGCCTTGCGATTGGTCTTGACGTATCCCAGCAGCATGGGGGCCTCGCTGACCGGGCAGCCGGCCAGCATCAGGTGCCGTTCGACCTGCCGGGGAGCGAACGACTCTTCACGAATCAGCCTGCCCATGTGAACCATGGCGTCCTGGGTGAAGATCCGCGGCAGGTTGGTGGGATCGATGGTTTGATAGAACTCTCCCCCGGCGGCCTTGGCCACGGCCTGCAAGAGGGCCCCGTGTGCACCCGACCCCACGGCGACCGTCGATATGGTAATCCCCTCGGCCTTCATTTGCGCCGCCACCTGTTCGTAGCCGCCGCCTCGCGTCTGGCCGTCGGAAAGCAAGATCATGTGCTTCACCTTGGCCTTCACTCCGCTGAGCGCCTCCCGAGCGGTGGTCATGCCGGGCATCATGTTGGTCCCGCCGCCCGAGTTGAGTGTCGAAATCTGGCTGTTGATCGTGCTTTTGGAAGAGACTCGCGTCATGGGCACGATCGTTCGGGCCGCCGAATCGAAGGAGATGACGGCGACGTAGTCCTTGCTGCTGAGCAACTCGATCGTGGCGATCGCTGCCGATTTGCAGATCTCGATCTTCTGGCCGCTCATCGACCCCGAACGATCGATCACCAGCGCCAGCGCCGTGGCAAAACGTTCCTCCTTGTCGGGGGCCTTCATCTTCACCGGCAGGATGTCTTCGATAGGCGTGCGGTAGTAACCGCCCACGCCGAAAGAACTCCTCCCGCCGATCATCACGAACCCCCCGCCCAGCTTCTCCACGTAGTCGCGAACCATCGTCATCGACTCATCGGTCAGCTTGTATGCAGGCACGTCGGAGAGGATCACGGCGTCGTATCCCGCCAGCTCGGGGAGCGTTTGTGGAAATGCCTCGGGCGAACGGATCTGAAGCCGGATGCCCTCCTTGGCCATGGCGTCGGCCAGGTAATGGGCTTCGTCCTGCTCGCCCTCGACGTACAACAGCAGCGGCCGGCCGCGGACGTCGACCAGAGTCATCGCCTCGTCGTTCTCGTGAATTGCGTCACCCTCGAACCCCTCCGCACGTACTCGATAGGTGTAAAGGTCGCGCGTCTGCGGAACCACGCGAAAGACCTCTGTTAGCTGCTCTCCCACCGAGAGTTCCACCGGCCGCGACTCGACCTCCACGCCGTTCTCGAACAAGCGGATCACGCCTCTGCCGTCCAGCGAGCTTTCCACGTCTGCCCGCAATTCCACGCTGGCCCCTTCGTGGGATCGCGATTTGCTGCTGGTCAAGCGCGCCACGCGTACGTCGGGTCGCCGCTGGCCCGCAATCGGAACCGCATCCACGACCACGCCCAGCAGGGCGGCATCACGGACGGCGGCCTCCAGGTCTCCCCGGGTCTGCTGCCCGTCGCCCACCAGGACCACCCGCCGCGACGTGCCCGGGGGAAACAGCCCCGAGGCCAGGGCCACCGCCGCCGCCAGGTTCGTCTGGCCGCCGTCTTCGTCCAGCAACGACTGATCGGGCTGGGGCAACTCCGCGCCGCTTGTCGGCAATTGTCGCACCTTCGTCGACTTGCCCGCCGAAAGGAACCCGACTTGGGCTGACGAAGGAAGTCCGGCCACGAGCCGGGCCGTACGCTGGTAGGCGGCCTTGATCCCGCTGGGGCCTTGACTTTGCGAGTGGTCCAGAATGAAGATCACGGCTTGCCGGCCGGTTACTTCCTTCCAGGCGGGCCCGGCCAGGGCCAGCAGCGCGATCACCACCAGCCCGCAGCGGACCCCGAGCAACGCCCGGCGCCGCAGGGGCGACATCGGCCGCAGCGAACCGCGATGAAACCACCACAGCAGCAAAATCGCCGGCAAGGCTATCGCAATATAGTAGGGTTGTAGCCAATCCATGTCAAACGCGCATATATGTGCTTTGTAGAACAATCATCGTTTAGCCCCGGCGGCTACGCCGGGGAATTACGTCGAGAGATTACACCGCGTGGCCGCGGCGGCTAAACGGTGCTATTATGCCAATGTGCACTTTCAATATGCGATGTAACGGTGAAAGAGCCAACTCTCGAAGATCAACAAAGCCAGCACGCCCCACAACAGCAGCGGCGCCATATCGCCCCGAAACAGTCCCGCCCTCTCTGGCGCGCGGCGGCCAGTCGGTGTGTGCTTATCTGCGGCGGGAATCAGCGTTTCTTCGACCGACAGCAGCGAGGCCGATCCGCTCTCGCCCGCCTCGGTTCGCCACAGCCCCAGCCGATCCAACTCCGCCGAGCGACCCTCGATCCGAACAGTGCTGCCGGCAGCGGGGGACGCTGTGGTCTGCGCCGCTTCCTTCTGCGCCGGGTCGAGCCAGGTGAGCGTCTTCCCCCGGAGTTCGACGAGTTCCCCCGTTCGACGGTTCATCCCCTGCGACGATTCGATCCGGGTCTCGGCGGCCCAGTAGATCGCGTTGCCGATCAACAGCGGATAGGACGCCATGAAGGGAAGCTGCTCGCTCCGCTGCGGGCTGAAACCCATCACCACCACGCGCTGGCCACGGATCTCGCCGGCCAGCAGCACGGGACCTTGGGGGCCGATCCACAACGGCTCCAGCGGGCCGCCGGGGTCGATCATCACGGTTTGGGTCACCGCCACCCGGGCGGTGGCCACCCCGTATAACAAGGCGTGCCCCCGGTTCGAGGCCCGCAACGACTCCAGGGGCAGGCCGTCGCCGCCTATCCGCACCGCTTGAACCGGTCCCAGCGAGCCCGGCGGGTCGATCCCGATCACCGGAATCTCGGCCGGCCACTCCTGCGGCAGCCAGCCATCGAAGATCACCACGTCCACCGCGTCTTTGGGCGGCAGTGTCTTTGGGGGCCACGTCTTTGGGGGCCAAGCCGACGGCGGCCCCTGCAGCACCTCCAGGTCGCCGTCGATACCCAGAGATGAAAGGGCCAACTCCGTGAACGGGTCGGGTGACTCGCTGATCCACAACACCTGCACCGGCCGGAGCCGGGGAATCCGTCCGTGGACCACGTTGTCGTACTGAAGCACGTCTCCTTTGGCCGACAGCTTCAGCGACAGTACCTTGTCCTGGTCCTGCGCCGCGTCGACCGGAATCAACAGTTTTTCTCTGCCGCCGGGCTGAAGTGTCAACTTGCGGGGCGCCACCAGCGTTCCGTCCACTTCGATGTCCAGATTGGCACTGACCTCTTTGCTTCCCACGCAATGCACTTGTACGAAGGCCTCGAACCGCGCCCGTTCCAGGGGAAGCCGCCGCAACCGAAAGGCCGTGATCCCCACGTTGACCGGCTGCTGCATCGCCACGCTGATCCGCTGGACGGTCACCGAATCTGCCGGTCGAGCCTCCTCATTCGGCGCAGCCGTCTCGTCGTCGGCTGTATCTGCTTCGCCATTGGGCGTTTCCATTTCGTCCGTTGCATCGCTGGCGTGCCAGATACTCGCCGGTGTTTCCAGGGCCGCCAGTTGCCGGGCCAGCCGCAAGGCCTCGTGCGGGTCTCCTTCGATCGGACGCACCTCGATCTTGGCCAGCGCCCGGTGCACCTGCCGGTGGTCCATCGAGCGCGAAAGCAGTACCTCGGGCCGCCGGTCGTAGGCCATCACGATCACGCCCACCCCCGCCGACAAACCGGCCAAGCGATCCTCTACGAGCCCCACCGCTTCCTCCAGACGGTTGGGGCCTTGCTCGGTCTTGGCCGCCATCGAGGCCGAGCGGTCGATCAGAATCACCACTGTGCGGAGCGACTCGGCCGAGGGAGCCACCACCAGACGTCCCAACGCGGCGGCCGCACCCAGAATCACCAGGATGCTCAACAGCAGCGACAGCAGATGCTTCAACCACCGCAGCCACGCCGAATCCTGGTGTTCGCGGGCGAGCCACTTGAAGAACGGCAGCGTGCTGGTCCGCACCGTCCTGGGCCGCGGCCGGAACAGATACAGCACGATCGGCACCAGCACCAGCGGCACCCAAGCCAGGAACAGAAATGGATAAAGAAATCGCATCTCTACCCGGTCCCCGCCAATGCACTACCCCGGGAAAGCAAATCCAGGAAGGCATCTTCGAACTGTTGATCCGTGGTCCAGGGGAAGTAGTCGATCTGGCGCCGCATGCAGAACCGGTGCAGCTCGTCCATGAACTGCTTGAAGGCCTCGGCATAGCGGACAAGTTCCCGCTTGGTCATCCAAATCCGCCGGACCTCGGCCGTCTCCACGTCCAGCAGCCTGATCTCACCCTGGATGTCGGGCACCATCTCCAAGGGGTGCAACACCTGGATCACGTGCGTCTCGGCCGGCCAACGAGTGGCCTGCAGCAGGGCCTCGGTCGAGGCCTCCGGTGCCCGGCCGAAGAGGTCCGAAATCAGAAACACCATTCCCCGCCGGTCGCGGCTGGGGCGAAACTGCTTCAGGCAGTCCACCAGGTTGGTCCGTCCGCCGAACTGCAACTCGGCCATCTGGTTCAGGAGGAAATGCACGTGTCCCTGTCCCTTCATCGGCTGGCTCTCCCGGCGGAGCTCGTCGCCCAGGCTGAGAATCGAGACCCGATGCTGGCTCAACAAGGCCAGGTAGGCCAAGGCCACCGCCATCCGCAGGGCCGTGACTCGCTTCTGGGCGTAGGGCTCGATCATCGACCCGCTGCGATCGACCAGGATGTGGACGTGGAACTCCTGCACTTCCTCGAAGATGCGGATGAACGGCTTCCCCAGCCGGGCGAACAGCCGCCAGTCGATAGTGCGGAAGTCGTCGCCGGGTGTGTAGCTGCGGTGGTCCTTGAATTCACGGGTAAACCCTGCGGCCGGAGTCGATTGCCTACCCCGCCGCTGCATTTGGCGCCGCTTGCGCAGCTTGAAGAACAACGACCGGAGTCGGCCGAGGAATTTGGCGTCGAACAATTTTTCGCGGTCATTGGCCATCGGTGTTGCGTAATTCCGAAAGTCATGGACGTTTAGCCCCGGCGGCCACACCGGGCGGACTACTGCACCGCGTGGCCGCGGCGGCTAAACAATCGTATGGCCATAGTTATTCGTCCTGTGTCTGCAGGGCTACCACTTGGTTGGGCGACACGGTGGCGTAGAGCACGCCCCGGTCGACCCGAATGATCGTGGGGGCGTGGACTCCGGGAATGCCCTGGAAGCTGGTAATGCCCTGGAAGCTGGTAATGCCCTGGAAGCTGGTAATGCCCTGGAAGCTGGTAATGCCCTGGAAGCTGGTAATGCTGGCCTGGCTGTAGCTCCCGCCGTAACCCGGCGGCGGAAAATACCCTCCGCTATAGAGAGTCCGAACCGTTGAATACGGGCCCGTTGTGGCCACGGCCGCAGGCGGTGTTGCAACAGGTGCCGGAGTGACCTCCGCCGGCCAGTCCGCCTTGAAGGCCCGCCGGGCGGTGATCGCGTTGACACACAGGATACCCCCGGGACCCGTGGCATAGACCCACGACCCGTCCACAGTGGCCTGGACCGGCGTGATGCCAATCGGCACGTAGGAGCTTCCCACCAATTGGCCGGCGGCGCCGGCAATCTCCGCCAAATCGAACTGCTTGGTGGTTCCGTCGGTCACGTCGACGAAAAGGAGCTGGTTTCCGGAAAGCAGGCAGGCCATGCGACCGGCCAGACCGATGAACTGACCGGCGGCCTGCACGCGTTTTCCCGCCAGCGGCAAGTTCGTATGG